>JADEYI010000657.1_pt1 | contig 40919 bp, 42 predicted proteins | sample 8542331 | NCBI WGS metagenome assembly JADEYI01 (sample SAMN16510988, study PRJNA670497) | mine drainage metagenome | isolation source: biofilm near Copperflume 1 | place: Germany: Marsberg coppermine Kilianstollen | collected 2018-02 | reverse complement strand
GCGGTGCAGTTCGTCCGCCTCGAGTGGCTCGTTCCGCGCTAGATCAATTCCGCGAGCAGCTCGTAGGAGCGCAGGCGCGAGGCGTAGTCGCCGGTAATGGTGAGCAGCATCACTTCGTCGGCCGCGTAACGCTCAGTCATCGTCTCGATCTCGCGCCGGCACTTCGCCGGCCCGCCGATTACCGCGCGCGAGCGCTGGCCCATGACGTAGCGGCGCTCCTCCTCCGAGTACTCGTGGCGCAGGGCTTCGTCGAGCGTCGGCACCGTCGTGTCCAGGTTGAGGGCCATTTGCAGCCGGCGCAGGTCGATCGAGGCGGCGAGGCGCTCGGCCTCGGCGTCGGAGTCGGCGCAGATCGCGAAAGTGCACACCAGCGCCTGCGGCTGCGGCTCTCGCGCCGAGGGCCGGTACTGCTCGCGATAGGTGCGCGTCACCGCGTCGCCGCCCTGGGCGCTGATGAAGTGCGCGAAAGCGAAGCGCAGCCCCAGCTGCGCCGCGAGCGCGCCGCTGTAGTCGGACGAGCCGAGCAGCCAGACCTGCGGCGCCGTGTCCCCCTCGGGCTGCGCCCTTGTGCGCTTGAACGGATGATCGTCGGGCAGGCTGCCGTCCAGGTGGCCGACCAGCTCCCACACCTGCTCCGGAAAATTGCGCGCGTCGGGCAAGCGCCCGCCGCCGACCGCCTGCGCGGTGCGCGCGTCGCCGCCCGGCGCGCGGCCGATGCCCAGGTCGACCCGCCCCGGATACAGGGCCTCGAGCATTCTGAAGGTCTCGGCCATCTTGAACGCGCTGTAGTAGGGCAACAGCACGCCTCCGCTGCCGACCCGGATGCGCCCGGTCTCGGCCCCGAGACGCGCGAGCAGCACCTCCGGGCAGGGGTCGGCGAGCGCGGCGATGGCGTGGTGCTCGGCCAGCCAGTAACGCTGGTAGCCCAGCCCGTCTGCGCGCCGCGCGAGCGCGAGCGTTTCCTCGATCGCGCGCCGCGCGCCGAGGCTGCCGAGGACGGGAGACTGGTCGAGGACCGAAAGCTTCACTGGCGGATCTTAGCTTGGGCAGGCGTTGTCGCCGTTCGGCGACAGATAAATGTGAGCGCGATCAAGCACATCTCAAAATCTCGCCCGCAGGCGTCGCCTGCGGGAGACGTTTCGGTCTTCGTTCGCCGCCGCGAATTTTTTCACAGACGAGCCACAACTTACTGTTCCGACGTCGTTTTCTAGTCCTGGCACGTCGATTGCAGTATGCCAAGAGTCGTCAGAGATTGTGAGCATTAGCAGCATAGAACAGGCCAAGCCTCATCCGGCCATCGAAGGACCCACCAAACGGAGAGCGCCATGCTTCAGGACATCAAGCAGATTCGCCAAGACTACCGCGTACTCATTCACACGCTGGTCGGCTTCGTGGTGTTGGGACTGGTGATGACGGGCGTCGGCGGCACCGTATTTCGGATGATCGCGCCGGAAGGCTGGCTGGTGCAGTGGTTCGGCACCGGCGTTACGGCCGCCACCGCCGCCATGCTCTCGCTGCTCGCGATCGCGGTGCTGTCGTGGTTCACCCGCGAGTGGGTTTCCGCCTACCAGAGGAATCGCCTGGCCGATGTGCTGATCTACGTCTTCGCCGGCGCCGGCGTGGTGTACCTGGCGCAGATACTGATGCCGCTGCGCTTCTAAAGGAGTTTCCCGACAATAACAAAACCCTAGTCCTTCATTTCTCCCCCGGGGCTCGCCGGTTCCCCCTACCGGCGGGCCTCATTTTTTTGCACCGGTCCCGAAGCCTTCGCCTGCCTTGCGGTACTCCTCCCGCGGCGGCGCGAAGATGTCGAGCACCGTCGCTCCCGCGGCGCCGGTGCGAATGCCGTGCGGCACGCCCCCCGGCGTATGCCAGAAGTCGCCCGCCTTCATCGGGCGCTCCTCGTCGCCCTGGATGCGCACACACTCGCCCTCGAGCAGCACGCCCCACTGCTCGTTGGGATGGCTGTGCACGGTGCCGGTCGCGTTCGGCTCGATGCGGACCACCGACAGCATCACGTGCTCGCCGGGGAAGATGCGCGTGTTGATTCCCTCGCCGAGCTTGCGCCGGATTCCCTGCTTTTCGTTCGCCAGGTTGAACACCCACTGGGCGGCAGTTTGTACGCTCATTGCAGACTCCTCCTGAAAGTTGTCAGACTGCGATCGGTGCCTTGATCGCCGGATGCGGATCGTAGCCTTCGAGCGCGAAATCCTCGTAGCGGAAGGCGAACAGGTCCTCCCGCGGCGCGAGCCGGATCCGCGGGAATGGCCGCGGCGCGCGTGCGAGTTGCGCGCGCGCCTGCTCGACGTGATTCAGATACAGATGGACGTCGCCCAGTGCGAGCACGAACTCACCCGGGCGGAGCCCGGTGACCTGGGCGATCATCAGCGTCAGCAGTGCGTAGGACGCGATGTTGAACGGAACGCCCAGGAACACGTCCGCGCTCCGCTGGTACATCTGGCACGACAGCCTGCCCTCGGCGACGTAGAACTGGAACAGCGCGTGGCACGGCGGCAGGGCCATCTTGTCGACGTCCGCCGGGTTCCATGCCACGACCATGTGACGGCGCGAGTCGGGGTTGAGCCGGATCGAATCGACGATCCGCCCGATCTGGTCGATTTCGCGCCCGTCGGGCGTCTTCCAGTGGCGCCATTGGTATCCGTAAATCGGGCCCAACTCGCCGCGCGCGTCGACCCATTCGTCCCAGATCGTCACGCCGTGCTCCTGCAGCCACCGGACGTTGGTTTCGCCGCGCAGGAACCACAGCAACTCGTAGATGATGGACTTGAGGTGCAGCTTCTTGGTCGTGAGCAGCGGAAAGCCCCGGTCCAGCGCGAACCGCATCTGGCGGCCGAACAGCGACAAGGTGCCGGTGCCGGTGCGGTCCGACTTGCGCGCGCCGCGCTCGAGTAGCTCGGCGAGCAGGTCGAGATACTGCTGTTCGCCTGGATCGAGGTTCATATCGCTATGTTAGCGAAAAGCTCGCTCGCGCTCTGATAACGCTGCGCAGGGTCCTTGGCGATCAGGCGGTCGAGCACCCGCTGGTAGCCGGTCAGCGGCGCGCCGAGCCTCGGCGGCTCGCCCTTCACGTGCTTCCTGAGCAGCTCCCTGTCGTTGGCCCCCTCGTACAGCCTCCTGCGGGTCAGCATCTCGTAGAAAATAACCCCCAGGCTGTAGAGATCGGAGCGCGCGTCCGCGGGCTGGCCGAGGCATTGCTCGGGGCTCAGGTAGCGCGCGGTGGCGATCATCTGGCCGCTGCGCGCGAGGGTGGCGTTCGACGCCAGCGAGCGCGCCATGCCGAAGTCGATGATCACCGGGACGCCGTTGCTGCGGAAAAGGATGTTCTGCGGCTTGAGGTCGCGGTGCACGATGCCACGGCGCTGGATCGCATCGAGCGCCTTGGCAATCTGCCCCAGCAGGCGCAGGGCCTGACGCGGCGCGAGGCCCTCGATGATCTTCGCCCTGAGGTCTCCGCCGGGCAGATACTCCATCGCGATGTAGGAGTGGCTTGCGGCGAAGCCCTGGTCGTAGATCTGCGCCACGTGCTCGTCGCTCAGGCCCGCGAGAAGCTTGTACTCCTGCACGAAGCGCGCCATGAACACCGCGTCGTCCCGCAGCCTCGGATCGAGCACCTTCAGCACCAGCGTCTTGCCGTCGTGAACGCGCTCTGCGAGGTAGACCCGGGACGAGCCGCCCTCGCCGATCAGCCGAAGCACGCGGTACCCGGAAACCACCGGCGTCGCGCTGCGGTCCGCGTGCGCATCGCGCAGCGCCGCGAGCTTGACCGTGATGGTGCGCTCGCGCCGGCGGCCCGACGCGTCGCGGCTGATCTCCGCGCGCTCGCTCATGCCGTCGACCACCGCCTGCGCCAGCCGGTCGGCGTGCAGGCCCTCGCGCCGCAGAAAGTCGGACGCCCCGGCCTTGATCGCCTTCACTGCCAGGCTCTCGCCGCCCTGGTCGCTCAGCAACAGCAGTGGCGGCGACTTGGGGTCCGCGCAGATCTCGGCCACCACTGTGACCGGCGCGTCCTCCCAGTTCTGCTCGGAAAGCAGCACCGCGGAATACGCGCCATGTGCGATCGCCTCGCGCGGGCTGCCCTGGGTGGCAGGCTCCCATTCGTTTATCTCCGCGTCAGGCCAGCGCTCCCGCAGCAGGGCGGCGAGCCCCGCGCGGAGTTCGCGCGCCTGGTCGACGATCAGAAAGCGCATTGCGCATTGTGCCAAGCCGTGCCGGACCCGCAAAGAGCGCCGTAGAATGACGCCACTCGCTGCGGAGGCGATCATGGCGATTCGCATAGTCCGGCTGGGCACCGCCAGGGCGCACGACGAGGGGCTGCGCATCGGCACCGTCAGGCGCCCGCCGAGGGGCGTGCCCAAGAGCGCGTACGCCTCGCACAACTGGTATGACGTGTGGTATCCGAATCTCGCGCCCAGCCCTCAGACCGTGAAGCTGGCGCAGAACGCGCGCACCGCACGCGAATGGAGCACGTTCGCGAGGAGGTACCGGACGGAGATGCGCGCGCCGGATGCCGCGCATGCCATCGAACTGCTGGCCGCGCTGTCGCACCAGGCGAACTTCTCGGTCGGCTGCTATTGTGCCGACGAGTCGCGCTGCCACCGCTCGGTGCTGCGGGCGCTGCTCGCGGAGAAGGGAGCGAAGCTGACCTGAAACACATTCGCTGGACGCGATGAGGCTCGAGCGGCAGGACCTGGACAAGATCGCCGCGCTGACGCTGGAGCACTACAACCAGCGCGCGCAGGATTTCTGGCAGGGTACGCGCGGCCACGACGTGGCGCAGAACATCGCCGCGCTGCTGCGCCACATCGAAGGCGCGTCGCCGTTCACGATCCTCGACCTGGGCTGCGGCCCGGGGCGCGACCTGAAAGTGTTCGCCGAGCTGGGTCACGTGGCGATCGGACTGGATGGGGCGCCCCGATTCGCGCACATGGCGCGCGAGTACAGCGGCTGCGAGGTGTGGCTGCAGGACCTCCTCGCGCTCGAGCTTCCGCCGGCGCATTTCGACGGCGTGTACGCGAACGCGGTGCTATTCCACGTCCCGAGCCAGGAGCTGCCTCGCGTGCTGGTCGAGCTGTGCGCCGCGCTCAAGCCGGGCGGCGTGCTGTTCAGCTCCAATCCGCGCGGCAACAACGAGGAAGGCTGGAACCGCGGGCGCTACGGCGCCTACCACGACCTGGAAGCGTGGCGCCGATTCATGACGCGGGCGGGGTTCATCGAGCTCGAGCACTACTACCGTCCGCCCGGGCTGCCGCAGGCGCAGCAGCCCTGGCTGGCGACGGTGTGGCGCCGGTGCGGCTAGCGGAAGTGTCCGCCGGGTCCGCCCGGACCGCGCGGCCCCGGGCCCATGGCGAAAAAGCCCTGATCGGCCACTGCGCGCTGCTCTGGGCTGAGTGCCGCGTAGAGATCCTTGAACGCGGCGGTCATCGCCTCGTGCTGGGCCAGGCGCTGCTTCATCATCGCGTCGCGCTGTGCAAGCCGTTCGGGCGCGGTGGCCTGGGTGCCGGCCTGCATCGCCGCGTGCCAGGCCTGCATGCTCTCGGCCTGGGCCTTCGCCTGCGAGGCATAGGCTTGCCACGCGGCTTCCTGGTCTGCAGTGATCTTCAGTTCGGCTTTCATCTCGGTCAGGCGGCTTTCCATCATGGCGACGGGATTGGCGTAGCCGCTACCCATCATCCTTCCCGCTCCCATCCCGCCCATGTGTCCGGGACCCCAGCCCATACCCGCGCCGTAGCCCATGCCCGGGCCGTAGCCCATGCCGGGGCCATAGCCCTGCGGTTGCGCGCTGACCATCGCGGCGGCAAGTCCAAGGCTCAATGCCGCGCCGACGCCGAGTGCAATTTTGGTGGTGCGTTTCATGATTCTCTCCGTTGGTTGAAATAAGGAACTTCGCAACGGTTCCTATTGCAACAGCTGGGCGTAACGGGCCGGTTTGCTTTTTGTAGCGCGCCGTAGCGTCCAGTCGGCCTGTTACGCTAGGCTACAAATCCGTTTCTTCGGGCGGGCGCTAGCGGTTATAAATGTTGTCATGGATACGCAGGACCACATCCTGATCGTCGACGACGACGCGGACATCCGCGATCTGCTGGGCGACTACCTGGGCAAGAACGGCTATCGCACGAGCGCGGCCGCGGACGGCAAGGCGATGTGGGCGGCGCTCGCGCGCGGAAAAGTCGACCTCATCGTGCTCGACCTGATGCTGCCGGGGGAAGACGGCCTGACGCTGTGCCGCAAGCTGCGCGGCGAAGCCGACACGCCTGTGATCATGCTTACTTCGCTGGGCGAGGAGACCGACCGTATCGTCGGGCTCGAGATGGGCGCCGACGACTACCTGTCGAAGCCGTTCAGCCCGCGCGAGCTGGTGGCGCGGATCAAGAGCGTGCTGCGGCGCGCCCGCAGCCTGCCGCGCAACCTGCGCGCCGACGAAGCAAGCGAGATCGCCTTCGCCGGCTGGCGCCTGCTAACCGGGCCGCGCCACCTGGTCTCTGCCAAGGGCGTGGTCACGTCGCTCAGCGGCGGCGAATACCAGATGCTGAGGATTCTGCTCAGCCATCCCAACCACGTTCTCTCGCGCGACCAGCTCATGGTGCTGTCCAAGGGTCACGAGGCCGATCCAATGGACCGCAGCATCGACATCCAGATCAGCCGACTGCGCCACCGCCTGCAAGACGACCCGTCGGATCCGAAGATCATCAAGACCGTGCGCGGCGAGGGCTATCTGCTCGCGGTGCCGGTCGAAGTGAAGCGGTAGTGGGGCGGGCGATGACATGGTTCTTGCCGCGCAGCATCTTCGGTCGCCTCGTCATGGTGCTGCTTGGCGGCCTGATCGTGGCGCAGCTGGCCGCGGCGTACATCAATCTGGCCGAGCGCGCCCGCCTGCTTTACCGCGCGGGCGGCATGCAGCTTGCCCAGCGCATCGGCGACATCGCGCGGCTGCTCGACTCGGTTGCGCCGCAGGAACGTCGCAGGATCGCAGCGGTGTTCAACGCGCCACCGCTCGCGGTTTCGCTCGATCGCCCGCCGTTGCCGCAGACGGACGCGGCCGACGCGCAGAGTTCCGTCTTTGCCGGCGTGCTGCGCTTTGCGCTGGACTCGGAGATGCCGGTGCGGCTAATCAGACGGCCCGGCGGATTCGGGCCCTTGCCCGAGCCGTCGATGATGCGCCATCCCATGGCCGGGCACCGCATGCCGGACATGGCGCCGGGCGGCGCGTCGTACCTGGTGCAGATCACGCTGCGCGACGGCACGCTGGTTACTTTCGACTCTTATCTGCCGCCGCAGGAAGGGTCGATCCCGCTGCGCCTCGGGCTCACGCTTGTCGTCTTGCTCGGCACGGTGATCGCGCTCTCCCTGATCGCGGTGCGCTGGGTCACCGGACCGCTCTTGGCGCTCGCCACCGCGGCGGAAAAGCTCGGCAGGGACATCGATCGCCCGCCGCTGGACGAGAACGGCCCGCTCGAAGTGAGGCGCGCCGCGAGCGCCTTCAATGTCATGCAGCAGCGCTTGTCGCGCTTTCTCGCCGACCGCGCGCGCGTCCTTACCGCGATGTCGCACGATCTGAAGACGCCGCTCACCCGTCTGCGGCTGCGCATGGAAACCGTGAACGACCCGGTTCTGCGAGCCAAGATAGAGAAGGACCTGGACGAGATGCAGTCGATGGTCACCCAGACGCTCGACTACATGCGCGACTCGAGCCGGGGCGAGGCTGCCCAGCAGGTCGACCTGATGGCCCTGCTCGAGACGCTGCAGATCGATTTCCGCGACACGGGCAACGCGGTCGAGATCAAGGGCGCGATTGCGCAGCCCTACGTCGGCCGCCCGCTTGCGCTGCGTCGCTGCCTGACCAACCTGGTGGAGAATGCGATCCGCTACGGCGGGCGTGCGATGATCGAGGTAGAGGACGCGGCAGGGCAGGTTGTGGTGCGCATCGTCGACGACGGACCCGGCATGCCGGAGGAGGAGCTCGAGCGAGCGTTCGAGCCGTTCTACCGCGGCGAGCGCTCGCGCAGTCGCGAGACCGGCGGCACCGGGCTCGGCTTGGGCATCGCGCGCAACATTGCGCGCGCGCACGGCGGCGAGCTGGTGCTGAAGAAGCGTCCCGTGCGCGGGCTCGAGGCGATTCTCACCTTGCCGCGGCAGGACAACTGACAGGAAGACTGGATGACCGATAGACTCAAGTACAAGGTGGCGCTGGTGCTGGGCGCCGGGTCCGTAGGCGAGGGCGTCGGCAACGGGCGCGCGATCTGCGTTCTGTTCGGGCGCGAGGGCGCGCAGCTGGTCGGCGCGGACGTGAATCTCGCGGCGGCAGAAGAAACCGCGCGCCTGGTGAAGGCCGAGGGCGCGACGATGGCGGCGCTCGCGGCGGACGTGACCCAGGAGGCGGACCTCAGGCGTGCGGTGGACGAGACGCTCGCGCGGCACGGTCGGATCGACATCCTGGTCAACAACGTCGGCGGCAGCATCCCTGGCGGGCCGGAGGAAATCGAGCCGGACGCCTGGCGCGCGCAGTTCGAGTTCAATCTGCACTACGTCTACCAGTCGATCCGCATGGTGGCGCCGCTGATGGCGAACCAGGGCGGCGGGGCGATCGTCAACTTGTCCTCGATCGCGGGCCTGCGCCATCTCGGCAACGATCTCGCGGCCTACGCGGCGTCCAAGGCCGGGCTACAGCATTTCTCGCGCGTCGCGGCGGTGCGCTACGCGCCCAAGGGGGTGCGGATCAACACCGTGATCCCGGGCCTGATGAACACGCCGCTGGTCGCCCAGCGGCTGGCGAAGTCGCAGGGCGGCGACGCCGCGGCGCTGATCGCCAAGCGCAACGCGCGCACCCCGACCGGCAAGATGGGCGATGCCTGGGACGTGGCCTGGGCGGCGGTGTACCTCGCTTCGGACGAAGCGAAGTTCGTTACCGGGGCCGAGATCGTGGTCGACGGCGGGCTGAGCGCGACCACACGCGGCGGCTAGCAAAGGAGGAAGCAAGCAGATGGACCTGAAACTGAACGGGCGGCGCGCGCTTGTCACCGGCTCGACCGCAGGCATTGGCTACGCAATCGCGAAGGGGCTCGCGGCAGAGGGCGCGCGCGTTACGCTCACCGGGCGCAGCCAGGCGTCGGTCGATGGGGCGCTCGAGCGCCTGCGGGCGGAGGCGCCCGACGCCCCGGCGGAAGGCATCGCCGCCGACTGCGCAAGCGTCGCAGGCGCGGAGCAGGTTTTCGCGCGCGTGCCGGCGTGCGACATTCTGGTCAACAACCTCGGCATCTACGAGCGCAAAGCGTTCTTCGATATATCGGATTCCGAGTGGCAGCGCCTGTTCGAAGTCAACGTGATGAGCGGGATCCGCTTCGCGCGCTACTACGCGCCGGCAATGGCGCAGCGCGGCTGGGGGCGGGTGATCTTCGTTTCGAGCGAGTCGGCGCTCAACATTCCGAAGGAGATGATCCACTACGGGACGACCAAGACCGCTCAGCTCGCGATCTCGCGCGGCCTGGCGATGGAGCTCGCCGGCACGGGGGTGACCGTGAACGCGCTGCTGCCCGGGCCGACCCGCACCGAGACCACCGACCGGTTGCGCGCCGAGCGCGCCCGGGCCGCCGGCAAGACGGTGCAGGAGATCGAGCGCGAGTTCTTCGTCAACTTCCGCCCGACTTCGCTGCTCAAGCGCTTCACCTCCGCCGCGGAAGTGGCGAACCTCGCCGTCTATCTGTGCGGCGAGGGCGCCTCGGCGACCACCGGTGCCGCGCTGCGGGCCGACGGCGGTACCGTCAACCAGATCATGTAGCGGCGCTCTAGCGGCCGATGCGGTTGCGCAGCGCGCCGATGCCTTCGACCTCGGTCTCCAGCGTGTCGCCCGCGCGCATGAACTCAGGCGGGGTGCGTGCGTGGCCGACACCCGCCGGGGTGCCGGTCGAAATGATGTCGCTGGTCTCGAGCGTGAGTCCGGCCGAAAGCTCGGCGATGATGCGCGGGATACGGAAGTACATGTGACGGGTGCTGGAATCCTGCTTCACCACCCCGTTCAGGCGGCAGGTGACGCGCAGGGACTGCGGATCCGGCACCTCGTCGGCGGTCACGATCCAGGGGCCCATCGGACAGGTTCCGTCCAGGCTCTTGCCCTTGAACCACTGTTGTCCATGTTGGCGCTGAACTTCGCGTGCCGAGACGTCGTTGATGACGGTATAGCCGTAGGTATGCTTCATCGCGTCCGCTTCCGCGATGTCGCGTCCGCCGCGTCCGATGATGACGCCCAGCTCGACCTCCCAGTCGAGCTTTTCGGTCACGCCAGCGTGCAGGGGAATCGGGTCGAAGGGCCCGTTGACGGTGGTCGGCGCCTTGGTAAAGAAAGCCGGGTGGGCCGGCATTTCCTGTACGTGCGGGCGCGCCCTGGCGCCCTCCTCGAAGTGCTCGAGGTAGTTCCAGCCGACGCAGAACACGTTCTTGCGCGGGCGCGGGATCGGCGCGAGCAGGCGCAGGGTGCCGAGGGCGAGCCCCTTCGCGGCAGCTCCGCGGGTGAGCTTGCGCAGCGCCGCGAGCCCGGCGCGCCCCGATGCGATGAGCGAGATCATGTCGCCCGCGTCGAACGGCAGCAGCACGCGCGCGCGCCGCGCCGCCGCGCCGACGTCGAGCACGCGCTCGCCTGCGAGCAGAATTCCGACGCGCGGCGCCCCGCTGCGCTTGGGTCTGAAGGTCAGCAGGCGCACGGGAGGCTCATCAGGCGGCGCTCCTGGGCCGCTGCGCCGACTTGGGCCGGAATGCCTTGACCACTTCTTCGCGGGTCTCGATGTACGGCCCACCGATCAGGTCGACGCAGTACGGCACGGCGGCGAAGATGCCGTGCACCAGCGGCTTGCCGGTCGGGTCCTTGAGGCCCTCGAGCGTTTCCTTGATCGACTTCGGCTGGCCGGGCAGGTTGATCACCAGCGCCTGCCCGCGGATCACCGCCACCTGGCGCGACAGGATCGCGGTCGGTACGAACTGCAGGCTGATCTGCCGCATCTGCTCGCCGAAGCCCGGCATGACCTTGTCGGCGACCGCGAGCGTGGCCTCGGGCGTGACGTCGCGCTTGGCGGGTCCGGTGCCGCCGGTGGTGAGAACCAGGTGGCAGCCCCGCTGGTCGACCAGCTCCTTGAGCGTTGCCTCGATCACGTTTTGCTCGTCCGCGATCAGGCGCGTCTCGTCGCGCCAGGCCGGGGATGCGATCGCCGCGCTCAGCCACTCCTTGAGCGCGGGAATGCCCTCGTCCTTGTAGACGCCTTTCGAGGCGCGGTCGCTTACCGAAACGAGGCCGACGACGAGCGTGGTATCCATGCGCCTATTTTACGGCGTAGAAGTCGATCCGCACCGCGCCTGCCGGGCGACCACCCGAACCTCGTAGTCGCGGCCTTCCCAGTACGAGTTATCGGACCAACGGAAAGTGAACTCGATGCGTTGCCCCGCCTTCAGTGCGGCGCTGGGCAGCTGCGCTAGGTAGACGCCGAGCCCGCTGTCGGCGGCCGCGACGTCGGTGGCACGCTGCCAGCCGTCGATGCCGAAATGCACCTGCGCCGGCGCGGGCAGGCAGATGGTCAGCACCTGCCCGGCGGCGAGCGTGGCAAGGGGAAAGTGCGGCGCCCAGATCGCGTGCGTGCTCGCCGGGCGCGTTCCACCGTAGCGTTGCCAGACGTCGTCGGGCCGATCGCAAGGGCGTCCGAGCGCGCGGCTCCTGGCGAGCTTGATGAATTCGGCGTGCGCCCACACCAGCGGCATCGCCGAACCGGTCGGCTTGCCCGGGTAGAGGAAGCGCTCCGGCAACGGCTCGGCGTCCCAGATCTGCTCCGGTATCAGTCCGCCACGCCCGGTCATCGCGGCCATGGCCTGCAGGAAGGGCAGCGGGTCGCGCCCCGCCGCCAGTTCGTAATGGCCGCGCTCGCCGCTCAGCAGGGGCCAGGCGCGGCCGCGGCCGGTGCCATCGAACGGCGAGCCGTCCGGCGATTCGCCGTAACCGTCACCGGTGTAGCGGTGCCAGGCGGGGCCGGCCGGCGTGTCCACCCTGAGCTGGCTGTCGATCACCTTGACGCTGTCCACCATCAGGCGCTCGTGCGGATCGCGCAGGCCGAGGCGCACCAGCTGCAGGAAATCCGTTGCCACCTGCTCGTCGCCGCGGATGCGCGGATCGCAGGCGCGGTTCTTGATCGGCAGCACCTGATCGAGGGAACTGCTGCCGCTGGACGAAGGCGGCGGCGCGATGCGCACGTAATAACCCGCCACGCCCTGCGCGCGCGCAAGCGGCGTTTCGCGCACGCTGGTCCAGTCCTCGATGCTCTCGTTCCAGAAGTCCGCCAGCGCCAGCGCGAAGCCGCGCGCGGGCTGCTCGAGGAAGCGCGCGCCGCACACCAGCGCGGCGACGCATGCTCCGAGCGTGAAGGCGTTGAGTCCGCTATCCTCCTCCCAGCGGTCCTGCTGGGTAGCCGGGCCGTTGAGCGCGATGAACCCGAGCGCGCGGCGAATCATCGCGCCCACTTCGATGCCGTCGAGCGCGGCGCGCTCGGCGAGCGCGGCGGCGAGCAGCACCGGAAAGGCGGTTTCGTCGAGCTGCTCGCCCTGCCAGTATGACTTGCCGCCGAGCCACTGGTTCTGCGACCAGTTGCCGGCGCCGTGCTGGGTGGCGATCAGATAGCGCAGCACGTCGCGCGCTTGCTCGATTGCGCCCAGCGCCAGCAGGCCGCCCGCGCTCTCGACCAGGTCGCGCGGCCAGACCAGGTGGTAGCCGCCCAGGTCGTCGCGCGTATTGCCCCAGGGCACGCTCAGGCTCGCGACCATCGCCCCGGGATAAGTCTTGTCCTGGTGCACGCGCAGCACCATCGCCGAGGTTGCCAGCTGGGCGCGCACCGCGTCGGGCAGCTCGGCGGGCAGCTCAAGCTTGTCGTGCCACGCGCGCCACTCGCCGACGTAGCGCTGCCATACCTCGTCGAACGATTGGCTGAGTGCGGCGGACGCCAGGGTGGCGGCGGACTCGCGGCTAGTGGCGAAACCCAGAGCGAGCGTCGCGGTCGCAGGCAGCTCCCCGATCAACGCAACGTTGCCCGGGCCGGCCGCGTCGAACTGCCACGTAAGCCTTCCGTTGCGCGCGAAGTCCTGCCAGCCGTCGCTCGCACCGACGTAGCCGGCGCTCGCGGCGCCCAATGCGTCGCCTTGAGCGGGGTCGGCCGCCGCGAGTGCGAGGCCGAATGGGCCCTGTTCCGCCCACAGCAGCTTGCGGCCGCAGTGACGCGCGACTTGCGCCGTGTTGTCGCGGCCGGTGCCGCCGAGGTGCGGCGCCAGCAGCGCGTACGGACGCAGACCGCGGTCGCCCTGCAGCGTGACTTCGATCAGCACCACTTCGCGCCGCGGATCGGGCGCGATGCGCAGGCGCAACTCGAAGCGCTCGTGCCGGTGGACGATTTCGAGCGCGGGGATGCCGGGCTGCGGCTGACGGATGTGGTACGAATTCAGGCGCTTCACCTCCACCCAGAAGCCGCGCCCATCGGCGACGATGAAGCCCAGGTCGCGGATCTGCGGGATGTCCACCCGCGGCGTGTAGACCTCGCTCAGGATGCCGAAGCTCGAGGTGAACCACAGGCGCGCGCCGCCGAGCGCGCAGCCGACCATGTCCTTCGCGCTGCTGCTCCAGGTCGGGCTGATGCCGGGATGGCCGAAGGCGTTCACTGGATTCACGCCTCAAGCATGCGGGAGGCGACTTAACTCCGGCTTAAGTCGCCGCCGCCTCGCGCAGCAGGCGGAAAAGCTCGCGGAACGCGTGCGGCGACCGGCCTTCCAGCTGCTCGCGCCGCGCATTGCGAATCAGTGCCCGCAGCGCCTGCAGGTCGGCCGCCGGGTGCTCGCGCGCGAACTCGGTCAGAGCTTCGTCGTCCTCCAGCAGCCGGCTGCGCAACTGCTCCAGGCGCCGGTGGCGCGCCGCCTCGGCGGCGGAGCGGCCCTCGATCCGATCGAGCTCGGCCCGGATCGGCTCGGGGTCGAGGTCGCGCATCAGGCGCCCGATGTACTGAAGCTGGCGGCGCTTGCCTTCGCGGCTGGTGATGCGCCGCATCTCGGCGATCGCCTGCGCCAGCGAATCGGGCAGGGAGATCGACGCAAGCGATCCGTCGGGCAGGGCGACCAGCGCCGCGCCGAGCGCCTGCAGCTCGTGCATCTCCTGCTTCTTGCGCGTCTTGCTCGGGATCTCGGTTTGCATCGCGCTGCTATCATAGCGCGCCATGACAAACAGCCATCGCTTCACCTACAGCGCCGCGCAGCTGCGGGAGCTCGCCGCGGCGATCGTCGGGCACGCAAAGCGGCTCGGCGCGAGCGCCTGCGAGTGCGACGTGTCCGAGGGCCGCGGCCTGTCGGTGACCGTGCGCAAGGGCGCGGTCGAGACCATCGAGCACAACCGCGACAAGGGCATTGGCGTCACGGTCTACGTCGGCGAGCGCCCGCACGCGCGCCGCGGCCACGCCAGCACCTCGGACTTCTCGCCCGCGGCGCTCGAGCAGACGGTGAGCGCCGCGCTCGCGATCGCGCGCCACACCGCGGAAGACGACTGCGCCGGCCCGCCCGAGTCCACGCTGCTCGCGCGCGAGTTTCCCGACCTGGACCTGTTCCATCCCTGGGACCTCGAGACGGAGGAGGCGATCGGAATCGCGCAACGCTGCGAGGCGGCCGCTTTCGCGCTGTCGAAGAAGCTCAGCAATTCCGAAGGCGCGTCGCTTTCGACGCAGCACTCGCAGTTCGTATTCGCCAACAGCCTCGGCTTCATGGGCGGCTTTCCCACCTCGCGCCATTCGCTCTGGTGCGCCGTGATCGCCGAGCACAAGGGGCTGATGCAGCGCGACGACTGGTATAGCGCGCACCGCGTCGCGTCGCGGCTGGCCGATCCAGAGGCGCTCGGACGCTACGCCGGCGAACGCGCGCTGGCGCGCTTGGGCGCGCGCAAGATTTCCACCCGCAAGGCGCCGGTGCTGTTCGAGGCGCCGATCGCCACCCAGCTGATCGGCTCGTTCGTCGCCGCGGCGAGCGGCGGCAGTCTCTACCGCAAGGCATCTTTCCTGGTCGATTCGCTCGGCAAGCAGGTCTTCTCGCCCGTGGTCAGCATGGATGAGCGGCCGCACGAGCCGCAGGCGCTCGCCAGCTCGCCGTTCGACGAGGAGGGGGTGGCGACCAGGGCTCGCAGCGTGGTGCGGGAGGGAGCGCTCGAGGGCTACTTCCTTGGTTGCTACTCGGCGCGCAAACTGGGCATGCAGACCACCGGCAGCGCGGGCGGGAACCACAATCTCGTGATACGCCAGAGCAAGGCGCCGGGCCCGGACTTCGCCGGCATGCTGCGCGCGATGGGCCGCGGGCTGCTGGTGACCGAGCTGATGGGCCACGGCGTCAATCTGATCACCGGCGATTACTCGCGCGGCGCAGCGGGTTATTGGGTCGAGGGAGGCGAGATCCGCTTTCCGGTCGAGGAGATCACGATCGCCGGCAACCTGCGGGACATGCTGCGCGGCGTGGTCGCCGTGGGCAGCGACGTGGTGGTGCGCGGCGCGCGCCGCTCGGGGTCGATCCTGGTGGACAACATGACCATTGCGGGCTCCTGAGCCCGGGTGAACATTCTCTCGTGGGGGCTGTCGAACCGGCCATGAGACACGTGAAATGGCGACGCGATCGGATCCTCGGCTGGCTGAGCGTGGCGGCAATCGTCGGCGCAATGCTTCTCATCCTGTGGGCCTGGTCGGCGCTCGAACCGGGCAAGGAGGGCGAAGCGAGCGAGGCCGCCGCCTCGAGCCGCTGGGCGACGGGATTCTCACCCTGACGAGCGCCCTGGCTGCCGTCCCCGCCTAGGTGAAATCCAGGCGGGTGTCGAGCAGGACGCCGTAGATTTCAATCGACTCGCGCCGCGCGAGCTGCAGCGGCGGCAATTCGTCGGCCCCAAGCTCCGAATTCGATCCGCCGAGCGCATTCATCACCTCTGCGGACAGCACGAACTCCCCGGCGCGGGCGCGGTGCAGCAGGCGTTCGGCGACGCTTACGCAATCGCCGAACGCAACGAACTGCGCGGCGCCGTCGGGCCCCGCCATGCCGAACACCGTGTCGCCCAGGTGTAGCCCCATGGCCACCGCGGTCATCAGCCCGTACTCGCGCTGCCAGGATTCGGCGATGGCGCCGAACTCGCGCTGGATTCGCTGCGCCGCGGCCACCGCCTGGCGCGCCTGCTCGGGCGGCGTGCCGCCGCGAAACACTGCGTTCAGGGTGTCGTTGCGCACGCCGAACACTTCGCCGCCGCTTGCTTCGATCGCGTCGGCCACCAGGGCGAAGAACCCGCTCGCAAGGTCGAGCACCTTCTGCGGCTCGAGCATCTCCGACATGCGGGTGAAGTTGCGCACCTCGGCGAACAGCACGATCGCGGGGCCGCGTTGCGTGACAACGCCCCTGCGTTCGGTCAGCGCGGACATTTCGATGCCTCCCATCGTTTGCCTCTGTAGCGGTGCGGCGCAAACATCATAGGTCCGCGCAAAAACCGTACTAGAGGAAAAATTCCCTGCTCCGTCCCGTCCGTTGACGAATGGCGCCGCGGGCCCGACGGGCGGGGTCCGCGTGACCTAATGCGCAAACGCGAGCGTAACCCTCTTGTTCCGTTTTCCTTCCGAGCGGATCTTCGCCACCGTCAGTCGGCCGATTTCGCTCGTGTTGGCGACGTGCGTGCCGCCGCAGGCTTGCAGGTCCACGCCCGGAATCTCCAGCAGGCGCACCCGACCTTCGCCGCGCGGCGGCGCCACCGACATGGTACGCACCAGCTCGGGTCGGGCATCGAGTTCGGACTCGCTCACCCAGCGCGGCCGCACCTCGTGGCCTGCCGCGACCAGCGCGTTGACGCCTGCCTCGATTTCCTCCTTGAGCAGCCGGTCCATTTCCACGTCGAAATCCAGGTGCGCCTTGTCCGCGGCGATGCGCCCGCCCGTGACGGGCGCGCGCACCACGGCGCACAGCAGGTGCAGCGCGGTGTGAAGGCGCATGTGGCGATAGCGGCGCTCCCAGTCGATCTCGGCCTCGAGCGGTGTGCCCGGAGGCGGGAGCGGCGCGCCGGGCTCGAGCACGTGCAGCACGCGCTCGCCATCCTCGCCCTTGCGCGTGTCGGCGATGCGCAGGTCTCCGATCCTGCCGCTGTCGCCGGGCTGCCCTCCGCCCGCAGGATAGAAAACGGTGCGATCGAGCTCGAGCGCGTCCCCGTGCAGTGCGACCACTCTCGCGCTGCAGGACTTGAGGTAGGCGTCGTCGCGGAACAGCAGCTCGGTCATGCGTAGAGCACGTACAGGCACACCGCGACGACCACCAGGACGCCCGCGGCGAAGAACGCGACGGTGGAGCCGGACAGCGTCGGCATGTCGGAATCGGGCGGCACCGGCTCCGGACGATGCCCCTCGTGATCCTCGTGCTTTTCTTGCGCCTCGTGCCCCGCCTGCGCGCCGGCGACCTTGTCGTTGAATGCCTGGAAGAAATCGTTCGCGATCTTCTTCGCCGCGGCATCGACTAGGCGCGAGCCGATCTGCGCCAGCTTGCCGCCGACGCTCGCCTTGACGCTGTATGCCAGCCGCGTGCCCTCGCCCTCGGGCGCGAGGCGCACCTGCGCGCTGCCCTTGCCGAAGCCGGCAGCGCCGCCCTGGCCCTCGAACGCGATCGAGTACGAATTCGGCGGGTCGAGGTCCGACAGGGCCAGCTTGCCCTTGAACTTCGCGCTTACCGGCCCGACGCGCGCCACCATCAGCACCAGGTACTCGTTCTCGCCGGTCTTCTCTATCGAGTCGCAGCCCGGAACGCAGGCCTTGAGGATCTCGGGGTCGTTCAGCGCGTCCCAGGTGTGCTGCTGCGAGGCGGGGATCAGCTGCTCGCCGGTCATCTCCATGCGCGTTTCTCCTGACGAGTTCGGGTAAGCGGCCGGTTCAGCGTATGCGCCAGATCGACCAGGCTCTTCAGATTATGCACCGGTAGGAACAGGTCGACGTGCGGCAGCATCGCGCGCACACCGGCAGGGCGCGCCTCGAACTGCTCGTAGCGCAGCAGGGGGTTGAGCCACACCAGGTAGCGGCAGGACTTCGCCAGCCGGTCCATTTCGTCCGACAGACCTTCGCCTGCCTCGCGGTCGAGGCCGTCCGAGACCAGCAGCACGCATGCGTTCTGCCCCAGCACGCGGCGCCCCCAGCGCCAGTTGAACTCGCGCAGGCAGTTGCCGATCCGGGTGCCTCCGGACCAGTCCTTGATCGCGTCCGCGACCTTCGCCATCGCCAGGTCGACGTCGCGATGGCGCAGCTGGCGCGTGACGTTGGTGAGCCGGGTGCCGAACACGAACACCGAGACTCTGTCGCGGTCGTTGGTGATCGCGTGCAGGAAGTGCAGGAACATGCGCGCGTAGGGATTCATCGAGCCCGAGATGTCGCACAACACCACCAGCGGTGGGTGCTCCCGGCCGGGGGCGCTGCGCACCAGCGGGATCACGTCGCCCCCCTCGCGCAGGCTCTCGCGCAAGGTGGCGCGCAGGTCGATGCGCCGCCCGCGCGCGCTCGGGGCGTGGCGCCGGGTGCGGATCTCGGGCAGCGGCAGGCGCAGCTGAGCGATCATCTTCTTCGCCTCGGCCAACTCGGCCGCGGACATGGTGTCGAAATCCATGCGCTGCAGAACCTCGCTGGTGGAAAAGGTCAGCTTGGCGTCCAGCTCGATTTCCTGCTCCTCGCGCTCGCGCGGCTCGTGCTTCTGGTGGGCGAACAGCGCGTCGGTCAGGCGCTGCGACTGCTGCTCCTCGTCCTTGCCCGCCCGGCCGTAGGTCTTGGGCAGCAGAAGCTGCATCATCTTTTCCATCAGCTTCGGATCGCGCCAGAAGATGCGGAACGCCTGGTCGAAGATCGGGCGCTGCTCCTCGCGCGAGAGCAGCACGCTCGACATGGTCCAGTACCAGTCGTCGCGGCGCGCGGCGCCCGCAATCTCGAGCGCGCGCACGCAATCGATCACCCGGTCCGGGCCGATGCGAAGCCCCGCGGCCCGCAGCAGGCGCGCGAAGTGCATCACGTTCTCCGCCAGGCGGCCCGCTCCGGGGCCCGTCGCGTCGATCTCGAGGCCGGGCAGCATGTCAGGCCTTGGCTTTCGCCGCAGCGGCGGCCGAGAGCGGAGACTCGCGCGCCAGGTGCTCGACCTCGCGCGAAGCGATGACACGGTTCTCGTTCACGAACAGCTCGTGGTTGCGCTCGACCTCGTCCAGCCGGTAGACGTAGTTGACCATCAAGCCCGCGGCGCGCGCGATGCCGTTGTCGGAGGTGTCGCCAAGCCAGTTGATGCGCTCCAGGCGCGCGCCGTTTCCGAGGTGAAAGCGCGCGACTGGATCCAGCGGCTGGCTGCCCTGCTTGGCATGCAGCAGGTAGTAGGCGCAAAGCTGCTGCACCAGCACGGGCAGCGCATCGGACCTCTTCGCCTGCTGCCAGCCTGGCTGCGCCAGCGCGTCGATTCCCGCGACGTGCTGGCGCTCGAGCCACGGCCTGAAGCCAGGCAGCGGCGACAGGGTGGCGAAGCTGCGCAGCTGCGGCAGCTCGCGCTGCAGCTCGACCGCGACCTGCTTGATCAGGAAATTGCCGAACGAAATCCCCCGCAGGCCCTGCTGGCAGTTGGTGATCGAGTAGAACACCGCGCAGCGGGCCTGGTCCGGGTCGCCGACGGGCGCATCGACATCCAGCAGCGGCTGCACGCGGGTGGACATGCTGCGCGTCAGCGCGACCTCGATGAAAATCAGCGGCTCGTCGGGCAGTGCAGGGTGAAAGAACGCGAAGCAGCGCCGATCCGCCTCGAGCCGCCGCTGCAGGTCGGGCCAGCCCTTGATCTCGTGCACCGCCTCGTAGGCAATCAGCTTCTCCAGCACCATCGCCGAGGTGCGCCAGTCGATGCGCTCCAGGACCAGGAAACCGCGGTTGAACCACGAGCGCAGCAAGTGCTGCAGGTCGAAGTCGAGCGCGGCCCACTCCGGGTGCGCACGCAGCCCCCGCAACAGCCGGCGCCGCAGCTCGACCACCGCGGCGGTGCCGCCCGGGGCCATGTTCAGGCGCCGGAACAGCTCCTGGCGCGGCGGCTCGACCGTTTCCTGCAGGCGGATGAGCGTGCTGGGGCCCGGCTCGCGGCGATAGGCGTCGGCGGCTTTGCCGACCCGCTCCGGCTCGGGAGAGAAATCGCGCGTCAGCGCGTCGAACATGGCGTCGCGCTCGTCGTGATCGAGCGCAAGACAGGCGCCCAGGGCCTGGTGCGCGAGTGCGGTGCCCGTAGCCTCGCCGCGTTCCGACAGCAGCGCGCGGCAGTGCGCGATCGCCTTGCGCGCGCCGCCGCCTCCCGTGGCGCGCTCCGCGGCGCCCCACAGGCGGCCGAGGAAGGTCGGTACCCGCATGGTCTCGGGATCAGGCCGTGGCCGCGGCCTTGGATTCGGCGACCAGGCGCGTGGCTTCCTCGCCGGCGATCTTCTCGATGTCGTCCTGGTACTTGAGCAGCACGCCGAGCGTGTTGTTGACCGTTTCCGGGTCGAGGGCGATGCGGTCGAGCGCGACCAGGCAGTTCGCCCAGTCGATGGTCTCTGCGACCCCCGGCAGCTTGAACAGCTCGACGCCGCGCAGCCGCTGCACGAACGCCACCACTTCGCTGGACAAGCCGGCCGACGCTTTCGGCGCCTTGCGCCTCAGGATCTCGAGCTCGCGCGCGGCGTCGGGATAGTCGACCCAGTGGTAGAAGCAGCGCCGCTTGACCGCGTCGTGGATCTCGCGCGTACGGTTCGAGGTGATCACCACGATCGGCGGCTCGGTGGCGCGCAGCGTGCCGGTCTCCGGGATCGATATTTGCCAGTCCGACAGGACCTCGAGCAGGTAGGCCTCAAACGGCTCGTCGGTGCGGTCGAGCTCGTCGATCAGCAGCACCGGCGCGTTGCCGGGTTTGCCTTCGAGCGCGCGCGCGAGCGGGCGCTTGACCAGGAAACGCTCGGAGAAGATGTCCTGCGCGAGCTTTTCCTTGGACTTCTCGCCGGCGGCCTCAGCGAGCCGGATCTCGATCATCTGGCGCGAGTAGTTCCACTCGTAGGCCGCCTGCGCGATGTCCAGCCCTTCGTAGCACTGCAGGCGGATCAGTTCGCGTCCCAGGGCCTGCGCGATCACCTTCGCGATCTCGGTCTTGCCGACGCCGGCCTCGCCCTCGAGGAACAGCGGCCGCTGCATCGCCAGCGAAAGGTACAGCGCGGTGGCGAGGCTGCGCTCGGCGACGTAGTCGGACGAGGCCAGCAGCTCCTGAGTTTCGTCGATGGATTTGGGCAACGGGCGGGGCATGGCGAAATGTCCTGCAAAAACGACATTGTAGAAAAGAAACGGCCCGCCGGGGCGGGCCGTTCGCCTGCATAGAGCCGCTCGGGCTACTTCAGCGCGGCCTCAACCGCACGTTTGGCCATCACGCCGACCAGGTGAGCGCGGTATTCGGCGCTCGCGTGCAAGTCGCTGTTGAGGCCGTCAGCCTTCACCTTGACGCCGGACACCGACTCCGGCGCGAATTTCGCGCCGAGCGCCTTTTCCATCTCGCTCTGGCGAAACACGCTCGAGCCGGCGCCGGTCACGGCCACGCGCACGCCGCTGCCGGTATCGGCGACGAACACGCCGACGATTGCGAAGCGCGAGGCCGGGTTCTTGAATTTCGTGTAGGCCGCGCGCTTGGGCACCGGGAACGAGACCTGGGTGATGATCTCGCCCGCCTGCAGCGCAGTCTCGAACATGCCCTTGAAGAACTCGTCGGCCGCGATCTTGCGCTTATTGGTGACCACGGTCGCGCCCAGGCCGAGCACCGCGGCCGGGTAATCGGCGGCCGGGTCGTTGTTGGCCAGCGACCCTCCGATCGTGCCCTGGTGGCGCACCTGCCGGTCGCCGATCAGCTCGGCCAGCGCGGCAAGCGCCGGGATCGCCTTCTTCACCTCGGGCGAGGCCGCGACCTCGGCGTGGCGCGCCATCGCGCCGACGGTGACGGTCTTGCCGTCTGACTTGATGCCGCGCAGCTCGGCGATCGCGTTCAGGTCGACCAGATCGCTCGGTGCCGACAGGCGCAGCTTCATCGCTTGCACCAGGCTCTGGCCGCCGGCGAGCAGCTTGGCGTCGTCGCCTTTGCCCGCGAGCTTGGACGCGTCGGCGAGCGAGGAAGGACGGTGGTATTCGAATGCGTGCATGGTGTTCTCCTTTGTTCCTTCTTATGCTGCTTTCCGGTTGGCGTGGATCGCCTTCCACACCGTTTCGGCGGTGGCGGGCATCGGCAGGTCCTTGATTCCGAGCGCATCGGTGATGGCGTTCATCACCGCCGCGGGGGCGCCGATCGCGCCAGCCTCGCCGCAGCCCTTGACCCCGAGCGGGTTGTGGGTGCACGGCGTCTCGCGCGTGTCGAGCTGGTACGAGGGCACGTCGTCGGCGCGCGGGATGGCGTAATCGCCGAACGAGCCGGTCACCAGCTGTCCGCTCTCCGGGTCGTAGTGGCAGCCTTCGGTCAGCGCCTGGCCGATGCCCTGGGTCAAGCCGCCGTGCACCTGGCCCTCGACGATCATCGGGTTGATGATCTTGCCGAAGTCGTCCACTGCGGAGAACCGCTCCACTTTCGTGACGCCGGTGTCCGGATCGATCTCCACTTCGCACACGTAGCTGCCGGCGGGGAAGGTGAAGTTGGTCGGGTCGTAGAACGCGTTTTCGTTCAACCCCGGCTCGAGCTTGTCGAGCGGATAGTTGTGCGGCACGTAGGCTGCGAACGCCACTTCGCCGAACATCTTTTGCTTGTCGGTGCCGGCGACTTTGAACACGCCCTTGTCGTACTCGATATCGCTTTCGCTGGCCTCCATCAGGTGGGCGGCGATCTTCTTGCCCTTGGCGATGACCTTGTCGAGCGCCTTGACGATCGCGGTGCCACCCACGGCGATCGAGCGCGAGCCGTAGGTGCCCATGCCGAACAGGATCTTCGAGGTGTCGCCGTGCACGATATCGACGTTCTCGAGCGGCATCCCGAGCTTGTCCGCAACCACCTGGGCGAAGGTCGTCTCGTGCCCCTGGCCGTGCGAGTGCGAGCCGGTGAACACGGTCACGCTGCCGGTCGGATGGACGCGGATCTCGCCCGCCTCGTACAGCCCCGCGCGCGCACCGAGCGCGCCGGCGATGTTCGATGGCGCGATGCCGCACGCCTCGATGTAGCAGCAGTAACCAAGTCCCCGCAGCTTGCCGCGCTTGGCGGCTTCCTCCTTTCTCTTCGGGAAGCCGGCGACGTCGGCCATCTTTATCACCGCGCCGAGGGTAGCCTCGTAATCGCCGGTGTCGTACATCAACGCGACCGGCGTCTGGTAGGGGAAAGTTTTGATGAAATTACGCCGCCGGATCTCCACCGGGTCGAGCTTCATCTCGCGCGCCGCGGTCTCGACCAGGCGCTCGACCACGTAGGTCGCCTCGGGCCGTCCCGCGCCACGGTAGGCGTCGACCGGCGCGGTGTTGGTGAACACCGCGGTTACTTCGCAAAAGATCGCCGGTGTGGTGTACTGGCCGGCGAGAAGCGTCGCGTAGAGGATGGTCGGGACGCACGAGGCAAAAGTCGACAGGTAAGCGCCCACGTTCGCCGTGGTGTGCACCCGCATGGCGAGGAACTTGCTGTCCTTGTCCATCGCCAGCTCGGCGACCGTGTGGTGGTCGCGGCCGTGCGCGTCGGAGACAAAGGATTCACTGCGCTCGGCGGTCCATTTCACCGGGCGCCCTAGCTGGCGCGAGGCCCAGGTGACCACCACGTCCTCGGCGTAGAGGTAGATCTTGGAGCCGAAGCCGCCGCCCACATCGGGCGCCACGACGCGCACCTTGTGCTCCGGCAGCCCGAGTACGAACGCGGTCATCAGCAGGCGCTCGACGTGCGGGTTCTGGCTCGCGACGTAGAGCGTGTAGCTGTCGTCGGCGCGGGAGTAGGTCGCATTCGCCGCGCGCGGTTCGATCGCGTTCGGAATCAGGCGATTGTTGATCAACTCGAGCTTGGTCACGTGCGCGGCCTTGGCGAATGCCGCGTCGACCGCGGCCTTGTCGCCCAGCGCCCAGGTGTAGCACTTGTTGTCCGGCGCGATGTCGTGCAGCGCCGGCGCGCCCTTGCGCGTCGCTTTCGACGCATCGACCACTGCGGGCAGCACGTCGTAGTCGACCTCGACCAGCTCGGCGGCGTCGCGCGCCGCGTCTTGCGTCTCGGCGATCACCACCGCGACGTGGTCGCCGACGTAGCGCGCCTTGCCCTGCGCGAGGGGCGGATGCGGCGGCTCCTTCATCGGCTGGCCGTCGGTGCCGGTGATCAGCCAGCCGCAGGGCAGCCCGCCGACCTTGCTGGCGGCGAGGTCCTCGCCGGTGTAGACCGCGAGCACGCCCGGCGCCTTGAGCGCCTTGTCCTTCTTGATCGATTTGATTTTCGCGTGCGCGTGCGGCGAGCGCACGAAAGCCGCCCAAGTCTGCCGAGGCAGGGCGACGTCGTCGGTGTATTGCCCGGCGCCGGTGAGGAAGCGGTAGTCCTCTTTGCGCTCGACCCGAGCGCCGATCAGGGATGCGGTCATGGCTGGGTCTCTCCTGGTTCTTTACTTGGCGGCGGCCATGGCTTTGGAACCGGCCATGATCGCCTTGACGATGTTGTGGTAGCCCGTGCAACGGCACAGGTTGCCTTCGAGCGCTTCGCGCACTTCCTTCTCGCTCGCGCCGGGACGGCTCTTGGCGAAGTCGATCGCGCTCATCACCATTCCGGGGGTGCAGAAGCCGCACTGCAGGCCGTGGTGTTCCTTGAACGCCGCCTGCATCGGGTGCAGCGTGCCGTCGGCCTTGGCCACCCCCTCGATGGTCATAACATCGGCGCCTTCGGCCTGCATCGCCAGGATGGAGCATGACTTCACCGCCTTGCCGTTCATCTGCACCGTGCAGGCCCCGCACTGCGCGGTGTCGCAGCCGACGTGAGTGCCGGTGAGGCGCAGTTGCTCGCGAATGAACGTCACCAGCAGGGTACGTGCCTCGACCTCGGCCGAAACGGCCTTGCCATTGACCTTCATGGATACTTTCACTGCCATGTTGCCTCCTTCGGGAATGGTTCTTCTGTGCCCGGGAATCGCCCCGCCGGCAATCCTCTGGAGCGGAATCTGCGGCTGGGGTGTGACCGTGGCGTGACTGACCGACGGGCACATCGTAGCGAAGCGCTCCGGGGTCGGCAATGTTGCGCTGCGGGACGGGGCTTTGCGTCCTCGTCAGCCGGACGACAGCGGCGCTTAAGGGGCCGGCAAGGCGCGCGGAATACCTTAGCCGCTTCCCCCCTACTCCCGGATCAACCATGACCTTTGCTCAAGCCCAGCCCATGAACCAGTCCCCCGGGGCGTCGCGCCCGGGTATCCTGCCCGCAGTGCGGCTGCTGATCGTGGAAGACGACACCTCGCTTGCCACGGGGCTGATGCGTGCCCTGTCGAACGAAGGCTACGACGTCGCCGCCGCTGTCAACGGCGAGGAAGCGCTCGCGCGTGTCCGGAGCGAGCCTTACGACCTGCTTGTGCTCGACATCGGCCTGCCCGGCATAGACGGCTTCGAGGTGCTGCGCCGCCTGCGCGCCGGGGGCTACGCGCTGCCGGTGCTCATCCTCACCGCGCGCGACGCGGTCGACGACCGGGTGCGCGGCCTCGATCTCGGCGCCGACGATTACATGCCCAAGCCGTTCGCGCTGCCGGAGCTCGCGGCGCGCGTGCGCGCGCTCGGCCGGCGCGGCCGCGGACAGGTCGGGCCGCGCATCGTGCACGGCCCGCTGGTGCTCGACACCGCCGCGCGCCGTGCCTGGCTCAACGGCGAGCCGCTCGAGATGGCCGCGCGCGAGTGGTCGGTGCTGCAGGTGCTGCTCGAGCGTGTCGAGCGCACGGTCTCCAAAGAGGCCATCATCGAGGCGGTCGCCGGCCTGAGCGACGATCTGTCGCTGAACGCGATCGAGGTCTACGTTTCTCGCTTGCGCGCCAAGCTCGAGCCGGCGGGCATCCGCATCCGCACGGTGCGCGGCTTCGGCTACATGCTGCTGGAGCACCATCAGCGCAGCGCGGGGTGATGCGCGGGAGCGTGGCAAAATAGCGGCCCTCCGGCCGCTTTGCTTCTGCTCCGCCATGCGCATCATGATTGTCGAAGACGACGCCGCACTCGCGCGCGGCGTCGCGCGCATCCTCGAGTCCGAGGGCTACGCGGTAGACGTCGTGGCGCGGGGCGAGCAGGCGATTCTCGCCGCCGAGCAGGAGCGCTTCGACCTGGTGATTCTCGACGTCGGCCTGCCGGGGATGGACGGCTTCGAGGCGCTGCGCCGGCTGCGCGCGCAGGCACAAAGGGTTCCGGTCCTGTTGCTCACCGCGCGCGACGCGGTCGACGACCGGGTGCACGGCCTAGACCTCGGCGCGGACGACTACGTCGCCAAGCCGTTCGCCATGTCCGAACTTGCGGCCCGGGTGCGGGCCCTGATTCGCCGCAGCCAGGCCCAGGCCGGGCCCAAGGTGGTGCACGGTCCGCTGCTGCTCGACACGGTGGCGCGGCGCGCGTTCCTCAATGGCGAGCCGCTCGAGCTGGCGGGGCGCGAATGGGCGGTGCTCGAAGTGCTGCTCGCCAAGGTGGAGCGCGTGGTGTCGAAGGAAGCCATCATCCAGGCGGTGGCGAACTGGGGCGAAGAGCTGTCGCTGAACGCGATCGAGGTGTACGTTTCGCGCCTGCGCGCCAAGCTCGAGCCGGCGGGCATCCGCATCCGAACGGTGCGCGGTTTCGGCTACATGCTCGAGCAACACGAAGCTGGCTGAGATGACGTCGCAGAGCCTGCGGGGCCAGCTCCTGCGGCAATTGCTGCCGCCGGTTGCCGCGCTGCTCGCGCTCGCAATGGTGATCGCGTATTTTCCGACCATCGAGCCGGCCACCGCGGCCTACGACCAGGCGCTGATCGACGTCGGGCTCGCGCTCGGCGACCGGATCCAGATCGAGCGAGGGAAGTACTCGCTCGATCTGCCAAGCGCGGCCGAGCGCATGCTGCGCACCGACCGCTACGATTCGATCTATTTCCACGTCGCCGCCCCCGACGGCAGCCATATTGCCGGCGACGAGGGCATGCCGCCGCCGCCGCCCGACGAGACGCCGCAGGATCACGTTATCGCCTACGACGGCGTGTACGCGGGCAAGGACGTGCGCGCGGTCGCGGTGCTGGTGCCGTGCGACGCCAAGCGCTGCATGGTGCAGGTCGCCGAGACGACCAACAAGCGGCAGCGGTTGCTGCGCTACATCGTGCTTTCGAGCCTCGTGCCGACGGTGCTGATCGCGTTCGCCACGCTGCTGATCGTGTGGTTCGGGGTCAAGCGCGGGCTCGAGCCGCTCGACCTTCTGTCCGAGGAGATCAAGCGGCGCTCGCCGCGCGACCTGCGTCCGGTCGAGGCCGCGAGCGCGCCGGAAGAGGCGAAGCCGCTGGTCGGCGCGCTGAACGCGCTGCTCGAGGAGGTCGCGCAAGCGAACCAGAATCAGCAGCGCTTCCTAGCCAACGCGGCGCACCAGCTGCGTACGCCGCTCGCCGGGCTGCAGGCGCACACCGAGCTCGCGCTCGCGCAGCCGGTTCCGGAGGACTGCCGCGCTGAGCTCGAGCAGGTGCACCTTGCGACGGTACGCACCGCGCGGCTTGCGAACCAGCTACTGGCGCTGGCGCGCGCCGAGCCCGGCGGGGGTCTCGCCGCGGGCCTGGGCCCCGCCGAGCTCAGGCAGTTGGTACAGGGCGCCGCCGACGAATGGGTGCACCGCGCCATGGCGCGCGACCTCGACCTCGGGTTCGATCTGGCCGCGGCGCGCGTGCTCGGCGATGCCTTCCTGCTGCGCGAGGCGCTGGCGAACCTGGTTCACAACAGCCTCGAGCACACGCCCTCCGGCGGGCACGTCACCGTACGCACCGGGCTGCGCGCCGAAGACGGCCGCCCCCTGCTCGAGGTCGAGGACGACGGCCCCGGGATCCCGCCGGCCGAGCGCGAGCGGGTGCTGGAGCGCTTCTACCGGGTTCCCGGCACCACGGGCACCGGCAGCGGGCTGGGATTGGCGATCGTGCGCGAGATCGCCGGCCTGCATGGCGCCGAGGTCGAGATCGGCGAGCCGCGGGCGGGCGGGCGCGGCTGCCGGGTGGCCTTGATTTTTCCGCCGGCGCCGCAACGATAAAGGCATAAAATGCCCCTATAGCCCCCCCGCCGGAGACGGACATGGACAGCGTTGACATCGAAGTACTGCGCAGCGCCGAGGACTGGCGCAAGGCCGGCCGCCGCGCGACGCTCGGGACGATTGTGAAAACCTGGGGATCGGCGCCGCGCCCGGTCGGGGCCCTGGTGGCGATCCGCGACGACGGCCAGATTTCCGGCTCGGTGTCCGGCGGCTGCGTCGAGGACGATCTGGTGGAGAAGGTACGCGCCAGGGCGGTGGCGGCCGACCGCCCGCAACTGATGACCTACGGCGTCACGAACGAGGACGCGACGCGCTGGGGGCTGCCTTGCGGCGGCACCCTGCAGCTGGTGCTCGAGCCGGTAGGGGAGGCGAGCGGGATCGGCGAACTGCTGCAGACGATCTCCAAGCAGCAGCTGGTGCGCCGGCGCCTGGAGATGGACAGCGGCCGGGTGACGCTCGAACCGGGCCAGTGGCAGGACGCGCTCGAGTTCGACGGCAAGGTGCTGACCACGGTGCACGGTCCGCGCTGGCGCCTAGTGCTGATCGGCGCCGGACAGCTCACGCGCTACCTGTCGGAAATGGCCCGCATGCTCGATTACCACGTCATCGTGATCGATCCGCGCGAGGAGTACGCCGACGGCTGGAATCTTCCTGGCGTGGCGCTCGAGCGCGGCATGCCCGATGACGTGATCGCGGCGCTGAACCTCGACGGCCACAGTGCCGTGGTTGCGCTGACGCACGATCCGAAGCTGGACGACATGGCGCTGCTCGAGGCGCTGAAGTCGGCCGCGTTTTACGTCGGCGCGATCGGCTCGAAGAAGAACAACGATGCGCGCCGCAAGCGCCTGCGCGAGTTCGACCTGTCGGAGGGGGAAATCGCCCGCCTGCGCGGACCCGTGGGCCTGTACATCGGGTCCAAGACCCCGCCCGAGATCGCGGTCGCGATCCTGGCCGAGATGACCGCCGCGCGCCACGGCGTGGCCGCCCCGGACTGGGCGGCGAAGGAAATGAGCCGCTTCGCGCCTTCGGCCTGCGAAGTCGCGCCGCAGAAAGCCTGACCCTGGACCTCGTCGGCCTGCTGCTCGCCGCAGGTTCGGGCTCGCGCTTCGGCTCGGACAAGCTGCGCCACCGGTTGCCGCACGGAGTGCCGATCGCGGTCCAGTCGGCGCGCCACCTCAAGACCCGGCTCGAGCGCGTGATCGCGGTCGTTCGCCCCGGTGCGGACGACACGGCGCGCTCGCTCGCCGCCGAAGGCTGCGAGGTGGTGCCCTGCCTCGAGGCCGAGCGCGGCATGGGCGCGAGCCTCTCCTGCGGCGCGCGCGCGGCAGGCGAGGCAGGCGGCTACATCATCGCGCTCGGCGACATGCCGTTCGTGCGCCCGAGCACGATCGCCGCCGTGTGCGAGGCGCTCGCCGCCGGCGCGCCGCTGGCGGCGCCGTACTTCCGCACCCGCCGCGGTCATCCGGTCGGCATTGCCGGGCGGTACCGCGCCGAGCTCGAGGCCCTGGGCGGCGACGAAGGCGCGCGCGCCCTGCTCGAGCGCCACGCCGCCGAGCTGGTGAAGATCCCCTGCGGCGACCCCGGCGTGATCCGCGACATCGACGCCCCCGGCGACCTCGCGCCGCCGCTGGCCGTCTAGCGCATCGGGTAGTATCGCGCTTACAAGAAAGCCGGCCTGGTAAGAAGCTTGCAAAACGTTCAACGCGCAATCTTGTTTGCCGACGTGAGCAACAGCACGCGGATCTACGAAGCGCTCGGCGACACGCACGCGCTGTCGGTGGTCAGCCACCTGTTGGGCCTGCTCGAGCCTTGCGTCACGAAGCATGGCGGCAGCGTGGTCAAGACCATCGGCGACGCGATGGTATGCGCCTTCGAGGACTCCGACGGCGCGCTGCACGCTGCCTGCGACATGATGGCGCTGCTTGCGCCGCTGCCCGCCCGCCCGTACGGAAAGCTGTCGATCAAGATAGGGTTGACCTACGGCCCGGTGGTGCTGTCCGAAGGCGACGTGTTCGGCGACACGGTAAACGTGTGCGCGCGCCTGGTTGCGCTCGCCAACGCCGACCAGGTGCTGGCCAGCCAACAGACCGTGGACGCGTTGTCGCCGGGCCTGCGCGGTCGCTGCCGCACCCTGTTTCCGATCCAGATCAAGGGTCGGGCGGAGGAGGTCACGGCGTGCGAGGTACTGTGGCGCAGCGATCCCGACGTCACGGCGGCGAACCCCGCGCGCGCCGGCTTCGCGGCCGGCGACGAGCTGTTCCTCAAGCTCAGCCACGAGGGCAACACGTTCGTCGTCGACGAGGCGGCGCCTTCGGCCCGGCTCGGGCGCGACAAATCCAACGATGTGGTGGTGGCAAGCCATTTCGCGTCGCGCTTCCACGCCCGCATCCACAAACGCGAGGGCGGCTTTTTTCTCACTGACCAGTCCTCGAACGGAACCTACCTGCTCGCCGACGACGGGGCAGCGGAGGTGCTGCTGCAGCGCGAGGAGGCGGTGCTCGGCGAGCGCGGCTGGATCGGGCTCGGCATGAGCGCCTCGCGCCACGGTGACCACGTGGTGCGCTACCGCATCGAGCGCGAAGGCGGCTGAGCGGCGGCGCCTGCCCGGGGTAGAATCGCGCCTTCCCAGCTCCCGCCCCGCCGCAAATGTTCGCCGCAAACCTACTCGCCGAGTCGGACCCCGAAGTCTGGAATGCGGTGCGCCTCGAGCACCGTCGCCAGGAGGACCACGTCGAGCTGATCGCATCCGAGAATTACGTCAGCTCCGCGGTGCTGATCGCCCAGGGCTCGCAGCTCACCAACAAGTACGCCGAGGGCTACCCGGGCAAGCGCTACTACGGCGGCTGCGAGTTCGTCGACATGGCCGAGTCGATCGCGATCGAGCGCGCCAAGCGACTGTTCGGCGCCGAGTGGGCGAACGTGCAGCCACATTCCGGCTCGCAGGCCAACCAGGCGGTCTACGCCGCCGCGCTCAAGCCAGGCGACACGATTCTGGGCATGTCGCTCGCCCACGGCGGCCACCTGACTCACGGCTCGCCGGTGAACCTCTCGGGCAAGCTGTACAAGGTGGTCTCCTACGGCCTCGACACGAACGAGGAGATCAACTACGATCAGGTCGAAGCGCTGGCACGCGAGCACCGGCCGAAGATGGTCGTCGGCGGGGCATCCGCCTACGCGCTGGCGATCGACTGGAAGCGGCTGCGCGCGGCTGCCGACGCGGGCGGCGCGCTGCTGATGGCGGACATGGCGCATTATGCCGGGCTGGTCGCGGTCGGCCTCTACCCCTCGCCGGTCGGCGTCGCGGACTTCGTCACTTCGACTACCCACAAGACGCTGCGCGGCCCCCGGGGCGGGCTGATCCTCGGCCGGCCCGAGCAGGAGAAGGCGGTCAACTCGGCAATCTTCCCCGGCATCCAGGGCGGGCCTCTCATGCACGTGATCGCCGCCAAGGCGGTTGCGTTCGGCGAGGCGCTGCGGCCCGAGTTCCGAGACTATCAGCAGCAGGTGCTCAACAACGCACGCACCATGGTGCGGGTGCTCGCCGAGCGCGGGCTGCGGGTCGTCTCGGGGCGCACCGACTGCCACATGTTCCTGCTCGATCTGCGCAAGAAGGGCGTCAGCGGAAAGGACGCCGAGGCGACGCTCGGACGCGCGCACATCACGGTCAACAAGAACGCAATACCGAACGATCCGGAAAAGCCGACGGTGACCTCCGGCATCCGCATCGGCACCCCGGCGATGACGACCCGCGGCTTTCGCAGCGGCGAGGCCGAGATCCTGGCCAACCTGATCGCCGACGTGCTCGACGACCCCGCCGACGACGCGAACGTGCGGCGCGTCGCGGGCGAGGTCAAGGCGCTCTGCGCGGGCTTCCAGGTCTACGGCTAGACGCCGGCCATGCGCTGCCCCTTTTGCAGCCATCTCGACACCCAGGTGGTCGACACACGCTCGAACCCGGAGGCGAACGTCATCCGCCGGCGTCGGCGCTGCCCGAAGTGCGACAAGCGCTTCACTACCTACGAGCGGGTCGAGCTGAGGATGCCACGGCTGGTCAAGAAGGACGGCAGCCGCACCGACTTCGATCGCGACAAGCTGCTCGGCAGCATGATGGTCGCGCTGCGCAAGCGCCCGGTCGCGACCGAGGCGATCGACGCTGCGGTCGACCGGATCGAGGAAAAGCTGCGCTCGCTCGGCGACCGTGAGGTGCCGACCAGCCGGATCGGCGATCTGGTCATGCGCGAGCTGGCCAAGCTCGACAAGATCGCCTACATCCGCTTCGCCTCGGTGTATCGCAGCTTCGAGACGCCGGACGATTTCCGCGAGGCCGTGCAGGAGATCCGCCGGCCGCGGCGAAGGAAGTGACGCCTTTTTCGACCTTCGACCACGAAATGATGCGGCGCGCACTTGCGCTCGCCGAGAAGGGCTTGCTTACCGCGACACCCAACCCGCGCGTCGGCTGCGTGCTCACGCAAGGGGAGCGCATCGTCGGGGAGGGTTGGCACGAGAAGGTCGGGGCGCCACACGCCGAGGCTAACGCGCTTGCCGCCGCCGGCGCAGCGGCGCGCGGGGCGACCGCGTACCTCAACCTCGAGCCTTGCGCCCACCACGGCCGCACCCCGCCCTGCGCCGACGCGCTCATTGCCGCCGGCGTGGCGCGCGTCGTGGCGGCGACGCGCGACCCGAATCCCCAGGCCGCCGGCGGCGGCGCGAGGCTCGCCGCGGCGGGCGTGCGCTTCGAGCACGGCCTGCTCGAGGACGACGCGCGCGAGCTGAACATCGGCTTCGTGTCGCGGGTCACGCGCGGCCGGCCATGGGTTCGGATGAAGATCGCCGCGACACTGGACGGGCGCACCGCGCTCGCCAACGGCAAGAGCCAGTGGATCACGGGCGCCGAAGCGAGAAAGGACGGCCAGCGCTGGCGCGCGCGAGCCTGCGCGGTGCTGACCGGGATCGGCACGGTCAAGGCCGACGACCCCCGGCTGACCGTGCGCGAGGTGCAAACCCCGCGCCAGCCGCTGCGGATCGTGGTGGACAGCCGCCTGGAGACCCCCCCGGGCGCGAAGATTCTGCAAGGCGGCAACACGCTGATCTTTTTCGGCGACACTCGGAACAAGCCTCCTCAAGGCGCCGAGGCGATTGCGATGCCGAACGGGCAGGGCAAGGTCGACCTCGCGGCCATGCTGCGGGAGCTCGCCCGACGCGGAGTGAACGAGCTGCACGTCGAGGCGGGATTCAAGTTGAACGGCTCACTCGCACGCGAGGGCTGCGTGGACGAGATCCTGGTGTACCTGGCGCCGGCCTTCCTCGGCGACACGGCGCAGGGCATGCTCGATCTGGCGCAAGTGACCTCGCTCGATCAGCGGCTGCGGGTCACCCTGCGCTCGGTCGAGCGCGTGGGCGAGGACCTGAGGATCATCGCGAGGCTTTGATGTTCACCGGAGTCGTGCAGGCAGTGGGAACGATCGAGACGCTGACGCCGCTCGAGGCAGAGATGCGCGGCGGCGTGCGCCTGACGGTCGAATCCGGCGGGCTGGATCTGTCCGACGTCGCATGCGGCGACTCGATCTGCGTCCAGGGGGCCTGCCTCACGGTGGTCGAGATTGCCGGCGGGAGGCTTTCGTTCGACGTCTCGCGCGAGACGCTCGATTGCACCAGCGGACTGGCGCATCCCGGCAAGGTCAACCTCGAGACTTCGCTCGGTCTGGGCGACAAGCTCGGCGGACACCTGGTCACCGGCCACGTCGACGGCGTCGGCGAGGTGCTCGCGTTCGACCCGGCGGGTGAGTCCGTGCTGCTGCGGCTGCGCGCACCGGTCGCACTGGCGAAGTACGTCGCGCGCAAGGGATCGATCTGCGTCGACGGCGTCAGCCTGACCGTGAACCGGGTCGAAGGCGATGTGTTCGAGATCAACCTGATTCCGCATACCCTGTCGGTCACCACTCTTTCGCGCCTCGCGCCCGGCGTCACGGTCAATCTCGAGGTCGACCTGATCGCGCGTTACGTAGAGCGCATGCTGAGCGACGCCAAGTAGGTTCGACAAACGCGCAGGCCGCGGCATTAGTTATCTTGACAGGGCGCATGAGCGCGCGAACCATGCGTACGGTGAATGCCCGCACCTGCCTTGCCGAATTTTCTTCCCGCCTGTACTGGGCCACGGCGCCTATGCGGCGCAAGCTGCGCCTTTTCTGGTACCGCGCCGACAGAGAAGCGATGGCCTTCGCGTTGATCGTGGGCGCGATCCTGACGGGGTTCGCGCTCGTGCTTCAGGCCACGTTCGCACATCAGGACGCGGTGCGCAAACAGGCGCTGCAAACCATCAGGCAGGAGCTGACCTGCCTCGCCCGCAACGTATATTTCGAGGCGCGCGGCGAGCCGGAGGCCGGCCAGTACGCGGTGGCCGAGGTGACGATGAACCGCAAGGCTTCGGCGCGCTATCCCGAGTCGGTTTGCGCGGTGGTCCACCAGAAGAATTGGGATGCGCTGCGCGGGCGCTTCGTCGGCGCGTTTTCGTGGACCGAGCTCGGCGCGCTGCCGGCGCCGAGCGGCGAGGACTGGGAGCGCGCGCGCAAGGTCGCGCAGGATGTGTACTACGGGCGTCAGGCGCCCCAACTGCAGGGCGCGATGTACTACCACGCCACCAACATCATGCCCGCGTGGGCGAAAGAAAAGAAGCTCGTGGTCCGCATCGGCGGGCATGCGTTCTACAAGTAGTGCACGTACGCTGCAGTGGGCGGATCGGGCAGAATAGCGCCTCCCGGATTCGTCACTTGACACTTGAGCAAGCTCGAGCTCACCCGCGAAAACATTCTCAACGGCGCGCTGCATGCGTCCGCGCGCGAGCTGCTCGGGCCCGGCGTGCGCTTCATGACCGAGGAGGAGCGCAGGCAGAGCGTGCACGCAATGCTTGCGCTGGCACCGAAACCGGAGCGGATCTGGGTGTTCGGCTACGGGTCCCTGATCTGGAACCCCGCCTTCCACTTCTCCGAACGCCGCACCGCGCTGGTGCACGGTTTTCACCGCCAGTTCTGCCTCTGGGCTCGCGCCGGGCGCGGCAGTCCCGAGCGCCCCGGGCTGATGCTCGCGCTGGAGCGCGGTGGCAGCGTGCACGGCGTGGCCTACCGCCTGGCGCCCACGCACGTCGAGTTCGAGCTCGACGTGGTGTGGCGGCGCGAGATGATTACCATGGCCTACCGCCCGGTCTGGGTCGCGGCCCGCACTCCGAAGGGGATCGAGCACGCGATCGCCTTCGTCGCGAATCGGACGCACGAGCGCTACGTGCGCGGCCTCGACGCGAGCGCCATCGCGCGCCACCTGGCGAACGGCGCCGGCCCGCTCGGACGCTGCCGAGACTATCTGTTCGATACGGTCGCGCACCTGCGCGAGCTGGGCATTCGCGACCGGCGCCTCGAAGCGCTCGCGAACCTGGTGCGCGCCATTCACCCGCCACCGGGGTGAGCGCGTGTCGTTCGAGTGGCTCGCCACCAACCTGCTCGCTGCCTGGCTGCTGCCGCCGCTCGTCCTGATCGTCGTGGTCGCGTTGGGGCTCGCGCTCGTGCCGCGCCGTCCGCGCCTCGGGCTGGGGCTCGCCGCCGCGGGGCTCGCCGTACTTGCGGCACTGTCGATGCCACGGGTCGGCGACTTCCTTGCGGGCACGCTCGAGGACGGCGCGCCACCGCTCGAGGCGATGCGTGCGAATATCGCCGGCGCGGGCGCGATCGTCGTGCTCGGCGGCGGGCGCAACCGCGGTGCGCTCGAATACGGCGGCGAGACGCTGGACGCGGCAAGCCTCGGCAGAGTGCGCTACGGCGCTCGCCTGGCCCGCCTCACCGGCCTGCCGCTGCTGGTCAGCGGTGGACGTCCAGACGGCGGCGGCGCGAGCGAAGCTGATCTTATGGCGCAGGTCCTGGAGCGGGAATTCGGCGTCGCGGTGCGCTGGCGCGAGACGCGATCGATCAACACGATCGAGGATGCGCGCCTGTCCGCGGCGATTCTCGCTACCGCCGGGATCCGCCGGGTGATCCTGGTCACCGATGCAACCCACATGCGGCGCGCGAGCGGGCGCTTTCGCGCCGCGGGGCTGCAGGTGGTGCCGGCGCCGACCAACTATCGCGCGCAGCGCGGGCACACCCCGGTCGACTGGCTGCCGTCGGCGCGCGGACTGAACACGTCAAGCCGCGCACTCAGGGAGTGGATCGGGATCCTGTGGAGCCGCGCGCGCGGCGCCTAGCCGGCGGGTTCGCCCCCCGGCACCAGGATGGGGCGCAATGCCGGCACCTTGTGGCGCAGGCGCGCGACGAGCTGTCGCGCTTCGCCCTTGGGCAATGCCTGCCTGGTGCGGACGCGGAAGATCAGCTTGCCATCCGACGTCGTCCCGCGCATGACCGAGGTCGCGAAGCCGGCGCGCGTCAGCCGGCGCGATAGCTTCTGCGCGCGCGCGGCCTCGCGGAAGGCGCCGACCTGTACCTGGAACACCGGTTCGGCGGCAGGCGCAGGCGCGGCTTCGGGGGCGGGCTTGGGCTCCGGCGCGGGCGCAGCCTCCTGGGCAGGCGTCGGCTCCGGGGCGGAGGCTTGCGCGGCCTCGGTTGCCTGCTCGGTGGCGGGCGCCTTTTCGGGCACGGGGGCCGGCTGCGCTTCGGAGCCGGAATCGGTTGCCGCCGGTGCCTGAGGGGCCGGAGCCGGTGCGGGGGCCTGTGGCGCAAGCTTGGCCCGCTCGACGGGCCCCTGGACCGTAGGATTGCGCGCGACCGCGGGCGGCGGCGAGGGCGGCTCTGCGCCGGGGATCATCGGCAGGAAGATCGCTACCAGCACGCTTAGCAGCGCGACCCCGGCGAGCGCAAGTGCCACGCGGCCGCGAATCGCCCATAGGGCGTCGAATGCGTCTGACAGGACGAGCAGGAATTTCATGGTTTGGTCCCCGTTGCAGAGCGCAATGATACGGACTGATCAGGCGGCGCGCTTGCGTTTAGCGTGCGCCGTGGGGGCCGTGATCGCGCACGACGCGGCGCGCGACTCTGCCGGACTCGAGGTCGCGAACCACCGGTCGAACTTGCGCGTCGCGGTCAACGTCAACGTGATGGTATCGCCGACGCCGACCGAGCGCGAGAAGTGCAGCGTCTGGTCGATGTAGCTCGTGCCGGGGCCCGGGAACTGGGTCCGGAGCACGGTCGAGATCAGCGCGCCGCCCCACACGTCGTGCGCGATGACCTCGTGGAACATGCTGCTCTTGGCGTACTCGGGGTCGACGTGGGCGGGGTTGACGTCGCCCGACATGACCGCGAAAAGCTGGATGTCTTCCGGCTTCAGGGTTCGCGTGAGGCTCGCCGAATCGCCGACCTGAATCTCGTCGTAGGTGCGATTTTCGATGTAGTCCGTGCGTGTCATGATTGCGGCTCTGGGGCGAATCGACGGCCCGCAATGTATTCCACCAAGCCTGCGCCACCCTTGCGAAAAGTCAAACTGCCGCGCCTGAGCTTCGACCCGGCACTGCCGGTCAGCGCCTGCCGGCAAGAGATCCGCGCCGCCATCGAGCGCAATCAGGTCGTCATCGTGTGCGGCGAGACCGGCTCGGGCAAGACCACCCAGCTGCCCAAGATCCTGCTCGAGATGGGACGCGGGGCGGCGGGCCTGATCGGCCACACGCAACCGCGCCGCATCGCCGCGCGCTCGGTCGCGGCGCGCATCGCGGAGGAGCTCGGCAGCGAGCTCGGCGCGGTGGTGGGCTACAAGGTGCGCTTCCAGGACCGGCTCGGGCCGGACGCGACGGTGAAGCTGATGACCGACGGCATCCTGCTGGCCGAGACCCAGGGCGATCCGCAGCTGCGCCAGTACGGCACGATTGTGATCGACGAGGCGCATGAGCGCAGCCTTAACATCGACTTCCTGCTCGGTTATCTGGTGCGCCTGCTGCCGCAGCGGCCGGAGCTGAAGCTCGTGATCACCTCGGCGACCATCGACGCCGAGCGATTCTCGCGTCACTTCGGCGGCGCGCCGGTGGTCGAAGTCTCGGGCCGGCTGTATCCGGTCGAGCTGCGCTACCGCCCCGTCGGGGGCGACGCGGAAGACACCACGCGCAAGGAGGAGGAGCAGGCGCTGGCCGACGCGGTGGACGAGCTGTGCGCCCAGGGGCCGGGCGACGTGCTGGTATTCCTGCCGGGCGAGCGCGAGATCCGCGACGCGGCGGAGGTGCTGCGCAAGCACCACCCAGCCGGCACGGAGCTGCTGCCGCTGTATTCCCGCCTGAGCGCCGCTGAGCAGGACAAGGTGTTCAGGCCCGGGAAGGCGCGGCGCATCGTGCTCGCGACCAACGTTGCCGAGACCTCGATCACGGTGCCGCGCATCCGGTACGTGGTCGATACGGGCCTCGCACGCGTCAAGCGCTACAGCTACCGTAACAAGGTCGAGCAGCTGCGGGTCGAGAACATCTCGCAGGCGGCCGCCAAGCAGCGCGCCGGGCGCTGCGGGCGCGTCGCCGACGGTATCTGCGTCCGCCTCTATGCGGAGGAGGATCACGACCGGCGCGCGCCGTTCACCGATCCGGAGGTGCTGCGCTCGTCGCTGGCGGCGGTGATCCTGCGCGCCGCGAGCCTGGGCCTGGGCGCGGTGGAGGACTTCCCCTTCCTCGACCCCCCGAGCCCGCGCGCGATCGCCGACGGCTACGCGCTGCTCGCCGAGCTCGGAGCGGTGGACGAGGCGAAGCGGCTCACCGAGACCGGCCGCGAGCTGGCCAAGCTGCCGCTCGACCCGCGCATCGGCCGCATGCTGATCGCCGCGCGGGTCGAGGGCTGCCTCGATCAGGCGCTGGTGATTGCTTCGGCGCTTTCGGCGCAGGACTCGCGCGTGCGCCCGATGGACAACGCTGCGGCGGCCGACGAGCGCCACAAGCGCTTCGCCGACGAGCGCTCGGACTTTCTCGCCTTGCTCAAGCTGTGGCAGCTGTTCGAGGGCAAGTGGGAGAAGGCCTGCCGCGAGAACTTCCTTTCGATTCCGCGCATGCGGGAGTGGCGCGACGTGCACACGCAGCTGCACACCGTCGTGGCCGAGCTCGGCTGGCGCGCCTCGAGCGCGGACCCGGCGAAGCCCGAGGGCTACCGCGCGATCCACCGCGCGCTGCTCTCCGGGCTGCTCGGCAACGTCGGCCTGCGCGAGGTGGAGGGAGGGAGCTACACCGGCGCGCGCGGGATCAAGTTCTGGGTCCATCCCGGCTCGTGGACGCGCAAGCCGGGCAGGTGGCTGATCGCCGCCGAGCTGGTCGAGACCACGCGCCTGTACGCGCGCACCGTCGCCTCGATCGAGCCGCAGTGGCTCGAGGATCTGGGCATCCACTTGATCAAGCGCCAGCGCGAGCGCCCGCACTGGGAGAAGGCGCGCGCGCAGGTGGTGGCGCTGGAGCGCGGCACGCTGTACGGGCTGCCGGTGTACGCCAATCGGCGCACCCACTTCGGGCCGGTCGAGCCGAAGCTCGCGCGCGAGATCTTCATCCGCTCGGCGCTGGTCGAAGGCGACTTCGAGACCCGCGCGCCGTTCTTCGCCCACAATCGCAAGCTGCTGCGCGAGATCGAGCGCCTCGAGCACAAGTCACGCCGGCCCGATATCCTGGTCGATGACACGCTGATTCACGCGTTTTACGAGGCGCGGATTCCGGAAGGCATTCACAACGGCGCCGATTTCGAAAAGTGGCGCAAGGAGGCCGAACGCGCGGAGCCGCAGCGGCTGTTCCTGCGGCGCGAGGATCTGATGCGGCACGAGGCGGCCGGCATCACCACCGAGAACTTCCCGCCGCAGCTGCGGCTTGGCCTGAATACCTTCGAGCTCGAGTACACGTTCGGGCCCGGCTCGCCGCGCGACGGGGTGACGCTCACGGCGCCGGTCGCTTTGCTGAACCAGGTTCCTGCGGCGCGCTGCGAGTGGCTGGTGCCGGGGCTGTTGAAGGAGAAGGTACGGCTGCTGGCGAAGTCGATCCCGCAGCGGCTGCGCCACAAGCTGGGGCCGCTCGAGAGCTTCGCCGAGGATTTCGTCGCAACGACGCCGCTGTCGGATCTGCCGCTCGCCACGGCGCTCGCGCGCCACATCCGCGCCGAGCTCAATATCGAAGTTCCGTTCGATGCCTTCCGGCCCGATTCCGTACCACCACATCTGCAGATGAATTTCCGCGTCGTGGACGAGCACGGTCGCCAGCTCGGAACGGGCCGCAGCCTCGCCGACCTCAAGCGCGCGCTCGCCGCCGAAACACAGGCCGTGCTGCAGGACGAGGCGCCCGCGGACGAGGGCGAGCACCATCGCGAATGGACGTTCGGCGACCTGGATGAAATCATGGAGCTGCGGCGCGGCGGCCAGACGCTGGTCGGCTACCCGGCGCTCGCCGACGCCGGCGACGGCGTCAGGCTGCAGGTGTTCGACGCGCCGGAGCGCGCAGCCGAGGTTCACCGCGCCGGGGTGCGCCGGCTGCTGGCGATTGCTTTCCGCGACCGCATTCGCGAGATTGAGAAATCGGTCGCACGCGAAAATGCCTTCAACCTGCAGTTCGGGCAGCTTGGGGGCGACATCGAGCTCGCCGACGAGGTGGTCGCCGCCGCGCTCGAGCGCTGTTTTCTGGCCAATTCGCTGCCGCTGCGGCAGGCAGACTTCGCGCAACGGGTTGAGGCTGGCCGCAGCCGGCTGAACCTGATCGCACAGGAGATCGTGCGC
>JADEYI010000656.1_pt1 | contig 40922 bp, 30 predicted proteins | sample 8542331 | NCBI WGS metagenome assembly JADEYI01 (sample SAMN16510988, study PRJNA670497) | mine drainage metagenome | isolation source: biofilm near Copperflume 1 | place: Germany: Marsberg coppermine Kilianstollen | collected 2018-02 | reverse complement strand
ATGTGGTCGATCAGATTAAAAAGGGCGATCACATCAAACACGTGACGCTCACTTCAGAACCGCCAAAATAGCTACCGGCTTCGATATCGGCCTTGCCCCCTGAGCACGGCGATTTCCAGTCCCCTTGGGAGCTCTGCACCAAGCCTATCCTGTCATTCTGAGCGCAGCGAAGAATCCCGGGATTCTTCGCTGCGCAGACTCCGTTCAGAATGACAACCTGATCTGTGCCGGGGTTTCCTAGCGGTTTAGTTCTTCGAGCAGGGACTTGGCGTCTTGCAGGTCGGCGGTGTCGAAGCCCTCGGTAAACCAGTTGTAGATGCCGGCGAGTATCGTGCGCGCTTCATCACGACGATTCGTGTCGCGCAGCAATCGTGCGAGGCTCGCCGTCGCGCGCAACTCCCACGATTTGGCGCTCTGCTGGCGTGCAACCTCAATCGCCCGCTGAAAGCAGCTCTGAGCTTCTGCGGCGTTGGAATCGACGATTCCTGACGCACCTCGCAGACTCGACTCGTTATCCGCACGTCGCGGACTCCTTTGCTCGCTGCGCAAGGCTTCGCTAGCGTGCTCGGCTCCACTTCGTTCCGCCTGGCCTCTCAACAGCAACTCGCCCTTGAGTCGATAGAGCTCCGCTTCCCACCAATGTTCCGCGTTCTTCTGCACGATGGCTAAAGCTTCGGCTAACGCTGCCATCCCTTCGTCGATCTGCCCCGCTCTTCCACAGGTCTCGGCCAGCCATGACAGACCGTATGAGCGCCACAGCTCATTCTCCGTCGCGCGCAAGGCTGCCAGACCCTCGCGTACCCGGGCAAGCCCTTCTTCCGCTTGCCCTTGCTCCGCCAATACCCAGCCTCGCAGCACCAGCCCCCACGGGAGGAAGTACGGGAACCCCCCTTCCACCGCCAGGGCGACTGCGGCCTCAACCTGTTCTTTGGCCGCGGGTCCTTCTCGCAGGAGCTGGTGAAGTTGGGCCGCGTTGGTCAACGAAAACACAACCGTGAAGGGATGTCCTAATTCGCGGGCCAGACTCAGCGCTTTATCGTTACCGCGAAGGGCCTGGGCCGGATAACCTCGTAACCAGGAAGTGAGAGCCCCCCAGCCCAAGCCACACACCGCGGGATCATGCCCCGTAAAAAGCTGCGCATTGGAGCGATGGAGTCGCGGGTCGTAGAGGGCCAGCCCCTTCTCGATATGGGCTTGCACTGCCGCCAGTTCGCCCAGCGAAAGCGCGGTCGACCAACACGCATGATGCGCCTCCAGCAGAAGCGCGGGCTCCTGTTGCTGCTGGGCAAGGCTTAGAAGCTGCTCTTCCCGCTCCCGAGCCGCCTGCAGCTTGCCTTGGTGGAGGGCGCGCCCATAGAGTCCCATGAGCGCAGAGAAGCGCTGCGTTGGGAGCCCACTCCATTGACTCAGTTCGTGCGCGCGGACATAGACCTTCTCTACCTCCGGCGCTGCCCAGCCCTTGGTAGTCATCAACACCGGCCCGAGCGCGGTCAGCAGTTCAAGCTCCAGTTGGCCCCGTTCCGGCCCGGCCGGCTGCCGCGGTAGCAGTTCCAGGGCAGAGGTTAAAAGCCCGATCGCTTCAGTATGGGCCGAGCGCAGTATCGCCTGTCGGCCCGCGCGCCCCAGATATTCGACCGCCTTCTCGAGGTTGTTGCTGCGGCCGTAATGATGGGCCAGCTCGTCCAGATGGTCCTCCAACTGCCCGGCGAACAGCGACTCCAGCGCCTGTCCGCCGCGCTCATGCACGCGCTTGCGGCGCTCGATCAGGATCGAGTTGTAGGCCACCTCCTGCGTCAGCGCATGCTTGAAGATGTACTCGGTATCGCCCACCGCCGGCTGCTCGTAGATGAACTCGCCCAGTTGCAAGTCATCGAGCATCCGGTTGAGTTCGTCATCCGCCCGCCCATCAACCACCCGCCTGACCAGCGACAGCGCGAATTCCCGTCCAATCACGGCGAGCGTCTGTAACAATTCCTTCTCAGCGGGCGGCAGCCGATCTATACGCGCGGCGAGAATCCCCTGCACCGTTGGCGGAATCTTCAACTCCGCCAGCGGCTTGGTCAGCTTAACGATGCTGTCCCGCACCAGCACGCCCTCATCGAACAGCACTTGCACCATCTCTTCCATGAAGAACGGCGTGCCCTCGGTCTTTTCGATGATCAGCCGCTTGAGCGCAGTGAGATCGGCGCCCTCACCCGCGCGCGGCCCGTCGCCGAGCAGCGCAGACAACATCGCGTCGGCGCTCTCCTTGCCTAGCGGGTCGAGCCGAAGCTGGGTGTAATAGGTCTTGCTGTTCCACTGATGCGAGTATTCAGGACGATAGTTGACCAACAGTAGAATCTTCGCGGTGCCGATCGAATCGGCCAGCAGGTTGAGCAACTCCTGGGTCGCCTCGTCGATCCAGTGCAAGTCCTCGAAGATCACCATCAGCGGCCGATTGAGCGACTCGCGCAGCAGAATTCGCTTGATCGCCTCGAGCGTGCGCCGTTTCCTGATCTGCCCGTCCATCTGCACCAGCGGATCGTCGCCCTCGACGATGCCGAGCAGGCCAAACAGGTAGGGCAGCGTATCTTCCAGACTTCGATCGAGGATCGTGATCCTGCCGGCGACCTTCTCGCGCCGCTTGCGTTCATCGTCGGTAGCCGAGATATCGAAATAATTGCGCAGCAGATCGATCACCGGCAGGTAGGCGCTGGCCTTGCCGTGCGAGACTGAAAAGGTCTCCAGCACCATCCAGCCCGCTTGCGAGGTGGCCTTGAACTCGAAGAACAATCGCGACTTGCCGACCCCCGGCTCGGCCATCGCCGCGGCGATCTGGCCGCGCCCCGAACGGGCCTGCTCGGCCGCATGCTTGAGCGCCTCGAGCTCGCGCTCGCGCCCGACGAACTTCGTCAGCCCGCGTCCCGCCGAGCGCTGCAATCGAGTGCGCAGCGGTCCCAGCCCGGTCACCTCGTAAACGTTGACCGGCTCAGTGACGCCCTTGACCCTGGTCGGCCCCAACGGTTTGAGCGCGAAATAGCCCTCGACCAGTTTGCGGGTCTGCTCGCTGATCGCGATTGAGCCGGTCGGCGCCAGCGCCTGCATCCGCGAGGCCAGATTCGCCGTATGTCCGATCGGCGTGTATTCAGTATGGCCGCCGCCGGTCGCGATCGAACGCACCACCACCTCGCCGGTGTTCACCCCCACCCGCGCTTCGATCGGCAGGTTGCCGGCCGCGCGCAGCCGGGCTGCATAGCGGCCCAATTCTTCTTGCATCCGCAGCGCTGCATAGAGCGCGCGTTGCGGATGGTCCTCGTGCGCGATGGGCGCGCCGAACAGCGCGAAGACTCCATCGCCGGTGGACTGCACGATATAGCCGTCGTAGCGATGGACCGCATCGATCATCTGCGCCAGCGCCGGATCGATAATCGCGCGGGCCTCTTCCGGGTCGAGGTCCTGCTCCAGTTCGGTCGAGCCCTTGATGTCGGCGAACAGCGCCGTCACCGTTTTGCGCTCCCCCTCAAGGCTTTCAGGGGCGGGCGTCCCGGCTACTCGAATCGATAAGCCATCCGATTTCCTGGCCGAGGCCGCCGCGGCGGCCGCTCCGAACGCGGTGCCGCACTCCCCACAAAAGCGTTTGCCCGCCGGATTATCGGCTCCGCAGTTCGGACATGGATTCGCGAGTGCTGCGCCGCAATCACCGCAGAACTTCTTGCCCGCTGGATTTTCAGTTTTGCAATTCGAGCAATGCATCGGCTTACCCGGACAAACAATAGATCCGCCCTTCGTATATCATCCAGCTCCGCAAAGGGACCAGCGGGCTTCGCGAGGACCGCATCGAGGACCCGGTGTGGGTATCCTGCTAAGGGGAGCAGGTTTTGAGTTGTTCGAGCGGGTTACGCAAAGCGATCCTCGCAGCGGGGGTCTGCGACGGATCGCCGGCGCTGGGTTGTTAAGCCGAAGAGGGCTGGGTAAAATTCGTCAATCTTCCTGAATAATTATGGCTCAAACCCGAGATCGCTTCGCGCTGATAGAGAATCTTTCCTCGATCGGCGGCGAATCGTCGGGTGAGCTGCGCGAAACTTTAGATCTGATCGTGGCCACCATCGCGAGCGGTTTCGAGGTCGAGGTCAGCTCGCTGTACCTGTTCGATCCGAAACGGGAGCGGCTGGTGCTGCGCGCTACCGTCGGGCTCGATCACGAATCGGTGGGCAAAGTTTCGATGAGGGTGGACGAGGGCCTGGTTGGGATGGTGATCGAGAACAACCAGGCGGTGGCGGTCAGCGACGCGATTAGCCATCCAAGATATAAATATTTTCCGGCCACCGGCGAGGAGCGTTATCACACCTTTTTGGGCGTGCCGGTCCAAAGCGGACGTCAGAAGCCGCTGGGCGTGTTGGTGGTACAGACCCTGCGGCGGCGAAAGTTCACCGCCGGCGATATTCGGCTCATGAAGGCGGCGGCCAATCACGTGGCGCAGGTGCTGTCGCATTACAGATTGCGCGAAACCCTCGCCAACAAGGAAAAAGAGCGCGACGAATACCGGCGCCGGATGATCGAGGCCACCCGCCAGCTCAAGGACTACGAAAAAGTCGGCGGCAAGACCCGGGTAGCCTCGCCGGTGCGGGTTCGCCGTCCCCGGCTGGTCGGCCTGGCCGCTTCGCCGGGGTTCGGCCACGGCCTCGCGCATATCGTCGGTACGTTCATCAGCACGATCGATCGTTCGTTGCGCGCGCCGGACGAGAAGGTTGAGCTGAAGCGCTTTGACGAAGCGCTCGTGCGATCGCTGGCCGAGCTCGCCGCGCTGAAAACGCGGATGGCGCCATTGATGCCGGAGAACGACCTGCGCATATTCGATGGTCATCGGTTGATCCTCGAAGATGAGGAATTTATCGGACGCATCCGCGAGGCGATCGAGCAGGGATATGCGGCCGAAAGCGCGCTGTTTCGAGTGATCGATGAGTTGTCCGCCTCGATGCTCAATGTGGCGGATAATTATCTCCGGGAACGTACGAACGATTTTCGCGACGTCGGACATCGCGTGCTGCGCCATCTGAAGCAGGAAGGCGACAAGACGCCGTTTTCGAGACGATCTGTGCTGGTTGCGGACGAACTTACGCTGTCCCAACTGACCCTGATATCGCATGAGAATCTGGTCGCTATCGCGCTCCAGTCCGGCGGCGTCACTTCGCACGCGGCGATTCTTGCGCGTGCTTTTGAAATTCCGACAGTGGTCGGAGTTGAGCACCTGATGGAGGGCGTGGGCGAGGGCGACGACCTGGTGGTGGACGGCAATTCGGGCATCGTTTATGTCAATCCCACGGTGGAGATCGAACGCGAGTACGACGGCCTCCATAAGCGCTACGAAGCTTTCAAACGCGAATTAATGGTCGATCACGGCGAGGCAACGATCACCCGCGACGGCCATCGGATCGAGATCCTGGCGAACGTCGCTTTGCTCGCCGACCTACATCTGGCGCTGAAATACGGCGCGGAAGGCGTCGGCCTGATGCGATCGGAGTTCTCCTTTCTCACTTATGAGGATTTCCCGGACGAGAATCAGCAACTTCAGCTTTACGGTAAAATGCTGGAGGTGGCTGACGGCCGCCCGGTAACCATCCGCACACTGGATATCGGGGCGGATAAATATCCGCCGTATCTGCGGGTTCCGCGCGAAGAAAATCCATTTTTAGGCTGGCGATCGATCCGGATTTCGCTCGAGATGTCGGGGCTATTCAAAGTTCAGTTGCGGGCGATTCTGCGCGCTGCCGCGAGGCATCATGTCCGGATTTTGTTCCCGATGATCTCCAGCATCGAGGAGTTGCGGCGGGCGCGCGAGCTGCTCGCCGAGGCGCAAACCGAACTCTACAAGGAAGGTTTGGATCATAACCCACAAGTCGAGGTGGGAATTATGGTCGAGGTGCCTTCCGCGGTATGGCTCGCGCCGCGACTGGCGGCGGAGGTGGACTTTTTCTCGATTGGGACCAATGATCTGATCCAGTACCTGCTCGCCGCCGACCGCAATAATCCCAAAGTGGCGCATCTCTACGAGGCCTTGCATCCAGCCGTTCTGGCGGCTATCGCCGAGGTTGTGAAGGTGGGCCGGGCGGCTGGCAAGGACGTATGCATTTGCGGCGAGATGGCCAGCGATCCCTTGTGCACGCTGCTGCTGGTCGGGATGGGACTGAATCAACTGAGCCTCAGTCCACTGTTCATCCCGGTGGTGCGGAAAATGATTCGCAAAACCGATTATGAGACCGCGAAGACCATCGCTCAGAATACGTTGGAGATGGCTTCGAGCCAGGAAATCAAAGGTTATCTGGTTGATCGCTATCGTGCTCTCGACCTGATCCAGTTGGTCGAGATGTATCGCTAGTTTAGGTGAATAACATTAAATCGGCCGGTAAACGGGGCTTGGCAAGCAAATTGCGTCGAAGATAACTCATAGCTCCGCCCCAAGCCTCTCTGGCGATTGACTTTGTCGGCCAAGCCTAGTTTACTCTGACCGACCGGTTAACGGTCTCCTTATGCCTGAGAAAGAGCAATATTTCAGGGCGGCGAGAGGAAAAATTTGATGATACTAGTGCTCTCACTTGCCATCTTGGCGACAGTTTTGATCCTGACTGGGTATTATTTTCTGGGTACCAACCGCTACGGCGGCGATCATCCCGGAGGACATCCGGCGCTGACCGCGAGCAAAGGCGCGCTTGAACACGGTGCCGTGCAACTGGAACCGTGCCGCACGATTCGGGTGTATTTCATCAAGCCATCCCGTTACGACGAGGATGGTTACGTGCAATATTTTCGCTGGGGTGTGCAGCCGAATAACTCCTTGACCGTGCTGGCCGCACTCAATGAAGCCTACAACAAGCGCTATGCGGCCGAACGCAATGTATACCTGGAGACCATCATTTGGGATGAAATCTGCGATGGTGTGATCAGTCCCGCCACGATCACGGCGATCAAGGAAAAAGCGCAGGAAGATGGGGTCGAGTTACTGGCCGGAATCGCCGGCGTGCAATCGAATCAATATCCGCGCGGACGCGATATCGCGCTTCAATTCAAAGCGCACGGCGTGACCACCATGATGGGTGGCTTTCACGTCAGCGGCTATCCGGACTCCGTTAAATTCCTCAATGATTGTGGGATAACCACCGTCGTGGGTGAGGCCGAAAATCTCTGGGGCCATATCGTCGAAGATTTCCTGCGTGGGGAACTGCAGCCGCATTATTCCGTCAGCGAGGGAATCCGCGCTAAAACCGGCCGCGACGACATCATCGTCCCGATCATCACCGACGCGCAGTTGCCGACCCTCGACGATCGCTACCTGACGCGCTTTTTCAACCCCGGGATGACCACCTTGGACACCTCCCGCGGATGCCCGTTCACATGCTCCTATTGCAGTGTGAAAAACGTGATGGGGCGCACGATGCGATCGCGCGAACCTGAAGCGGTGGTCACCTGGGTGCGGGACGCCATCCGCAATCATGGGATCAGGTCTTTGTTTCTGGTCGATGATGACTTTTTCCGCAGTCCGCGATGGGAGGAAATCCTGAACGGCCTGATCGAGGTCAAGCGCGAGTACCCGCAACTTTCTTTCATGATGCAGGTTGATGTGGACGCCTCGTGTTATGCAAATGTTGCCGAGGGTGAAACCGAGGGGGCAAAGCATCGGCGCAGTCGGCGCTTTGTCGAACTGTGCGCGCGCGCCGGATGCTATCAGGCCTTCGTCGGCATCGAATCACTAAGCCCCGAGAATCTTAATTACGCCACCAAGTATCAAAATACCGATGACCGGCAGCATCGGATGACGGTCGAGCAGGCCACCGCCCGCGTGCTTGGAAAGTATCGGCGCGTGGTCGATAACTGGCATAAGTGGGGCATTTCGGTTCATGCCGGGTATATGCTCGGGTTCCCATTCGATGGTGCCGATTGCGGAAGAATAGCGGCCAAGACGCTGAAGAAAATCGGTTTTGATATCGTTTCGTTTTTCATCATGACGCCACTGCCTGGAACTGAAGACCAGGTCCATCATGCGAAAGAGGGGAACATCTTCGATTGGGACTTCAACAATCTGGATTCCCAGCACGTCACGCTGAAGCATCCCAAGCTCGACAAGGAGTCGTGGATGCAGGCTTATCGCGATGCTTTCACCGGCTTTTATTCGATCGGCAAGGCTCTACGCACCATGTTCACCGTGGTCGGAGGGCACAATCTCGGCGCCGAAGCGCGGCGTTCCGTCCTGCGGCAGTATCTGTATTATTTCTTCAGTTACCGTCAGGGACGGCATCCGATGGTCGGCGGAATATGGCAGATTCGCCGGCGCGACGTTCGCCGTGCGGTCATCACCGATGATGAAGCGCGGCGCTACTACCTCGACGGCGGCCTGCGTTTCGACGCTATTTTACGGGGCGACGAGGACGGCTTCGCAGGCGCGCCAGCTTAGTCAACTGAGCTGATTTCCTCTTGAATTCGACTGAGACCGGCCCGTAGCTCGAAAGCTTCCGGCCGGTTTATTTTCAGCAAAGAAAAGGCGTCGCAGAATTCTGCGGCGCCTTTTTTATCGAGCCTGTGGTTGCTCTCTTGCGAGCAGTGTGTGGGACGTGAATCCCCAGTGACCTCACCTTTCCACGGCGGAAGTTTGAAATCGAGATGGTAAAGATTCAGTTGCACCTCTTCGATCACAGTTCTCCATATCGCATAAACTTTCGCTTATCTGCGGTTTATCGACTGGTTCTGCGATGGCACACAACCTGCTGTGTTGCTTCGGGTCTGACTGGTTCCCCGCTGCTGTAAGGCGGCGCGAGAGGCGAATTTTACGCTCGAACGGGACTCCTAATTCCGAATGGAATGAACTACTGATTTTGACTCAAAACCACAACCGGCATCTGCGCAATCGCGATATGGACGTGATGGGTGGGATGCCGAATCGAGGTTTATAGAAATGATTGAACGGAATGCTTCAAAGGCGGCTGAAGAAGGCTTTCAGACGGCGAACGACTATGCAGAAGCCGGCGCCGATGCCGCTCGCGAATATGCTGGGCGAGGCTACGATAGCGCTCGCGAGTATGCTGATCGCGGCCTCGACGTCGCGGCGGCGGTGAGCGAGAACATGCGCGAATTTGTGCGCCGCGAGCCGTGGTTGGCGGTGGCCGCAGCGTTTGCCGTGGGCTACACGTTGGCGCGCCTGATGCGCCGGATGGCGATCTGATGGCGGTGGTGTGAGGGAATGACGGAACGCGGCGAGGCCTCGCGAGTTGATGAGCTGTCCAACCGCTGGTTGCAATTTGTCGACGAAAACCCGCTTACCGCGCTTGCCGCAGTAGCGGGCGTTGGCTTTGTTTTGGGCGGAGGTCTCAGATCGCGGGTAGGTTTCGCGTTGCTGACCTTTGCCGGACGCAACCTGGCGCGGCGAGCCGCGATCAACCTCATGGCAGGAGCGATCTATAACTATGGCGGCCGGGGCAGAACGGGCGAATCTCGATCGAGAGCTTACAGCGGCGCAAGCGGATCTGCACGCAACCCTGAACGCAGTCGGGCGCAAGGTTGAGGCAGCGGAGCGGCGGCTGCAGCCGCGTCATCTGGTGGAGAACCATCCCGTTCTGAGTACCTGCGGAGCGGCTATGCTTGGTTTCAGCATGGGTGCGGGTTCTGACCGGCCCTTGTTTCGCGCGCTTGCCATCGGCGCGCTTGCCGGATGTATCCTGGCCGCCGCTTTCACCGATCGGGGCGGGAGCAGGGCAGATGATCATCGGCTGGATGGCATCGGCAAGGCAGGATCAAATGGATTTACCAGGTAAAAACGGTCATTCACAAACGGACGAGGTCACCGGCGCTCCGGCATCGAATCTGGAGTGGTCAGAACTGGTAAGCCGTGCAGTAGGCGATCTCTCGCGTATCATCAAAGCTGAAGTGCGCCTCCTTGAACTGGGTCTGGCCGGTGTCGTGCAAGCCGAGATGGCGCGCCTGATCACCGCGATGGTGCTTGGATCGCTTGCGATCTGCGCCGGAATCTGCCTGCTCGCGGCGCTGGTTCTGTTTCTCCATCAGTGGCTGATGTGGTGGGGATCGTTCGGCGTCACCGGCGGCATTGTGCTGCTTCTAGTCGCGACTCTGTGGGTCGTACTTCCCAGGTTCAATCCGCCCGCGGAATTCTAGCCGTTCCAGCGAAGCAGCTTTCGCGTCGCCAAAAAATTTCGCGGCGCCCCTTCGCGTACGATCATAATTCCGGTTCGTCTGTGCTAGAGTCTGCTCGTATACGTTGCAGCCTTTGGCCATGAAGATCAGCGAAGCACAAATAGATTCCCTGGCAAGCCATCTGGTGGAGGGACTGGTAAGCCGTGGCGTGATTAAACCCAAGGCGGACCTCAAGGAACTAGTCGCCTGCGTGACTGAATTGATGTCGGCGAACTTTGAAACTGAGGCCCAGCTCGACGAAGAGGCGGACCGGATGGCCGAAGATCAGACGCGCCTGAATCGGACTCTGGATGTCGATCGGCTGCGCTTCATGATCAAACAACGGCTGGCGGAAAAGAAGGGATTCACGCTGTGATGCGGTCGAATCCAGGCCCCAACCGATGAAGCTCAGCGAGGGCCGAATTTTATTTCTCGCTCGTGAATCGCTCGCCAAATTAAGAGATGAAGGTTTGGCCGAGATCGCCAACTTCGCAACCGCGCTCAGGCAGGCGCGGGAACTAATCGCCGACTACAATGAGCGTGGCGATGCGATCGATGCGGCCGTGCGCCGCAAAATCACCTCGATCAAACGCGGAGTGGTCGAAGGTAGTTCGGAGTGGAACATCCTTTATCGGCGTTACCGCGAAGAGGAACTGCGAAAAAAGGGTTCGACGCGCTAAAAAGATTTTGGCACTCAGCTATGGATCAGCACGAGTTTATGCAGTTGGCCGATCAATGTCTCGCTAGGGCGGCCGCATGGCTTGAGCAACTCGATCCCGACGAGGTGGACTACCTCACCGGTGACGGGGTGCTCACGATGGAATTCGGCGATGGATCGCGGTTCGTCCTAAGCCGTCAGAGCGCCACCAGCCAAATTTGGCTTGCAGCGTCGGCGGCTGGATTGCACTACACCTACGATGCCGCTTCGCGGCAATGGCTCGACGATAAGCACGGAGACCAGCTGTTTTCTCGATTGAATAAGCTGGTGGCAGATAAGTTGGGCCATCCGGTAGCCCAATAGCCCTCGCTCGAATCTAAATTCTCTAAGATTGATTTTCGGTCCGTTCGGAGCTAACAGAGGCGATTTATTCGTTTTTGTTTTGCTATCTACGATGTATCAGTGTGAATTTATTTCGATTGGCACTCAAATCGTCTGACTGCTAATTGACAAAACGCCAGACGTGGTTATTCTAAGCAGCGGGTAGCGGTTCCCGCTATTCCGACAATTCTTATTGTTCAAGTTCAAGGAGGTTGCGCATTCCTATGGATAAGATTAGACCGCTCGGCGATCGTATCCTGGTCAAGCGGATTAAAGAGGAAGAGAAAACCAAAGGCGGGATTATCATCCCCGATTCCGCCAAGGAAAAACCCCAGGAGGGCAAGGTCGTTGCGGTCGGCAAAGGCAAAAAGACCGAAGACGGCAAGGTGATCGCTCTCGACGTGAAAGCGGGGGACAAAGTGCTGTTCGGCAAATATTCGGGGAGCGAAGTCAAAATCGAGGGCGAAGAGCACCTGATCATGCGTGAGGACGATATTTTGGGAGTACTCGAGTAAGCGACCGGGGCCCTCGAATCAAATTATGAAAATATTTCAAATCCAGGAGAGGCAAATAAGCTATGCCTGCTAAAATGATTCGTTTTTCCCAGGAAGCGCGCGAGAAAATCCTGAAGGGAGTCAATGTTCTCGCCGATGCTGTCACTGTCACGCTGGGGCCCAAGGGCCGCAACGTCGTGCTCGAAAAGAGCTTCGGCGCGCCCAACGTGACCAAGGACGGAGTCACCGTCGCCAAGGAAGTCGAACTCGAAGATAAGTTTGAGAACATGGGCGCCCAGATGGTCAAGGAAGTTGCTTCCAAGACCTCTGACGTGGCTGGCGATGGCACCACCACGGCGACTGTGCTCGCCCGTTCGATTTTCACCGAGGGCATCAAAATGGTCGCCGCCGGCCACGATCCGATGTCGCTCAAGCGCGGTATCGATCGCGCGGTAGAAGCGGTGGTGGGAGAGCTGAAAGGCTTGTCCAAGCCGACCAAGGATCGCCGGGAGATTGCGCAGGTCGGAACTATCTCGGCCAACAACGATTCCACCATCGGCGATATCATCGCGGAAGCGATGGAGAAGGTCGGCAAGGAAGGCGTCATTACGGTTGAAGAGGCCAAGGGCCTCGAGACCACGCTCGAAGTGGTCGAAGGCATGCAGTTCGACCGCGGCTATCTGTCGCCGTACTTTGTCTCCGATCCGGAGCGGATGGAGGCCCGGCTCGAGGACGCATACGTCCTGATTCACGAGAAGAAGATCTCCTCGATGAAGGACCTGCTGCCGATTCTCGAAGCGATCGCCAAGACCGGCAAGCCGTTCCTGCTGATCGCCGAGGATATCGAAGGCGAGGCGTTGGCGACCTTGGTGGTCAATAAGATTCGCGGCACGCTGACCTGCGTCGCGGTCAAGGCCCCGGGCTTCGGTGACCGGCGCAAGGCGATGCTCGAGGATATCGCGTTTCTTACCGGCGGTAAGGTTATCGCCGAAGAGCTCGGGATCAAGCTCGAAAGCGTCACCCTGCAGGATCTCGGCCGCGCCAAGCGGATCGTGTCCGACAAGGACAACACCACGATTATCGACGGCGCCGGCAAGCGCGGCGATATCGAAGGCCGGATCAAGCAGATTCGCGCCCAGATCGAGGAAACCACCTCGGACTACGATCGCGAAAAGCTGCAGGAGCGGCTGGCCAAGCTGGTCGGCGGGGTCGCGGTCATCCGGGTAGGCGCCGCCACCGAGATCGAGATGAAGGAAAAGAAGGCGCGCGTCGAGGATGCGCTCCATGCGACCCGCGCGGCGGTCGAGGAAGGCGTGGTTCCCGGCGGCGGTGTGGCGCTGATTCGCGCTTCCGCGGCGCTCGACAATATGCGCGGCAGCGAGGAAGAAAAGGCCGGTATCGGCATCATCAAGAAGGCTCTCGAAGATCCGGCGCGCTGGATTGCCAGCAACGCCGGTTGGGAGGGCTCGGTGGTGGTCGATAAGATTCGCAACAACAAGGGCGCGTTCGGCTTCAACGCGGCCAATGAAGAGTTCGAGGACCTGATGAAGGCCGGGATCATGGATCCGACCAAGGTGGTCCGCAGTGCGCTTCAGAACGCGGCCTCGGTGGCGAGCCTGCTGCTCACGACCGAGTGTATGATAGCTGACAAGCCGGAAGAGAAGTCGGCCATGCCGGCGATGCCTCCCGGCGGCGGCATGATGTAACTACATCCGCTGACCGAATTGACATGGCCGCTCGCGCGCATCGCGAGCGCCAGACAGCAGAGGGCGGGGCGGTAGCGCATTTCGTGCGACCGCTCCGCCCGTTTTGCGAGGCGGAGGATTTTCTCTGGCGGCCGGCTAAAGGATTTTGCCGCAGAATCGCGCGGCGTAGGGGAGCCGTTGCGGGTTTTTCTTCGCGTACAGCACGAACTCGCCGCTCCCGATATATTCCCGCCCAAGACAACTCACCACCGGCATATCGACCACTCCGGTAAGCGGAGTTTCATAGCCGGGCCGCAGGCGTCCCAGCGCGTCGAACGTCTCGATGTAGCCGGAGTCGAGAATTACGAAACCAGTGGGCTGGTCGAAGCTCCAATGACCTTTTGAAGTTACCGTATGGTTATCTGGTCGCGTGGTGACCTGCTGCACAAAACGGCCGTCGCGTGCGAGCGTAAGGGTTTCGGTCGCCGCCCCGTAATCAGCCACATAGGTGCCGTAAGCAGGCTCGATATTGCGTGCCCGGCAGCCTGCGATTCCGATCGCTAAAATCACGATCGAAATCGATTTCCAAAGGAAGTTCTTAAGTCCCAAATCGGTGGTCACTTACAATTCGATGGTAAGCTGCTGCAGGCTGGTCTCGGCCGCCGTGAAAGTGACCCGCAAGGCTGTGCCTTTGTTGTCGTTGGAGTACAAAGGCGCCGGAGCGCCACAATATGCCGCGCGCGTCGCTCCCTGTGAGACATCATTGAACACGTGCACGTGCCCGAGCGCGACGTAGTGATAGCCGCTGGCCGCGATCTCTCCCGGCGTGATCAGCGACGATCGTTCGCTCGCGCGTTCTTCGGTATATAGCCCATGCGCCAGCGCGATATTCCATCGATCAGATGCGGGCGCCGGCAGTTCCCCCAGCGGGCGGTAGGCCGGCGAATGCTCGACCAGCGCACGCCCCCACACGCGCGTTGCCAGATCGGGAAAGTCGATCGCGCGCCCATCGGGTTCCAATATCAGATGGAGATTGCGCGGCAGCCGATCGGACTCGAGCGCCGCATAAATTGATCGTTCGTCGTGCGCATCGTGATTCCCCGGCACCATCACGACCGCCATCCGCGCCTGCTCGATCGTACGCATCGCGAAGCCGATCGCCTCGTCGGTAACCCGGCTGGAATCAAACAGGTCGCCGACAATAAGGATCAGATCGGCATTGCTCTGATTGGCGATTGCGATCACGCGGCTGAATGCATCGCGCAGCCGCTGGCGCATCCGATCGCCCGTTGCGCCCGAACCCACGCTATCGCTCTCCAAGTGGACATCCGAGGTATGGAGCAGGGTTAGCGGTTTCATGATGCGGATAGCGTTGGTCCTCTTCAGAATCGCGGCCTAACCCGCGATAATGTGGGGAACACTCAAATCTTATCCGCTACCCGCGCTTCTCACCAGCTATCGGCTGCGGGTATTGAGGAGGCTTTTCGATCAGTGATTATCGTAATGAAGGCGCAGGCGGGAGAGGATGAGATTCAGAACGTCGTGCGGATGGTCGAGCAACTCGACTACCGGGCGCATGTGATTCGCGGGGTCGAGCGCACGGTGGTCGCCTGCGTCGGCGATGAGCGCGGCGAGGTCCATCAGCTACAGCATATGGAGTCGGTCGGCGGCGTCGAGCGCGTGATGCCGGTGCTGCGATCGTTCAAGCTCTCCAGCCGCGAGGTGCGTCCCGAGGGCTCACGTATCGTTGTCAATGGGGTCGAGATCGGTGGCCGGCGTCTGACTGTGATCGCCGGGCCGTGCGCGGTCGAGAGCGCTACGCAGGTCGAAGACGCGGCCATGGCAGTCAAGCGCGCCGGCGCACATATGCTGCGCGGCGGCGCATTCAAGCCGCGTACCTCGCCGTATTCATTTCAGGGCATGGAGGATGCCGGGCTCGATCTGCTGGAAGCCGCGGGCCGCAAGGCCGGATTGCCGGTCGTAACCGAAATCATGGATCCGCATGACATCGATCTGGTTGTCGCGCACTGCGATATGCTCCAGGTCGGCGCCCGCAACGCACAAAATTTCTCGTTGCTGCGCCGGCTCGGGAAGATCGCCAAGCCGGTGCTGCTCAAGCGCGGGATGTCGACGCGGCTGGAGGAATTCGTGATGGCGGCCGAGTACATCCTGTCCGAAGGCAATCCCAACGTAATTCTATGCGAGCGCGGCATCCGCACCTTCGAGACCGCTACTCGCAACACGCTCGACCTCAGTGCGGTTCCGCTGCTCAAGGAATGGACTCATCTGCCGGTGATAGTCGATCCGAGCCATGGCACCGGCATCTGGTCGTTGGTGATGCCGATGGCGCTGGCGGCGGTCGCGGCGGGCGCCGATGGCCTGCTGATCGAGGTGCATCCCAATCCCGAACAAGCGCTGTCCGACGGTCCGCAGCAGCTCAAGCCAAAACGCTTTGCCGATTTGATGACAGCGCTGAAGCCGGTGGCTGAAGCGGTTAACCGATCGTTGTAGAGAGAAATTGCTTTGCCGTTGCGATTTCCGTCGCGGCGCATGGTAGCTTATCGAAGTTAGGTGGTCGCTAATCTAATCAAGCCTCCGGCGCTTAAGGCGGCCGATACAGTGGGCGTGGTCGCGTCTGCGGCCGCGGTTGACCGCGAATACCTCGAGCGGGGCGTAAACGCCCTGTCCGCGTTGGGATTCCGGGTCAAAGTGTCGGAGCGTGCGCTCGCCCGCGCAGGTATTCTTGCGGGTACCGATCGCGATCGCGCCGCCGAGCTGATGGCGTTTTTCGCCGATCCTGAGATCAAGGCGATTTTTGCCGCGCGCGGCGGCTACGGCTGCGGCAGAATCTTGCCGCTGCTCGATTTCGAGGCGATCGCGCGCACGCCCAAGCCTTACATCGGTTTTTCCGATGCGACCTTCATCCTTAACGCCCTGGTGATGCGCAGCCGGATGGTCTGCTTCCACGGCCCGATGATCGCGATGGATTTCGCACATGGCGTGACGCCGCGATCGTTGAACCATCTGCTTGGACTGTTAAGCGGCGAACTTACCCAATTTACGCTCGAGGCGCGCGAGACGGTGCGCGGTGGCATTGGCGCGGGCGAACTGATTGGCGGATGCCTGTCGGTGGTCGCGGCGATGCTCGCGACGCCATATCTGCCCGACTTCAGCGGACGCGTATTGTTTCTGGAGGATACCGGCGAGAAGGCCTATCGCATCGATCGGATGCTGACGCAGTTGAAGCAGGCCGGCGTGCTCGATCAGGTTGCCGCCGTTGTGTTCGGGGCCATTCGCGTTCCCCACGGCAGCGAGCAGGAAAGACGCTTAACGGCGGAATTCGTGCACAATCAAACCAGCCAACTCAAGTGTCCGGTATTGCTCGGAATCGAAGCCGGTCACGGAACCGAAAATTTGACGCTGCCAATCGGATTGCCCGTTCAAGTCGATGGGGACGCGGGCCGGCTAATCGTGACGCAAGCCGCGGTGACAGGCTGAAATCAACATGGGATGGTCTGAAGTAGAAACGGCATTCGCGCAGGCGGTCGAACAGGGAATCATTCCCGGCGCGGTGGTGATTGCGCGGCGCGGTGGCGGTATCGCATACCAGGGCGCGTTCGGCTATCGCACGCTGATGCCCGAGAAGCATCCGATCAAGCTCGATACGGTGTTCGACTTATCCTCGCTCACCAAGCCGCTGGCGACGACGATAATCGTGATGATGCTGGTGCGCGAGGGAAAGTTGCGGCTCGACGATCGCGTCACGCGCTATTTCCATAACTTCGGCGTGCACGGCAAGGGCGGGGTGACGTTTCGGCAACTGCTGGCCCATTGTTCCGGCCTGGCCGCCTGGCGGCCCTTCTATCAACAGGTGCTGGAGGTCGAAAAAGGCGGCAAGGTCAATTTTATGGCCAGCCATGGCGCCAAGGAGTTCGTGTTCGAACAGATTCATCGCGAAAAACCCGAAGCACCGCCCGGCAGCAAGCTGATCTATTCTGATTTGAATTTTATTTTGCTGGGCGAGACCGTTGAACGAGTGGTGAGCGTGGGTCTTAATCGTATCTGCCGCGACAAGATATTCCGTCCGCTCCAGCTCAACTCGACCGACTTCATCGACATCTCGATGGTCCGTTCGCGGCGGCTGGAACCGGTGGCTGAAATGTTCGCCGCTACCGAAGTCTGTCCCTCGCGCAAGCGCCTGCTGGTGGGCGAGGTACACGACGATAACGCCTTCGCGATGGGCGGGGTGGCGGGCCATGCCGGGCTGTTCGCCCCGGCCCGCGACGTCGATCGAATCGCGACGGAATTGATCGCAAGCTGGGCAGGCCGCTCGGACTTCATCGCGCAGAAAGTGATACAGGAATTCTGGCGCCGCGATTCGGCCGTCAGGAATTCGACCTGGGCGCTGGGATGGGATACCCCCTCGTTGCAAAATTCCAGCGCGGGACATCGGTTTCCATCCACGGCGGTGGGCCATCTTGGTTTTACCGGCACTTCGCTGTGGATCGACCCGGAGCGCGAAATCGCAATTACGCTGTTGAGCAACCGGGTGCATCCGCGGCGCGACAACCAGGGCATTCGCGACTTCCGCCCGCGTATCCACGACCTGATAATGGAAGCGCTCGGCGCGGCCTGAGTCTACGAATGGATCACGTCTCTGCTCACGGACACGGATCGCACGCCGGCGGCATCAAGGACCCGGTATGCGGAATGTCCGTCGATCCGGCGTCGGCGCAGCATCGGTTCGATTACAAAGGCGCGACCTATTATTTCTGCTCGGCCGGATGCCGTACCCGGTTTGCCTCGGCGCCGGGAAAATATCTTCACCCCGCAGCGGCCGCCGCGACTGAAGTAAAAGCTGCGCCGGGCGCGATCTACACCTGCCCGATGCATCCAGAAATTCGGCACGAGGGGCCGGGCGCATGCCCGATCTGCGGGATGGCGCTGGAGCCGTCCGCGCCGGAGATCGCGGCAGGGCCCGACCCTGAGCTGACCGTCATGATGCGCCGCTTCTGGATCAGCACTATGCTCGCAGTTCCGGTGCTGCTGCTGGGCATGTCGGATTTGATCCCTGGAATGCCCGTGCATCGCACGCTCCGGCCAGGTCTCATCGCATGGCTCGAATTCGCGTTGGCTTCACCGGTGGTGTTGTGGGGCGCAGCGCCATTTTTCGCGCGCGGCTGGCGCTCGGTCGTCAGCGGGCATTTCAACATGTTCACGCTGATCTCGTTGGGCGTCGGCAGCGCCTATCTGTACAGCGTTTGCGCGATCCTGTTCCCCGGACTTTTCCCGCGCTCGGCGATGGGAGCCGGCGGCATTGTGCCGGTCTATTTCGAAGCCGCCGCAGTGATCACGGCGCTGGTACTCCTGGGGCAAGTGCTGGAACTGCGAGCGCGCAATCAAACCTCCGGTGCGATTCGCGCGCTGCTGGGTCTCGCGCCAAAGACCGCGCGCATTATCGGCGAAGATGGAATCGAACGCGACCGAAATCTCGACCAGATTGCAGTCGGGGATCGCCTGCGCGTGCGACCGGGCGAGAAGGTGCCGGTGGATGGAATTGTGCTCGAAGGCGCCAGCGCGGTCGATGAATCGATGGTCACCGGCGAGCCGGTTGCAGTCGAAAAACATGCGCACGACCGCGTGATTGGCGCGACCGTCAACGTTAGCGGAACTTTCGTAATGCGCGCGGAACGGGTCGGCGCCGATACGGTGTTGCAGCAGATCGTGCGCATGGTGGCCGACGCCCAGCGCAGCCGCGCCCCAATCCAACGGCTTGCGGACGTGGTGGCCGGATATTTCGTGCCTGCGGTCGTTGCCGCGGCCGGAATTGCGTTCGCGGTCTGGTACTTTGCCGGCCCGGCGCCGGCGCTGCCGCATGCGTTCGTGGCGGCGGTCGCGGTGCTGATTATCGCTTGTCCATGCGCGCTCGGTCTCGCCACGCCGATGTCGATTATGGTCGGCACCGGCCGTGGCGCGGCGGCGGGCGTGCTGATTCGCAATGCCGAGGCGCTCGAGACGCTCGAAAAAGTCGATACGCTGGTGGTGGATAAGACCGGCACGCTCACGGAGGGCAAGCCGCGCGTGGTGACTATAATCACGGCTTCCGGAATCGATGAGAACGAATTGCTACGCATGGCCGCCAGCGTCGAGCGGGGCAGCGAGCATCCATTGGCCGGAGCGATCATCGCCGCCGCTCACGAACGGGCGCTTGAGCTTGCCGGTCCGCGCGACTTTGAATCGACCACCGGACAAGGCGTCAGCGGGGTGATCGACGGCCGCCGCGTGGCGATCGGCAGTGAAAAATTGTTCGCTCGCGCCGATCAAGGCGCCGCCGATCTGACCGCTAAAGCCGCCGATCTGCGCGCCGAAGGTCAGACGGTCGTGCTGGTGGCGATCGATGATCAACCGGCGGGTCTGCTGGCAATCGCCGATCCAATAAAAAAATCATCGGCAGAAGCGGTTCGGATGCTGCGCGACAGCGGGGTGCGGGTGGTGATGTTGACCGGCGATAACCGCCGCAGCGCCGAAGCCGTCGCGCGCAGGCTCGGGATCGATGAGGTCGAGGCTGAAGTGCTGCCGCAGGATAAGGCCAACATCATCAAGCGGCTGCAAGCGGAGGGTCGAGTCGTCGCGATGGCCGGCGACGGCATCAACGATGCTCCCGCGCTGGCGCAGGCTGAAGTCGGAATCGCGATGGGAACCGGCGCCGATGTGGCGATCGAGAGCGCGGGTATCACGCTAATGCATGGCGATCTGCGTGGAATCGTAAAAGCGGTGCGGCTCAGCCGCGCGACCATGCGCAATATTCGTCAGAATCTCTTCTTCGCGTTCATCTACAATGTGCTCGGTATTCCGATTGCGGCCGGCGCGTTGTTTCCGCTGATCGGACTGATGCTTAATCCGATGATCGCGAGCGCCGCCATGAGCGCCAGTTCCGTTTCAGTGGTCACCAACGCGTTACGCTTGCGCAAGGTCGATTTGTGAGGCCCGTTGCCGGTGTCGAGAGATCGTCATGAACAGTGAGAGTGCGGCGGAGTCGGCGGCCAGAATCGCGCGGGTACCGGCGATCGTGCGCCGTGTGCATCTGATGGGCGTGGGCGGCACCGCGATGACCGCGTTGGCCGGAATGCTGGCCGCGCGCGGCTTTATCGTGACCGGCTCCGACGGTCCAATCTACGAGCCCGCCGCCTCATTGCTGGCGCGGCTTCAGGTCGAAGTGTTCTCGCCCTTCGATGGGCGAAATCTGGTTCCCGCCCCCGATCTCGTGATCGTCGGCAACGTAATTCCGCGCGCTAATCCCGAGGCGCAGGCGCTGCTGCAATCGTCGATTCCATACCTGTCGATGCCGGAAGCGCTCGCGCGCTTCTTCCTGCGCGGCAAGCGCGTTGCGATGGTCACCGGGACGCACGGCAAAACCACTTCGACTGCGATGATGGCGCACGTGCTTCATGCGGCGGGACGTGATCCCTCGATGCTGGTGGGCGGATTGGCGAAGGATTTCGGAACCAATTATCGTCTCGGATCGGGCGGCGAGTTTGTGATCGAAGGCGACGAATACGACACCGCCTTTTTCGACAAGGGGCCGAAGTTTCTGCACTATGGCGCGCAAGGCGCGATCGTCACCGCGGTGGAATTCGATCACGCCGACATCTATCGCGATCTCGATCATGTGAAAGAATCGTTCCGCGCGCTGGCGCGTCAGATGGACTCGCGATGCGTGCTCGCGGTGTCGGCCGATTATCAGCATGCGCTCGAAGTCAGCGAAGCAACCGCGGCGAAGCGGCTGACCTTCGGCCTGAAAGCGGGCCAGTTCCGGGCGCAGGGAATAAAAAGCGGAGCCGACGGCATGCGCTTTACCATCGCGCGCGACGGCCAGCCGCTAAGCGATGAAATTTTTCTGCCGGTCGGCGGGCTGATGAATATAGCCAATGCGCTTGGCGTTTACGTCCTGATGCGGGAGTTTGGGCTTGCGGGCGAGGCGATCGAGCAGGGGTTGGCGACTTTTAGCGGAGTTGCGCGCCGCCAGGAAGTGGTCGGCGAGTCCCACGGGATGACGGTGATTGACGATTTCGCGCATCATCCGACGGCGATCGCGGCGACCCTGGAGGCGATTGCCCAGCGCTATGCCGGACGCCGAATTCTGGCGGCATTCGAGCCGCGATCTAATACCTCACGCCGCAATGTGTTTCAGGATGGTTTCGCGGCCGCCTTTGATCGCGCAGCACGAGTTTATCTGGGGCCGGTCTACTTCAAGGACAACGATCCGATTCCGGCGGGCGAGCGTCTTTCAGTCGCGCAGCTCGCAGCGGCGATCGGCAAGCGGGGTCCCAATGCGATCGCATGCGCCTCGAACGACGATCTGCTCGGCGCGCTGATCCGCGATGCGCGGGCGGGCGATGTCGCCCTGTTCATGTCCAACGGCGCATTCGACGGACTGCCGCGGCGGTTTCTCGCCGCAGTCAAATCATCCTGATTTTATCTTGACGCCGCTATTTGCGCGCCGCCCTCATCGGGACGGCGAGGCCGCGGCCGCCTCGCTATGCAGCAGGATCAAATCCGCGTGGCGATATGGAATTCGCGCGACGGCATGCAGTCCGGCGGCGGGGTGCTTGCGTCGCCCCCACGCATTCGCATCGGCAACCACATAGCCGTCCGGGATAGTCGAAAGTTTGCCGCTCACGGGCGGCGCGCAGCGGCCGAGATAAAACAGAAACGGCTCGTTGGCATCGTTGAATCCATAAATGAAAATTGGATCGTTGCCGGTTAGCCGGTTTACCTCAGCCGCAGCATTGCGGAAAGAAACGCTCTGCGTTCCATATGATCGCCCTTCAAGGCTCGCGAGCGGCCCTTCGAGAGTCCCGGCAAGCGAAAGCGGGACGCCGCAACTATGCAGTTCGTAAGCAGGGATAAAGAAAAAGTTCACCACCGCCAGAAACAGGCAGGTCGCGATCACGGCGTGATAAGCAACCGCACCGATACGCGGGACTATCCGATGTAGTATCCACCACGACAGCATCACGGCCGCAGCCGGCCATAATGGCACCAGATAATTCCTGCGCTTGAAAGCCGCCAGCTCGAAAAAGAGCAGCGTTACGATCCAGAAGATGGCGAGAAATCTGGCGCACATCGCGGCGCGCGCATCGCGCTGGTCATCCTGATGGGCGGTGCCGCCGGCGCGAAGTGCGCTTATCACGGCGAGGGGCACCAGCAGGCTCAGCGGTACCGAGTTGAGCAGCAACGGCCGGATGTAATACCACGGCGGCATCGAGCCGAGGCTGCCGAAAAAGCGCCCGACGTTTTCGCTGCCGAATTGCAGCCCGAGAAAGCCCATTTGCCGCCCGAATAGGCAGGCTAGATACCAGCTCGAAGCGATGGCCGCTCCCACCAGCGGCGGTCCGGGTTTGAACAGGTGCGCGAGGGTTCGCCAGCGCCGTTCGATCGCGAGAAATACAACGATTGCAGCGGCGGGCAAAACCGCACCGACCGGACCCTTGGCGAGCACCGCCAAACCCATCGCGATGGCCAGCAGGTAATGCAGTCGGCGTTTGGAAGGGCGCTTCCCCGGCGCGTCGGTATCGCTCATGAACCACCACAGAAATGCATAGAGGGACAGGGTTTCGAAGAATGTCAGCGTCATATCGACGCGGCCGATACGGCCCTGGCTGATGTATTGGTAGGAGCCCGCGAGGATGGCACCGGAAAGAATCGCGCCGCGTATCCCGAGCAGGCTGGCCGCGAAAAACATCGTCAGGATAACGCCCGCGATCGCATACAGTGCGGACGGCAGCCGCAGGTTGAACGAATCGACGATGCGCTGGCCCAGCGTGTAATCGATCGCAGTCGCGGTCCAGTGAAACAGCGGCGGCTTGTAAATCGGTATCTTGCAGTTCTCCAGCGGAAACAGCAGATGATGGTGCTCGACCATCTGTTGCACGATCATCCCGACCGTGGCCTCATCACCGCCGCACACGTCGCTCGCGCCGAGGCGGTTGAGGGTGAGCAATGCGACTAACAACGCCAGCGCCGCCAGAGGCAGCACCTGAGCCGCTTTGCCGGACAACGACAATCGAGTCATAAGTCTTAAGAAGCTCCGTTACCGTGTGGATTAAGGGTTGGTTCGGCGTGGATCGCGGTGGGTCCCGCAATGCGGCGGATCAAGCCAGTTCGCGAGCGGCGATAAGGACATCCTCGATATTTCCATCCGATGGGACACCGAGTACGTGATGGCTGTGCCACAGCGCGTAATAGAGCAGGCCCCACGCAGCCTGAGCTTGTTTCCGCGGATCGGAGAAGACTCGCTGAACATTGGATCGGCTAAAGATTTCTGTAACTCCAGGTTGTCGGGAGACCAGCGCTTCGAGGTGGGCTTTTTTGGCTGCAATCCATTCGCCGACCGGTGGATTGAAGCCGGTCTTGCGCGCGTAAGGCTCAGCGGCGCTTACATTCGATGCAAGCCAGTCGCGCAGCAGCCGTTTGCTGGTCCTGATCGTCGCTTTGATCTCGTCGGGCAGGCGAAAAGCGAAATCCGCCACGATCGGATCCAGAAAGGGAGTTCGTCCTTCGACCCCGTGCGTCATCAGGCATCGATCGAGCTTGATCAACAGATCGTTGGGTAACCATTCCGCGCAATCGACCGCCTGCAATTTCTGCACGAAAGTCAGTCCGGAGCCGGACTGCTGGCACTCGGTCCGATCCAATCCGTCACGCCAGCCGCTGAAAACGTCGTTCATGCCGCCCAGTCCGCTGAATTCGCCATGAGTACGGGCATGCCGGGTGAGCAGCCCTCGCAGCCAGCGCGCTCGTCGGTAGCGGCTGTATCCGCAGAACATCTCATCACCGCCCTCGCCGGTGAGCACGACCTTGACGTGACCTTTCACCGCTTCTCCCAGCGCGAAGGTCGGGAGCGTCGCGGCGTCGGTGGTGGGATCGTCGAGCGCCTGGGCGACGCGCGGTGCGTTGGCCCAAAAATCGCGCTCGGTCATCTCTATAATGTGATGCTCGGCGCCCACCGATCGCGCGATCCGTTCCGCGTCCGCCCGCTCGTCGGCCGCTCTGCTCCCTGGAAAGCTGACCGTGAGGGCGACGATCGGTTTTGACGACAGCCGCGCCATCAGGCCGGCCAAGGTCGATGAATCGATGCCGCCGGAGAGGAAAAGGCCGTAGGGCACCTCGGATCGCAGATGATGCGCCACGCTGTCGCGCAAAATTTCATCCAATTGCCGCAGGGCGTCGCGATAGTGGATGCGGCGCGGGGCGTCGTTGGGCAGGGCGCTGCGCCGGCGGCGCTCGACGATACGTCCATCGGCGATCACCAGCGTCTCGCCAGGAAGTACCCGGCGTATTTGCGAGAAAATTGTTTCGGGGCCGGTGGTGAACTTGAGTTGAAAAAGTTCCGCGCGCGCCCGTTGATTGAGCTGGCGGCCGGCGAGACTGGCGGCGATCAAAGCCTGCGGCTCGGAGGCAAAAGCGAAATATCCCGGAGCCTCGACGTAATACAGTGGTTTGATCCCGAAGGGATCGCGGGTGAGTATCAGTTTTGCGGCGGCCGTATCGTGAATTGCGATCGCGTACATGCCGCGCAGATCGTCGACGAATCCAAGTCCCTTGCGGCGATATAAATGAAGCGGCGGTTCGCAGTCCGATCCGGTGCGGAAGCAAACCTCGCGCAGTTGCAGCCGCAGTTCCGGATCGTTGTAAATCTCGCCATTGGCGACCAACACCGCGCCCTGCGCATCTCGGATCGGCTGGTCGCCGGTTTCCAGATCGATAATGGCGAGCCGGGTGCTGACCATCCCGACCGCTCCGAAAATATGAGAGCCCTTGCCGTCGGGCCCGCGATGGGCGAGGGCGGCTTGCAGCCGATCAAGAACGGCCGCGTCTGCCGCGCGGCCGTTGCACATCATCACTCCTGCTATTCCACACACGATACAAGCGCATACATCCCGGATTTGGAGAGATCAACCGGCAGTGCCGATTTCATCGACTGCGGGCGTAGTTCAAGTTAAGCAAAGCTTACGCAGCCACGCTCTTGTGCATCCGGTTGGATATGCAGGCCGGCCGCGATCGGCCGGTTTGGCGCGCCGATTAATAGCCCAGATTCCAGTCGACCTCGTTCAACAGCGCTTTTCCACCGATAAAGCGGCGCAGGTTTTCGGCGAACAACTCGCACATTAAATCCATGTAACCGCGGAATGGTCCGGCCATGTGCGGCGTCATGATCACCTCTTCCATGTCCCAGAATGGACTGTCGGCCGGCAGCGGTTCGCGCTCGAAGACGTCGAGACCGGCACCACCGATCCGCTTTGCTTCGAGTGCGCTGAGCAGAGCCTGCTCGTCGATTAGGCCGCCGCGGCCGACGTTGATGATAAAGGCGCCGGGCTTCATCATGGCGATTTCCCTGGCGCCGATGAAGCCGCGAGTGGCCGGCGTCAGCGGCAGGATGAGCGCGATGAAGTCCGATTCGCGCATCAACACCGCGCGTTCATCGGGACCCACGATACGCCTTGGGATGCGGCCTTCGGGATCGCCGACGCCGGCCGGCGACCATCCGGTATCGCGCAGCGCCTTCGGATCGCGTTTGAGTGCGAGGACATCCATACCCATCGACTGTGCGATCCGCGCCAGCTCGCGCCCGATCGATCCATAGCCAATGATGCCGAGCGTTTTGCCGCGTATGCCATCGGCAGTCTTCATGAATTCGGGCGCCGGCAGCCATTGATGGCGATATTGCGCGCGGCTGGTGATGTTCAACCGATGCGCATGCATCAGCATCATGGCGAGCGTGAACTCCGCGAGCGACGCGGCGTGCACGCCGCTGGTGGTGGTTACGCGAATCCTGCCACCGGCGGCTGGACCCTTACCCATATGGTCAGCGCCGGCGCTGATTAGCTGCACCCATTTAAGCCCGGGCGTCACCTCCAGCAGCCGATCCGGCACCATGAAGGTGAGCAGCACGTCGCAGCCCCCGCCCACCAGTTCGAGCACGGCGTCATTGGAGGCGCATTGATTATCGACCAGTTGCGCGCCGGGGGCGGCCTCGAGGATCTGCTGGCGTTGTTTACCGTTCATCGCGAAGGCGGAGGCGATTTTCATAGTTAAGCTATCTCGCACGGAGCTTCCCGCGCTGCAAGAGCCTCGGCTTGAGCCGCGCGCCCGCGACCCTTATCATCGCAGATCTGCCTGGCGACGCGGGCAACCGGCAGATGCGCTTTCTGTCATCAATAATTTTTTCATCAGCGGCGGCGGCAGCGCTGTGCTGTCGGTTGGCAGGTGCGCAATCGGATTTGCCCAACCATGTTTTTTCACCGCCGCAATCGCAGGTAAATCCGGCGATTCCTCCCGCCGTTCAGCCGCCGGCCGAGGATGACAGCACGCTCGAAGTCGCACCCAGGATCATTCCGATCGTGCCGCCGCCGGAAGAACAATTGCCGGAAGCCGGCGGCTCTACTGAAACCCCGGCATCGTTGCCGGGCATCGCGGGGCCGCATCGGCGAGCTTACCTGGGCGTCGCGGTTCAATCGGCGCTGGTTAGATTTCATCGTCAGGAGATTCATGGTCTCGAGGTGGTCAGCGTCGATCCCGGCAGTCCCGCCCAGCGCGCCGGCCTGACCGCGCCCGAGGGCATGACCACGGTGGGCGCGACCAGCGTGACGGCGGGTTATCTGCTCGGACCGGTTGGGCTGCTGGTCTCGCCATTGCTGAGGAAAACCGGGCAACTAGGCGTCACTGGCGATATGATCGTCGCGATCGACGACCATCGGGTGAGTCTCGCCAGCGCCATGAATCGTGTGCTCGCACGCAGATCGCCGGGCGAAACAATCTGGCTAACGCTGATGCGGATCACGAAAGACGGCCAGGCGAAGAACGAAAAAATTCCCGTCGTGCTGGGGTCGCTCAAATCCGTTGATACCGCGAATTCGTCGGGGCCTGAAGCGGCGGCGTTGCCGCGATCGGCCAACATCCCCGATCGCTGAAAAGCTACCCGAATTGTTGCTATATTGGTAAGCACATCAGCTTGTCTCGTTCCGTAGTCCGGCAGGCGGATGGAAACGCGGCGGCCGCGAGCGCTTCACGCGCGGCGGTCAGCGCGCTCGTGTGATCAAAATTGGAAAGAAACCTTAAAGAAGCGATTGGCGAGCTGAAGGCGCGCCTGGATTTGGCGACCGACCGCCGCTTTCCCGTGACGGGTGTGAAGGGCGCTGCGCAGGCGCTGATGCTGCGCGAGGCGGCGCTGACGCTCGACCGTCCGCTGCTGGTGGTCACGCCGCGTCCGGCGGAGGCCGAGGCGCTGGCGGCGGAGCTGGGGTTTTTCCTCGATGAATCGCCGCAGTCCGATCCGATCACCCGCCGGATTCATTTGCTGCGGGCGTGGGAGATTAAACCGCTTGCGCAGTTGTCGCCGGCGATCGATATCCAGGCCGCGCAGTTCGCCGCGCTCCATGCCTTGCTGCGCCAGCGCGCGCCGATCGTGATCGCGCCAGTCGAAGCCCTGATGATGCGGACCGTGTCCCGCGCGATGTTCTCCGATTCGATCGTGAAAATTACGCCAGCCGACGCGATCGATCTCGATGCTCTGGTCGACACACTCGCGCGGCTGGGATACCAGCGCGTGCCGCAGGTCGAGGAGCTGGGTGATTTCAGTGTGCGCGGCGGCATCGTCGATGTTTATTCGCCGCTGTTTCATGATCCGGTACGGATCGAGCTGGAAGATGACATCGTAGTTTCGATTCGGCGTTTCGAGGCCGCCACTCAGCGATCGATGGGCGAGCTGACGGAGGCGGTGATCATCCAGACCCGCTATGTCGCGCCCGGATCGCTCAAGGACGAACGCCTACACAATCAGGTGGCATTGCGCGCCGCTGAAATCGGGATGGTGCGCAAGGAACTGGGCGAACTGCTCGAGGCGGTCGATAGCGGCCTGCTGTTCCCCGGTGCGGAAATTCTGTTGCCGTACCTGCACGACCGTCCACTGGATACGCTGTTTGAATATTTGCCCGCGCGCGCCCTGGGATGGTTCGTCGAGAGCGGGCGGGTGCTGGCTGAGGCGCACAGTTATACGGATCGGGTATTCGCCGAAGCCGACGCCGCGCAGGCCAAACCTGCCTTTTATCCGCCGATCGATATGATGTTCATCGCCGGCAATGACTATGAGCGGATGGCCGATAGTCTGATCGCGGTCGAGACCGGTTCGCTAATCACGGTGGCCTCGCCGCAGGCTGGCCGCGCGCCGGCAATCGAGATTGGCGCACAGCCCAGCCTTAAAATTGCGCCCGATCAGACCACCGGATCGCGGACGCCGCCCTCGTTCGAGCCGCTCGCCGCGTTGCTCAAGGAGGTGCAGCGTACGCAGGGACGGGCGCTGATGGTGGTCGAGGGGCCCAATCAGGTGGCGCGGTTGCGACGGCATCTGGAGGCCTATCAGGTCGAGGTCAACGCCGACTGCAAAAGCTTCGGCGCGCTGCTGGAATGGCCGGAATACCGTCCGGCAATTATGGAAGGCGAACTGTCGGCGGGAGTGGTGCTGCCGCACGATGGCATCTATCTGTTCAGCGAGGAAGATATTTTTGGCGAGCCGCGAGTGCGGCGCCGCTCGCGCCCGGTGGCCAGGGGAGCGCTGCTAAATCTCGAAGAGCTCAAGCCCGACGATTTCGTGGTGCATATTGATCACGGTATCGCCCGCTACCGTGGACTGCGGCATCTGAAGGTGGCCGACATCGCCGGCGATTTCCTCAATCTTGAATACGCCGGCAACGATACGATGTACGTGCCGGTCGAGCGTATCAACCAGGTGCAGCGTTATATCGGTGGCGATGGCGCCGAGGCGAAACTTGATCGGCTCGGCAGCGGATCATGGGATCGGGTAAAGCAACGCACCCGGCAGGCGGTGCTGGCGATGGCCGGCGAGCTGCTGGAGGTGTACGCCGCGCGCGAAGTGATGGAGGGTCATGCGTTCCCGCATCCGGGCCCCGATTATCACGAATTTTCCGACCGGTTCGAGTTCGAGGAAACGCCCGATCAGGCGGCCGCGATCGATGAAGTGGTGCGCGACATGTCGCAGCCCAAGCCGATGGACCGTCTGATCTGCGGCGATGCCGGCTTCGGTAAAACTGAAGTGGCGGTGCGCGCCGCCTTCATGGCCGTGATGAACGGGCGGCAGGTCGCGATGCTGGTGCCGACCACAATCCTCGCCGAGCAGCACTGGACCACCTTCTGCAAGCGCTTCAAGGACTATCCGGTGCGAATCGAGATGATTTCACGCTTTCGCAGCCCGCGCGAAAACAGGCAGACCATCGAGGATCTGCGCCGCGGCGTGGTCGATATCGTGGTCGGAACGCATCGGCTGCTGCAAAGCGATATTGAGTTCAAGAAGCTCGGACTGTTGATCATCGACGAGGAGCATCGCTTCGGCGTGGCCGACAAGGAGCGAATCAAACGGATGCGCACGATGGTGGACGTGCTGACGCTTACCGCCACGCCGATTCCGCGCACGCTGCATATGGCGATGCTGGGGATTCGCGATCTGTCGGTAATTCAGACTGCGCCGCCGGATCGCCAATCGATTCGCACCTTTGTCGCGCACTTCGACGACGCCTTGCTGCGCGAAGTGATTTTGCGCGAGTTGAACCGCGGCGGACAGGTGTTCTTCGTGCACAATCGGGTCGAGAATATCGAATATGTAACGCGTCATCTGCGGGCGATTGTGCCCGAGGCGCAGATTGGCATTGCCCACGGTCAGATGAACGAGCGTGAGCTCGAACATGTGATGCGCGACTTCATTGAGAACCGCATGAACGTGCTGGTCTGCTCGGCGATTATCGAATCGGGCCTCGATATTCCGAACGCGAACACCATGATCATCAACCGCGCGGATCATTTCGGCCTGGCCCAGCTCTACCAGTTACGCGGGCGGGTAGGGCGGTCGCGCCAGAAGGCCTACGCATACCTGCTGATTCCCGGCGAGCACATCATCACGCGCGATGCGAAGCGCCGGATCGAGGCCTTGCGCGAGCTGGTCGAATCCGATGGCGGCGGCGGCTTCAAACTGGCGATGCACGACCTCGAGCATCGCGGGGCCGGCAATCTGCTCGGCAAGCAGCAATCGGGTGAGATTACGGCGGTCGGTTTCGAGCTTTACACCGAGATGATGGAACAGGCGATCCATGAACTGCGCGGCGAGCCGCTGCGCGTCGATTTCGAGCCGGAACTGCGGCTGGGGATTCCGGCCTACATTCCGCAGGACTTCGCGCCCGATGAAAACGAGCGGCTGGTGCTCTATCGCCGGATGGCGCGGGCCGAGTCGACTCGCGACCTCGATGAGCTCCGGGACGAGTTACGCGATCGCTTCGGGCCGGTCCCCACGCTAATCGAGAATCTGCTATCGGCAATGAATATCCGGCGGCAGATGAAGGAGCTGATGATCACCAGCGCGATTCTCAAGGGCGATCAGCTCGAAGTGCGGTTTCATCCGGAGGCGCCGGTGGATGCGAGTCAGCTCGCGGCGCTGGTAAACTCAAATCGCAACCGGATGCGGATGACGCCCTCGTGCCAGGTGATGATTAGACTCACGGTCGGTGATTACATCCAGACTTTCGCTCAGGTGATCGACATCTTGCAGGCATTGGCGGCGTGTGAAAAGTTGGAAAACTGGTCGGGTAAAAGCGGTGAATTGGCAAACTGATTCGAAAAGCTCTTCAATCCGGCGCGGGTTCACGGCTGCGATCGGCGGTGCGCTGCTGGTGAGTATGGTCGCGGCGCCGGCCATCGTCAGGGCGCAGGTAATCGACACTGTGATGGCGAGCGTGGACGGCCATCCAATCACCAGCCACGATGTACAGGCTTACAGCGCGGCCAACGGTATCACGCTGCCGCCGCCGGGCGATCCCAGGGCGCAGGCCGCTACCCGTAGCGTGCTCAAAGGATTGATCGCGCAAAAAATGCTCGACCGGGAAAGCGACAAGTATCTCGATAAGGTTCAGGACAGCCAGATCGACGCTCAAATTCAACAGATCGAGCAAAAAAACAATATAACGGATCAACAATTCCGCGATCAGCTTGCCGCCAACAGGCTCAAATACAGCGAGTTCCGGCAGCACATCAGACAGCAGATGGCGCAGATGGCGATGCTGCAGGATGAAGTGCGCAGCAAGATGGTGGTTTCTGACGCCGAGGTGGAGGCCTATTACAAGGCGCATCCAGATGAGTTTCAGGTCACCAAGGAACGTCTTGCGCTTGCGCAAATTCTAATTGCGGTGCCGCCAAACGCCAAGCCCGAACAGATCGCAGCGGCGAAGGCCAAAGCCGAGGAAGTTCGCAAGAAGGCGGTCAAGGGAGACGATTTCGCCCAGCTTGCCGCGCAGTATTCGGATGACGATTCCAAGACCAAGGGCGGCGAGTTAGGTTACTTCGGCCCCGGCGAGGTGCTGCCGCAGATAGACGCCGCAGTTGAAAATCTCAAACCCGGTCAGATTTCAGAAGTGGTGCGCAGCGATTCCGGATTCCATATCCTGAAGGTTGAGGCGCACGATCATCCGGGCCTCGCACCGCTGAATGAGCAAACCAAGGCCTTCATCCGTGATAAGCTCACCACCGAGGCCTCGAAAGCGCGCTTCCAGAGCTGGGTCGAAAACGATCTGGTCAAGCAGCACCACATCGAAACGTTCAATTGATCGGGCTGTTGAAAGCCCGATTCCAACTGTTCCGCCGCCATTTCCGAGTCTCAACAGAGGGAACCTTGCGTAGTTCGCTCGGACTACAAAAGCGCGATTCCGAGGCACCGGTGCTAAACGCGGTGCCGATTGCAATCAGCATGGGCGATCCGGCGGGCATCGGAGCGGAAGTTATTCTCAAGGCAGCGGCGGAAATCGCGCAACGGCGCGGGCCGATGCCGCGGCTGGTGGTGATCGGCGATCTTCGCGCGATGGGCGCGGCGGCGCGGCGACTCGAAATGCCGGAGCCCATCGAATGGAGGATTGGTGATCAACTGCCCGCGCGGCCCGGTCCCCTTGCGGTGCTGAACCTGGGACGGCTGCGCGCGGCCGCATACCGGCCCGGCCATCCGAATGCCGAAGGCGGCGACGCCGCCTATCGTTATATCGTCGAAGGAGCGCGGATGGCGATGAGCGGCGAGGCGGCGGCGCTGGTCACCGCGCCGATCAGCAAGGAATGGATGAACCGGGCGGGGCATAACTTTCCCGGCCATTCGGAGTTGCTGGCGAAGATTTCACGGACCAAATTGTGGCGGATGATGTTCGTCGGCGAGCAGTTGCGGCTGGCGCTGGTCACCGTGCATATCGGACTGGCGAAGGTGCCGCGCGCGCTGAGCGTCGAGAAGGTGCAACAAACAATTACGCTGCTGGCCGAGCATCTGCATGCGCTTGGGATCGCGCGTCCACGCCTCGGCGTGCTGGGCCTGAACCCGCATGCGGGCGAGAACGGCATGTTCGGCAGCGAGGAGCCGCGCATCATCGTGCCCGCAATCAAGGGCGCGCAAAAAGCGGGGATAGCGGCGTTTGGGCCGCTCGCTCCGGATACCGCATTTTGCCGGTCAGACGGCGCATTTCGCTTCGATGCGGCAGTCGCCATGTATCACGATCAGGGCCTGATCGCGCTCAAGACGCTGGAGTTCGATCGGGCGGTTAACGTGACGTTGGGCTTGCCGTTCGTGCGGACGTCGCCCGATCATGGCACCGCGTTCGATATCGCGGGCAAAAATCGGGCGAGCGCCATCAGTATGATCGCCGCGATCGATTATGCGTGGCGGGCAACCGCCGGTTATAATTAAGCTGTTCCCGAATCTTCCCCGATGGCGGACAAAATAGTCATAAAGGGTGCGCGCGAGCACAACCTCAAGAACATCGATCTTGAGATTCCGCGCGATCGCCTGGTGGTGATCACCGGATTATCGGGATCGGGCAAATCATCGCTGGCCTTCGATACCATTTATGCGGAAGGGCAGCGGCGCTACGTCGAGTCGCTGTCGGCCTACGCGCGCCAGTTTCTGGAGCAGATGGAAAAGCCGGACCTCGATTCGATCGAGGGGTTGTCGCCGGCGATTTCAATTGAACAGAAGACCACCTCGCACAATCCGCGTTCGACGGTCGGCACCATCACCGAGATCTACGATTACCTGCGGTTGCTGTTTGCGCGGGTGGGACACGCCTTTTGTTATAACTGTAGCCGCGAAATCACCCAGCAAAGCGTGCAGCAGATTGTCGATCGCATCACGAGCTGGCCCGAGGGCTCGCGTATTCATATCCTTGCGCCAATCGTGCGCGATCGTAAGGGCGAATACCGCAAGGAGCTGGCGGATCTGCGCCGGGCGGGTTTCGTACGCGTCAAAATCGACGGCCAGCCCTACGAACTCGGAAGCGAACCCACGCTCAACAAAAACCAGCGTCACACGATTGAGGTGATTGTCGATCGGCTGGCGATCCGGCCGGGTATCGAAAAGCGGCTGGCCGACTCGCTCGAAGTGGCTTTCCGGCACGGGGAGGATTTGCTCAAGGTCGAACGGCTCGACAGCAAGGGCGATACCGGAATTTATTTCAGCCAGCGCTTCGCCTGCGTCGAATGCGGAATTTCATATCCGGAGATCACTCCGCGCATGTTTTCGTTCAACAGTCCGCACGGCGCCTGCAGCGGATGCTCGGGAATCGGATCGATCATGTATTTCGATCCCGAGCTGGTGGTGCAGAACGAGGATTTGAGCATCGGGGACGGTGCGATTGCGCCGTGGGCCACCATGACCTACATGCAGCCGGTGCTCGAAGCACTCGCGGCGCATTACAAATTCGGCCTCGATCAGCCGTGGAAATCGATACCGGCAAAGGTGCGCAAGGCAATCCTGTCGGGATCGGGCGACGAAGAGATCGAGTTCACCCAGCAGCGGGGCCGGCGTAAAACCGATTACGCCCGCTCGTTTGAAGGGGTGCTGCTATGGCTCGATCGCCGTTACAAGGAGACCGAATCGGAAAGCATCCGCGAGGTGCTCGAATCCTACATGAGCATGCGCCCATGCCCGGGTTGCGATGGCGCGCGGCTTAAGAAGGAGAGCCTGTTCGTGCGCTTCAACGGGCAGCCGATCAACCAGGTGACCGCGATGTCGATCAAGCAGGCGGCGGCCTTTTTCGCCGAGCCGAGGCTGACGGCGCAGGAAAACGAAATTGCGCGGCTGATTTTGAAGGAAATTCGCGAGCGCCTGAATTTTTTGATCGATGTGGGGTTGGATTATCTGACGCTCGAACGCACCTCCGGCAGTCTGTCCGGTGGCGAGGGCCAGCGCATCCGGCTGGCGACGCAGATCGGATCGAGCCTGGTCGGCGTGCTGTATATCCTCGACGAGCCTTCGATCGGACTGCATGCGCGCGACAACCAACGCCTGCTGGGCACGCTCAAGCGGCTGCGCGATCTCGGCAACAGCGTGCTGGTGGTCGAGCACGATCGCGAGACGATGGTCGAGGCGGACCATATCATCGACATGGGACCGGGAGCCGGCGCGCTCGGAGGCTACATTGTGGCGCAGGGCACGCCGCGAGACATCATGCGCGATCCCGCTTCGCTGACCGGCCAATATCTTTCTGGCAAGGTCGAAATTCCGGTGCCATCCCGGCGCCGGCGGCCGGCCGGGCGGGCGCTTCAGATTCGCGGCGCACGCGAGAACAATTTGCGTGATGTGACGGTGAGCTTTCCCCTTGGCGCCTTCACCGCAGTGACGGGAGTGTCGGGATCGGGCAAATCGACGCTGGTGCTCGACACGCTCTATCGTGCGCTGGCGCAAAAGCTCAACCACAGCCGTGAGCGGGCGGGGGTTTACAAATCGATCGAGGGGGTCGAAAACCTCGACAAGGTGATCAACGTCGATCAGAGCCCGATCGGCCGCACGCCGCGATCGAATCCCGCCACCTATACCGGGCTGTTCACCCATATTCGCGAGCTGTTCGCGCAACTGCCCGAAGCCCGCATGCGCGGCTACGGTCCAGGACGATTTTCATTCAACGTCAAAGGTGGCCGATGCGAAGCGTGTCAGGGAGACGGGATCATCCGGATTGAGATGCACTTCCTGCCGGATGTGTACGTCACCTGCGAGGTATGCGGCGGCAAGCGCTACAATCGCGACACGCTGGAGATTCAGTACAAGGGCAAGAGCATCGCCGAAGTTTTGAACATGACGGTGCTCGAAGGGATCGAGTTCATGGGAGCGGTGCCGCCGATCCGCCAAAAGCTCGAGACGTTACGCGATGTCGGGCTCGAGTACATCCATCTTGGCCAGTCGGCCACCACGCTATCAGGCGGCGAGGCGCAGCGTATCAAACTGGCGAAGGAATTGGCGCGCCGGGCGACCGGGCGTACGCTCTATATACTCGACGAGCCGACCACCGGGCTGCACTTCGACGACATCAAAAAATTGCTGGGAGTATTGGGCCGGCTGGCCGATTCCGGGAATACGGTGGTTGTGATCGAGCACAATCTCGATGTGATCAAGACCGCGGACTATATCATCGATCTGGGGCCCGACGGCGGCGATCGCGGTGGGCAGGTGATCGCTAAGGGTACGCCGGAGGAAGTGGCCCTGGTCGAGGAATCTTACACCGGCCAGTTCCTGCGGCAGGTGCTGAACGATCGCGCCGCCGCCTGATGCGTTACGATTCCGTCTTGCGCGCGGTTGCCCTCATCGCCATCTGAAAAAACACGCCCGCGCCGACAATCGCGCCGCCTGTGATCAGGAAAGACAACCACCACGCCAACCATAGATGAAGCAACAGCACGATACCGCCGAGCAGGAATAAAGAGCCATACGCCAGCGCGACCACCAGGAACAGCGCGCCGACCACTTTTTCGGTCTGCGCCTCGATCAACCGCTTTAATGTGGCTTCGAAAAGCTGAATCTCGGTGCGCGCCAAATGTGAGAGGTCATCCACCGTCCGCGCCACGAGGTCCGGCCAGTTAGGATCTTCGACCTTGGCCACGTGCGCATTGGCACTGTCTATTTGATTCGCCATGACATCACCTGAATTTTTATCCGACTGCACGCATCGCCGCGCGCTTGCCCGCCGTATTCAACAGCGTACGCGCCGCCGGCACGCCGACTTTTTCGATTGGCACGCCGCGATATCCCAAGACCAGGCCGAGCAGCATCGACAATCCGAGAAACCACAATGGCCGCTGCTGTACAATCGCAGTAGGGCTCAGGCGGGCGCGGGTTTCCTTGACCTTGTGATTGATTTCGGTAACCGTTTCACGCAAATCCTGCCGGGTGTTTTCCAATTCCCGTTCCAAACTTTGTATATTCTCGGTAGCGCTCATAAGCGCGATCTCCAGATAAAGCTCGATTAGCCGTTAACTTGCATATAGGTTCCGGTTGGGCCGAAAAACCTCGAAGCGGCCCAAGACCGAAACCGGGCAATAGTTAAGCAAGGACGATTCCAGATTCTGAAAGAGGCGCTTTTGCGATGATCTCCGGTGTCGTGAAGGCCCCGCAGGATCAAACCCGATCTATTTGCTTAGGACGTTAACGTATGATTATACGGCGGATGCAGACTGGCGGTTCGGGGTGGAGGATTGCGATGCGATGATTATCGACGAGCTGATAACGGTAGGTGAACAACTTTACCGGCGCGGACTACAAACGCCGCGCAGCGGCAACCTGAGCGCACGCACGGATCGGTCATTTTTCATCACCAGAACCGGGACCAACATGGGTCTGTTGACCAGGGCTCAATTCGTCCAGGTCTGCATCGATGAAAACATTCCCGTTCCGCCTGAAGCTTCAGTCGAAACCTCTGTACATCGGGGAGTTTATAACCGTACCGAGGCGCGTGCGGTGGTGCATGCGCATCCGCCCTATGCAATTGCGCTGGCTCAAGTCAGCGGGGAAGAGGGTATCACTCCCATCCACAATGAGGGTCTGGCCGGCTTGCGCTGGATACCGGTGATCGGCACCTCGGTGGCCGGCGAAGATACGGGGGAGGACGTAGCCAGTATCGCGGCGCAATTGCAGCGATCGCCGGCCCTGGTCATCCGCGGCCATGGCGCCTTCACTATCGGTGGCAGTCCCGATGAGGCGCTTTACCGGATGTTCCTGCTCGAAGAAGTTTGCAAGATCAACGCGATCGTCAAAAGCATCGGGTAGCGGCGCGCCAGCTATTTGCACCCTCGGCAGTTCGCGGCTGCCATCCAGTCGAAACACTCGCTACGCCCAAACGAATTAATCGCACACAGCGGACTCCAGCGGACAAAAAGGAAGGAAGATGGAACAGCTATTGCCCCTTGCGAATCGGATAGCCGCGATGCTCAAGCAGCGCAAGCATACTATCGCGATCGCGGAGTCCTCGACCGGCGGCTTAATTTCGGCCGCGCTCCTCAGCGTACCCGGCGCGTCGAGCTATTTTCTCGGCGGTGCAATCGTCTATACGGTAGCGGCGCGCGAGGCGTTGCTGGAGATTACCGAAGCGAAAATGGCCGGCCTGCGGGCCTCGACCGAACCGTATGCGTTACTGACGGCCCGCACCGCACGCCAGCGGTTCGCCGCTACCTGGGCGCTGTCGGAAACCGGGGCCACCGGCCCTTCGGGTAATCGTTATGGCGATGCGCCCGGGCATTCGTGCATCGCGGTGGCCGGACCGGCCGAGCAAGCCCTCACAATCGAAACCGGCAGCGCCGATCGCGTCGCCAACATGCGTGCGTTCGCGATTGCCGCGCTGGAGCTTTTAGCGCGGAGCATCGAGGCATCCTGATACCGTCGTAGGAGCCGATGCAATCGGCAATCGAACGCAGGCGGCCAAGCCGCAGATGCTGAGTTTCTGAGTGATCAATCGTGAAATATTGGATCGTTCGGAGCGCAATTTTCACATTGATGGTCACTCTCGTACTCCTGCTGAGCGGCGAATCGGCGCGATGCAGTCCGACCCATAAAGCTTCACACCTGATCGGCACCGTGACCGACACCCTGGGACGGCCGATTTCGGCCGTTCACCTCGAGCTCGATACTGCCGACGGGCGTATCGTGGCGCGAGTCATCAGCGATGTGCGCGGCCGGTTCAGTGTCTCCGGCCTCGATTTCGGAACCTTCACCATTCATGCGGCTAAACCCGGCTTCACTTCGGTGCTGAAAACCGTCGTGGTTGGCGGAAGTGCAGCTTCCATCCCGATCGCGCTGAGCATGCAATCGCAAGGCGCTTTGACCATGCCGTTGAGCAGTGGACGTATCACGCGGTTCCACAGCCAGGTCTCGAGCGCGGGTAGTACAGTTTACCACTTCAGCCACCAGGCCATCGATAATCTGCCGCAAGGGCCAAACGGCACGATAAATCAGGTGATCCTGCAGAGCCCCTCGATGGTGCAGGATTCCAACGGTCAGGCGCTGCCACGGGCGATGGACGACGCGCTTCAGTATCGGATCAACGGTGTGATGCTGCCCAATGTGCAACTGCTCGATCTTGGCCAACTCTCGCCGCGCTTCGCCGAGAGCATCGACGTGATAACCGGGGCGATGCCGGCGGAACTTGGCTACCGGACCGGAGGCGTGGTTGATATCCGGACTCGCGACGGCGCGATAGTCGACGGCGGCAGCTTCGAGTATTACGGGGGTCAGCGCGCCACCTCACAGCCGAGTTTTGAGTATGGCGGATCGCGCGGCCGGCTTTCCTATTTCGTAACCGGCTACTTCCTGCATAACGAACGAGGCCTGAATCCGCCGACCGCGGGGCCTAATCCGATCAACGATTTCACCAATCAGGGATCCGGCCTCGGTTATCTGAGCTATGTGCTGAGTCCGGATATTTCGATAAGCGCCATCGCGATGTCTTTCGTGCATGATTTCGGATGGCCCGCGCTGCCCGGTCAGGCGCAAACCTTTCGCCTCGAGGGAGTACCGATTTATCCTTCGGCAAATGTTTCCGACACCGAACTCGAACAAACTCATTTCGGCATGATCGCGCTGAAGGGCAGCGGCGGCTCGGGGCTTAAATACCAGATCAGTTTGTTCGGCGAGTATTCCTCGCTCAAGTTCAATCCGGATCGAAGCGGCGATCTTATTTATAACGGCCTCGCCTCAAAGATATTCCGCAGCAGTTTTCTGAACGGATCGCAGGCTGATGGCTCGTATCATTTCGGCATCAACGAAATCTCCTTCGGCTACTACTTCGAGGTCGAGAACGTCGAAGTGGATAATCACGCCTTGACCTTTCCGGGCAGCGGCGCGGGACAGACCGGTTCCGTGCCGGTTTCCATCGTCGATAATCACAACTTCATTCAGGCGCTCTATGGACTGTATTTGCAGGACGCAATGAAGCCAATTGATGCGCTGACGATCAACTTTGGCTTGCGATGGGACCAGATGATCGGCTTCATCGATGCCAGCCAGCCAAGTCCGCGATTCTCGATCGTATACCAGGTGGTGCCGCGGACCACGATTCTACATGCCGGAGCCTCGGTCTATTTCGTGCCGCCGCCCTCCGAATTTATTTCGGTGGAAGATATTCGCAAATTCAGCGGCACGGTCGCCGAACCGGCGGTTCCCGAGAATTCCAAGCCGCAGCCAATGACCGATTACTATTTCGATACCGGTATCCGCCAGTTGATCGCACACAATCTGCAGCTTGGGCTCGACAGCTTTTTCCAACTACAGCATAACGTGCTCGACGAGGGTCAGTTCGGCTCCTCGCTGATCTTCTCGCCGATCAACTATCGGCGGGGAAGAAACTATGGCGTCGATGCCACCGCGGAATATAAAAGCGGCAGCGGACTGTCCGGATATTTCAACTTCTCGTACATCGTGGCGCAAGTCGAAGACGTGGCCAGTGGACAATTCAACTTCGATCCTAAAGAACTTGCCTACATATCCAATCACTACGTCTACATCGACCAAGGTCAGATGTTCACCGCCTCGGGCGGTCTGGTCTATCAATGGCGCGGCTTCGTTCTCAGTCTCACCTCCACCGCCGGCAGCGGCCTGCGCACCGGTTTCGCGAATACCCATACGATGCCGCCCTACGTCGAGATCGACACCGGCGTGCGCCGCGATTTTGAAGTCGCCCGCATCGGCGCCGTTCATGGAAGAGTCGCGGTCTTGAATCTGCTTGACAAAATTTACGAGTTCCACAACGGCACCGGTATCGGGGTTGGGACGGTTCCCCAGTACATGGCCCGGCGCGCAGTGTATTTCGGAGTCGGCTTCGGCTCCCGGCATTAAACCCCAATATGGTAGGTTCATCGCCATGGCCAGCATCAAGCTTGAAGGGTCCTGCCGCTGCGGCGCGGTAAGCTTTAAAGTCGATTCGAATACGCCATACCCCTACCAACTCTGCTATTGCACGATTTGTTGCAAAACCAGCAGCGGCGGCGGTTACGCGATTAACATCATGGGGCTGAACGCCACGCTGGAAGTTGCCGGCGCGGATCATCTGGCGCAATGGCGCGCACAATTGGAGACGCCCGACGGCAGCGGTGGCGTGAAACTCGAGACCAGCCCGGGCGCGCGTCATTTCTGCGATCGCTGCGGCGCGATGCTCTGGGTTTCGGATCCGCGATGGCCGCAATGGGTATGGCCGTTCG
>JADEYI010000655.1_pt1 | contig 40926 bp, 39 predicted proteins | sample 8542331 | NCBI WGS metagenome assembly JADEYI01 (sample SAMN16510988, study PRJNA670497) | mine drainage metagenome | isolation source: biofilm near Copperflume 1 | place: Germany: Marsberg coppermine Kilianstollen | collected 2018-02 | reverse complement strand
CATTGCAGGCGTTAAATAGCGGAATCACCGTGGTGACGATCACGCCGTTCATAACCGATGCCATGAAGCAGTATGCTTCGGTGATGCTACCCAGCGGAACTTTCGGCGAGACTTCCGGAACCTATGTGAACGTGGAAGGCCGCTGGCAACATTTCACCGGCATGACAAAACCAGCGGGCGAATCGCGCCCGGGATGGAAGATATTGCGGGTGCTGGGCAACCTCTGCGGGCTGGCCGGCTTCGAGTATCTTTCATCGGAGGAAGTGGGCGAGGAGCTCAGGAAGGCCGTGGGCGATCTAAAGCCCGACAACTCGTTCACGGGCACGCGTATCGTCGCATCCGCAGCGCCGCTCAAGGGATTCCAGCGTGTCGCCGAAGTTCCGCTGTATTCCGCCGATATGCTGGTGCGGCGCGCACGGCCATTGCAGGAGACCCGCGATGCGGATGCAAGCTGGGTGCGTTTGTGTCCCGCGGATGCCAAGAAACTTGGAGTGGCGGAGGGTGAGCGAATCAGGGTGACCCATGGCGATGCCAGCCTCATATTGCCCGTGAAGTGCGACGACAGCGTGGCCGCCGGGAATGTGTGGGTGGCCGCCGGCATCCGCGAAACCGCTGGTTTCGCTCCCTTTCATAGCGGCCTGGAACTGGAGAAAATCCGGTGACGGCCGCACTGCACAATCTGCTCCTGCATTGGGAGGCGCTGCCTTTCGGCTGGCGGCTCACGCTGCGCTCCCTCGGCGGCATCATCGCTATCATGCTGCCGTTGATTCTGGCTGTGGCTTATCTGACGTTGGCGGAGCGGCGGATCATCGGTTTCATGCAAGTGCGTATGGGACCGAACCGTGTTGGTCCCTGGGGCCTGCTGCAGCCGTTCGCGGATGTGCTCAAGTTGGTCTTCAAAGAAGTCATACTGCCGACCAATGCCAACCGTTTCCTGTTCCTGACCGCGCCTATTATCTCCATCACTACGGCGTTCGCTGCCTGGGCGGTGATTCCGTTCGGCAACGGCGTGATCCTGTCGGATGCCAATGCCGGGCTGCTGTATATATTGGCGCTGAGTTCGTTCGGCGTTTATGGTGTCATTCTTGCCGGCTGGGCTTCGAATTCCAAGTACGCATTTCTGGGGGCCATGCGTTCCGCGGCGCAGATGGTGTCCTACGAAATTGCCATGGGTTTTGCCTTGGTAGGCGTGCTGCTGGCGAGCCACAGCCTCAATCTCAACCAGATCGTGCTGGGCCAGAGCGGCAACATCGGTCATTGGTACCTTTGGCCGCTGCTGCCGTTGTTCATGGTCTATCTGATTTCCGGAGTGGCGGAAACTAACCGCGCACCCTTTGACGTGGCGGAAGGTGAATCGGAAATCGTCGCGGGTTTCCATGTGGAATATTCAGGTACCGCCTTTGCGGCCTTTTTCCTGGCGGAATACGCCAACATGATCCTGATTTCAGCGCTGGCTGCCACTCTATTCTGCGGCGGCTGGTTGTCACCGTTGCAGGGTTGGAGCTGGCTGGCGGGTACCTCCCTGACTTTCCTTACCAAGACCGGCTTTATCTGGTTTGCCCTCAAAATCTGCATGTTTCTATACGTTTTCCTGTGGCTCCGGGCCACGTTCCCGCGTTACCGCTACGATCAGATTATGCGGCTCGGCTGGAAGGTATTCATCCCCATCACCATCCTGTGGCTGGTGCTGGAGGGCCTGGCCGTGGTGCTGAAAATCTCGCCGTGGTTTGCGTGAGGCCCGCATGAGCGCAGTACGCAGTTGGATCAAGAGTCTGCTACTGGTGGAATTGTTCCAAGGACTGGCGCTTACAGGCAAGCTGTTTTTTGCCCATAAGGTAACCATCCGTTATCCCGAAGAGCACATTCCCAAGTCACCGCGTTACCGCGGACTGCACGCGCAACGTCGTTACGCCAACGGCGAAGAACGGTGCATCGCTTGCAAACTCTGTGAGGCGGTGTGTCCGGCGCTGGCCATCACCATCGACTCGGAACAACGTGAGGACGGCACGCGACGCACCACGCGCTACGACATTGACCTGTTCAAGTGCATCTACTGCGGCTTCTGCGAGGAAGCCTGCCCGGTGGACGCCATCGTGGAAACCAGCATCACGGAATTCCATTTCGAAAAGCGCGGAGAGCAGATTATGACCAAGGAAAAACTGCTATCCATCGGCGAGAAATATGAGGCGCAGATCGCCGCCGAACGCGCGGCCGACGCGCTGTACCGCTGAGGAGTTCATGGCAGCGACCATCGTTTTCATCGTACTGGCGGCGATCCTGATCGGCGCCGCACTGGGCGTCATCACCGCCCGCAACCCGGTGCACGCGGCCCTGTTCCTGGTGTTGGCGTTCGTCACCAGCGCCGGCTTATGGTTGCTGCTGGAGGCAGAGTTCCTGGCGTTGGTGTTGGTGCTGGTTTACGTGGGCGCAGTCATGGTGCTGTTCCTGTTCGTGGTGATGATGCTGGACATCGACAGCATCACTCTGCGCCAGGGTTTTGTGCGCTATGCGCCGCTTGGCGTCGTGGTGGCCGTCATCGTGCTGCTGGAAATCGGTTACGTAGTGTGGACCCAGAAATTGGGCGTGACCTTTGGCACACCGCTGCCGCACCCTGCCGCTTTCAGCAACACCCGTGAACTGGGCAATGTGATCTATACCAGCTACGCCTATCCGTTTGAAATCGCGGCGGTGATCCTGCTGGTGGGCATCATCGCGGCTATCACCCTGACCCTGAGGCGTCGCAGCGGCACGCGCCACCAGGATCCCGCCAAGCAAGTACGTGTCAGTGCCAAACGCGACCGCATCCGCATCGTGAAGATGCCGTCGGAACGCAAACCGGGGGGTGGGTCCCCGTGATTACCCTGTTTGATTTTCTGGCGCTCAGCGGTGCGCTGTTCGCCATCAGCGTGGCGGGCGTGTTCCTGAACCGCAAGAACCTGATCTTGTTGCTGATGTGCATCGAGTTGATGCTGCTGGCAGTCAATTTCAATTTTATAGCGTTCTCGCGCTATCTCAACGACAGCGCCGGCCAGGTGTTCGTGTTTTTCATCCTCACGGTGGCCGCGGCCGAGTCTGCCATCGGCCTCGCGATCCTGGTGGTCTTGTTCCGCAACCGCCGCAGTATCAATGTTCAAGAAATGGACAGTATGAAAGGCTGATATGAATCCAGCGATGCCGGGCATTTTTCTTATCATCGTGTTGGCGCCGTTGGCGGCCGCCGTCGTGGCCGGAATTTTCATGCATTTCATCCCCAGACCCGCGGCCCACTGGGCAGCGATTCTGGGTGTAACGGTGTCCTTCATACTTTCGGCTTATGTGCTCTGGCAGATGCTCTTCAACGGCATCGGCAGCTACAACCTGACCGTCTACAACTGGGCCGTGGTCGGCAACCTGCAATTCCAGATGGGATTCCTGGTGGACCGCCTCACGGCCCTGATGATCACCGTGGTGAGCTTCGTATCCCTGATGGTGCACATCTATACCATCGGCTATATGGCGGATGATCCCGGTTACAAACGTTTCTTCAGTTACATCTCGCTGTTCACGTTTTCCATGCTGATGCTGGTGATGGCCAATAACTTCCTGCAGTTGTTCTTCGGCTGGGAAGCGGTGGGGCTCGTGTCCTACCTGCTGATCGGTTTCTGGTACACACGACCCACGGCCACTTATGCCAGCCTCAAGGCTTTTCTGGTTAACCGAGTGGGCGACTTCGGTTTCCTGCTGGGTATCGCGCTGGTACTGGTTTACACCGGCAGCCTGAATTACGCGGATGTCTTCGCCCACGCTCCGCAGCTCTCCGGTCAAACCATTCAGCTGTTCTCCGGCGTCGTTTGGTCGGTGCCGACGGTGATCTGCATCCTGCTGTTTGTGGGCGCCATGGGCAAATCCGCCCAGGTGCCGCTGCATGTCTGGTTGCCGGATTCCATGGAAGGCCCCACGCCCATATCGGCATTGATCCACGCCGCCACCATGGTGACCGCCGGCATCTTCATGGTGGCGCGCATGTCGCCGCTGTTTGAACTTTCCGATACGGCCTTATCGGTGATCATGGTCATCGGTGCCATTACCGCCCTGTTCATGGGACTGGTGGGCATCGTGCAGAACGACATCAAGCGCGTGATTGCGTATTCGACCCTGTCGCAGCTGGGTTACATGGCTGCGGCCCTCGGGGCTTCCGCCTATGCCGTGAGCATCTTTCATCTCATGACCCATGCGTTTTTCAAGGCTCTGCTATTCCTGGCGGCCGGCTCGGTAATCATCGCCATGCACCACGAACAGGACATGCGTCACATGGGTGGACTGCGCAAGTACATGCCCATCACCTACATCACCTTCTTGGTGGGTTCCTTGGCATTGATCGCGTTCCCGGGGTTTTCCGGGTTTTTCTCCAAGGACACCATCATTGAAGCCATGCACGAATCCCACCGCTTGGGAAGCGGCTTTGCCTATTGGTGTGTGCTTTTGGGCGTGTTCGTGACCGCGCTTTATACCTTCCGTATGTTGTTCATGACATTTCACGGCAAGCAACGCTTTGTGGTGGAGGAGGGCCATGGAACGCAGCACGCTGATCCACAGGCTCACTTGGAACCGGGTCATCTGGCACAGCCTCCGAAGGAATCAGCGTGGGTGGTTACTGTGCCGCTGATCCTGCTGGCCATACCCTCGCTGGCGGCCGGCTGGCTGACCATCCAACCGCTGTTGTATGGAAATTTCTTCGGTTCTTCCATTTACGTGGCACCGGATCACCACGTGATGCAGGGTCTTGCGGAGCAGTTCCATGGCGCCGGCGGCATGCTATTGGAAAGCGTCACCACGCCGACTCTGTGGCTTACCCTGGCGGGCGTGATCGTGGCTTGGATCTTCTACCTGGCCAAACCGGCCTGGCCCGGCGTGCTGGCAAGAGTCTTCGGGCCGGTTTATCGATTGCTGGTGCATAAATTCTATTTCGATGAGATTTATGCGTTGTTCATAGCCGCCGGGGTCCGCGGCTTGGGCAGATTGCTGTGGCAGGTGGGTGACGTGAGGATCATAGACGGCGGCCTGGTGAATGGCAGCGCCAGGGCCGTGGGCTGGTTTTCCCGTGTTCTGCGCCGCAGCCAGTCTGGTTACCTATACCACTATGCGTTTGTCATGATCGTCGGCCTGTGCCTGTTGCTGGGCTGGCTGGTATTGCACTGATGGGATCCCCACCGATGAACGCCCATTTTCCCATCCTGAGCGTGTTGCTGTGGCTGCCCATCGCCGGTGCCCTGGTGGTGCTGATGGCGGGCCGTGTGGCGCCCAAGTCGGTTCGCTGGCTGGCGTTGTTTTTCTCAACCGTGGTGTTCGCTATCAGCGTGCCTCTTTGGACCGGGTTTGATACCGGTACGGCGAGCATGCAGTTCGTTGAGAAGGCGTCCTGGATCAGCACCTTCAACGTGCATTATTATTTGGGGGTGGATGGCATTTCCATGCCACTGATTCTACTCACGACTTTCATGACGGTGCTGGTGGTTATCGCCGGCTGGGAAGTCATCCAATACAAAGTGGCTCAGTACTTTGCGGCCTTCCTGATCATGGAAGGACTGATGAACGGCGTGTTCTCGTCTCTCGACGGCCTGCTGTTCTATGTGCTGTGGGAAGCCATGCTCATCCCCATGTTCCTGATTATCGGCATCTGGGGCGGGCCGCGGCGCGTGTATGCCACCATCAAGTTCTTTCTATACACCTTCTTCGGCTCGGTGCTGATGCTGGTGGCCATCATTTATATGTATGTGAAATCCGGCAGCTATGACATTCTTGCCTTCCAGCAAATGCCCTTGGGTATGACTGCACAGGTGCTCATCTTCATCGCTTTCCTGGCGGCGTTTGCGGTGAAAGTGCCCATGTGGCCGGTGCATACCTGGCTCCCGGATGCCCATGTGGAAGCGCCTACCGGCGGTTCCGTGATCCTGGCGGCCATTTTGCTGAAAATGGGCGCTTACGGCTTCCTGCGGTTCAGCCTGCCCATCGCACCGGATGCCAGTCATACGCTTATGTGGCTGGTCATTGGCTTGTCGCTGGTGGCCATCATCTATATCGGCTTCGTGGCTATCGCCCAGACCGACATGAAAAAGCTGGTGGCCTATTCCTCCGTCGCGCACATGGGATTCGTAACCCTGAGTTTCTTCATCCTGTTTCTGATTTTCGAGAAGACCGCGAGTACCGACGGCACCGTTATGGGCGTGGAGGGTGGTTTGGTGCAGATGATCTCCCATGGGTTCGTCTCCGGGGCCTTATTCCTGTGTGTGGGCGTGCTCTACGACCGCTTGCACACCCGGGAGATCAAGGCCTACGGCGGTGTCGTCAATGTGATGCCGGCATTCGCTTTTTTCATGGTGCTGTTCGCCATGGCCAATGTGGGGTTGCCGGGCACTTCCGGGTTCGTGGGCGAGTGGATGGTGATTCTCACCAGCATGAAGGCCAACTTCTGGATTGCGTTTGGCGCCGCCTTTATCCTTTTCCTGGGCGCCGCCTACACCCTGTGGATGGTGAAGCGCGTGATTTACGGCCCGGTGAGCAACAGCCAGGTGGCCGGTATGCAGGATATCGGCAAGCGCGAATTCATTGTCCTGGGCCTGTGTGCAGTTCCGGTGATTCTCATCGGCATTTGGCCGGCACCATTGCTGGATGTCATGCACGCTTCCGTGGTGAATCTTGTGCACCAAGCAGTGAAATCAAAATTGCAGTAAATCCTTTAAGGAACCCTTGATGCCCACACTGCCCGCCCTCACTCCTGTCATCCCCGAGATGTTCGTCCTGGGCATGGGCTGCTTTATCCTGATGGTGGATGCGTTCCTGAGCGATCGGCATCGGATCGTGACTTACTGGCTGTCCCTGGCTAGCGTGGCAGCAACCGCATGGCTTACCGTCACCGTGGCCCGGACCGCGGGATTGCTGACCTTCAATGACATGTTTGTGAATGACAGCATGGGAAACGTGCTCAAGTTGTTCACCTATCTGGTGGTGGCGCTCACTTTCCTGTATTCGCGCGATTATCTCCGCGATCGCAGCTTGTTCAAGGGCGAATTCTACGTACTTGGCCTGTTCGGCATGCTCGGCATGATGGTGATGATTTCGGCGCATAATTTCATCACCATCTACCTCGGCCTGGAGCTGCTGTCTTTATCGTTGTACACCATGGTGGCATTGGATCGCGACTCGCCGGTTGCGTCGGAAGCAGCCATGAAATATTTCGTGCTGGGCGCCATCGCGTCCGGCACGCTGCTGTATGGCATGTCGCTGCTGTATGGCGCCACCGGTACCCTGGATCTGACCCGGCTCGGCATGCATATCGCGGAGTCCGCAGACATCAACATCGGCGTAATGCTGGCTCTGGGATTCGTCATCGTCGGTCTGTGTTTCAAACTGGGCGCGGTGCCGTTTCACATGTGGCTGCCGGATGTGTATGAGGGTGCAAACACGCCGGTAACCATGTATATCGGTTCGGCGCCGAAGATCGCCGCCTTCGCGCTCTTTATGCGGCTGTTGGTGGCGGGCCTGGGCGGCCTGCGTCTTGAATGGCACGCCATCCTGACGGTTCTGGCGGTGTTATCCATGGGCATTGGCAGCATTGTGGCCATCGTCCAGACCAACTTGAAGCGTATGCTGGCGTATTCCACCATCTCCCACGTGGGTTTCATCTTGCTGGGGATTCTGGCGGGCACCACCGAAGGCTACCAGGCCGCCATGTTCTATGTGGTCACTTACGTGATCATGTCCACCGCGGCCTTCGGCATGATCATCCTGCTGGCGCGTGCGGGATTTGAAGCCGACCGGCTCGATGACTTCAAAGGACTGAACGACCGCAGCCCATGGTTCGCCGTTGTCATGCTGATGGTGATGTTCGGCATGGCCGGCGTGCCGCCCTTCGTAGGCTTCTTCGCCAAACTTTATGTACTGCGCGCGGTCATTGACATCGGGATGTCATGGCTGGCGGTGGTGGCGGTGATCTTCGCCCTCATCAGCGCCTACTATTACCTGAAAGTGGTGAAGCTCATGTATTTCGATCGCGCGCCGCCAGACGCCAAACCCCTACGATCCAGTCTCGACCTGCGGTGGGTACTGTCCGGAAACGGTCTCGCCATCCTGCTGCTGGGTATCCTGCCCGGACCGCTCATGGCGCTGTGCGCCCGGGTTATCACCTTCTGAATGCTGCCGGAATACCTGAAACAGCCGGTTTAAGCCCCGGTTTGGCTTGAAAAAAACCCTCCAGTCCTATATATTCCGCGGCTGCCCGGTGCGGGGTGGAGCAGTCTGGCAGCTCGTCGGGCTCATAACCCGAAGGTCGCAGGTTCAAATCCTGCCCCCGCTACCAAAGATCTTGGAAACAGGGCCCCGCGCAGGGGCTTTTTAGTGTCAGTCAGCGGCTCGAGCCGCCCTGAGCCCCCGGTCAGACCGGGGTTTGTCATCTTTATGAGCCCTGCGGTTCCGCGGGGTATGTGGAATGGGCCTCGGGCCCATTTTTTGTTTATACAGGGCGCCATGCGCGAGAGCTTGCTGAAGATACTGGAACCGGCCGTCGCGGCCCTGAATTATGAGCTGGTGGAGCTGGAGTTCCACGGCGGGGTGCTGCGGATCTATATCGACCGGCCGGAAGGCGTGACGCTGGATGATTGCCAGAAAGTCAGTCAGCAGCTGAGCGCGGTGCTGGACGTTGAGGATCCGATTCCGGGTGCGTATACGCTGGAAGTGTCCTCACCCGGACTGGATCGGCCGCTGCGCAAGCCGGCGGATTTCCGGCAACGCACGGGTCAACGCGTTCGCATTGAGCTGTTGCTGCCGCTCAATGGCCGTCGGCGTTTCACCGGTACGCTGCGCGGCGTTGAGACGGATGAATTATTGATCGAAGTGGACGCCACGCTGGTGCGCTTGCCGTTCGCCCAGATCGGCAAGGCACGCTTGGTACCGGAATTCTGAATGCACTGCATTGGATGTTGAAGCCATGAACAAAGAGATATTGCTGGTTGTGGACGCCGTTTCCAACGAGAAAGGCGTGGACAAGAACGTGATCTTCGAGGCGCTGGAGGCGGCGCTGGCCTCGGCTACGCGTAAAAAGCATGGCGGAGAAATCGATGCGCGTGTCTCAATTGACCGCCAGACAGGTGACTACAGCACTTTCCGGCGTTGGCTGGTGAAGGCCGACGACGAAGTACTGGAATCCCCGGAACGCGAATTGCGGCTCATGGATGGCGTGGACATAAAGCCGGATATTCAAGTGGGTGAATACATCGAGGAGCCCATGGAATCGGTGGTTTTTGGCCGCATCGCCGCGCAAACCGCCAAACAGGTCATCGTGCAGAAGGTCCGCGAGGCGGAACGCGCCCAGGTTGTGGAGGCCTATAAGAATCGCGTGGGCGAATTGGTTACCGGCGTGGTCAAGCGTGTGGAGCGCGGCAATGTGTATATCGATCTCGGCAACAATGCCGAGGCTTTTATCGCCCGCGAGGAGATGATCCCGCGCGAGGCGGTGCGCGCTAACGACCGCATCCGCGGCTATTTGCGGGAAGTGCGCGCCGAGCTGCGCGGTCCGCAACTGTTCGTGACCCGTACCGCGCCTCAGTTCCTTATCGAACTGTTCAAATTGGAAGTCCCGGAAGTGGGTCAGGGGTTGATTGAGATCAAGGGCGCAGCGCGCGACCCGGGTGCGCGTGCCAAGGTGGCGGTCAAGAGCAATGATTCGCGCATAGACCCGGTGGGTGCCTGCGTCGGCATGCGCGGTTCACGCGTACAGGCGGTTTCCAATGAACTTTCCGGTGAGCGCGTGGATATCGTGCCCTGGGATGACAATCCGGCACAGTTCGTCATCAATGCCATGTCGCCGGCGGAAGTGCAGGCCATCGTCATGGATGAGGAATCTCACAGCATGGATATTGCCGTGTCCGAGGACAACCTTTCCAAAGCCATCGGCCGCGGTGGCCAGAACGTGCGTCTTGCCAGCCAGCTATCCGGCTGGGAGTTGAACGTCATGACCCAGGAGCAGGCGACTCAGAAGAGCGAGACCGAAGTACAGGCGCTGCAGAAGCTGTTCATGGAACAGCTGGATGTGGATGAGGATGTGGCCGTGATTCTGGTGCAGGAAGGTTTTTCCAGCATCGAGGAAGTCGCCTACGTACCGGCTTCGGAATTACTGTCGGTCGAGGAATTCGACGAAGGCATCGTCGAGGAGTTGCGTGGCCGCGCCCGGGATGTGCTACTCACCCAGGCCATCGCCAGTGAAGAGCAATTCGGCGACACCGAGCCCGCGGCAGATCTCCTCAGCCTGACGGGCATGGAAAAGGCGGTCGCCTACCGGCTGGCGGGGCGCGGCATTGTCACCATGGAGGATCTCGCGGAACAGGCGGTGGACGACATCAAAGACGTGGAAGGTCTGGACGAAAGCAAGGCTGCCGAACTAATCATGGCCGCACGCGCCCCCTGGTTTGCGGGTGAAGAGGCGCAGCCGAAGTAACTCAGTCGAGGAAAGTCGCCATGGCGGAAGTCACCGTAAGACAATTTGCCGAAGTGGTGGGAACACCAGTCGAGCGGCTGCTTATGCAGCTGGCGGACGCCGGTATTGAGATATCCGATCCGGACATCGCCATCAGCGATGACCAAAAGCTGCAATTGCTCACGCATCTGCGTCACAGCCATGGCGAAGGTGGTGCCGGTGAACCGCGCAAGATCACCCTCAAACGCCGCACAGTATCCGAGATAAAACTCAGTGGTATCCAGGGACGCGCCAAGACCGTGAGCGTGGAGGTGCGCAAGAAGCGCACTTACGTTAAGCGCAGCGCGGTGCTGGAGGAGGAAGCCAAACGCCGCTCCGAAGAGGAGGCGATGCAGCAGGCGGAACTTGAGTTAAAGCGCGCCGAGGAAGAACGTCTTTCGGCAAGCCGCGCTCAGAAGCAGGCTGCCGAAGAAGAAGAAAATCGCCGCAAACAGGAAGAAGACGCCCGCCGCCGGCAGGAAGAAGATGCCAGTGCCCGGGCAGATGCAGAACGGCGCCGCGCCGAGGCTGAAGCCCGCCGCCTGACGGAAGAAGAGGATCGGCGCATGCGTGCGGCGCTGCCGCGCGGCAAACCACAGCCGGGTACCGCCCCGGCCGATGACAAGCACACAAAATACGGACGTGCGGAATTGCACGTTGGGCACGAACTCTCGAATAAACGCAAGAAAAGACCCTCCAAAACACGGACCGCGGTCAATGTCCAAGTGGAAAGCAAGCATGGCTTTGAAAAGCCGGTAGCACCGCAGATCCGCGAAGTACCGATTCCCGAAACCATCACTGTCGGCGAGCTGGCTCAACGCATGGCGGTGAAAGCCACCGAAGTCATCAAGATCATGATGAACATGGGCGCAATGGCCACCATCAACCAGGTCATTGACCAGGAGACTGCCGCCATCGTCGTGGATGAGATGGGCCATACGCCGAAGCTTCTCAAGGAAAATGCACTGGAAGAGCAGGTGATGCAGGTGGTGCATGAGGGCGATGAAGTTCCGCGCCCACCGGTGGTGACCATCGTGGGTCACGTTGATCATGGCAAAACTTCGCTGCTGGATTATATCCGCAGCGCACGCGTGGCCGCGCGTGAGGCAGGCGGCATCACCCAGCATATCGGCGCCTACCGGGTGGAAACCAAGAAAGGCATTATCACTTTCCTGGACACTCCCGGCCATGCCGCTTTTACCGCGATGCGTGCGCGCGGCGCGAATGTAGCGGATATCGTGGTGTTGGTAGTGGCTGCTGATGACGGTGTAATGCCGCAAACCATTGAAGCTATCCAACATGCGCGCGCCGCCGAAGTACCCATTGTGGTGGCGATTACCAAAATCGATAAGCAAGAAGCTGATCTGGAACGGGTGCGCAGTGATCTGTCCAAGCATGAGATCGTTTCCGAGGAATGGGGTGGTGAGAACATCTTCGTCAAGGTGTCTTCTAAAACCGGCGAAGGCGTGGATAGCCTGCTGGACTCCATCCTGGTGCAGGCGGAAGTACTGGAGCTCAAGGCCATGGCCACCGGCCCAGCCTCGGGTTTTGTGCTGGAATCGAGCCTCGAGAAGGGCCGTGGACCGGTGGCCACGGTGCTGGTGCAGCGTGGTTTGCTCAAAGCCGGCGACATCCTGCTCACCGGTCATGAGTTCGGCCGGGTACGCGCCATGTTCGATGAGGATGGCAGGACTCTGCAAGAGGCGGGGCCGGCGACACCGGTGATGGTGCTGGGCCTGTCGGGCACGCCGAATGCGGGTGACGAGGCGGTGGTGGTGCCGGATGAACGCAAAGCCCGGGAAGTGGCGCTCTACCGCCAGGGTAAATTCCGCGATGTGAAGCTGGCGCGCCAGACCACCAAACTGGACGATGCCTTCCAGCAGATGCAGGAGGGCGAGCAGAAAGTCCTTAATCTGTTCATCAAATCCGACGTGCAGGGCAGTGCTGAAGCGCTCAGTAACGCGCTCACCAGCCTGTCTACGGATGAAGTGAAGGTGAAGGTCATTGGCAGTAGCGTCGGCGGTATCACAGAATCGGACATTAATTTGGCGTTGGCTTCCAAGGCGGTCATTATCGGTTTCAATGTGCGTGCCGATAGCGGTGCGCGCCGTATGATCGGCGAATCCGGGCTGGATGTGCGTTACTACAGCATCATCTACGAAGCCATAGACGACGTAAAGCAGGCCATCAACGGCATGCTCAAACCGGAACTGCGTGAGCAGATTGTCGGTCTGGCGGAAGTGCGCGAAGTCTTTCGCTCTTCCAAGCTAGGCGCGATTGCCGGTTGCCTGGTGGTAGACGGCTATGTAAAACGCAACCTGCCAATCAGGGTGCTACGCAACAACGTGGTGATCTTCGAAGGCGCGTTGGAATCTCTGCGGCGCTTCAAGGATGACGTCAATGAAGTGCGTGCCGGCACCGAGTGCGGCATCGGTGTGAAGGATTACAATGACGTGCAGCCTGGCGATCAAATTGAGTGCTACGAGCGCGTCGAAATAGCGCGTACGCTCTGAAACGGTACGATAGAGTCAGGTTATGCCACGTGAATACGAACGTTCCAGCCGCATCGCGGAACAGCTGCAACGCGAACTTTCAGAACTCATCCGCCGGCAGGTGAAGGATCCAAGGATTCATCTGGTGACGGTTACAGATGTGGATGTGTCGCCAGACCTGTCAAATGCGAAAGTGCTGATTTCAGTGTTGGGCGCGGAAGGTCCGCAGCCCGAGGTTGTTGCAGCCCTCAATCACGCCGCCGGATTCTTACGTCACGCGCTCGGACGCACGCTGAAACTCCGCAGCATTCCGGAATTACATTTCCATTATGACGATACCTTGGACCGGGCGGCGCGGCTGGATGCCCTCATCACCCGCGCAAATACGCCTACGCATGATAACGGAAACAAAACCTCGTGATAACGGCACCGGCATTCAGAAAATCAGCCTATAGCACCCTGCTGTCCGCTGGTATCAAAACACCGCGGCGCACCGTGCATGGTGTATTGTTATTGGACAAGCCCGTGGGCGTGACTTCAAATCAGGCCTTGCAGGTCGTGAAGCGCCTGTTCAATGCCCGCAAGGCCGGCCATACCGGAAGTCTTGACCCCCTGGCCAGCGGCCTGTTGCCCCTGTGCTTTGGGGAAGCCACCAAGGTATCGGCATTTTTGCTGGACGCCGACAAGCAATACACGGTGACGTGCAAACTTGGGGTCCGTACTACGACTGCCGATGCGGAAGGTGAAGTGCTGGAAACCTGCCAGGTGCCGGCGCTGACACGCGCGCGCATCGAGCAGGCTTTAGAACAATTCCACGGCAGGATTACGCAGATACCGCCCATGTATTCCGCCCTGAAACACCGGGGCCAACGGCTATACGACTTGGCCCGTGAGGGTATCGAAGTGCCGCGGGAGCCACGCCCGATCACCATCCACTCACTGGAGTTGATTGCGTATTCACAGGACACCCTGGAACTCAAAGTGCGCTGTTCCAAGGGCACTTATATCCGAACGCTAGTTGAGGATTTAGCGCATGCGCTTGGCAGTTGCGGCCATGTGAGCGCCCTGCGGCGGCTGACGGTGGGATGCTATGACAGCATGCACAACCTTGAAGAATTGCAGCAACGGGCTGAAACGGGTTACTTGGCCCTGGATAGCCTGTTGTTGCCGGTGGACAGTGCTGTAGCCCATTGGCCGCAGGTGAACCTGGGCATGGATGCGGTTTGGTATTTCCTGCGGGGACAAGCCGTGATGGCTCCCGGTGCACCGACAGCCGGCTGGTTACGGACTTATGGCGATGGGCGTTTCCTGGGACTTGCCGAAGTGCTTCCGGATGGGCGGGTGACACCGCGACGGCTCATGAATCCGGGCTGAAATCACGGTTGTATGCTGATTTTATTGGCTTTTTACTTGTTCAAGGGCGACGCCGCGATTAGAATACACGGCTGACTTTAGTCTCTTAAAATTACCGGGAGTTGAGTGTTTATGGCTTTCACCGCTGAAAAGAAGCAGGAAATCATCGCTACCTACCGGCGCGATCCCAAGGATACCGGCTCGCCGGAAGTGCAGGTGGCACTGCTGTCAGCCCGCATCGACGGGCTGGGCGGGCACTTTGATCTGCATAAGAAGGATCACCATTCCCGTCGCGGACTGCTCAAGATGGTGAACCAACGCCGCAAGCTGCTGGATTACCTCAAGAACACGGATCAAGCGCGCTATGAGGCACTCATCGAGCGTCTCGGTCTGCGTCGCTGATTTGTTTGCCGATTCTCTTCTCCTTTTTAAATTTTTAGAACACAGCACACGAAGGGCTTAAAGTGACAGTATTCAAAAAAAGTTTTCAATACGGCGGCCATACCATCACTCTGGAGACAGGCGAGATCGCCCGCCAGGCCGACGGCGCGGTACTGGTGAACATGGCGGACACCGTGGTGCTGGTCACCGCGGTCGGTTCCAAATCGGCAATCGAAGGCCGGGATTTTTTCCCGCTCACCGTCAACTACCAGGAAAAAACCTATGCCGCGGGCAAGATCCCCGGCGGTTTCTTCAAACGGGAAGGGCGGCCCAGTGAAAAAGAAACCCTCACCTCCCGCCTCATTGATCGTCCCCTCCGTCCGCTGTTTCCAAAAAATTTCCACAACGAAGTGCAGGTGGTGGCCACGGTCATTTCCGTAAATCCCGATGTGGACCCGGATGTGCCTGCCCTGATCGGTGCTTCCGCGGCGCTGGCCATCTCTGGCATGCCGTTCATGGGGCCCATCGGTGCTGCGCGCGTAGGCTATGCGAACGGTGAATATCTGTTGAACCCCACCAAAACTCAATTGCTTGCTTCCGATCTTGATTTGGTGGTTGCGGGCACCGATAAAGCCGTGCTCATGGTGGAATCCGAGGCCGATTGCCTGCCGGAAGATGTGATGCTGGGAGCCGTCATGTTCGGTCACGAGCAGATGCAGGCCGCCATCAGGGTTATCAAGGAACTGGCGAAGGAAGCCGGCAAGCCCGCTTGGGACTGGAAACCAGCGGACAAAGACAAAGGCTTGGCGGAAGCCGTGTCCACGGAAGCTGAAAAAGCATTGCGTGAGGCTTACCAGATCGCCGAGAAACAGGTGCGCTATGCGCGCATCGAGGAACTTCGCCGGACCGCGCTGGCGAAATTCGCCGCGGGTGAGAAACCGCCCTGGTCTGAAACCATGGTGGCCGGTGCTTTCGGCGATCTGGAGAAGAAAATTGTCCGCGGCCGCATTCTCGAAGGTCAGCCGCGCATTGATGGTCGTGACACACGCAGCGTACGCCCCATCGCCATCAAAGTAGGCGTGTTGCCGCGCACCCATGGGTCGGCGTTGTTCACCCGTGGCGAAACACAGGCACTGGTGGTGACCACGTTGGGCACCGGTCGCGACGCACAAATCATTGACGCCATCGAAGGCGAACGCAAGGAACCCTTTATGCTGCACTATAACTTCCCGCCGTACTCGGTGGGCGAAGTGGGCATGATGGGCTCGCCCAAGCGCCGTGAGATCGGTCATGGTCGTCTCGCCAAGCGCGGAATCCAGGCGGTGATGCCGGACATGGGCACCTATCCCTATGTGATCCGCGTGGTCTCGGAAATCACCGAATCCAACGGCTCCAGTTCCATGGCCAGCGTGTGCGGCACCAGCCTGTCGCTCATGGACGCCGGCGTGCCCTTAAAGGCACCGGTAGCCGGCGTGGCCATGGGCCTTATCAAGGAAGGCGGCAAGTTCGCAGTGTTGACCGATATTCTCGGTGACGAAGACCATCTGGGCGACATGGATTTCAAGGTGGCCGGTTCCGCCGAGGGCGTGACGGCGTTGCAGATGGACATCAAGATTGACGGCATCACCAGGGAAATCATGCAAGCGGCTTTAGCCCAGGCCCATGAGGGGCGTCTGCACATACTTGGCAAGATGAATGCGGTCATCGACAAACCGCGCGCAGAACTGTCCGAGTTTGCGCCGCGCATCATTACCATGAAAATTCATCCCGACAAGATCCGTGACGTGATCGGCAAGGGTGGCGCCGTGATCCGCGCGCTCACCGAAGAGACCGGCACCACCATCGATATCGAGGACGATGGCACCGTGAAGATCGCCTCGGTGGACAAGGCGGCCGGCGAAGCGGCGCGCAAGCGCATCGAGGATATCACCGCTGATGTTGAAGTCGGGCGTATTTATCAAGGCAAGGTTGTGAAACTCATGGATTTCGGCGCCTTCGTCACCATCCTGCCGGGGCGTGACGGTCTGGTGCATATCTCGCAGATTTCCGAAGAACGCGTCGAAAAAGTCAGCGACAAACTCGCGGAAGGCGACGTCATCAAGGTCAAGGTACTGGAAGTGGACAAACAGGGACGCATCCGTCTGAGCATGAAGGCGGTGGATGCCGTTTGATTCCGGGTTTATTTGCTGGAAGTAAATGAGGGCCATGAGGCCCTCATTTTTTGCAAAAATTTCATCTCGGTAATTGCTACTTTATGACGGGAGATACTCTCGTAGATGCAGGTTGATACGGTTGTCTAACCACATATTAGGATGTAGTGGTGGGCCATTAACGAACCCGACATGACCGCCATTACGGCTGAGTTCCAGCGTAACGGCGGGTGACAGTTCATCCTCCCGCGGCACGGAGGCGGGGCTCATGAAGGGGTCGTCGGCGGCATGCAGGATGAGTGTGGGCACGCGGATGTTCTTGAGAAAGAAGCGGCTGCTGCAACGCGCATAGTAATCGTCCGCGTCCCGGTAGCCGTGCAGCGGGGCGGTGAGTTTGTCGTCGAACGCCCGGAAGGTGCGGATCTTGCGGATATTAGGCAACGGGAAAGGCGCCTTGACCTGCCTGAATTTCCGGATGGAGGAGCGGCGCATGCGATCCAATAGTTCCCATTTATAGATCCTGGACATGCCCTGCTCAATAACCCGCGAAGCATCTGCCAGGTCAAAGGGCACCGAAATTGCTACGCCGGTTTCCAGACGGCCAGCATTGGGGCTTTCCCCCAGCCACTTGAGCAATACGTTGCCGCCCAGGGAATAGCCAACGGCTGCCAGGGGCGTATCGGGTTCCCTCTGCTTCAGCAAGCCGGTGAAATATTCCAGGTCCTGGGTGAAACCGGAGTGATAGCCAATGGGCAAACGATTGGGCTCGCCGCTGCAACCACGGAAATGGGGCAGGGCGCCCCGTAAGCCCATCTCGTGAATGCGCCGCATGATGCGGGCGGCATAGCGGGACCTTATTGAACCTTCGAGTCCGTGCAATACAATGACAATGGGTCCGGTTTGCCCCAGGGTCCAGTCCACGTCAATGAAATCCCCATCCGGCAGTTCCAGCCGCTCGCGCCGGACTTTGACGCGTGGCGGCGGATAGAAGACGTTGGGAAAGACGGTCTGCAGGTGACGGTTGCTCAGCAGCCAGCTGGGTCTGAAGTCGCTTTGGACGATCATTCTTGTTCCCTTCCCGATTCTGTATTCATCGCATGGCACTCATGCCGCGTGAACCGGCCCCCTGGTCAGGAGCGCCATCTTGCGGATTATCGCGGCTGGCAGCGGCTGCCGCACCCTCTGGCGCAGATTGACACGACATCCCGCGTTCCATTTTGTCAGATGCTTTACGCCAATGCGGGTGCTCGGCAGACCCGATGCTCGATCACTCCGAAAAATGAAGTCGCGTGAAAGCATACTAATATATATAATATAATCATATAGATATAAATAATAATTAATGTCTATTCAAATGCAATTTTTCGCGTATGCAGACCCTCCATCCGCAGGGGTCGCCAGCGACTGACACCCCAGTGGAGCAGCTCCGCGACCGTGGACCTGCGAAGTTCTGGCGGCGGCTCCTGGCGGAGGAATTCAAGGGCCTGGAAAAGGAGCGTGGGAGCGCGCGCGTCGTTTACCAGTGCGGCATGGGTTTGTTTGCTCAATTTTTCGCCCGTCGCGTTTACCGCCACCGGCAGGTGCACATAATTGGGTGTGGGCAGGTGCAGCAGCCTCTGTAAATAGAGCTGGCGTGGAGTGGAGAGCAGCAGGTCGGCGCCGCGCACCACGTGGGTAATGCCCTGAAAGGCGTCGTCCAGCACCACGGCCAGCTGGTAGGCGAAACAGCCGTCGGCACGGCGAATAACGAAATCGCCGACTTCTTTTGCCAGGTGCTGTCGGAGTCGGCCCTGTATGACATCGTCAAATGAGAGAATCTCGCCATCGGTCACACGCAGGCGGATCGCCCGGGCCGGTTTGCCCGGCGGCAGACCGTGGCGGCAGGTGCCCGGGTACACGGGTCCTTCCACGCCCAGCAGGCTGCTGTCGGCGATCTCAGTGCGGCTACAGGCGCAGGGAAAGGCCAAACCTGCGGCCCGCAGTCGCTCGACAGCAGCCTGGTAGGCATCCAGGCGGCTGTGCTGGTAGAGCAGCGCTCCGTCCCAGTGAAGACCGAAGGCATCGAGGCTGCGCAGGATGGCATCGGCAGCTCCAGGCTGTTCCCGCGGCGGGTCCAGATCCTCCATGCGTAACAGCCATTCGCCTCCGTGGGCACGGGCGTCCAGATAGCTGCCGAGCGCTGTCACCAGCGAACCAAAGTGCAGGGGTCCGGTTGGCGAGGGCGCGAAACGGCCTCTATAAAAAGGTGAGGCGTGAGGGGTGAGGTGTGAGGGGTCCAAATCAGAGGCAAGGGGTGAAAAATCAGGAGGTTGCGTGTCAGAATAATTTCATATCAGGAAGGGGTGAGACGTATAGAGAGCGTATGGCGAAGGGGAAAGCCAACAGGCGCATTGGTTTGTCTCTTGTGCTTGCGCTTTACACCTCACCCCCCGCGCCTGACCCCCTCACCTCTTTATCAGCCAGTCATCTGCTTTTCGCGGATCTCATCCAGGGTTTTGCAATCGATGCACTGGGTGGCGGTGGGGCGGGCTTCCAGGCGGCGGATGCCGATCTCCACGCCGCAGGAATCGCAATAGCCGTACTCACCGGCTTCCAGGTTTGCCAGTGCTTCGTCAATTTTCTTGATGAGCTTGCGCTCCCGGTCCCGGGTCCGCAGTTCCAGGCTGAATTCCGATTCCTGGGTGGCCCGATCATTGGGGTCCGGGAAATTGGCGGCTTCGTCCTGCATGTGATGTACGGTGCGATCCACTTCTTCCATGAGCTCTTTTTTCCAGCCCAGCAGGATATTGCGGAAGTGCGCCCGCTGGTTCTCGTTCATGTAAGGCTCGCCTTTCCTGAGCGGATAAGGCGTGAATCCCTGGAAGACGTCGCTGGCCCGATGCCGGGAGCGGCGCGCAGGAGCTGCCGCCGGTTTGGCAACCGGTTTTTTAGCGAACGGCGACTTGAACACAGCTTTGGCGGCGGGCTTCCTTGCGGCCTTGGTTTTGGAAGGGGCAGTGGCAACGGCCTTTTTCTTAGCCGGCATCGAAAACTCCTGGTTACCCGGAAATAAAGCGGGGCAGTTTATACCGGATTGCCCTCCGCGGCGCAAGTTGCATTAAGACGAATCCCAGCGAACGCATATTGCCCGTGGGACTATTCAGGAATGCGGTGGGTGTATTTCTATCCACAGCAGCGTTGCGCCCGCCACTGCAGCCGGCATGATGATGAAATTCACCACTGGAATCAGGGTACACAGGGCGGTGGCGGCGCCAAAACCGAATAAACGATTGCGCTGACGCGTCAAGAGCGGGCGTTGGGCCGTGAAATCCACGCCATGATTGCTGAGCGGGTAGTCGGAATACTGCATGGCCAGCATCCAGACGGTGAACACAAACCACGAGAGCGGGGTGAGTATGCTGAAAAATGGCACGAACAATAGCAGCAGACCCAGAATTCCGATCAGCAAGGCGCGCCACACGATATACAGGGTGCGGCGCAGCTCGTTCCGGAGACTGATGACAACGTCCCCAACCAGGCTGCGGCCGCTATCCGGCCGTTGGCCGGTCACCAGGGCTTCCACGCGCGCCGCGAGAAAACTGTTGAAGGGCGCGGCCAGGAGATTCGCCGCCAGCGTAAAAGTATAGAAAAGCACTACCACCGCGGAGCACGCGAATATCAGCCATAGCAACGAGGCCAGCCAGGTGAGCCAAGCGGGCATTCCAGCGGTCCAATGGTGCAGCCAGGTGCCGAAACGATCCGCCGCGAAGGCGATGGCACAGGCAAACAGCCCGATATTGATGAGCAAGGGAATAATCACATGACGTTTTACGCCTGGTCGCAGCAGAAACCTGAAGCCACGAAACAGGCAGCGGACACCCTCGGCAAATTCCCCCAGCATCTACGCTGTGCTTCAGGGCAGGGTGACTGAGGCCGGACTCCGCCAGTCCGACTGGCGATGCTCGGCTACCACCGTAGTGTAAATTCCACCCCGTACTTTGAATTCCGCGGTGAGCCGCATGAATTTTGGCTGCAGGGCGGCTACCAGGTCGTCCATGATGCGGTTGGTCACCGCTTCATGGAAATGGCCTTCACCGCGGTAACCCCATATATACAGTTTTAGTGCTTTGAGCTCCACGCAAAGTTGATCGGGGACATACTCGATCAGCAGCTCGGCGAAATCCGGCTGACCGGTTTTCGGGCACAGGCAGGTGAATTCGGGAATACGGATGCGGATGGTATAATCCCGTCCCGCGCGCGGGTTGGGAAAGGTTTCCAGGGTTTTGCTGGGCGGGGTGGGCATGATCCGCTCGCTACTGCGTTTTTAGGCGCCGATACTTTACACTACGCGGCCAGGACTGGCCATTTGATGACCACCATCCAGCATGCGACTCAGTAAAATTAAAATGTCGGGATTCAAGTCCTTCGTGGATCCCACCACCATCCAATTACCCAGCAATCTCGTCGGTATCGTCGGCCCCAACGGCTGCGGCAAGTCGAATATCATTGACGCCGTCCGCTGGGTGATGGGCGAGTTATCCGCCAAGCAGTTGCGCGGTGATTCGATGGCGGATGTGATTTTCAACGGTTCCAGCGCCCGTAAGCCCGTCAGTACCGCATCCATCGAGTTAATTTTCGACAACTCCGATGGCGCCGTCGGCGGCCAGTTTGCCAATTACGCGGAGATCTCCGTGAGGCGCGAGGTGGTACGCGACGGCACCTCCAACTATTTCCTGAATAACACCCGCTGCCGCCGCCGTGATGTCACCGATCTGTTCCTGGGCACCGGTCTCGGACCGCGCAGTTATGCCATTATCGAACAAGGCACCATCACCCGCCTGGTGGAATCCAAGCCTGAGGAGCTGCGTATTTTCCTGGAGGAAGCCGCCGGCATCTCCAGATACAAGGAACGGCGCCGTGAGACTGAGGGCCGCATTCGCCATACACGCGAAAATACCGAGCGCTTGAACGACCTGCTGGAGGAAGTGAACAAGCAATTGCAACACCTGCACCGTCAGGCGCGGGCCGCCGAACGTTACAAGGAATTAAACGAGGAAAAGCGCCGTTTGGACGCCGAGCTCAAGGCGTTGCACTGGCGTGAACTCGATGCCCGGGTGGAAGGCCAGGATCATGGCATTCGGGAGCACGAAATCCAATTTGAGGCCGCGCTCGCGGAGCAACGCAGCATCGAAAGCAAACTGGAAAAATCCAGGCAGCAGCACGATGAGGCCGGCGATAACCTCAATGGTGTGCAGGGGCACTATTACGAACTCGGCACCGCCATCGCGCGGCTTGAGCAATCCCTACAGCACATCCGCGAGCTGCGCAACCAGCAGCAGAAAGATACCGAAGAACTGGAAAGCAACCGGCGCGAGATAGAAGGCCATATCAACCGCGATCAGGATCAGATCACCCGGACTACGCAGGCTATGGTAGAGCTTGAACCCGCTCATACGGGTGCCGTTCAGGCGCAACAGCAGGCCACCGCCGTACTCGTTAGAACTGAACATGCGATTCAGGTATGGCAGGAGCAGTGGGAAACCTTCAACCGGGAAGCCAGCGAGAAATCCCAGAACGCGGAAGTCGGGCGCGCGCGCATCGAACACCTGGAGCGGCAGCTGAGCCAGGCATTGCAACGCCGTGAAAAGTTGCAGCGGGAATACGGCGACCTGTCGGCGGACACCCTGCAAAGCGAGATTGCCACAATTGATCAGGCCACGCGGCAGGCGGATGCGGCGCGGGCGCAGCGGCAGACCGAACTCGAGCAAGTCATTCACGCGTTGGATGCCTGCCGTGACGAGGATCAGCGCCTGACGAAAGAATTGCACAGCTTACGGAGCGCGCTGGAAGATCATCGTGGCCGGCTCGCTTCTCTGGAAGCCTTGCAGCAGGCAGCCTTGGGCAAGAGTCGCGCACAGGTCACGGAGTGGCTGAGGAAACGGCACTTGGCCGACAACCCGCGCCTGGCGGAACTCATTACAGTCACCCCCGGGTGGGAACGTGCGGTCGAAACCGTATTGGGTTATCACCTGGAAGCCGTGTGTGTTGAGGAATTCGACAAGCAGGCGGCGGAATTTGCCACGCTGACCGGCGGGTCTCTGTCCTTCGTGGAAAAAGCAGAGAGTAAAGCTGCAGCTGCCGGCAGCCTGCTCGGCAAGATCACCTCACCGATACCGTTGGAAGGGCTGTTGGGGGATGTGCGTGTTGCGGAAAACCTGGAAGTTGCGTTGGCGGCGCGCCTGCGATTGTCGCCAGGTGAATCGGTGATTACCCGTGACGGCATCTGGTTAGGACGGCACTGGGTACGCGTGATTCGCGATCAGGATGAACGCGCCGGCGTAATCGCGCGGGAACAGGAGCTCAAGCAGCGCAAGGTTGATCTGGCGGAGGTGGCAGGCAACGTTGAAAAACTCGCCGCACAGCTGGAATTCACTCAGCGACAGATCAAGGAATTGGAGTCGCGTCGCGAGGAGGTTCAAACGCAGGTGAACCTTGCACATCGCCAACAGGCGGACACGGCGGCACGGCTCAAAACCGCCCACAATAGCCTGGAGCAGGTGGCCCAGCGCATCGAGCGCCTGAATGCCGAAACGCGTGAATATAATGACCAGATATCCACTATCGAGGCGGAGCTCAAGGCGGTGCGTGGGCAAGTGGAAGCCGCTCTGGATTCCATGCAGGCACTCGCATCCCGGCGTCCAATCTTGCTGGCCGAGAGGGACAAGTTGCGTAACGAAGCCGAGGCAGCCCGTGAGCGCGCCAACCAGGATGGCGAAAGCATGCACGCCATAGCCCTCAAACTGGAATCGCACCGGTCCTTGCTGGAATCCACCCAGCAGAATCTATCCCGCATGCAAATGCAGTTGGCGCAGATGGAAAACCGCCGCACCGGTTTGCTGCAGGCTGTCAAAGATGCAGTGGAGCCCGCTCATCAACAGGAAACAGAGCTCAAAGGGTTGCTCAACAAGCGTAGCAGCATGGATTCGGAATTGTCAGAGGCACGCCGCCGGCTGGAAACTTTCGCGGAACAAGTGCGTGATCTCGAACAGCAGCGGCATGCCAGCGAGCGCAAGGCCGAGGAACTGCGCGAACAGGTGCAACAGTTGCGCCTCGGTACGCAGGAAGCGCGTGTGCGACGTGCGACCCTGGTGGAGCAGTTACAGCATGACGGTTATGTGTTGGATGACGTGCTTGAGACCATGCCGGCGGATGTCAATGGCGATATGTGCCTGGAAAAAATTGCCAGTGTCGAGCAACGCATCGAGCGGCTCGGTCCGATAAACCTGGCGGCTATCCAGGAATATGCGGAACATTCGGAGCGCAAACAATACCTGGATTCCCAACTGGCCGATCTCAATGAAGCCCTGAGCACGTTGGAAAACGCTATTCGCAAGATTGACCGTGAAACGCGCACGCGCTTCAAGGAAACTTTCGACAAGGTGAACTCCGGGCTGCAAATCAGTTTCCCGAAACTGTTTGGCGGCGGGCATGCGTACCTGGAACTGACCGGCGATGAATTACTGGATGCCGGTGTGACTATCATGGCGCGGCCGCCCGGCAAGCGTAACAGCACCATCCACTTGCTTTCCGGTGGCGAGAAGGCACTCGCGGCGGTGGCGCTGGTATTCTCCATTTTCGAACTGAATCCCGCGCCGTTCTGTCTGCTGGATGAGGTGGATGCCCCGCTGGACGAGACCAATATCGGCCGTTTCGGCGACTTGGTGCGCGGCATGACGGACCGGGTACAGTTTGTATTCATCACCCACAACAAGGGCACCATGGAAATGGCGAACCAGTTGATCGGCGTGACTATGCAGGAGCCTGGCGTGTCGCGGCTGGTGGCCGTGGACGTGGACGAGGCAGTACGCATCGCGGCCATGTGAGATGTGGGAGCTGCGTCTGATTCTCATCCTGATCGGCGTGGTGTTCATCGCCGCGGTTTACCTGCTCTCTCGTCAGAAAAAAAGCCGCTCTGGTGAGTTACGCCGGAAGGCCCCAACGCTGAAAGAATCGAATCTGCCGGACATGCCCTCTGATCCCGCCGCTGACTTACCGATGTCTCCGATGCGGCGGTCCGAAGTGCCTGTGACATCAAAAGTCGGCGATACGAATCCTGGATCGGATACAAAACAATTGATTCTTGCGTTGCATGTGGCCTGCCGTGAGCAAAGCGGATTTGCAGGTACCGATGTGCTCAGCGCGTTGGAGTCAGCCGGTTTGCACTACGGTCAGTACCGGGTATTCCACCGTCTGACTCAAAACGGTGTGCAGCAATCCGTATTCAGCGTAGCTAACATGGTCGAGCCGGGTGTGCTGGATCCGGATGCGCTATCAGGGATGCGAGTTCCGGGGCTCACACTGTTCCTGCTGCTGCCGGGGCCGCAGAATGGCGTAGCGGCCTGTGCCGATATGCTGGCTACGGCCCGTTCCCTGGCGCGGCAATTGGACGGCGAAGTCCTTGATGAAACCCACAGCACGCTTACGACCCAGATTGCCCAGGGTATTCGCGAGCGCATCCTCGAATTTCAGGGCGGCATGAGCGGTCAGTAGCCACGCTCATGCTAGCAACCGCCTGACATGCCTTCCCCGCAGGAAACTGTGTCATGACAAGCCACGGGGATGCGGAGCGCCGCGTTCGCGCTCTGCGCGATCAAATCAATCGGCACAATTACTTATATTACGTGCTTGATGCGCCGGAGATTCCGGATAGTGAATATGACCGGCTGTTGCGTGAGCTACAGACGCTGGAGCGGAAATTCCCGGAACTTGTGACGCACGATTCCCCCACGCAGCGCGTGGGTGCCACGCCGCTTGCGGAATTTGGCCAAGTGCGTCACGAAGTACCCATGTTGTCGCTGGACAACGCTTTTGACGAACAGGAAGTGCAGGGTTTCGAGCGACGCGCGCACGAACGGCTCGGCACACACGCACAGCTGGAGTATGCCGCGGAACCCAAACTCGACGGCCTTGCCATCAGTCTGGTTTACGAACACGGCGTGTTGGTGCGCGGAGCCACCCGCGGAGACGGCACCGTGGGCGAGGACGTTACCCAGAACGTACGTACCATTCCTTCTGTGCCGCTGCGCCTCATGGGCAAGGGGTTTCCAACGTTGCTCGAAGCTCGCGGCGAGATTTTCATGCCCAGAAAAGGTTTCGAAAAGCTCAATGCACATGCCACCCGCAAAAATGAAAAGATATTCGCCAATCCGCGCAATGCCGCCGCCGGCAGTTTGCGGCAACTCGATGCCCGCATTACTGCTTCCCGGCCGTTGGAGTTTTTTGCTTATGCGTGGGGGCAGATAGAGGGCGGCAAACTACCGGAGCGTCACAGCGAAGTGTTGGCGCGCTTTCGGGACTGGGGCCTGCGGACCAACCCGGAGAATCGAGTTGTGCACGGGGTGGATGGCTGCCTGCAGTTCTACCGGCAGATGACAGCCAAACGCGATCGTCTTCCGTATCAGATTGACGGTGTGGTTTATAAAGTTGACCGCCTCGATCTGCAACGGCAGTTGGGTTTTGTGGCGCGCGCGCCGCGCTGGGCCATCGCGCATAAATTTCCGGCGGAAGAAGCCATGACGGTATTGCGTGCGGTGGAATTTCAGGTGGGTCGCACCGGCGCGCTTACGCCGGTGGCACGTTTGGAGCCGGTATTCGTCGGCGGTGCCACCGTCAGCAATGCCACGCTGCATAACATGGATGAGGTGGAGCGCAAGGATGTGCGCGTGGGAGACACCGTCATCGTGCGGCGCGCCGGCGATGTGATCCCTGAAGTGGTGGGTGTGGTACTTACGCAAAGGCCGAAAAACACCCGGCGTGTGCGCTTGCCGCGCACCTGCCCGATGTGTGGCTCCCAGGTGCTGCGTTTGGAAGGCGAGGCGGTGGCGCGTTGCAGCGGCGGATCGTATTGCGCCGCGCAGCGCAAGGAGCTGATCCGTCATTTTGCCTCACGCCGCGCACTGGACATCGAAGGCCTCGGAGAAAAACTGGTGGAACAACTGGTGGACGCCGGACTGGTGCATACACCCGCGGACATTTTCGGACTCACGGTCGCGCAACTCGCGGACTTGGAACGCATGGGTGAGAAATCAGCGGAGAACCTGGTGCAGGCCATCGAGCACGCCCGCCATACCACGCTGGCGCGTTTCCTGTATGCGCTCGGTATCCGCGAAGTGGGGGAAATCACCGCCCAGGCGCTGGCGCGACATTTCGGTACCTTGGAGGCGTTGATGAAAGCGGATGCGACAGCACTAGTGCAGGTGCCGGACGTGGGGCCGGTGGTGGCCGCGGCCGTCGCCGCCTTTTTCCATGAGCCCCATAACCGCCAGGTCATCGGTGCGCTGCGTAAAACCGGGGTGCAGTGGCCGGAACATGCGGGTGCACAACATACCGGATCGGGTCCCCTGAGCGGCAAAACCTTTGTGCTGACTGGCACACTCGCAGGCATGACGCGTGAGGATGCGAAAGCCGGCATTCAGGCCTTGGGTGGCAAGGTGAGCGGCAGTGTGTCCGGGAAAACCGATTATTTGGTGGTCGGCGCGGGACCGGGTTCCAAGCTTGCGGAGGCCCGCAAGCTGGGTATCGGCCTCATGGACGAAGCGGCCTTCAGACGTTTGCTCGAACTGTGACGTCCATCACATGATATTTGGATATAAAATGTCTTACTCGACCCCGAGAGCGGACAACCGCGGGATTTAAGCGTGCGATATACCGGGCTAATGGTGGTTTTAACAGCGCTGACGATGAATGGCTGCAGCACCATCCTCACTCCCACGTTCGGCGTGCGTCAGGGTCAACTGGCTTCCTGCCCGCTGCAACGTGACTGCGTTTCGACCCAGGACCATGATCCCAGTCTACATATCGCGCCACTGATTTACACCAGCACCCGTGATCAAGCCCGCAATGATTTGCTCATCGCGGCCACGGTGGTGGGGCAGGGCCGTATCGTCTCCAATCATCGCAGCTACATCCGGATCGAGTATCCGATTGCCGACAGGACAGATCAGGCTTCGAAGTATTACTACCAGCCGGAAAATGCCGTCGATGATGTGGAATTTTATCTGGACCCTCACCGGCATGTGATCGAGATGCGCTCCATCGCGCGGCTCGGACTGTTTGGTATCGGCGCCAACCGGGCGCGACTGGAGCGCATCCGCACAGCGTTTGCGGAATTACAGCAACGGCACAATTGAAACCTGCGCAAAACAAACGGCCAGCCGCGCGGCTGACCGTTTGTTTTTGTGTGCTTGTGGGCCGTTTAGGGTTTTGGGGGTGGCTGCGTGCCGGCAGCCGGGGCCGGAGCTGGCATGGGTGCCGGCTGCGGGGTGGCGGCAGCGGGTGTATTCATATCCACCTTGGCGCTTTTGCGCAGCTGATCCACATAGGCTTCCACTTCTTTGCCTTCCAATGAATTTTTGAGCTGATCCTGGACCGACGCCAAACTCGGCGGCGGCATGGACCGCGTGTCTTCCAGTTGGATTATGTGCCAGCCGAACTGCGTGTGTACCGGCTGTTTGGTGTATTCACCTTTTTTGAGCTGCGCCACGGCCTGGGAGAAGGCCGGTACCATCTGGTCCGGGCTGAACCAGCCTAGTTCGCCGCCTTGGCTTTTGGATGCATCGGTGGAGTATTTCTTTGCCAGCGTGGCGAAATTCCCACCATGGTTCAGTTGGTTGATGATGTCCTTGGCCTGCTGTTCACTGGCCACCAGAATGTGGCGCGCGCGGTATTCGGTGCCTGGCATTGCCTTGATGCGCTGTGCATACTCGGCCTTGATCTGGTCATCGGTGACCGGATGCTGGGCCAGGTATTGCTGCACCAGCTGGTTAGCCATCAGGCCGGTTCTCTGGATATTGAGATCAGCCGCCACTTCCGGTTTCTTGGCCAAGCCTGCCTTCTGTGCCTGTTGGGACAGAACTTCCATGTCTATGAGACGGTTCAGCACCAAGGCATGCTTCTGTGCATCCAACTGCGGTTCCTGGCCGCCGGCCAGGCTGCGCACATAGGCGCGGAACACGTCGTTAGTGATGGGAACGCCATTGACGGTGGCCAACACGCTGGAGGTGTCGGCTGTGGTCGATTTGCCGCCGCAAGCGGCCAGGGCGGCCACTGCTAAAATAAGCAGAATGGGACGAAATGCGATGCGCATGGAAGTTCCTCGTGGTGTATAAAGTTAGTGGAGTTCTCCGGGGGCCAGCGCCTTGATGCTCAGGGCGTGGATGTCAGTCTGCAGCAAATTACCCAAGGCTGCATAGATCATGCGATGGCGTTGCAACCGGGATCGGGTTGCAAACGCGGACGCAACGATGCGCACCGAAAAATGGCCATTGCCCTCGTGAGCATGACCGCTGTGCTGTACGCCGTCATCTTGAATGTTCAGTTCCAAGGGGTGGAAACTGGATTCCAGCTGCCGGCGCAAACGTTCCATGCGCTCATCCCCACTCGGGGACTGACAAGCAATGTTCACGGCAGCACCTTTAGAAAGGGTTTCACGAGCACCCGCGCATACGCACCCGCTGCCAGGTAGGGATCCGCATCCGCCCAGGTTTGGGCTGCATCCAAGGAACCGAATTCGGCCACCACCAGGCTACCGCTGAAACCCGCGGGTCCCGGTGTTTGGGCATCGATTGCCGGGTGCGGCCCGGCCAAAAGCAGTCGCCCCTGAGATTGCAACTCCTTAAGCCGTTCGAGATGGGCAGGACGTGCGCCCGCGCGTTTCTGGAGGCTGTCGCTAACGTCCTCGGAGAGGATGGCGTACCACATCAAGCTTTTCCCATGTCCATATGCCGGCTCATGTAGAACGCCTGCAGCAGCACGAACACCAGCATGGCGCCGGTCGACCACCAGACCTTAAATTTGACCCAATCGGCGGTATCGAAATGATACAGCACATAGACATTCACGCTTCCCAGCAACAGAAAAAACCCCGCCCACATCAGATTGAGCCGCTTCCATGCGACTACCGGGAGCTTGACCTGGGCGCCCAGCATGCGCTCTATGAGTGTTTGGCGCATGAAATTCGTAGCCAGAAACACGCTGCCAAACAGCCATTCGACGACGGAGAACTTCCATTTGATGAAAGCGGGGTCATGCAGCAGCAAGGTGGCGCCGCCCAGGACCAGCGCCAGGATGGTGACGGCCAGCGGCAGGGGCTTCAATTTGCGGGTGCGCCAGTAGGACAGCGCCAACACCAGCACGCTGCCGGCCATGAGCACGCCGGTGGCGAAGAAAATGCCCTTCCAGAGATAGCTGGTAAAAAAGGCCGCCAGCAGCAGGAATTCCAGGAAAGAAGACATACACACGGTACACAGTTAAGGTTCGTTATGATAACGCATCCATTTCCACGCCGGTGACCGGCGCAGGCATGTTTGAGGGGCCATGAGCCAGTTTTTCAGCATCCATCCGGAAACCCCGCAACTGCGGCTGGTACGACGCAGCGTGGCTATCCTGCGCAGCGGCGGGGTGGTGGTGTACCCCACCGATTCGTGCTATGCCCTGGGTTGTCTGGTGGGTGACAAAGAGGCTATGCAGCGTATCCGCGCCATACGCGGCGCGGGGCCCACTCATAATTTCACTCTGGTGTGCCGCGACCTGTCGGAAATCGCAACCTATGCGCGGGTGGATAACCCCACCTTCCGGCTGCTCAAGGCCCATACCCCCGGCCCCTATACCTTTATCCTACGCGCCACCCACGAGGTGCCACGACGCTTGCAGCACCCCAAACGCAAGACCATCGGTATCCGCATACCTCAGCATCCCATCTCGCAGGCTATCCTGACGGAGTTGCGCGAGCCCATCATGAGTTCGACGCTGATGCTGGCGGGCGAAGCAGAGCCCCTCACTGATCCGAGTGACATGCGCGCGCGTCTCGAACACCGGGTCGACTTGGTGATTGACGGCGGCCCCTGTGGTTTCGAACCTACTACCGTGGTGGATCTATCGGATGGCGCATCGGTACTGGTACGTATCGGCCGCGGTAATCCTGCGCCTTTCAGCCGCGTACATTGATTCTCCATGAGGTCCTTGGCGGACTCTGTATAATGCACCGATGCCTGAATTTAACCTGATTCAGAAAATCATCATCTGGGTACCACCAGTCCTATTTGCCATTACGCTGCATGAAGTGGCCCATGGCTGGATGGCGCGCCGTTTCGGTGACCCCACCGCCCAGATGCTCGGCCGGCTCACAGTCAATCCACTGAAGCATATTGATCCTATTGGCACCATCATCGTGCCCGCAGCGCTGCTCCTATTGCATACGGGTTTTTTGTTTGGCTGGGCTAAACCTGTTCCGATCTCACCAAGAAACTTCAAAAATCAACGGCGTGACATGGCTATCGTGGGCGCTGCCGGGCCACTTGCCAACCTAGTAATGGCACTGATCTGGTGCGTAGTGACGAGAGTCAGCCTCTACTTGCCGAACTCCTTTGCGCACGTGAGCCAGCCGTTAGTGATGGTGGGTGCCGCCGGAATTTTCGTTAACGTGCTATTGATGGTTTTCAACTTAATACCTTTGCCGCCTCTCGATGGTGGCAGAGTAGCCAGCGGGCTTCTGCCCAAGAAATGGGCAAGGGTGTATGACCGAATCGAACCATTTGGTTTTTGGATTCTGTTGGGATTGATCGTGACGAACATACTGGGCCTGATTTTATGGCCACCAGTAAGTATTCTGCTAGGACTGTTTGCAGAGGCTTCCGGCCTCGGCGGCACGCAGTACGTCATGTTGCTTCAATCACTGATGTGATGCTGGCAGTACATCAATAAGGAGGCTGAATGAACGCTGTCGGTACCGATAATCAACGTGTCCTATCAGGCATGCGGCCCACGGGGCGCATGCACCTGGGCCATCTGCACGGCGTGCTCAAGAACTGGTTGCGTCTGCAACACGAGTACGAATGTTTCTTTTGCGTGGTTGATTGGCACGCGCTCACGACCAATTACGCACAGTCGCGCGATATCGAGCCGGCCATGTGGGAGATGCTGGTAGATTGGCTGGCGGTAGGCGTGGACCCGGGCAAGGCCAAGCTGTTCATCCAGTCGCACATCCTGGAACACGCGGAACTGCACCTGCTGCTGTCCATGGTGACGCCGCTTGGCTGGCTGGAGCGGGTGCCTACCTACAAGGAACAGCAGGAGCAGCTCAAGGACCGGGATTTGGCCACTTATGGATTCCTGGGTTATCCGGTGTTGATGAGCGCCGACATTCTCATTTACAAAGCCGGCTGGGTGCCGGTCGGCGAAGACCAAGTGCCGCACGTGGAACTCACCCGCGAGATTGCGCGCCGCTTCAATCACGTCTTCGGCCGCGAGGCAGATTTCGAGAGCCGGGCGGAAAGCGCCGTTAAAAAGCTGGGCCAGAAGAACGGCAAACTCTACCGCGAGCTGCGCACCCGCTATCAGCAGCAAGGCGATCATGACGCCGTGCAGACGGCCCAGGCTTTGCTCGCCGAAAATCATAATCTGACCCTGGGGGACCGCGACCGCCTGCTGGGTTACCTGGAAGGCGGCGGCCGCAGCATCCTCACGGAGCCGCAGCCGCTGCTGACGGCCGTGGCACGCATGCCGGGACTGGATGGACGCAAGATGTCCAAGTCCTATGGCAACACCATCAGCTTGCGGGAAGAACCGCAACAGGTGGAAGAAAAAATACGCACCATGCCCACGGATCCGGCGCGCGTGCGCCGTAGCGACCCCGGGAATCCGGAGAAATGCCCGGTATGGGAATTCCACAAGGTGTACTCCGACGGCGCCACGCGTGATTGGGTCTGGAAAGGCTGCACCACCGCCGGTATCGGCTGCCTGGAATGCAAACAGCCGGTGATCGAGTCGGTGCTCCAGGAACTCAAACCGATCCGCGAACGCGCTTTGGAAATCGAGGCCAACCCGGAAATGGTGCGCAGCATCATCAATCAGGGCTGCGATGCCGCCCGCGACGTGGCTCGCGACACCATGGAAGAAGTGCGCCAGGCCATAGGTCTGAGTTACCGGTAATGGTCTCAATGCCGCACTCCACGAACGAATCCGGGCAACCGCACGCACCATCGCCAACGCTGCCGCAACAGTCGGAAATGCCGTTTGCCATCGTACAGGGTGAGCCGGTCACCAGCCTGCCGCGGGACCTGTACATTCCGCCGGATGCGCTGGAAGTGTTTCTCGATGCCTTTGAAGGTCCGTTGGACCTGCTGCTATACCTGATCCGCCGCCAGAACCTGAATATTCTGGATGTTCCGATTGCCGAGATCACACGGCAATACATGGAATATATCGACCTAATGAAAGAAATCCGGCTGGAATTGGCCGCCGAATATCTGGTGATGGCGGCCATGCTCGCGGAAATCAAATCACGCATGCTGTTGCCGAGGGTGGCTCCCGAGGAGGGTGAGGAAGAAGATCCGCGCGCGGAACTGGTGCGCCGCCTGCAGGAGTACGAGCGCTACAAGACCGCGGCGGAAGATATGGACGCACTGCCGCGGATCAGCCGGGACGTACACACCGCTGGCGCCGAAATGGGAGAGCACAAAATCGTGCGACTGATCCCGGAGGTGAGCATGAAAGAACTGCTGATCGCCTTCAAGGATGTGCTGCACCACGCGGACATGTTTTCGCATCATCACGTGCAGCTGGAGCAGCTTTCTGTGCGCCAGCGCATGGCGGATGTCTTGGCCGGTCTGCAGGATCGCGAATTCCGTGGGTTCAGCAGCCTGTTCACTCCCGAAGAAGGGCGCCGCGGCGTGGTGGTGACGTTCCTGGCATTGCTGGAGCTTATCAAGCAGACCCTGATCGAACTGGTGCAGGCGGAAGCGTTTGGCCCTATTCACGTTAAAGCCGCCGGCGCCACCCACGTGGACCTTTCGTTGATCAGGATTGAAGGAGAGGATGAATGACGGTGCCATTGCCGTTGCTCAAGAACATCATCGAGGCTGCCTTGCTGGCCGCCGGGCGGCCGCTCAATATTGACGAACTCATGACGCTGTTCGGCGATGCGGAGCGCCCGGAACGCACCCAGATACGCAAGGCGCTCGATGCGCTGCAGATGGAATTCGCCGAGCGCGGTATTACGCTCAAGGAAGTGGCCAGCGGCTTCCGCATTCAGGTGAAGCCGGAATTGGCGAACTGGATCGGGCGCCTGTGGGTGGAGCGGCCGGCACGCTATTCACGCGCGTTGCTGGAGACGCTTTCGCTAATCGCGTACCGCCAACCCATCACCCGTGGCGAGATCGAAAACGTGCGCGGTGTGACCGTGAGCCCCAATATCATGCGCACCCTGCTGGAGCGCGGCTGGATACGGCTGGTGGGGCATCGGGATGTACCGGGTCACCCCGAAATGTTCGGTACCACCAGGGAATTCCTCGACTACTTCAGCCTCAAGAGCCTGGACGAGTTGCCAACACTGACTGCCCTCAAGGACATTGACAGCCTCAACGTGGAATTGGATTTTGAAAACGATGGCATGCCGCGGCCGGTGGTCAGCGATGACGACAGCGGCACCGCTGCCCTGGACGATGCCTTTCCCACGGATAGCGACGACGGCATCCTGCGGGCGCAAGACCCAGCGGAACGGTGAGCGGCCATCAAACCCCGACAGATAAAAACACCCGTCGGTCCGCCGGAACGCATCCAGAAACTTCTGGCCGCCGCCGGGCTCGGCTCACGGCGTGAAATTGAAGGCTGGATCAAAGCCGGGCGCCTGACCATCAACGGCCGGACTGCGCAATTGGGCGACCGGATCACCACCACGGACCGCATCGCCCTGGACGGTCGGCTGCTCAAGACACTTATCCATGCAACACCCGATGAACGGCGCGTGATCCTGTATCACAAACCGGAAGGCGAACTTACCACCCGCAAGGATCCGGAAGGCCGGCCCACGGTATTCGAGTCCTTGCCGCGCCTGCGCCGCAGCCGCTGGGTGTCGGTGGGCCGCCTCGACACCAATACCTCGGGCCTGCTGCTATTCACCACCGACGGTGAACTGGCGAACCGGCTCATGCATCCTTCACATGAAATCGAACGCGAATACGCGGTGCGCGTGCTCGGCAAGATTACGGACGAGCAACTGGCCGCACTTAAGACAGGCGTGCGCCTGGACGACGGCATGGCAAAGTTCGACGCCATCCATGAAGCGGGCGGCGAGGGCGCCAACCACTGGTATCACGTGACAATCAAGGAAGGCCGCAACCGGGAAGTGCGCCGCCTGTGGGAAGCCGTGGGGGTCACCGTCAGCCGCCTGATCCGTATCCGTTACGGCGCCATCAGCCTGCCGCGCCAATTACCGCGTGGCGCCTGGCGGGATGCCACGGAAGGCGAACTGGTAGAGCTGATGACAGCAGCTGACTTGCCCGTTGAGGTCAAAACCGCCGCACCTGCGAGCCCCCATCGGCACCGTTTTCACGTTCGCCGCAAAACACGTAAGGCAGAATAGCGCAGCGTGTTCCACGGTCTCAAAGCTGCGCATCAAACTGCTGCCCGGTCACGCCTTTGCTGTCGGGGCCGAATAGATAGAGATAGGCCGGCAAAATCTGTTCCGGCGTGGGCAGTTTTTCACGGTCTTCGGCGGGGGATGCCTGGCGTCGCATTTCGGTACGCACCGAGCCCGGATTGATGGAGTTCACCCGCAAAGTCCCGCGGAATTCGGTTTCATCGGCTAACATCGCCGACAACGCTTCGATGCCGGCTTTCGATACCGCGTAGGCGCCCCAGTAAGCGCGCGGCTTGCGGCCGACGCTGCTGCCGGTGAATACCACCGAGGCATCGGGTGATTTGTACAAGAGTTCCAGACAAGCTTTGGTAAGCGCAAAAGAGGCGGTGAGATTTACCTGCAGGACCTGTTGCCAGATATGGATTTCGTGGTGCTCGATGGGCGCGCGCTCGCCGAGGATGCCGGCGTTGTGCAGCAGGCCATCGAGCCGGCCGTATTCTTTGTCCAGGACGCCCACCAAATCTTCATAATCCTGGTATTTTGCGCCCATGAGATCCATGGGATAGATGCCGGGCAGCGGTCCGCCGGCTTGCATGATTTCGTCGTACACGCTTTCCAGTTTCTTGATGGTCTTGCCCAGCAGAATCACGCTGGCACCGTGAGCGGCCAGACCTTTGGATACGGCACGGCCGATCCCGTCACCCGCGCCGGTGACGAGCATCACGCGATTCTTGAGCAGGTCCTTCGGTGGGGAATAATCAGCGGGACATCGGGTCATGATGCTATGGAATCCTCGGAAAGTAGCTAATGGGTGGCGTTGCGGGCGCTGTGCCAGGCTGTATGCAGCGCCACCAAGGGGCGCAATTCTAACGGCGCTACGCCGGGGTTGTAATCCAGCCGGGCGAATTTTCTCAGCCGCGCCTGGGCCAATCCGTTCAATACCAAGCTGCTGCTGAGGGTTTGCCTCTCCGTGGACAAATCTGCCATGGCGGTATCCCTGAATGCGCGGGCACGCTGTGCATAGTCAGCCAATAATGTCCTGATACCAGTATCGGTATGGGCGTCGCCCACGATATGCCGGTCCACGCCGTGCTTGCGCAGATCATCGGCAGCAAAGTAGATGCGGCCGTGTTGGGCGTGCTCCATGCCGGTCAGGGCAATCTCTGCCAACTGCCAGGCCAGCCCAAGCTGGCGTGCCGCATCCAGGGTGGATGCTTGTTGCGCGCCAGCAAGCAATGCCGCCAGTTCCAGCAACGCGCCGCCACGACGTTGGCAATAGCGCTCCACGTCCTCGAAGTGTGGAAACCAGGGTTTGGCGATATCCGTGTGTACGCTTCCGATGATATCCAAGAATGGCTGGGAGGGTAGCGGCTGTGTATTCCTGAAGCGTAGTAAGTTTATTGAGAGCGGGTGGCGTGGCTTGTTTTGCATGAATAATCCAATTTCCTCCTGCCACCAACCGAGCTTTGCCAGTGCCACGTTTGAGTCGTTGCATTCTTGCGGGATTTCGCGGATTTCCAGATAAACGGCAAATAGGGCCGTGAGCGCCTCGCGCTGTTCGCGGGATGCAAACAGTACGGCAAAACGCAGGTCGGAAGGAGCGGCGGTGAGTTTCTGTCGCGCCGGATCAGATAAATTCATGTTCCAAAATCGTCTGGAGCATCATCACCCGCGCTGCGGGGCGTTACGTCCAGCTGTTCCAGTTCCGGCAAGGGTTTCTTTTCGTGTATGCCCATTTCCGGGAACCGCCGCGCACCCGGCAATACCTGGCGCTCCAGGGAACCGACGGCTTTGTTGTAATGTTCCACGCTTTGCCCCAAGGCGCGGCCGACACGGCCCAGATGTTCGTTGAACGTGGCCAGGCGCCTGTAGAGCTCTTCTCCCAGCTCGCGGATTTGCTCTGCGTTCTCAGCCACGGCCTGCTGCCGCCAACCGAAGGCCACCGCACGCAACAGGGCGATGAGGCTGGTGGGCGTGGCCAGGACCACTTTGTTGATGAAGGCGTCTTCCATGAGTTTCGGGTCTTCATCAAGCGCAGCGCTCAGAAATTGTTCACCCGGAACGAACATCACCACGAAATCGGGGGAATTTTTGTACTGGGTCCAGTACGCTTTGCTGGCCAGCTCGCGCATGCGTTCGCGAACTTTGCGGGCATGCTGCTGGAGAAACTGCCGACGCTCCTCATCGGTTTTGGCGCCCACCGCACTGAGATAAGCATCCAACGGCGTCTTGGCATCCACCACCAGTTCGCGTTTATCGGGCATGCGCACCACCATGTCCGGGCGCAGGCGGCCGGCATCGGTATCGCGGCTATCTTGTTCAAAGAAGTCGCAGTAGTTCACCATGCCGGCGAGTTCCGCGAGGCGTTTCAAAGTCATTTCGCCCCACTGACCGCGCACCTCCGGCCGGCGCAGCGCCTGCACCAAGTTGCGTGTTTCTGCCTGCAACTGGGCCTGGGTCTCCGTCATGCTGGTGAGATAGCGACTGATGTTGCCGTAGGCTTCCTTGCGTTCCTTCTCGATCTGATGAATCTGCTCTTCAGTTTTCTTGAGGGCTTCGTTGATGGGTTTCACCAAGTCGGCAAAGGCCTTTTCCTTTTTTTCCAGTTCGCCCCTGGCTTCCAGCTGGTACTTGCCCAGATTCTGAGTGGCGAGTTCCAGAAACGATTGGTTGTTGTTGCGCAGCACATCGCCGGCCAGGGCCTTGAAGGTCTTTTCCAGTTCTTCGCGACTGGTATTTGCAGCTTCGGCTTTTGCCTTGAGCGTCGCCAGCTCCATTTGCAGCTTGCTGACACCCCGTTGCCCACGCAGGATGGCGAGGACGTATCCAAGGATAAGACCGATGAGCAGTGCAGTAATGCCAAGTACCGTGGACATCAACCGGCCTTTTGTGCGTCAAATGCGGCGGCATGAGTGTTCAACCACGGTAGAAGCTCGGCGGGTTTCCCCAGCAAGCCATCCGCTTGCCAATCGGCGGGGCGTTCGCTCACATCAATATAACCATACAACGCCACCAGCGCCTGCATACCGGCCGCATGGGCGGCTTCCACATCCCGTTGTGCATCGCCGACGTAGATGCTGTTCGCGGGGCTGCAACTGGTGAGCGCGCAGGCGTGCAGCAATTGATCCGGGTGGGGTTTGCGGCGCGGCGTGGTATCACCGCTCACCACACAGGCGGCGCGCTGATTCAGATTGAATGCCTGAAGCAGCGGCTCAGTCAGTGCGCCCGGTTTGTTGGTGACGATGCCCCATCGCAAGCCGCGGCGCTCCAGATCCAGCAAGACTGTGTCGATGCCGGGAAACAAGCGCGTTTCCTGACTGAGACAACCGCGGTAGATTTCCAGCAAACGCGCGCGCATACCAGCATAGCGGGAATCATTGGGCTCAATTCCAAATCCCAGTTTGAGTAATGCCGGCGAACCATGGGACACAATCGGTCGGATACGTTCCTGGGGGAGTGGAGCCAGTTTGTGTTCAGCACGTTGGGTATTGAGGGCCGTACCGAGATCGGGGGCGGTATCCAAAAGCGTGCCATCGAGATCAAAAAGTATCAGCGGCATAAGGTTCAATTCGATCGGATGAAGTGCATGAAGTAGTTCACGTCCACATTGCCGCCCAACCAATAATTCCGCGTCAGCGGATGGTAATGCAGGCCGGTATTGTCGCGAAGTTCAAGACCAGCATGCCGTGCCCATTGAGCCAGCTCCGAAGGGCGGATGAATTTTGCGTATTCATGGGTGCCACGCGGGATGAGTCGCAATAGATATTCTGCGCCCAGGATCGCCAGCATAAAAGATTTCGCATTGCGATTCAGCGTGGAAAAAAATACATGGCCGCCGGGTTTCACCAATGCCGCGCATGCCTGGACGATGGCAGCAGGCTCGGGAACGTGTTCAAGCATCTCCATACACGTTACTGTGTCGAAGTGAGCAGGCATGGTTTCCGTCAAGGTTTCGGCGGCAACCTGCTGATAATGTACCTTGAGACCCGATTCTTTCAGATGCAATCGTGCCACCTGCAGTGGGGCTTCGGCCATATCGATGCCGGTGACCTCGGCGCCGCACCTCGCCATGGCTTCCGCCAACAGGCCGCCGCCACAGCCGATATCCAGGACATGTTTATTCTTCAAGCCCGCGCGGCTGTCAATATATCCGAGCCGCAGCGGGTTGATGTGGTGCAGCGTGCGGAATTCCCCAGTCGGATCCCACCAGCGGGAGGCAAGCGCGTCGAATTTTGAAATCTCCCGGGTATCAATGTTGGCGTGGCGATGACTCATGCCTGAATAATCTCCGCCGAAGCCGGGGCTATGCGCTGTTGCCAGCGTAGTATGCGCTCCATGATATTGCCAAGATCAAGACGCGTCAGTTGCCCGCCGCGCAGCAAATGCCGGCCAGCGACCCATACGTCGCTCACCTGTCGCCGGCTGGCCGCGTACACCAACTGCGAGAGCGGGCTATAAAGCGGTTGACATTCGGGTTCGCTGAGGTCCACGGCGGTGATATCCGCCCATTTGCCGGGCAGCAGCGAACCGGTTTCTTGCTCGAGGCCCAGGGCGCGAGCGCCGTTGAGCGTGGCCATGCGCAGCGCAGTGGCGGCGGGCAACACCGCGGCATCAGCGGCTACACCTTTGGCCAAGAGCGCGGCGCTGCGCATCTCCCCCAGCATGTCCAGGTCGTTGTTGCTGGCCGCGCTATCGGTACCGATGGATACATTGACGCCGGCGGCAAGCAGTTTCGCGGCCGGGCAGAAGCCGCTGGCGAGTTTCAGATTGGATTCGGGGCAATGAACGACGTGCGCGCCGCAGTGCACCAGATCATCGATCTCGGCATCCGTGAGCTGGGTCATGTGCACAGCCATAAAATTCGGCGTGAGTAACCCCAGTTCCGCAAGCCGTGCCAAGGGGCGCTTGCCGTATTGCTGCAGGCTTTGCTCGATTTCATGGGCGGTCTCATGTAGGTGCATGTGCACCGGCACCTCAAGTTCATCCGCGAGTGTACGCACTTCCTTGAGCCAGTTGCCAGCCAGGGTGTAAGGCGCATGCGGCGCGAAGGCAAAACTGAGCAGCGGGTCTTCCTTATATTGGTCGCGCAAGGCGGTGCCCTTGGCGAGATATTCACGCGGACCGCTGCCCCAGGCGCTGGGGAAATCCACCACCAGCATTCCGAGGCAGGCACGTATGCCGCTATGCCGCACGACTTCGGCGGTGATTTCCGGGAAAAAATACATATCGTTGAAGCAGGTGGTGCCGCTGCGCAGCATTTCGGCAATTGCCAATTCACCGCCATCGCGTACGAACTCCGGGCTTAGCCAGCGGCTTTCAGCCGGCCAGATATGCTGCTGCAGCCACGGCAGCAGCGGCAGATCGTCCGCCAAACCGCGCAGCAAGATCATGGCCGTGTGCGTATGCGCGTTGATAAAACCGGGAATCAGCACATGCGCGGGAAGTTCCACGCTCTCTTTGGCTCGGAACCTGGAATGCACCTGGGCTGCGGGCAGGATCGCCAGAATGCGCCCATCACGGATAACCAGTACATGTTGCTCATAAATCGCGCCTGCAGGTTCCACCGGAATTATCCAGCGGGCATATATCATCAGATCAGCAGCAGTCATAATTTATAAGGAAGGCCTGATTAATTGCGTGATTTTAGGTTGAGTGTGAATAACAACAACA
>JADEYI010000654.1_pt1 | contig 41179 bp, 36 predicted proteins | sample 8542331 | NCBI WGS metagenome assembly JADEYI01 (sample SAMN16510988, study PRJNA670497) | mine drainage metagenome | isolation source: biofilm near Copperflume 1 | place: Germany: Marsberg coppermine Kilianstollen | collected 2018-02 | reverse complement strand
GCCAGCCAGCGCCTGCTCCATCGCGGCGAGCGGCTGACCGAGATGCTCAAGCAGAACCAGTACGATCCGCTGCCGATCGAAAAGGAAGTGCTGATCATCTTCGCCGCCAACGAGGGCTATTTCGACAAGCTCGCGGTGAGCGAGGTAAAGCCCTTCGAGCGCGACCTGTACGCGTTTTTCGACGCGCGCCACAAGGATTTGCTGGACGAAGTCCGGACCAAACGCGAAATCAGCGACGACCTGCGCAAGCGGCTGATCGCGGCGCTCGACAACTTTCAGACCACGCGCGTGCCTGCGGGCGACGCGGCCCGCGCGGCCTGAGCCCGCGCGGGCGCAGGTTTGACGGATGGCGACATTAAAGGCGATTCGCCGGCGCATCGCGTCGGTCAAATCAACCCAGCAGATTACCCGCGCGATGAAGCTGGTCGCGGCGGCCCGCCTGCGCCGCGCGCAGGAGGCGCTGCTCAACGCGCGCCCCTACCATGAGGCGTTCAAGCGCGTATCGGACTCGCTGCTGGGCTCGGCGCCCGACGCGCTCAAGCCGCCCGAAGATGCCGGTAACGTGCGCCTGCTGGTGGTGGTTACCTCGGACCGCGGGCTGTGCGGCGGCTACAACACCAACGTCATCCGCATGGCCGAAGAGACTATGCGCGAGGCGACGGCGGCCGGCCGCGAGGTGCGGTTGTTTGCCATCGGGCGCAAGGGTTTCGACCATTTTCGGCGTATCCGGGCAAACGTGGTAGGCGATCGGGTGAACAATTCGCCACGCCTGGCGACGGTCGCGCTGGCCCGCGACGTGGCGGCGCGGATGCTCACGGATTTCCGCAGCGGCACGGTGGCCGAGGCCGGCGTGATCTATGCGAGCTTTCGCTCGGCGCTGTCGCAGCGACCGACCTATGAGCAATTGCTGCCGGTCGCACCGCCGCCAGCGTCGGCCGGCGTTTCGGCGGCGCCGGCCACCGACTACCTGATCGAACCGAGCGCCGCCGAACTTGTGCCAGTGGTGATGCGCGGTTACGTTGAAGCGGCAATTTTTCACGCCCTGCTGGAGGCCGAAGCCAGCGAGTACGGCGCCAAGATGACGGCGATGGAAAGTGCGACCAACAACGCGGTCGATATGATCGCGCGTCTGACGCTCGAGATGAACCGCGCGCGCCAGGCGCAGATCACGCGGGAATTGATGGAAATCGTCGGCGGCGCGGAAGCGCTGCGCGGCTAAGTGCGGGGGCGCGACGGCGCTGGCCTGCTAAACGAATTACAGGACAAGACCTTTCGCCATGAGTGGACAAGTAAACGGCCGAATCAGCCAGGTACTGGGCAGCGTCATCGACGTTGAATTTTCCAACGGATCGCTACCTTCGATCCTGACGGCACTGCGCGTCACCAACCCGTCGATCGACGAGCGCGTGGATAATCTGGTGCTCGAAGTCGCGCAGCATCTGGGCGAAAACACCGTCCGCTGTATCGCGATGGACACCACCGAGGGGCTGGTCCGCGGCATGGACGTGCGCGACACCGGCGCGCCGATCTCGGTGCCGGTGGGCGAGATCACGCTCGGGCGCCTGATGAACGTGACCGGCGATCCGGTGGACGAGGCCGGGCCGATCGCGGCCACGCTTACGATGCCGATCCATCGCGAAGCCCCGCCCTTCGCCGACCAGAGCACCGAGGTCGAAATCCTCGAGACCGGAATCAAGGTCATCGACCTTATCTGCCCGTACTCGCGCGGCGGTAAAATCGGCCTGTTCGGCGGCGCCGGCGTAGGCAAGACGGTCACCATCCTGGAGCTGATCAACAACGTCGCCAAGCAGCACGGCGGGGTCTCGGTGTTTGCCGGAGTGGGCGAGCGTTCGCGTGAGGGCAACGACCTCTATCGTGAATTACAGGAATCGGGCGTGCTCTCAAAGACCGCGCTGGTCTACGGCCAGATGAACGAGCCGCCCGGCGCCCGCGCGCGCGTGGCGCTGACCGGCGTGACGGTGGCCGAATATTTCCGCGACGAGCAGGGCAAGGACGTGCTGTTCTTCGTCGACAATATTTTCCGCTTTGTGCAGGCCAACTCGGAGGTCTCGGCGCTGCTTGGGCGGATGCCCAGCGCGGTCGGCTATCAGCCGACGCTCGGCACCGATATCGGCGACCTGCAAGAGCGCATCACGACCACCAAGAAGGGCGCGATCACTTCGGTGCAGGCGATCTACGTGCCGGCCGACGATTACACCGACCCGGCACCGGCGACGACCTTTTCGCATCTCGACGCGATCACGGCGCTCGACCGCAAGATTTTCGAGAAGGCGATTTTCCCGGCGGTCGACCCGCTGGCCTCGACCTCGCGCATCCTCGATCCGCAGATCGTCGGCGAAGAGCATTATGCGGTCGCCCGGCAGGTCCAGCAGATCCTCCAGCGCTACAAGGATCTGCAGGATATTATCGCGATCCTCGGGATGGACGAATTGTCGGCCGACGACAAGCTGGTGGTCGCCCGCGCGCGCCGCGTCGAGCGGTTCCTGTCGCAGGCGATGCACGTCGCCGAGCCGTTCACCAATATCCCCGGCGCCTACGTCAAGCGTGAAGAGACCGTGCGCGGCTTCAAGGAGATCCTCGAGGGCAAATGCGACGACCTGCCGGAGCAGGCGTTTTACCTCGTCGGCACGATCGATGACGCCCGCGCCAAGGCCGAACGACTGGCTCGCGGCGAGGCGCACTAGGCGGCGCGCGGCGCCCCGGAAATCATACGATGGCCGATACCTTTCAGTTCCGGCTGGTCACGCCGACCGGCGTGCTCTTCGACGGTGCGGTCGAGCAGGTCACCGCGGTCGGACCGCTCGGCGAGTTCGGCGTGCTCCCGCTGCATACCAATTTCATCACCTCGATCGCCCCGGGCGTGGTCACGCTCAAACTCGGCGAGGCGAATTTCAACGAGTACCTGCTGGCCGGCGGCCTGGCCGAAGTCAAAGACGGCGTGATGACGATCCTCGCGCTCGAGGCCGAAGCGCCGGGCGCGGTCGACAGTATCGCGGCCGCCCCGGTGGTGCTCGAGGCGGAACAGCGCCTCGCCCATATGAGCGAGTTCGACCCGGCGTATGCAGACGCGGTGCAGGCGCTGGCGCTGGCCCGCGCGCGGGCCCAGATCAACCAGTTGCGCCGCGCCCCGCATTAGACTTTCCATCCCGCCCGCCCCGCTGATCGCGCCGGAACCGCAGCTTGGTCTCGCGGGTGGCGACCCTTAGGCGTGGTGCCGATCCTGACGCTACTCGGCGCACATTTTCCCTACGCTTTGCAGAATGTGTTCGGCTGGGTCGGACCGATTTTCAGCGATGCGCACTGGCGTCGCCCGCTGCGAATCGGGCGGAGAGCGGCAGGCGCGGCGCGCGCGGGCGTCGGCTGTGTAAATTGGTAATTGTTGCCTATTACGGCTAAGGGTCAGCTTCATACTACGGTCCCGATCGCGCCGCACGAAGCCAAATTTATCAGCAAATTCATGAGGTTTTGAGATTCCTCAAGCAATGGCGCAGGACTTGCTCTACCACCTGTAGCAATTGTCGAGCGGACACTTGGCAGATGGCTGGCGGATTCGCTGGACGGTGAAGAGCGGGATCCACTTGCCGGTGTCTCCGATCGATCCATGCCAAGGGCCGCTCGAATGGCTGGCCGGCGACGGGTTCCGGACATGCTCGGCGGTCGATGAGGCTTACGACGCCATGTATTACAAGCACTTTGGATTGAACGGAGCGCCCTTCCAGTTCACTCCATCGCCCAAACTGCTCTTCATGAGCAAGGCGCATCGCGAAGCGTTGTCGGCCCTGGAATGGGGGCTGCTCCAGGAGCCCAGCGGCTTCACCCTGATGATCGGCGAGACCGGCGCGGGCAAGACCACACTGATCGTTTCGATCCTGGCACGCAATTACGAGCGCGTGCGATCCGCCTATGTGACCAATCCGAGGCTCGGCCTCGAGGCGATGCTGCACGATATCCTGCGCCAGCTCGGGGTGACGGCGGCGCCCGACAAACTGGCGATGTCGGAGGCTTTCGATCAATTTCTGGCCGGAGTCGGCGCGGGCGAGCGGGTGGTGATAATCGTCGATGAGGCGCAGAGCCTGAGCGATGAGATGCTCGAGGATCTGCGGCTGTTCTCGAATCGCGGCCGCCTGGACGAAAAGCAGGTGCATTTCGTCTTTGCCGGACAGCCCGCATTGCTGCGCCGCCTGATGGCGCCGGAGCTCAAGCAGATCAACGAACGGATCGGGATTCGGTCGCTGCTCAACCCGCTCGAACGGGCCGAGGCGACGGCCTATGTCGAATATCGGCTGGCGGCATTCGGCGGCAGCAGTGTGGCGGTCTTCGGGCGCGGCGCGCTGGACTACCTGATGGACCATAGCGGCGGAATTCCCCGGCGCATCAATGTGCTCTGCCATAACGCGATGCTCACGGCTTACAACACGAATCAGCCGATCGTGACGATCGAAGCGGCGCGCGCCGCGGTCGCCGAGTACGAGAACCTGCTGTCGCGGACCCGCCGCTTCGAACCGGAAAACGCGGAGTTCGACGTGCTCGGCGAAAAGCGTCCGGCGGCGACGGCGAGTGCCCGATGGTCCACGGCGATAATCGGCGCGATGGCGATTGCGGCGATGGCCATGTTTCTGATGTGGAACTCGGGCACGCCGCGGCGCGAGGAGCCGGTCAGCCTGAATGCCGTTGATGCGGTGGGTGACGCGGTCACCGAACATCCCAACGCCGGCTACCTGCCGGCTTCGATCATCACGGAGGCGCCCGAGGTGGAACCGGCCGACGCGACCGATAGCTCCGCCCTCGCGAGCGATGCGACCGGGCCAATCGCCGACCTGGCAGGGACCGCTAACGCAGGGTTACGGCGGATTCGGGTGCAGCCCGGCGATACGCTCGCCCACATCGCGGCCGACCAGCTCGGATCGGTGGACCAGGTTGCGCGGCTGGTGCGGGCCAATCCGCAAGTGCGCGACCCCAATCATATTTTGACGGGCGAGATGATCAATCTGCCGCCGCGTGAGACCACGGCGCAGGCCGCGCGCACGGGAGCCAATCGTTCGCCCGGCGCGGAGAATTGGCAGCGCGTCACAACGCGCAATGTCGCCGGTATGACAGATGAGGAATAGCGTCACGCGACCGGCCTCGATCTAACGATCAGTCAGTCTTGTTCACCGGCGGGCGTTACGAAAAACCGGACGCGTCCCCCCCCCACGCGGCTGGAACAGTACGTTCGCCGGCGAACTTCAAACATTAGCGGCGCTTCCCTGCCGCGACGCTAAACGGGAGCCGAACGGCAGTTCCGGCCCATCATCCCGCTCAGCCTCGCCCAGGGAGGCGTCTTTCATTTGGCGGTGCTCGCGCACGCTGCGCCGGTGGGACCGCGATCTGCGCGGTGGCGCGGGCTGCGCGGTGGCGCGATGGCGCTGGCGGGCTAGCGTATGGGCGAGCGGGTGGCCAACTGCCGGCTGATGACGGAGGCCTTTTCGGCAAGGCCGGCGGCGGCGAGGTAGTCCTGCTCACGCATCGCATTGCGCCCGGCGTCGACCAGACCCCGGGCCTGGTCGTAAGCGGCGGCGTTTTCGGGGGTGAGCTGCGATCGATTGATCGACGTAAGCTTGGCGCCGGTCTCGTCGAGCAAGGTCTGCGCGCGCAGGCGATTGCTGTCGTCGTCGTCGAGCGAAACGGTGGTCGCCTCGGCGGCGGGCGCCGATCGGGCGGCAGGCGCGGCAGCGCCGGGTGCGGTGGCGAGCGCCGCGGCGGGTTTCCTCCTGGCGCCTCGATATTTGATTGTCGTGGGCGGCATTTCCCGCGGCGCGGTCGAAGCCCTCGGAGCCCGCGCAGGGACCGTCGCGGGCCTCGTCCACGGCGGCGCCTGAAGTGGCCAATAGCGCGCCATGGTCGCGCATCCGGCGAGCGCAAGCGCCGCGCCAGCCAGCATCAGCGATCGCATCGGGAGGCGCGCGGTGATCGTCGATTTCACAGGTAAGACTATCCGCTTCGACTCTGCGCGGGCAGCGGTGGCGCTGCCGCGATCGCAGGCGCGAGCGGCAGCCGCACGATAACCTTGGTGCCCACGCCGACCTCGGATTGAATATCCATGGTGCCATGATGAAGGTCGATGGCGCGCAACGCGAGCGGCAGGCCAAGGCCGTTGCCGTTTTTCTTGGTGGTGAAATAGAGGTTGAAAATGCGCTCGAGGTTTTCCCGCGCGATGCCCGGTCCGGAATCGGCAATCGAAATTTCGACGCAATCGTTATCGCTCAGTGCGGTGGCGAGCTTGAGCGTGCCGCCGGCCGGCAGCATCGCTTCACAGGCGTTGCCGATCACGTTGCGCAGAGCTTCGGCGAGCAACGCGCGATCGACGTTGACCGGGCTGACGGAGGCGTCGAAACGGGTTTCGACGCGCACGCCCGAGCGGACCACCTGGCTGGCGACCTCGGTGATCAGCTCGTTGATTTGGACGCGCGCGAGCTTGAGCTGTTCGGGCCGCATGAAACGCATGAGCGCGTCGACGGCGCGCGCGAGACGCTCGATCTCGAGGCGCACGGCGCGCAGGCGCTGATCGATCGGAGCGCCGCGGGCGGCGTCCTGGCTGAGCAATTCGAGCTGCAGATTCATGGCGTTGAGCGGGTTGCGAATCTGGTGGGCGACGCCCGAGATAAGGCCGCCGAGGCGCACCAGGCGGCCCGAATAATCGACTACGTTTTCCAGTTCGCGCACCGAATCGAGGTCGCGCGCGACCACCAGCAGGCCAGGCGGCTCGGGGCCCTGGCCGAGCGCAAAGATCGAGATCAGCAGGCGGTTAGGCTCGTCGCGGTTGGCCAGATCCAGCGCCACGTCGCGCACCTCGGAGCCGGTCGCGTAGGCGGTTTCGATCATCCGGGCGAGCGCGTTGTCGCGCCCCAGCAGCAGGGCGAGCGGCTTGCCGTCGGCCAGCCCGCCGGCTGGCAAGCCCAGGCGGCCCTGGGCCTCGGGGTTGGCGAAGAGCACCGCACCGCCGGCGTCGAGCAGCATCACGGCGTCAGTAATTGAGCGGAAGATGTTGATGAATTGGCCGCGTTCGGTCTCCCATTGGGCACGGCTCGCCTTAATCCGGCGCGACAGGTCGGTGAACTTGTCGGCCAGCGAGCCCAGTTCGTCGCGCGCATCGGCCGGCAGGCTGACCTCGTCGCGGCCCTCGGCGATCTGTTCGACGCCGGTCGCAATCGCGGCCAGTGGCTTGCGCAGCAGCCGCGCGGCGAGCATCGCGCCGACCAGGCTCAGCAACACGGCGATTGCGCCGACGCCGAGAATATCCTCGACCGAGCGGTGCGCGGCGGCGGCAATCAGCGCCGTCGAGAGGCCCACGCGAATCACCGCGAGCGGGCGGCGATTGACGTTGACCACGCGGCTCAACTCGTAAGTATGCGCGCCCCAGAGCGCCCCGATGTGCGCGAACGGCGACCACGAGCCGAGCGCCACGCGCAGATCGTCGAAGGGCGGCGTGCTCGCGATCGCGGCGCCGGTGGCGTCGGACTGGGCGGTGACGATCGGGGTGCCGTCGAGGCGCTCGATGCGCGCGTAGACCACGCCCTTGCCGAACGCCTGCGAGGAATTGAGCAAGGCGGCGACCGCCGGGTCGTTGCGGATCGCGGCCTCCGGATCGCCGGGGGTCTGCGCGATCGCCTGACGTATCTGCTCGAAGGCCTGGTTGGTGATCAGCGTGCCCGAATCGGCCAGGTCGTCGACCATCACGGTCATCGAGCGATCGACCTGAATCATGCTCATGAGCACGAACGGCAGCATCAGCAGGAGCAGAAAGATGATGGCTAGTTTGGCGCGAAGGTCCATGGTCAAGCGGTGTACACAGGTTATCGCCGCCAACTCCCGGAGCATCGCGGTTTTGGCCGGCGGCCGCGCGACGCGCATAACGCTAGCATGGTGCGGACTTCGGTCAACAGATGAGCGCGCGGGTCGGCGGCATAGGGCCGAGGCGATCGCGCGAGGCACGCCATATCCGTCGCGCATTGCGGCGCAGCAAGCGCGCAATCAATCGATGCGGTAGCGGCGGCGCTTGCGCCAGAGCGTGGTCACGTTGATGCCCAGCGCGCCGGCCGCCTCGTCGAGCGTCGCGCTCTCGGCCAGCACGCGGACGATATGGTCGCGTTCGACCTGCTCGAGGCTGAGCGAGCGCGGCGCGCCGGCAGCGAGCGGTTCGGGCAGGTCGCGGAACAGCGAATCGGGCAGATCCTCGCGCTCGATGACCGCGCTGCGGCAGAGCACGGCGGCGCGTTCGACGGCGTTGCGCAGTTCGCGGACGTTCCCCGGCCATCGATAGACGGCGAGCGCGGCTTCCGCGCCGGCGCCCAGGCGCAGGTTGGGGCGACGGTTGCGCAGGCCGGCCGCGCGCAACAGCCACCGCGCGAGCGGCACGATATCCTGCGGACGTTCACGCAGCGAGGGCACGCGGAGCGTGATGACGTTGAGGCGATAGAAGAGATCCTCGCGAAAATGGTGGGCGGCGGCCTCCGCTTCGAGGTCGCGATTGGACGCGGCGATAATCCGCGCGTCGACGGTCAGCGTCTGGTCGCCGCCGACGCGCTCGAAGCTCTGCTCCTGGACGAAGCGCAGGAACTTGGTCTGCAGGCCGGGGGTCAGGTCGGCGACTTCGTCGAGAAAGACCGTGCCGAGATGGGCCGCCTCGAGGCGGCCGGGCTTGTCCTTGATCGCGCCGGTGAACGATCCGCGCATATGGCCGAACAGTTCGGACTCGAGCAGTTGTTCGGAAAGCGTGGTGCAGTTGACCACGACGAACGGGCGATCGCGCCGCGGACTCCATTCGTGGATCGAGCGGGCGAGCACGTTCTTGCCGGTGCCGCTCTCGCCGGTGAGCAGGATGGTCGCGTCGCTGATGGCGGCCTGATGCGCGGTCTCGAGCAACCGGCGCATCGCTGCGCTGGTCGAATCGAGCAGCGGGGTCTGCTCGACGGCGCTGCGCAGTTCGCGATTTTCGGCGCGCAGGCCGCGCAGTTCGAGGGCGCGTTCGACGGTGCGGCGAATCTCTTCGAGCGAGAAGGGCTTGGTGATGTAATCGCCGGCGCCGGCCTTCATCGCGGCCACCGCGCTCTCGACCGTCGCGTAGGCGGTCATCAGGATGACCACGGTGGCGGGGTCGCGCCGCTTGATCTCCTCGAGCAGTTTAAGCCCGCTCATCTCGGCCATCTTGAAGTCGGTCAGGACCAGATCGGCGGGCTCCTCGGAGAGCATCCGCGCGGCCTGCTCGCCGTGGTCGGCGGCGCGCACCTGGTAGCCGAGGGATTCGAAGAAGGCGGCAAGGTTGCGGCGGATATTTTTTTCGTCGTCGACGATCAGAATGCGCGGCATCAGCTTCGCGGTGGCATCGGCAGCTCAACGATGAACCGGCTGCCACCGCCCTCGGGCGATTCGACGAAGATGCGCCCGCTATGGGCCTGCACGATATCCTTGGCGATCGCCAGACCCAGGCCGGCGGCGCCGCGTGCGGCGCGACCGTCGCCGAACTGGGTGTACTTCTCGAAGATATAGTCGCGCACGTCGGCCGGGATGCCGGGGCCCGAGTCGGCGACCTCGATCCGCACAACGCCGTCGATCGCGTGCGCGGTAACCTCGATCATCCCGTCGTGCGGCGTATAGCGCAGAGCGTTGCCCACCAGGTTCGATACCACCCAGGAAAGCTTTACCGAATCGCCCGCAATCATCGGCATCGGATCGATCCGCTGGTGCAAGGCTATGCCTTTTTCGCCAGCCTGGATATTGAAGCGATCGCTGACCTCGGCCACGATGCGCGCGAGGTCGAGCGGCGCATGCTCGATCGCGATAATCCCGTTTGAGCCGCGCGCGAGGGTGAGCAAATTATCGCTGAGCTGGGTCAGCCGGGCGCATTCCTCGAGGATCGCCTGGGCCAGTTCGCGCTGGCGGGGTCCGAGCACCGACTCCTCGCGCCGCAGCAGCTCGGCCGAAAGCGCGAGCGACGTGATCGGCGTGCGCAACTCGTGCGAGAGCGTGGCGACGAGGTTGGTCCGCGCGCGATCCTGATCGCGCAGGTAGGTGACGTCCTGCAGGATCACGATGGTGCCGAGCGGGCGCCCTGCGGCGTGGCGCAGCGGAATCGGCTTGAGCACGAAGGCATGGTCGCGGCCGCGGAAGTGGAGCTGAACCTCCACGCGCTGATCGGCGGGCGCGCCCTGCTTGAGCGTGCGCAGCGCGTCGCGCACGCGGATGTAATGCGGATTGTTGCTGCTCAGATCGTCGAAGGCGCTGCCCAGCGCTTCGTTCTGCTCGAGGCCGATGATTAGCGCGGCGGTTTCATTGATGTGGATTACGACGCCGTCGAGATCGATCAGCACGACGCCGTCCTCAAGGCTCTCGATAATCGCCTCGGTCTTGCTCTTTTCATAGACCAGGCGATCGACGTTGAGCTGATCGTAATGTTCGAGCCGCTCGGCCATCTCGTTGAATTCGCGCGCGACGGCGTCGAGTTCGCCGAGTTTCTGCGCGCCCAGGCGCAGATGGGCGCGGCGCTGGCTGACGCCGCGCAAGCGCTCCGCGATGTCGGTGAGCGGTTTCGCCAGGGTCCATCCGAGCCACCACGAGAGCGCCGTGCCGAGGACCAGTACCAGCGCGAGGCCGGTGGCGTAATCGTAGGAGAGGTGGCGGCCGAGGTGCGCGGCGCGGCTGTCGGCGCGGAACATCGCGAGCTTGTTCATCGCGATGAGGTCGTCGATGCGCGCGTGGAGGGCGTCGAAAGCGGCGTCGTGGCGGGCGCCGGGAGGCGCGGCGGCGATCGCGTCGAAGAGGCTGGCCGCGCCGGTCTCGATCGACGCCGCGAGCTGTGGCTCGCCGACCTCGGTAAAATCATGATCCTCGATGTTTATCCAGGAGGAGAAGTCGGCGCGCACGGCGGGCAGCGCGGCCGGCGCACGGCCCTCGAGTTCGGCGACCTGCAAGGCGCGCAGTGCGGCGTGCATGTGCTGAGCCGCCTCGATACTGATGTAGTTGCGGTAGAGCGTCTCGCGAATCGCGCCGCCCAGCCGGTAGACGCGCGGCAGGGTATAGGCGCCGAGCAACACCACCAGGACGAGCAGGGCGAGCGAGCCGTTACGGATACGGGTCCGCAGAGTGGGCGTGTTCATGACTGTTCGGTGCGATCCTCGGCGGCGGCGATTTCGATATCGAGGTCGGGCGCGGCGTCAAGCAGGCGCACCTGTACGGGTTTGCACAGCCAGCGCCGCCAGAACGGCTGGCGAGTGCGCCCGATGACGATCTTGGTGATGCCGCGCTCGCGGGCGAAGTCGACCATCGCGCGGACCACGTCGTCGGACTTGAGCCATACGGTCTCGGCGCCGAGATCGCCGGCCAGGTTGATATTGTCGAGCAGACTGACGAAGTTGCCGGTGCTGATCCGGGCGACGGATTCGGCCGGGGTCTCGACGTGGACCGCGAACCATTCGACGTTGAGCTGGCCGGCGATGCGCGAGGCCTTGCGCAGCAGCGCCGCGCTGTCGTGCGCGTTGGAGGACAGCCCGACCATCAGGCGGTCGACGAACACGGTGCGCCGCCCGCCCTCGCGCTTGAGCGACTCAAGGCCGATGCGCTGCCGATCGAGACCGCGGGCGACCTCGCGCAGGGCCATCTCGCGCAGCGAGGTTAGATTGCTCGGCTTGAAGAAATTCTTGAGTGCCTGATCGACCCGTTCGGCAGGATAGATGCGCCCCTCGCGCAGCCGCTCACGCAGCCCCTCGACGCTCAGATCGACGTTAATCACCTGGTCGGCGCGCGCCAGGATGGAGTCGGGAACGGTCTCGCGCACGTCGATGCCGGTGATCCGCCGAACGGTCGGATTGAGGCTCTCGACGTGCTGGATGTTCATCGCGGTGATCACGTTGATGCCGGCGGCGAGCAGCGCCTCAACGTCCTGGTAGCGCTTTTCGTGGTGTGAGCCGGCGGCGTTGGTATGCGGCAACTCGTCGACGATCACCCATTGCGGGCGGCGCGCGAAGATTGCGTCGAGGTCCATCTCGTCGAGGATCACGCCGCGGTACTCGCGCGCCTGGCGCGGGACGACCTCGAGGCCGGTTACGCGGGCGGCGGTCTCGGCGCGGCCGTGGGTCTCGACGAAGCCGACGACGATGTCGCTGCCGCGGGTGCGCAACTCATGCGCCTCCTCGAGCATCCGGTAGGTTTTGCCTACGCCAGCGGCGGCCCCAAGGTAGATTTTAAGGCGGCCGCGCTGCGGCTGCGCGGCACGGTCGGGATCGAGATCGAGAAAGGATTCGGGTTCCGGGCGCTTGTCACCGTTCATTCACGGACCGGCAGGCCTGGGGCTCGCGCTCACGCGATCCAGCGCGAGGTTCACCAGCAGCACGTTCACGCCCGGTTCGCCAAACAGCCCGGCCAGGCGCGGGCGCGTGTTGGCGCGGACCAGGTCGCGAACTTGATCTTCACTCAGGCCGCGCGCCCTGGCAACCCGCGCGATCTGCAGGTCGGCGGCGGCCGGACTGACCTCGGGATCGAGACCGCTGCCGGAGGTGGTGACGAGGTCGATCGGCACCGCGGTCGTGCCGGGGTTTTTTTCGACGAGGCTGCGTACGCGCGCGGAGACCGCCGCGATCAGGACCTTGTTGGTCGGTCCGAGATTGGAGCCGCCCGAGGCGGTCGCGTCGTAGCCGGCGTCGCCGGCGGCCGAGGGCCGGCCGTGGAAATAGCGCGACGCCGAAAAATTCTGCCCGATCAGCGCGGACCCCACGATTGCGCCGTGGCGTTCGATGAGACTGCCGCGAGCCTGCGCGGGAAAGATCAGCGCGCCGAGGCCGGTGATCGCGAGCGGATAGGCGATGCCGGTCAGCACCGTGAGCACGATGGTCATGCGAAGGGCGATTAACAGGCGCATCGGAATAGTTCTCCTTGAGCGATCACGCGAGGTGCAGACTGGCGACGACCAGGTCGATCGCCTTGATGCCGATGAACGGAATGATGACGCCGCCGAGGCCGTAAATCAGCAGGTTGCGCGTGAGGATGGCGGCGGCGCCGAGCGGGCGATATTGGACGCCGCGCAGCGCGAGCGGAATCAGGGCGACGATGATCAGGGCGTTGAAGATGACCGCCGACAAGATCGCGCTCTGCGGCGTCGCCAGATGCATGATGTTGAGCGCGCGCAAATCCGGGTAGCCGATCACGAACATCGCGGGCAGGATAGCGAAGTACTTGGCCACGTCGTTGGCGATCGAGAAAGTGGTCAGCGCCCCGCGCGTAATCAGCAATTGCTTGCCGATTTCGACCACCTCCATGATCTTGGTCGGGTTGGAGTCGAGGTCGACCATGTTGCCGGCCTCGCGCGCGGCCTGGGTGCCGGCGTTCATCGCGATGCCGACGTCGGCCTGCGCCAGGGCCGGCGCGTCGTTGGTGCCGTCACCAATCATCGCGACCAGTTTGCCGTCGGCCTGCTCTTCGCGAATCAGGCGCAGCTTGGTCTCGGGGGTGGCCTCGGCAAGGAAGTCGTCGACGCCCGATTCCTTGGCGATCGCCGCGGCGGTCAGCGGATTGTCGCCGGTGATCATCACCGTGCGCAGGCCCATCGCGCGCAGCCGCTCGAAGCGCTCGCGGATGCCCTCCTTGACGATATCCTTAAGATAGATGACGCCGAGCACGCGCGCGTTGTCGGCGACAACCAGCGGCGTGCCGCCGCTCTTGGCGATGCGCTCCGCGATGGCGGCGAGGTCGTCGGGAATGCGTCCGCCGTGTTCCTGGACGAACTGGACCACCTGTTCGGTCGCGCCCTTGCGCACGCGGTGGCTTTCGTAGTCGACACCGCTCATCCGGGTGTGCGCGGAAAACGGGATGAACTGCGCGCCGTCACCGTCGGTGCCGAGGTCGCGGGCGCGCAGGCCGTAGGCGCGCTTGGCCAGCACGACGATCGAACGGCCCTCGGGAGTCTCGTCGGCGAGCGACGCGAATTGCGCCGCTTCGGCGAGTTCCTGCGGCATCACACCGCTCACCGGGATGAACTCCTCGGCCATCCGGTTGCCGAGCGTGATCGTGCCGGTCTTGTCGAGCAGCAGGGTGTCGACGTCGCCGGCGGCCTCGACCGCGCGGCCCGACATCGCGAGCACGTTGTGCTGCACCAACCGGTCCATCCCGGCGATGCCGATGGCCGAAAGCAGGCCGCCGATCGTGGTCGGAATGAGGCATACGAGCAGCGCGGCCAGCACCGGCAGCGAGAGTTTTGTGCCGCCGTAGAGCGCGAACGGATAGAGGCTCATGCAGACCAGCATGAAGATGATGGTCAGGCCGGCGAGCAGGATGTTGAGCGCGATTTCGTTGGGCGTCTTCTGGCGCGAGGCGCCTTCGACCAGACCGATCATGCGATCGAGGAAGGTCTCGCCGGGGTTGGCCGTGATCCGCACCTTGATCCAGTCCGAGATGACGGTCGTGCCGCCGGTCACGGCGCTGCGATCGCCGCCGCTCTCGCGAATGACGGGGGCGGATTCACCGGTAATCGCGGCCTCGTTGACCGCCGCGACGCCCGCGATAACCTCGCCGTCGCCGGGAATGACGTCGCCCGCCTCGACCAGCACGACGTGGCCCTTGCGCAATTCCGTGGCCGGCACCAGCTTGACGGCGCCGTCGTCGCCGAGCAGTTTGGCGGCGGTCTCGGTGCGGGTCTTGCGCAGGTTGTCGGCCTGCGCCTTGCCGCGTCCTTCGGCCATCGCCTCGGCAAAGTTGGCGAAGCCGACCGTGAACCAGAGCCACAGCGCGATCTGGAGTTCGAAGCCGGCCAGCGCACCGCGCCCGCCAATCACGTCGCGCGCCAGGATCAGGGTGACGGCGAGCGCGGTCACTTCGACCACGAACATGACCGGATTGCGGGCCTGCACGCGCGGGTCGAACTTGCGCATCGAATCGCCCAGCGCGCCTTTGACGATTTTACTATCCCAGAGCGGAGTTGCCTTGCGATCGGGCATATAATTGAATCCTGGCTATAAATTCCAAGTAGCTATTGAAGTGACTATCAACGACAGCACTCGCCTAGTAGAGGCGGCCGTGGACCATCGCGAGATGCTCGACGATCGGCCCGAGCGCGTCGGCCGGGAAAAAAGTCAGCGCCGCGACGATCAGAATCACGCCGATCAGGAGAATCACGAAAACCGCGCCGTTAGTCGGAAACGTCCCCGCGCTGACCGGAACCGTGCGCTTGGCGGCCAGCGAGCCGGCCAGGGCGAGCACCGGAACCTTCATCAGGAAGCGCCCGCAGAGCATCACGGCGGCCAGCGTGACGTTGTAAAAAGAGGTATTCGCGTTGAGGCCGCCGAAGGCCGAGCCGTTGTTCCCGGCGGCCTCGGTGTAAGCGTAAAGAATCTGCGTGAAGCCGTGCGGCCCGGGATTCGAGATGCCGGCGAGGCCCGCGCTGGTGACCAGCGCAATCGCGGCCGGCAGCAGGATCACGGTGGGGAAAATCAGGATGAAGAGCATCGCGAGTTTCATCTCGCGCCCCTCGATCTTTTTGCCCAGATACTCGGGCGTCCGCCCGACCATCAGGCCCGCGATGAAGACCGCCAGCACGGCCATCACGAGCATCCCATAGAGGCCCGAGCCGACGCCGCCAAAGATGATTTCGCCGATCTGGATATTCAGCAGCGGAATCATGCCGCCGAGCGGGGTGAAGCTGTCGATCATCGCGTTGACCGCGCCGCACGAGGCGTCGGTCGTGATGGTGTCCCACAGGGCGGAGTCGACGATGCCGAAGCGGACCTCCTTGCCCTCCATGTTGCCGCCGCTTTGCATGGCGCTGGCCTGTTCGCTGGCGCCGGCGGCGGCGAGCATCGGATTGCCGCGCTGTTCGCTCCAGGTGGTGATCGCGGCGCCGGCCAGAAACAGGATGACCATCGCGCCGTAGAGCGCCCAGCCCTGGCGCCGGTCGCCGACCATCTGGCCGAAGGTATGCGTCAGCGCGGCGCCGATGGCGAGAATCGCGATCATTTCGAGCAGGTTGGCGAGCGGCGTGGGATTCTCATAAGGATGCGCCGAGTTGGCGTTGAAGAAGCCGCCGCCGTTGGTGCCGAGCTCCTTGATCGCCTCCTGCGACGCGACCGGTCCTTGCGCGATCACCTGGGCCGCGCCCTCGACCGTCTTGACTTGTGTGTAGGGCGAGAAATTCTGCGGCACGCCCTGCCCGATGAGGACCAGGGCCAGAATCGCGCTGAGCGGCAGCAGAACCCATAGCGTGGCGCGCACCAGGTCGAACCAGAAATTGCCGATGGTCTTCATCCCGCGCCGCGCGAAGCCGCGAATCACCGCGATGGCGACGGCGATACCGGCCGCCGCCGAGACGAAATTGTGGAACGCCAGACCGGCCATCTGGGTGAAATAACTCATCGTCGTTTCGCCGGCGTAGGCCTGCCAGTTGGTATTGGTGGTGAAGCTCGCGGCGGTGTTGAAGGCGAGGTCGGGCGCCACCGCGCCGAGGCTCTGCGGATTAAGTGGCAGCCAGCCCTGCAAGCGCTGCATAGCGTAGAGCACGAGCATCCCGACCGCGCTGAACAGCAGCATCGCGATCGCGTACTCGACCCAGGTCTGCTCGCTCTCCGGATGGACTCCGGCGAGGCTATAGATCAACCGCTCGAGTGGCTTGAGAAGCGGATCGGCGAAGGTCGGCTCACCGGCAAAGACGCGGGCCATGTAAAGGCCGAGCGGCACGCTGATCGCCGTGACGATCAGCGTGAAGAGACCGATCTGGATTAGGGCGTTCAGCAACACGCAGTTTCTCCTGGAAGGTTCGCGGTCCTAGAATTTTTCCGGACGCAGCATCGCGTAGACCAGATAGGCGAGTAGTCCGAGCGCCACGATCGAGCCGAGGACGAGATCGGCGGGCGTCATAGGAGTTCACATCCGCGCACATAGGCGAGCGCGATTCCGAAGAAAACACCGGTTGCCAGAATGAAGATTAGGTCAAGCATGAGCATGATCCAGTGCAGCAAACATGCCGTGACCGTGAGGGGCCGAAACCGGCCGCTTTTATTTAGACTTTGCGGGCGACAATGCACAACGCGCGATCGGCGCCGATGCAAAATGAAATTTCGCGATTGGCACGAACGCCGTTTCCGGCAGGCGGAATGCGGGCCGCGCGAGACGCGAGAAATCCGCTAGGGAACCTCTGCACAAGTTAGGTTGTCATTCTGAGCGCAGCGAAGAATCCCGGGGTCCGGGACCCATTCGCTTCGCTCAGGGTGACAGCGAGTCTTGTGCAGAGGTTCGCTAGTCGCGCACTTCCAGGCCCATCCGGCGCGCGATTATCACCTTCATGATCTCGTTGGTGCCGGCGTAGATCGACTGGACCGCCGCGTCGGCGTAATCCATCGCCACCGGATATTCGAGCATGAAGCCGTAGCCACCATGCAGTTGCAGGCATTCGCTGGCGACCCGCTTCAAGAGGTCCGTGACCCACCATTTCGCCATGCTGACTTCGGTCACCACTTCGTCGCCGCGCACGTGGGCGACCAGCAGGCGATCGACGAAGGCCTGGCCGATCTCGACCTCGGTCGCCATCTCGGCGAGCTTGAATTGGGTATTCTGGAACGCGGCGATCGGCTTGCCGAAGGCGCGCCGTCCCTTGGTGTATGCGACCGTGTCGTCGAGGCATCGGCGGGCGCTGGTCAGGGCGCCGACCGCGGTGACCAGCCGCTCCTGCTGGAGCTTCTCCATCAGCATCTTGAAGCCGCCGCCTTCGACCCCGAGCAGATTGGTCACCGGCACGCGGCAGTCCTCGAAGAACAGCTCGCTGGTGTCCTGCCCCTTGAAGCCGAGCTTGTCGAGCTTGCGCCCGCGCACGAAGCCGGGGGCGTCGGCCTCGACCAGGATCAGGCTGACGCCACGATGGGCCGGCTGGGCCTTGGGGTCGGTCTTGGCGACGACCACGATCAGGTCGGCGATCTGGCCGTTGGAGATGAACATCTTGGCGCCATTGATGACGTAGGTGTCGCCGTCGCGGCGCGCCGTGGTCTGCACCGCGGCGAGATCGGAGCCGGTGCCCGGCTCGGTCATCGCGATCGCCAGGATGGTCTCGCCGGAGATCGCGCGGGTCAGATGGCGGCGTTTTTGGGCCTCCGTGCCGAAGCTCGAGAGGTAGGGGATGATGATGTCCGAATGGAGTCCCATCATGAGGCCGTGGGCGCGCGCGCGGGCCAGTTCCTCGACGACGATCGCGTCGTAGAGAAAGTCGCCACCGGCGCCGCCGTACTCGGCGGGCGCGTTGGCGCCGAGAAAGCCGGCCGCGCCCATCTTGCGCCAGCTTTCACGGTCGCTCATGCCGGCGCGGTTCCAGCCGTCGATTTTGGGCACCAGCTCGTGTTCGACAAAGCGGCGCACTTGCGCCCGAAACATCTCGTGCTCTTCGCTGAAGATTTCTCGCCGCATGCGCCTATGCTCCTCGAATCGAGGGGAAATCCTTGCACGTCCGCGCCACGGTTCCAAACGATGCCGCGAGCGCCCCGGGCGGTTGCTTTTCAGGCCTGCGCTCGACTACCACGGAGGCAATGACAATCCGCGCGGTGAACCATCCATGAAGGCGATTTTATTTGACCGGCTCGGCGGTCCCGAAGTGATGTATCCCGGCGAGGTGCCCAAGCCCGCGCTGCGTCCCGGCGGCGTGCTGGTGCACAACCGCGTGATCGCGGTGAACTTCGCCGATACGTTTTTCACGCGCGGCGAATATATCGTGCGGCCGGTCTTTCCCGATATCCCCGGAATGGAGTCGGCGGGCGTGATCGAGGCGGTCGCGCCCGACGTCACCGACTTGAAGCCCGGCATGCGCGTCGCCTGCATCGGGATGGGCACTTATGCCGAGTACACGCTAATCGGCCGTTCGCGCGTGATCCCGCTGCCCGACTTCATGAGTTTCGAGCAGGGCGCCGCGCTGCCGATCGCGATGCTCACGGCGTGGCACATGCTCAACACGCTGCATACCGTGCGACCCGGCGATAACGTGCTGGTCCATTCGGCGGCCGGCGCAGTGGGTATCGCGGCGGTGCAGATCGCCAAGGCGGCCGGCGCGCGCGTGATCGGCACGGTCTCGAGCGCCGAGAAGGCGGCGATCGCGCGCCAGTACGGCGCCGACGAGGTAATCGATTACGAGACGCAGGATTTTGCCGCGGAGGCCAAACGCCTCACCGGCGGGCGCGGTGTCGACCTGATTCTGGACGCGGTCGGCAAACCGACCTTCGCCCGGGGGCTTATCTGTCTGGCGACGTTCGGCCATCTGATCCTGTTCGGACGGGCGGGCGGCGCACCCGGTCCGATCGATCCGATGAAGCTGTTCGAGCGCTCGCTCAAGGTCAGCGGCTTTGTGCTGCCGCACATCTACAGCAATCGCGAGCTGATGCGCCGCGGACTCGACGACGCGTTTCGCCTGATTCGCGAGGGCCGGCTCACCGTGCCGATCGGCGGAACCTATCCGCTCGCCGAGGCCGCCACGGCCCATCGCCACGTGATGTCGCGCAGTTCGATCGGCAAGCTGATCCTGATGCCGTAGCGCGCCGCCCGGCAGCTTTAGCGCGCGCCGTCGGTCAAACAGCAAATTGCTAACGCGCGCGTGGGGTGACGACAGTAATAAACTGCAGCATCCCTACTTTATGGCGCGCGGCGCGCGGCACAGCCTTTGCTGCGATACATCTAACCGGTCTCCCGGCGGCTAGAGATAAGCGAGGGTAAGTTAGATGTATGGTCGCCTGGCTGCGCTGCAACGACGTGTGGCAGAACTGAAACTCTGGCAAGGATATGCATCATGCTCTGATACAGCCTGTGTCCGAAAATCGACAAGGAGGGAATCAGGGCAGGTTCTGCTACTCGCAATGTTCGCCATGGTCGTGCTCATCGGGTTTGTGGCTCTGGCGACCGATGTGGGTGTGATGTGGAGCGAGCGGCGCCACATGCAGACGGCGGCGGACGCGGCCGCCGTCGCGGCGGCCACCGCACTCAGAAACCGCCAAAGTACCTCGCCCGCCGCGGACAATGTGGCGGCGCTCAACGGCTTCACCAACGGCGGCAGTGGCGTAACGATAACGGTTAATAACCCGCCACTGAGCGGTATATATACCGGCAATGCGCAATACGTCGAGGTGATTATTGCGCAGCCCGAGACCACCTACTTCCTGCGCGCGCTCGGCTACAATTCGATGAACGTCAGCACCCGCGCGGTGAGCGGCGCGATGAATGGCCGCGCTTGCCTTTACGTTTTGAACCGTACCGTATCCAGCGCTCTCAACCTCGACGGGGGCAACAGCCTTACCAGCAACTGTGCAGTGATGGTCGATTCAAGCAATTCGACGGCGTTGACGAACGGAGGCACCCTTGCCGCCCCTTCCGTGGGTGTTGTAGGTGGTTACACCGGCGGCGCGGGAATACACGCGCAGACGCTGAAAACCGGAATTGCACCGTTGGGTGATCCGCTCGCCTATTTGCAGCCGCCCGCAGTTGGCGGGAAATGCGACCACACTAACGACGCGATACACGGCACCACTGCCGTAACCTTGAATCCAGGGGTCTACTGCGGCGGGATTTTCATCAATGACAGCGCCAAAGTAACGCTCAATCCAGGGAATTATATTCTGGAGGGCGGTGGACTCACCGTCCATGACTTTGCGACCCTCCGGGGCTCAGGCGTCACCTTCTACAACACTCAAGGCCCCGGCTATGCCTACGGGCCCATTAGCGTACAGGACCTAGTCACTATTGTCTTAAGTGCCCCGACGAGCGGGCCTTTGGCCGGCATATTGTTTTTTCAGGACCGGAGCATTTCGTCGACTAACCCGAATATCATTGGTGCGCAGGGAGGGCTCACGGGCGCGCTCTATTTTCCCACCACGCGCCTGCATTTTAGTTCGCTGCAAACCCAATCGGTGGCATATACAATTATTGTCGCAGACACTGTAAGTTTGGATATTAAAGGCGTTACAATCAACAGCGATTATTCTTCACTTGCCGACGGGTCGCCGATCAGGTCGAGCGTGCTCTATGAGTAAGTGTGAATTATGAGTATCGGTGGCAAGGGAGATTTCGGAGGATTCTTCCGGCGCGGCTTTCCCGCAAGGGGCCAAAGCGCAGTCGAACTGGCGGTCGCGATACCCGTGCTGGTATTTTTGCTGCTCGCGGGGAGTGACTTTGGCCGGATTTTTTATACCAGTATCGAAGTCAACAACGCGGCGCGGGCCGGCGCCCAGTATGGCTCGCAAACCGTCATCACCGCGGCCGATGCGAAAGGGATGCAAGCGGCCGCAACTAAGGACGGATCGAACATTGGTAATCTAAGCGCGACCGCGACGCAGTGCACCTGCGAGTCATCAACTTCCGTGGCGGCCTGCCCGACAAACTATTGTACGAACGACCCGCAAGCGACTTTCGTCGAGGTCGACACCCAGGCGGTCTTTAATACGCTGGTGACCTATCCCGGCATCCCATCGTCGACCACGGTGTCGGGCAAAGCGATCATGCAGGTCGCGCAGTAATGGCAACACGTACTGTCTTACTCAGCCGAGTACGGCGCGCGGCCGGCCAGACGACGGTTGAATTCGCCATGGTGGCATCGGTCTTTCTCTTGTTGCTATTCGGTATCATCGAGATGGGGCTGGCCGCTTACAGCTATAATACGGTCTGCTCGGCGGCCCGCGAGGCGGTACGCTATGCGATTGTACATTCACCCACCGGGCCCAATCCGGCCACCACATCGCAGATTCAGCAGGTGGTGTACAATTACGCCGTTGATCTGAATCCGAAGCAGCTTACCGTCAACGTAACCTGGCCCGCGGACGCCAATCTTCCCTCGCAGCAGGATGCGCAGGTCCAGGTCTCCTACCAATACCAGTTACAAGTACCTTTCCTTTCGCCGGTCACCCTGACGCTTGCCAGCACCTCGCAAATGCTGGTTTCGCAATAATGCGGTGAGCAAGCCCGGCCAGTCGGCTAGGGAAGCTCTGCACAAGGCCTACTCTGTCATTTTGAGCGCAGCGAAAAATCCCGGGATTCTTCACGTCGCGGACTCCGTTCAGAATGACGAGCGGAGTTGTGCAGAGTTTTCCTAGCTGATCCTGATGCCCTGGCGCGGCGCCCGGCACCTTTTGCGCGCGCCGCGGACTTGAGCGGCGCGACGCTATCGCGCTGCGCCGCCGGAAACCGCCGCGTGCCGCGCGATTATTTGCCGCGCACGCCGATCGCGCCCGATCCGCGCAACTTCTCCAGGTCCGAGGCACTGAAGCCCCAATCGCGCAGCGCCTCCTCGGTATGCTCGCCCGGCTTGGCGGCCGGCCGCTGAATCGCGCTCGGCGTCCGGCTAAAGCGCGGCGCCGGTCCCGGCTGCTTCACGCCGCCGACCTCGACGAAGGTCCCGCGATGCTGGTTGTGCGGATGGTTCGGGGCTTCGGCCATGCTCAGTACCGGGGCGAAGCAGACTTCGCTGCCCTCCATGATGCGGCACCATTCGTCGCGCGTCTTAGTCTTGAAGATCGCCTTGATCTTTTCCTTGAGCGCGGGCCACGCAGAGCGATCCATCTGGCGCGGCATCTCCTGCCCCTCGAGCCCGGTCAGGCGCAGCAGCTCGGCGTAGAATTTCGGCTCGATTGAGCCGATTGCCACGTACTCGCCCTCTTTGGTCTCGTACACGTCGTAGAAATGTGCGCCGGTATCGAGGATGTTCTCGCCGCGCTGGTCGGTCCACATCCCGGACGCGTGCATGCCATAAATGGCCGTCAGCAGCGAGGCCGCCCCGTCAACCATCGCGGTGTCGACCACCTGGCCCTTGCCGGATTTCTGCGTCTCGAGCAGGGCCGCGACCACGCCGAGCGCGAGGTACAGGCCGCCGCCGCCGAAATCGCCGACCAAGTTGAGCGGCGGCATTGGCGCCTCGCCGCGCCGGCCGATCGAGCCGAGCACGCCGCTCAGCGCGATATAGTTGATGTCATGGCCGGCGGCGTGGGCCAGCGGTCCCTCCTGGCCCCATCCGGTCATGCGGCCGTAGACCAGTTTCGCGTTACGCTTGAGGCATTCGTCGGGTCCGAGGCCGAGCCGCTCCATCACGCCGGGGCGAAAGCCTTCGAGCAGAGCGTCGGCCTGCTCGACCAGCTTCATCGCGGTGGCGCGCCCTTCGGGCCGCTTGAGGTCAATCGCGACCGAGCGCCGGCCGCGGCCCAGCAGGTTGAACTTACTGTCCATCGTGATGCCCAGGTTGGCGTCCTCGGCGCGGTCCAGGCGCAGGACCTCGGCACCCATGTCGGCCAGCAGCATCGCGCACATCGGTGCCGGACCGATGCCGGCGAATTCGACAATTTTGAAACCGGACAGTGTTCCCATGATTCAGGCCTCCCGAATGATGCTCTGAAACTAGAACGGGCGGTCGCGGAAGTACAGACCGGCGAACCGCGCGCGACGAGGCGGCTGATGGGGCGTAGCCCGCCGTCGTACACCTGGGACGACGCCAACCGGCTGAACAGGCGCGCCAATCGGCTGACGGACGGAGGATTGCGGCAGGTGCCAGCCGGGCGGCAGCCAATCCGCCTGCGGCCCTGGGCAGCGCAGGATACAATGCCGGCAATGATCAGACCGCGTTTGGGCGGCGGACGAGCAAGGCCGGGGCACCCCCGCTAGATTCCCACGATCACGATCATCCAGATGACCTTGCATCCCAGGTGCAGCAATTGATCGGTATCGAAGCCGTAGAGCTTTTCGCACTTGCCGAAGTCGATTAGCCAGTGGGCTATAGACTCGCAGACGCCGAGCCCGGCCGATCCGGTCACGATACCGACCACGCCGCCATGGATCAGGGCGTGCGCCGATAGCCAGTAGAACCAGCGCGGTTCCTCCGGCGCGCCCACGTAATAGCGGCTCTTGCCGCGCGCCATCTCGCCGGACTGGAGTACGAAGTCGGCCAGCGCGTGGCCGGCCACCAGCCACCATAAAAGACGCATCGCGCCATGGGCCATCAACGAATGACTACTCGGCGAACTTCCAGGTATTGGCAGCGGTGCCGCTGACGCGCCAGCGCGGCATCACGATTTTCGCATCGCTGGTCTCTTCGTATTCCACCGCGCAGGGCAGGCCGATGGCGACTTCGGCTTCGTCGTTGAGCATCACGCCGGCCACCCGCGTGACGCTGCCGTCGGCTTCCTTGCAATCGTCGAGTTCGATGATCGCGACGACGTATGGCACCGCACCGATAAAGGCGCCGACGATCGGCTGCACCACGACCACGTAGCTGTGCAGCACGCCCCTGCCGGCGGTCTCGAACCAGCCGATATCCATCGAGGTGCAGCGCGCGCAGGCCGGGAAGATCGGCGGAAACCATTTGTGGCCGCACGCGTTGCATTGCCGCACCAGGTATTTGCGCTGTTTGGTGCCCGCCCACCATTCGACGGTGTCGTAGTCGGGCAGGATGCGCAGCTTGGAATAGTCAATTGGTCCGGGCATCTGGGTAATCCTCGAATATCGATCTATCAGTCAACCTCCGCACAAAGACTATTCTGTCATTCTGGGCGGAGCGAAGAATCCCGGGACGCTTCACTTCGCGGACTCCGTTCAGAATGGCGAACTGGCTTGCGCAGATCTTCATTTGCCATTCAATAGCCAGTCGTGGCGGAGCGGCGAATACTCAGGCCGCCATCCCGCGCAGGATGAGGCAGCTTGCCATGTTCTCCCAGCCCCAGCCCATCCCGCAGCAGATATCGGCCTGCTTGAGCTGGCGGCATCCGGCGGCGCGATCGTAGCTATGCCTGCCCTCGGCCCATCCGGGGCACGCGTCGTCGGCGCGATGGCGCAACTGGCGCACGTTCTCGATCACCATCTGCACGCCGTGCGTATAGCCTTCCGAGAGATGCCCGCCCGAGAGATTGCTCGGCAGCTCGCGATCGATCCGCAGCCGTCCGCCCTTGACGAATTCGCCCGCCTCGCCCTTGCCGCAGAAGGCGTTGGCCTCGAGCTGAATCAGTGTCGTGAAGGTAAAGGCGTCGTAACACGAGACGAAGTCGACATCCTTGTGCGTAATGCCGGCCATGCCAAAGGCGCGCTTCCAGCCGTAATTGCCCGCGACGTAATGCAGCTCCTCGCGCGAGTAGTTCCATTGCGGACTGTCGGTCAGCGTGCGCGCATAGCCGCCCATGATGAAGACCGGCGGATGCCGCAGGTCGTAGGCGCGCTCGCGCGAGGTCACGATGATCGCGACCGACACGTCGGTCTCCTGGCAGCAGTCGAGCAGGCGCAGCGGCTTGACGATCCAGCGCGATCGCTGATGGTCCTCGATCGTGATCGGGCTGCGATGGCGCGCCTTGGGATTGAGGCTTGCGTGGTAGCGATGGGCGACGGCAATTTCGGCAAACGCGCGCGTCGTGCATCCGGTGTCGCGCAGATAGCGCATCGCACTCATGCCGAAGCGCTGCGCCGGCGTGGTCCAGCCCCAGCCGATGTTGAATTGGCCGTCGCCTTCCGCGAGGGCGACCGGAATCGGGCCGCCCGGCGTCTGCCCGCCCATCCGCCGTCCCGAGCGGCCGTTCATCGAGCGGAAGATCACCATGGTCTTGCAGTAGCCCGCCTCGATAAGTCCGATCGCATTGGCGACCAGCGCCTCGCCGCTCGAGCCGCCGCCAAAAATATCCACGGCGTAATTGAGCCGCATGCCGAGCGCCGTCGCGACGTGCGGCGAGGTCGTCGAGTCGCCGATCGAGTAGCTGGTCATGCCGTCGACGTCACGGGCCTCGAGGCCCGCATCGGCCAGCGCCTTGCGCACCGCCTCGCAGGCCATCGAGAGCGTGGTGCGATTCGACGGCCGCATATGCGGCGTCTCGCCGACGCCGACGATGCAGTATTTGTCCGTTAATGCTCCCATCGGTACCTCCCGGGTGGGCGTTACGGGCCAAGGCTTAGCCCGCTTCGCGCGAGAGGGTCAAGGATGGCGAGGTGCTGGTGGACTTCGCCGGGCACTACCCGCCGCACGCGATTGCGCGGGGCACCAGGCATCGCGCGTCAGCCGTGGGTTGACACGTCAGCCGCGCGCGCGGTCGATCAACTCGCGAGCGGCGCGCAAAAACTTGTCGCTGGTCTCGCTCCCGCCGAGCATCCGCGCGATCTCGGCGCCGCGATCGTCAGGGGCGAGCACCGCCACGCGGCTGCGGGTGGCGCCGCGCCGCTCCTCCTTTTCAACCGCATAATGGCCGTCGGCGAACGCCGCGATCTGCGCCAGATGGGTCACGCACAAAATCTGATGGAAGCGCGCGAGCTGTTTGAGCTTGCGCCCGACAATTTCGCCGACCGCGCCGCCGATCCCCGCGTCGACCTCGTCGAAGATCATCGTCGCGACGCCGCGCCGCTCAGCGCCCAGGCGCTTGAGCGCCAGCATCACGCGCGAGAGCTCGCCGCCCGACGCGATTCGCCCGAGCGGCAGGGGCGGCTGCCCGAGGTTCGGCGACAGGTGAAACTCGACCGTGTCGAAGCCGGTCGGTCCGAGCGCGGTGCCCTGATGGATCAGGGCGTCGGCGTCGCCGGCCACGCGTCCAAGCCGCGCCTCAAAGACCGCGCTGCGCATACCGAGGGTCTTGAGCTCGGCCTCCATCCGGCGCTTGAGTTCGACGGCGTCGCGGACGCGCCGGGCGCTTAGCCGCCCGGCCTGCGCCAGCAGATCGTCGAGCGCGCGGGCCAGTTCGGCCTCCGCGCCGGCGCGATTTTGCGCGACCGTTTCGAGCTCGGCGATCTCGGCGCGCGATCGATCGAGGGTCTCGAGCGCGGCCGCGATCGTGCCGCCGTACTTGCGTTTGAGCTGGGCCAACTCCTGCACCCGACGCTCGATCTGATCGAGCCGCGCGGGATCGGCCTCAAGCCGCGCCGCGTATGCGCCGAGCGTGCGCGCCGCCTCTTCGAGGTTGGCTCGCGCCGCCGCGATCAGCTCGAGCGGCTCGCTCAGCTTGGGGTCGATCGCCGCCGCCTCGGCCAGCCGCGCCGCCGCCCGCGCGATCGCGTCGACCGCCGCGCCCTCGCCGCCGTACAGCGCCTGCTCGGCGTCGCCCGCCGCTTCGGCCAGCCGCGTCGCGTTGGCCAGCACTGTGCGCTCGGCCGCGAGCGCCTCGTCTTCGCCCGGCGTGAGTTCCGCGCGATCGAGCTCGGCCAGGCGAAAGCGCGCGAGCTCGAGCAGTTCGGCGCGTTCGCGTTCGCGCCGTTCGAGCTCGACCAGCCGGGCGCGAAACTCGCCCGCCCGATCGTAGCCCGCGCGATAGCGCGCGAGCTCAGCCTCGAGCGCCGCGTGCTGGTCGAGAATCTGCTGATGGTTTTCGCGCAGCAGCAGGGTCTGCTGCTCGTGCTGGCCGTAGATCTGGACCAGCGCACCGCCGAGCCGCCCTAGCGCACTCACCGTGGCGATCGCGTCATTGATCGTCACGCGGGCGCGCCCGCCCTCCGCGATCACCCGGCGCACCAGCAGCTCGCGCGGATTGTCCTCGCCGATCCATTGCGCGGCCTCGGGCGGCGGCGCTTCACCCTCGAGCTCGAAGACCCCTTCGACGACCGCTTCTTTCGCGCCCGCGCGCACCATATCGGGAGCGGCGCGCCCGCCCAGCAGCAGACCGAGCGCCGTCATGATGATCGTCTTGCCGGCGCCGGTCTCGCCGGTCAGCACGTTGAGTCCCGGACCGAAGCTCAGCGCGGCCTCTTCGATCACGGCGAAGTTGCGGATGCGCAGTTCGGTGAGCATCCTGGCGCCCGCCCTTCAGCCCCAATGCAGCTTGTCGCGCCAGATCTCGAAGTACGGATGGGTCGAGCGGACCAGCGCGACCGCGTAGGCGCCGCGCCGCACGCGGATCAGGTCGGTCGGGCCGAGCGGCGCCGACTCCTGCCCGTCGCAGGTCAGCATCGCGCCCTGATCGTCGACCTTCACCCGCATCTCGAGCTCGAACGTGTCGGGCAGCACCACCGGCCGATTGCTCAGCGTATGCGGACAGATGGGCGCGAGCACGATCACGCCGAGATTGGGAAACACGATCGGGCCCCCGGCGCTCAGCGCGTAAGCGGTCGATCCGGTCGGCGTCGCCACGATCAGGCCGTCGGCGCGGTAGGTGCAAAACGGCATATGGTCGGCGGTCACGTGGACGTCGAGCATCCGGCCCACCGCGCGCTTGATGATCACCACATCGTTGAGCGCGGCGTAATGTTCGTGCTGGCCGCCGGCCGCCGCGTCGCGTTCGACGCTCGCCTCGAGCATGATTCGCCGGTCGACTTCGTAGTCGCCCGCCGCCACCCGCGCCAGCGTCGCCATCGCCTCCTCGGTCGGCGCTTCGGTCAGGAAGCCGAGTGTGCCGAGATTGATACCTAAAATGGGAGTTTCGCGCTTGCCGATATGGCGCGCCGCGCCGAGCAGCGTGCCGTCGCCGCCGAGCACGACGATCAGGTCGGTGCGATCGATAATCTCGGGAGTTGTGGCCGCGACGGCACCGATTTGCGCGGCCACCTCCGGGCTGGCAAACGCCGTCAGCCCTTCCCCTTTCATCCAGGCGCACAACTGCGACGCTACCGCCAGCGCATTGGCGGGGCGGTCCTGCCTCACCACCAGGCCCACCGATCGAATAGAATCCTTCGCCGCCACCGCGCTTTGGAACTATCATGCGCCCCGGCGGCGGGCAACGCATCCCCTGGCCGCGCGCCGCCGTCCGGTCCATCCGGGCGCCATCGCGCCGCTCTGGGCTAGCGCTTGGCGGCGTCGGGCGGCAGGACGGCCAGCCGTTCGGCCAGGCCGCCGGCGAGCAGATCGGTAAGCGCCGCGCGGGTGGCCGGCGCCGCGCCGGCGGCGTCATCGCGCCTCGCGACGCCGAACAGTTCATCGATCAACCGGCGCAGCGACGCGGCGTCGTCGACGTCGTACCACGGCGGCATCGCCATGACCTCGAGACCGAGTTCGGCGGCGCGTTCGAGGGTCTGAGCGAAAACCGCGGCAGTGCTCCAGGCGATCTCTTCGAACAGCCGCCGATAGCTCCGCTTGAGGCCGATCAGGCAGTAGCCACCGTCGTCGGCGCCGCCGATCGCGACACGATCGCCCGCGCGATCGAGCGCTGCGATCGCCCCGGCGATCGTCACCGCGGGGATCGTCGGGCTGTCCGAGTTCATTAACGTGACCGACGCGTAGCCTGCGCCAAGCAGATCCTCGGCCGCATGGATCAGCCGCGCGGTCAGCCCGTCGCCCCGTTGCGCGAACAGCTTGAAGTCCGCCGGTAGCAGGCCCGCGAACGCCGCCTCCGCGCCCGCCGGCGTGTAGGCGACAAAGCCCGCGACGACGACTTCGGCGCCATCCGCAGGGGCCGCGGCGATCGTCCGCGCCGTGCCAATCGTCGCGCATAGATCGCGCAGAAACGCGCGGTTGAGGCCGGCCGCCTCGGCGAAAGTCAGCGGCGGCACCAGCCGGCTCTTGACCGCGCCGGCGATCGGCGCTTTCGCCATGATCGCGATTGCGTGCGCGCGCCGCGCCGATCTATCCATAAGTAGTATCTCGCGCCTGACGGTTATTTATCATGGGCCGCTCGTCATGCGCGATCGGCGTCCGCTCACGGGCTGCCCGCCGGCGTCGCCAACGAGGCGCCGCGGCCCGTGATGCTCATCGAATCGCCGGCGTCGGGCGGCGGCTGATCGGGTGGCAACTCTTCGACCGGGACCGGCGATGTTTCGGGCATGGACGTGGCGGTCGCCGTCGCGGTTGGAGTCGCCGTCGCCGTAGGCGTCACGGTTGGAGTTGCGGTGGCCGTTGGTGTCGCGGTCGCGGAGGCCGTAGGCGTAGGAGTGGCCGTCGCAGTCGGCGTTGCGGTAGCCGTCGGTGTCGCGGTTGGACTTGCCGTCGCTGTTGCGGCGGCCGTGGGTGTCGCGGATGCCGTGGGCGCTGGAGTTGCCGTGGCCGTCGCGCTTGCCGTCGGCGTGATCGACGCGGTCGGCGATTGCGTCTGCAAGTCCTCCGAACTCGGCTCCGCCTCCGGTACGATCTTGAAGATCGTCGAAGGCAAAAGCGATATGCCGTCCGCTCCCGGCGTCGCCGTCGGCGAAGACGCCGCGGTCGGGCTGGGTGTGGGCGTCGCAGTCGCGGTTGCCGTGGCGGTCGGCGTCGCGGTCGCCGTGACCGTCGGCGTCGCCGTCGCGGTCGCCGTTGCGGTTGGCGTCGGCGACGGCTCCTCGGCCGGACCGATCTGCTGTTCCATCAACGACGCCAGCGGCACCGATGTGCTCGTTGCCGAATTATCCTCCGCGCTCTGATCCGGCGCCGGTACCAGTTCGGCCGCCTGCTGGTCGTCGGGGACCGCGGCCGCTGCGCCCGGCGCATCTTCTGCGCTCGCGGCGCTATCCTGATCCGCGCCCGCAACCACCATCTGGATCGCGGTCGCGACCATCCGCGCGTCGCCGCCGTTGGCTGTGGCCATCGCGCCTTGATTCATCACGATCGCGTCGGCACCCATCTCGCACGCGCGCGCGTCGGCCAGCAGCAGCATGTTTTCCGCCGAGAGCGTGCCGCCGTCCACTTCAATCGACCCCAGTTCGCGATACGGCGCGGTCGGCATCGTCGCCAGCGTCGGCATTGCACAATCGCGCGGCTTCGACGCGAGATCGGCGGCATAGAGGCGCGTGACGATCACCTGGGCGGGCGTGAGCATTTCGATTTTGGGCGTGGCCGCTGCGCACGCCGCGGCCATCGCCGCGCCTCCAACCAGCGCCGCCAGGCGAAATTTTCTCACCCGCAACGAATACCGGCGCGCACTGAGCGCCGCAAGCTACCGGCTCGCTCGCAATGCGCGCGCATTCGTATAACAATGCATCTCGCCGACCCGCGGGCGCGGCGCAACCACGATGGCATCGAAGGGCGCAAGCAAAAAATCGTCGCCGCCGGCCGGCCCCGCCGCCGCCGCGCGGCCGCTGCTCGGCGCACATATGTCGATCGCCGGCGGCGTCAGCGAAGCGATCGGCCGCGCGCGCACCACCGGATGCGAATGCGTCCAGATTTTCACCAAGTCGTCGCGCCAATGGTTCGCGAAACCTTACACCGGCGACGAGGTCGAGGCTTTCAAGGTCGCGCTCGGCGCGAGCGGGCTCAAGATGGTCATCGCGCACGACTCCTACCTGCTCAATCTCGGCGCGCCGGACGAGGCGCTGCGCAAGCGCTCGGTCGGCGGCCTGGTCGACGAACTTGAGCGCTGCGAGCTGCTCGGCCTGCCCTACCTGATCGCCCATCCGGGCGCGCACGTCGGCTCGGGCGAAGAGGTTGGTATCAAGACGATCGCGAAATCGATCGACGAGGCGCACCAGCGATGCGCCGGCTTCGCCACCGAGGTCGCGCTCGAAATCACCGCCGGCCAGGGCAGCAATCTCGGCTATAGCTTCGCGCAGATGGGCCAGATTTTCGACGCCGTCAAGGAAAACGAACGCCTGCGCCTGTGCTTCGACACCGAGCACGCCTTTGCCGCGGGCTACGATCTGCGCGACGCCGAAGGCTACGAGCGCACCTTCGCCGAACTCGACGATCAGGTCGGCCTCGAGCGGCTGGTCGCCTTCCACGTCAACGACTCGCTCAAGCCGTTCCATTCGCGCGTCGACCGCCATCAGCATATCGGCAAGGGCTTCATCGGACTCGACGCCTTCCGCCGCCTGGTCAACGATCCGCGCTTCGCCGGCGTGCCGATGTGCCTCGAGACTGAGCCGGGCCCCGAGATGCGGGAGATCGTCGCCGACCTCGAATGCCTGCGCGGGCTGTTCCAACCGGCCGGCTGATGGCCAGGCGCATTCTGACCGGCGACCGGCCGACCGGCCCGCTCCATCTGGGCCATTACGTGGGTTCGCTGCAGAACCGCGTCAAGCTACAAAATGAATATGAAACCTACGTCCTGATTGCGGACGTGCAGGCGCTGACCGATAACTTCGAGCATCCGGAAAAGCTTGAGGCCAACATCTTCGAAGTCGCGCTCGATTACCTGGCCGTCGGCCTCGATCCCGCAAAGGTGCGCATCGTCGTGCAATCGATGGTCCCCGAGCTGGCCGAGCTGACCATCTACTTCATGAACCTGGTCACGGTCGCGACGCTCGAGCGCAACCCGACGGTCAAGGAAGAGATCAAGCAGCGCAATTTCACCAAGGGCGTGCCGGTCGGCTTCTGGTCGTACCCGATCTCGCAAGCCGCCGACATCGCCATCTTCAAGGCCGACCTGGTGCCGGTCGGCGAGGATCAGCTCCCGATGATCGAGCAGGCGCGCGAGATCGTGCGGCGCTTCAACCGGCTCTACGGCAAGGTGCTGATCGAGCCGCGCGCGATGCTCGGGGCGATGGCGCGGCTGCCCGGCACCGACGGCGGCGCCAAGATGTCGAAGTCGATTGGCAACTGCATCTACCTGGGCGATCCGCCGGACGTGGTGCGCAAGCGCGTGATGACGATGTACACCGATCCCAAGCGGATTCATCCGACCGACCCCGGCACGGTCGAGGGCAATCCGGTCTTCACCTACCACGACGTTTTCAATCCCGATAAGGCCGAGGTCGACGAGCTCAAGGCGCGCTATCGCGCGGGCACGGTGAGTGATACGGAGGTCAAAGCGAGGCTGTATCGAGCGCTTAACGCGTTTCTCGAACCTATTCGAGCTAAACGCGAGGCCTATGCCAACCGACCCGATCAGGTTAGGCAAATCATCCTTGACGGCACCAGAAAAGGGCGAGAATTAGCCCAAGAAACCATTGCGCAGGTTCGAAATGCGATGAGCATCAACTATTCATTCACGCATTCGCGCGATCGCACAATGGACAGAGCCCGGAATGCGCTATCGCATGTCTGGAAGACAGTTCACGAAATTATGACTGTTCCTTCCACCGGAAATATCGCTATATGTTGGTTTTGCGGGGCAATCCGATCTTTGCGAAATGGAAAAGTTAGGGAATTCACAGTCGATGGCCGGAATATTAGAGAGGTGACCACACGTCCGATATTTGTGGATGATGAAACCTCAGCAAATATAATAGGCTTCGATTGCGCGGTTCCTGATAGTAACATTGATTTGGATTATATTGAGTCCACCATTCGCGGAATTCCGGAGGCCTTTTATCCCTCTGTGGACTAATATTTTACGCGAAGAGGCACGTTCCGTGGCTGGCTCGCGGCACGCGATTCACTTGTCCGGCGGATGCGACTGATTGAGCCGATAGATGCGGCTCATCGGTCGCCCCAGGAAGCGCGCTCCTCGCGAATTTGCTGGTCGATATCAGCTTTTGAGCGTGAACCCGGCGCGAGAATTGCGATCAGGTCGAAGACATCCTCTGCTCCGGCCTTCGGTAGTTGCCGGATCAGAACCTCGACCTCGCCGCGAATCTCGCTGACCGGCTCGGTCAACTCGATATGCTGCGGATCAGAAAGTCTCCCTCGCGCAATGATGCTTCGGTTCACGGTCGCGTCTCAATTGACTATTCTAGGCCAAGCGCCGGGGTCTCTCCAGTGCAACAAATCATAACTTAATACGCCTTGGCGAAGAGCGCCCGTTCCGGCGCCGGCTCCGCGCACACGATACATCTGTCCGGCGGATGCGACTGGTCGAGCGGAATCGCGCGGCAGGTCGCCCGCGTCTCGTCGCGAATCCGTGTCTCGCATTCGGCCCGCCCGCACCAATAGATATCGGCGAAGCCGCCGCCGCCCTCGCCCGCCATCTGGGTTTGCAACTGATCGTAATTCGATGGCCGCAGCGTATTCGCGTCCATCGCGGCGCGCGCCTGCGCCAGCAGGTTCTTCTGGATTTCACTGAGTAGTACGGCCGCACGGGCCGCAACTTCGTTTATCGCCACCTTGGATTTGCCGGCCGGACCCAGGATGTCCCGCCGCGCCATCACGACCTCACCCGCGGCGACGTCGCGCGGACCGATCTCGACGCGCAGCGGCACCCCGCGCATCTCCCAATCGTTGAACTTGAAGCCGGGAGTCACTCCATCGCGCTCGTCGAGCTTGGCCCTGAGGCCCGCGTTCTCGAGCGCCTGCATCGCGGTGCGCGCGGCCGTCAGCACGCGATCGCCCTCGTCGGCCTTGCGCCAGATCGGCACCACGACGACCTGGGTCGAGGCGACGGCCGGCGGCAGGCGCAGGCCCTGGTCGTCGCCGTGGGCCATCACGATCGCGCCGAGCAGCCGCGTCGAGACACCCCAACTGGTCTGCCACGGATGCTGCATGACGTTGCCTTCGTCGAGAAAGCGGATTTCGAAGGCGCGCGAGAAGTTCTGGCCGAGGAAATGCGACGTGCCGCATTGCAGCGCCCGTCCGTCGCCCATCAGGGATTCGATGGTGTAAGTCTCCTCGGCGCCGGGGAAGCGCTCGGCCGCGCTCTTGCGCCCGGCCGCGATCGGAATCGCCAGAAACTCCTCGGCGAAGTTGCGATAGACCTCGAGCATGGTCAGCGTCTCGCGCTCGGCCTCTTCGCGCGTCGCATGCGCGGTATGGCCCTCCTGCCACAAAAATTCCGCCGTGCGCAGAAAGATTCGCGTGCGCATCTCCCAGCGCACCACGTTGCACCATTGGTTGATCATCAGCGGCAGGTCGCGATGCGAATGGATCCACTGCGCGAACATGTGGTTGATGATGGTCTCGGAGGTCGGCCGCACGATCAGCGGCTCCTCGAGCTCCTTGCCCCCGCCATGCGTCACCACGGCGACTTCGGGCGCAAAACCCTCGACGTGCTGCGCCTCCTTCTGTAAAAAGCTCTGCGGAATGAACAGCGGGAAGTAGGCGTTGCGCGCGCCGGTGCGCTTGATGCGCCGATCCAGCTCGTCGCGCAGCGCCTCCCAGATGGCGAAGCCGTCGGGCCGGAACACGATACATCCGCGCACCGGCGAATAGTCGGCGAGTTCGGCGCGGAGCACCAGGTCGTTGTACCAGGCGGCGAAATCCTGGCCGCGCGGCGTAATCTTCTTGTCGTCCGGTTTTTCGGCCATGCGCTCAATTCGTCCCGTCAAAGGCGGTTGATATTGCTCGAATCATATACAGCTACGCGCCCGGACGCATCGGCCACCCGGCGCCGGATAATACGCTGGCAGCGCGCTGCCGTCCGGGTGCGATGATTACTTTCCGCCGCCCGCATTGCCGCGGCCGCCACCCGCGACCCACGGCCGCGGCGCATGACCCTTGACGCGGCGCCAAGCGCCCGATGTTATAGTTCGCGATCATGAAACCCAATGGCCTGAATGCCGCCCGACCGATCCGCATCCGCGGCGTCGCGAGATCGATCCTGATCGCATTCGCGCTGGCCGTGATCACGCTGGCCGCGATCGCGCTACCCGGCGGCGCCGCCGCGGCGACCGATAGCGGTGCTTCTGGCCAGCGCACGATCCAGGTCAGCGGCAATGGCGAGGTGCAGGCCGCGCCCGATTTCGCGGTGCTCAGCCTCGCGATCGAAACCCACGCGGCAACCGCCGCCGAGGCGGCCGGCCGCAATGGTGCGTTGGCGCAAAAGGTCGGTGCCGCGCTCAAGGCCAAGCTCGGCGACAATGGCAAGACGTGGACCGGCGGCTACTCGCTCTATCCCGAATACAGCGACGACAATCGCCCCAACGCGAAGCCCACCGTGACCGGCTACCAGGCAGCCAATTCGATCACCGTCGAGACCGGCGCGCTCGATCTGGTCGGCCCGCTGATCGACGCCGCGATCGCCGCCGGCGCCAACCGGATCAACTCGCTCGACTTCAACCTGCGCAACGATACCCTGCCGCGCAACCAGGCGATCGCCAAAGCGGCCAAGGATGCGCAGGCCCAGGCCCAGGCGCTGGCCGACGCGCTCGGCGTCAAGCTCGGCCCGATCGTCAGCGCCACCACGATCAGCGAGTCGCGGCCCGAACCGATGATGGCGCGGATGGCGACGATGGCGGTCGGCTCGTCGACTCCGGTGCAGGCGGGCGAGGTCACCGTGCCGGCGACGGTGTCGCTGACCTATCAAATTGAATAGCCGCGCGCTGCATGCCGGCTTTCCGCGGCGGCGCAAGTTGACTCGACCAACGACGAGGTTATCGTTTCGATCCAGGCGCGATTATGCTGAAGCCCGGTGACGCCGCTCCCGCGTTTGATTTACCTTGCGCGTTCGACGACAAGCTGAGCCATCTCAGCCTGAGCGGAATCCGCTCCGAGATGGTCGTGCTGTTTTTCTATCCGCGCGATTTTTCCTTCATCTGCCCGACCGAGGTAATCGGCTTTCACAAGGCCCGCGCGGCCTTCAACGCCGAGCACACCAGCATCGTCGGCGTCAGCGTCGACGACGCCGAGTCCCATCGCCGCTGGGCGCGCGAACTCGGCAGCCTGGGCTTCCCGCTGCTGGCCGACGCCGGTGGCAACCTCGCGCGCAAGTACGGAGTCTTCGATGACGCCGAGGGGACCGCGTTGCGCGCGACCTTTATCCTCGATGCCAGGCGCGTCGTGCTGTACGCCGTCGCCAGCCCGGTCAACGTCGGCCGCAGCGTGAGCGAGACCCTGCGCGTGGTCCGCGCGCTGCGCTCGGGCAAGCTCTGCCCGGCCGATTGGGTGCCGGGCGCCGACGCCAGCCCGGCCGACCCGGACTAGCGCACGCGCTTGGCTGCCCTCGACCCCCAGGCCAAACGGCGCACCTTTGAACGGCTCGCCAACGTCCGCGAAATCGTCTTCGGTATTCAGGATGGCGTGCTGACTACCGCCGGCGTGCTGGCTGGCCTGAGCGGCGCAGTCGCGCAGCGCTCGCAGGTGATTTTAGCCGCCCTCGCCTCGACCGCCGCCGGCGCGCTCTCGATGGGCGCCGGGGCCTATCTCGGCACGCGCGCCGAGACCCGTATCCTGCGGAGCGAGATGCGCCGCGTGCGCGAAGAATCGCAGGGCCAGCCCTACGTCGTGCAGGAGAGTCTGCTCGCCGCGCTGGCCAAAGAGGGCCTCTCGCGCGAGGCCGGCTATCGCATCGTGCAATTGCTGAGCGCCGCGCCACAGGCGCTCTACAACACCGCCGAAGAAAAAATTTACGGCCTTGCCGGCGCCACCTTCGGCAATCCGCTGTCCGACGGCCTGCTGATGGGCGTCGCCTTTCTGCTCGGTGCGTTGGTCCCGCTGCTGCCCTTCATGCTCGTCGCGTCGCTCCGTCTGGGCTTGATCGCCGGCCTCGCGACCACCGCGATCGTGCTGTTCGCGGTCGGCTATGCCTTCGAGGGACGCCTGAGCGACCAGCGTTATCCGGCGGTCGCCGGGCTGCGCTTTCTGGCGATCGCGATGGGCGCCGCCGCGATCGGCTACGTGATCGGCCTGCTGATCGCCCCGCTCGGCGCGGTGCCCGCCGGATGAAGCTCGGCGCCTATTCCTCGCTCACCGCCTTCCTCGCGCATTACGACGCACTGCGCGCCGCGCGTGAGGCGGCCGCGGCCGCGCACCCCGCCGCAGCCGCGGTCGACGACGCGCCTCCCGCCGACACCCCCGGCGATCGCGCGACGCTCGCCGCGATGGAGGCTCTGGTCGCCGAACTGGGCGCGGCCGATCGCGCCGTCCTGAATCCTGCCGCGCCGGCCGCCTCCGCCGCGCCGCTGGCCGGCGCCGCGCGCCATCGCGCCCGCGCCGAACTCAACTTGCGCCGCCTGCTGGCCGCGCGCGGCCTGCTCGCCGGCTGATCGCCGCGCCACCCGCGATGCTCGCCTACATCATCCGGCGCATCGCCTTTGGCGCCTTCGTGCTAGTCGGCACCTCGCTCATCACCTTCTGCATCGCTTTTGTCATCCCCGCCGATCCCGCCGTGGCGGTGGCCGGCGCCAAGGCCGACCCCCAGACCCTGGCCGCGATCCATCGCGAACTCGGCCTCGACCAGCCGCTCTATATCCAATACGCGCGCTATGCCAATCGTGCGCTCCACGGCGATCTCGGCCGCTCCTATATCCGGCGCGAGAGTGTCACCAGCGTGATCCTGAGCCGCTTTCCCGCGACCGCGATGCTCGCCCTCTCGGCGCTGGCGCTCTCGCTCCTGCTCGGCATCCCGATGGGCATGCTGGCGGCGGCGTGGCGCGGACGCGTGCCCGACCATCTGCTGCTGGTCGTCGCGCTCGCGCTGGTTTCGACGCCGGTGTTCTGGCTCGGCACGATCCTGCTGATCGTCGGCGGACTCTATCTGCGATGGTTTCCGCTGGGCGGCTTCAGCGGCCCCAGCAGCCTGGTGCTGCCCACGATTACCCTCGCGCTCGGCAGCGCCGGCTACTACTCGCGCATCCTGCACACCAGCCTCGCCGCCGCGATGGATCAGGATTACGTCCGCACCGCGCGCGGCAAGGGCCTCTCGACCAGTGCCGCGATGCGCCGTCATGCGCTGGCCAACGCGATGCTCCCGCTGGTCACGATCGCCGGCCTCGATCTCGGCGGCCTGCTGTCGGGCGTCGTGCTGACCGAGACCGTCTTCAACTGGCCCGGCATCGGCCGGCTCGCCTTCGAGGCGATCTTCAATCTCGACATCCCACTGATCATGGGCACCGTGCTGTTTTCGGCGGCCCTTGTAGTGGCCGGTAATCTCGCCGCCGACCTGCTGCTCGCCTGGCTCGATCCGCGCATCCGGCTGGGACGTGAAGCGTGACGCCTCGGGGCGCGCGATGAAGCTCGGCCTCAACGCGATGGAGACGGCGGGCGCCCTGATGGTCCTGAGCCTCGCGGTGGTCGCGCTGTTCGCCCCCGAACTCGCCCCGCACGATCCGGTGCGCGCGGTCGCCGCCACCTTTGGCGATCCCGGCGCGCCCTCGCGCGCCTTTCCGCTCGGCACCGATCAACTCGGCCGCGACGTGCTCTCGCGCATCATCTATGGCGCGCGCATCTCGCTCACCGTCGGCGTCGCCGCGATGGCCGTCACGATGACCATCGGCGTGACGATCGGGCTGGCCGCCGGCTTCTTCGGCGGCGCGGTCGATTCCCTCCTGATGCGCTTTACCGATGTGATGCTCACGCTGCCCGCACTGCTGCTCGCGATGGCCTTCGTCGCGGTCTTGCAGCCCGGCCTGTGGAGCATCCTGATCGTGATTGGCCTGGTCTCGTGGACGCAGATTGCCCGCGTGGTCCGGGCCGAGGCGCTCTCGCTCACCCAGCGCGATTTCGTGGTCGCCGCGCGCGCGCTCGGCGCGCCGCCCGCCCGGCTGATCGCGCGCCATGTGATGCCCAACGCGATGCCGCTGATCGTCGTGATGGCGGTGCTGGGCACTTCGGGCACGCTGCTGCTCGACGCCGGACTTTCGTTCCTCGGCCTTGGCGTGCCGCCGCCGACGCCGAGCTGGGGCCGCATGATCGAGGAGGCCACGACCTACTTCCGCACCGCGCCGTGGCTCGCGATCTATCCCGGCCTGGCGATCTTTTACGCCGTGCTCGGCTTCAACCTGCTCGGCTACGGCTTTATCCGCCGCCGCGGCCACAGCGCCGACTTCCAATGATGCGCCGGGCGTCGCGCCGCCGCGCGATCGCGATTGGGCTCACGGCCGTGGCGCTTGCCGCATTCGCCGGATGCCGTGCCGGCGCGCCGCCGCTCCATTTCCCGCCCGGCGCGATGGTCCTGCATCTCGCCACGCTCGACGACGTGCCGACGCTCGACCCCGCCGCCGGCTACGACGTCGCCTCCTGGATGTTCGAGCAGATGCTGTTCGACACGCTGGTCCGCTACAGCGACGCCGGCGTCGACCTGGTGCCCGATGTCGCGGCCTCGTGGCAGGCCGCGCCCGACGCCCAGAGCTTCACCTTTCATCTGCGCCGCGACGTGCGCTTCACCAACGGCCGCACCGTCACCAGCGCGGATTTCAAATACGCCCTCGAGCGCGTGCTCAACCCGGCCACGCGCTCCAAGGGCATGGAATATTACCGCGCGATCGTCGGCGCCGCCGATTTTGCCGCCGGCCGCGCCAAATCCGTAAGCGGTATCGCCACGCCCGACCCGTGGACCATCGCCTTTCGCCTCACCGCGCCGGATCCGATCTTCATGCAGAAGCTCGCGATGCCGTTTGCGGCGGCCGTCCCGCGCGAGGCGGTCGCCCGCTGGGGCGACGACTTCGCGCGCCACCCGATCGGCAGCGGCCCCTTTATCCTGCGCGAATGGCTCGGCGGACAGCGCATCGTGATGGTCAAGAACCCCGCCTACTTCGTCAAAGGCCTGCCGCATCTCGACGCCGTGGTCGAACTGATCGGCGTCAACGACGATCTCCAATGGTTCAAGTTCGAGGCCGGCGAAATCGACGTCGCGGCGATCCCGCCGGCGGTCTTCCCTTACGTCATGAAGACCCCGCGGCTCAAGGCACTGCTGCTGCGCATCGTCACCGTCACCACGCGCTACCTCGGCATGAACTGCCAGATGCCGCCGTTCACCGACCTGCGCGTGCGCCGCGCCTTCAACTACGCGGTCAACAAACCCAAGCTGGTAGCAGTGCTCAACGGCCGCGGGATCGTCGCCAACGGTATCCTGCCGCCCGGGCTGCCCGGCTACGATCCGGCGCTGGCCGGCTATCCCTACGATCCCGCCCAGGCGCGCCGCCTGCTCGCCGCGGCCGGCGTGGCCCGGGGCATGAGCGCGACGCTCTGGATGCCCGCCGATCAGACCATGATGATCCTCGGCCAATCGATCCAGCAGGATCTCGAGCTGGTCGGCGTCCATCTGCGGCTCAAGCCGGTCGCCTTCGCGCCGTTGCTCGAAGCGCTTCGCCAGCCGCGTACGGTGCCGCTGTTTTTTTCCGGTTGGGAGGCCGATTTTCCCGACCCCGAAAATTTCCTCGCGGTGCTGCTCTCGCGTGCGCAATGGGGCGCGAACAACGACAGCTACTTTGACGATCCGGCGTTCGACGCGCTGCTCGCCCAGGCCGCGCCGCTGAGCGACCTCGCCCGGCGCTACGCGCTCTATCGCGCCGCCCAGCGCGTCGCCGTCGCCCAGGCCCCGTGGTTTTTCTCTACTACCCAATCACCTACGAAATCCGCCAGCCCTGGGTGCGCGGCTTCGTGCTCAATCCGATGCGCCCGGAGCGCCTCGAAAACGTCTGGCTAACCCCGCATGCCCGCCGCTAGTGTCCTGAGTTTGAAGTTCGTTGAACAAAGAAGCGTTGGAATTGCTGGTGTTTTCGCCGAAATATGTGCTGCGAACCTCTAACTCAGGACACTAGGGAACCTCTGCACAAGTTAGGTTGTCATTCTGAGCGCAGCGAAGAATCC
>JADEYI010000653.1_pt1 | contig 41414 bp, 33 predicted proteins | sample 8542331 | NCBI WGS metagenome assembly JADEYI01 (sample SAMN16510988, study PRJNA670497) | mine drainage metagenome | isolation source: biofilm near Copperflume 1 | place: Germany: Marsberg coppermine Kilianstollen | collected 2018-02 | reverse complement strand
GAGAGTTCAGTAACAGTGATTCCTGCATTGATGCGGGCCTCTTCAAATCTATTCAAATGCCAGTAACCCTGACATCGAGGCTGTCATAGGTCACTTTTTGTCCGAGGTGTTGACTCAGTACCCTGCAAGCACGGACAGCAAGCTCAACCTTTATAGGCTTGCCGTGTTCAATGCTGTAGATGAGGCTTTCTGACACTCTCGCTTCTCTAGCTAGCTGCTTGATAGTCAGTTTAGCATTAAGCCTTGCCTCTTCAAACAAGGTTATCTTAGCTTCAATGTGTTGCGGAGAGGCGAGACGGGGAACACTTTGAACATTAAGTAGGGAAGCACCTGATTTCAAGAACTCTTGTATCCAGTATTTCTCACGTTGTAAGGCGATAGCGTCAATGTCTTCTGGTCTATCTGGCTCTATCTCAATTGTTTCAAGTACCTCTAACTCAGGAGACAAACCAAGTTGCTCCAGCTCGTTTATCCATGCTCTTTTGCTATCTTTTGTATCGTCCTTCACGTGTCGATGCAATCGAAAGTATACGTCTTTCGTGACACCGACATAACGTACCGTGTCGTCTCTCGGGTCAATCAGAGCATAAATGAATCGTGGCTGTGAGTGGAGACTGATTCTAGCTCGCTCTGATTTTTTTCCGAACATTTTGACAGTCCTTGTCTATCTGACCGTTGTAATCCCGAGTTCCTGATACGTCACTTGATACCCCAGATGTTTACTCAACGCAGTACATGCACGAGCAGCTAACGGCGCTCTCACCCTCTCACCCTTTTCTATCTTTTCTATCGTCGCCCTCGATACATTCGCCTCGATCGACAACTGAGTGATTGTCAGTCCGGCATTGGTCCTTAGCTCCTCGAACTTGGTCATAAACGAACGCACCTCCACAAGATTACTTTAGTTTGTCAGATATTATCACATCAGGGCTGTTAATGCAACAGGTTCGCTGTTAAATGCAAACAAGTGTTCACAATCACTTGACATTTGAGGTGAGGTTGTTTATAATATCATCAATGGTAAGCAATTATTAGCTCTCATTGACAATGAAGCGCTATTAATTGAAAAGGAAAGTAAAGTCACTTATAGACAATAAAATGCATTTTCAGCATTTTCAGTGACTTAAAACCGTAGTCCGACACGTTTTTTAGATATGTTAGTCATAAAAAGAGAGGAGGTACGACTATACTGACCCATTGCGGGAACAACGGGTCAGCAATGAGAGTACACACGTAGCTAGCCGTTAAACACACCTACGGGTTCCTCTCTGCCTCCATAAAGGCACAGAGCCGCCCGACCTGTCAAGTCTGTTGAATGGGATGCACACCCATGACCGGAAGGGAAGCCATATGACCATACTTATCACGAACTACACGATCTATGATCTGGCCTACTACTACGCCGATCTGAGGTCTCTCCCCTGCCTCTCACGCGAGGAACGGCAGCACCTGCTGACTGACCTATCGGAAGCACGTTCTACCCGCGCGACACTCCCGGAACTGTAGCTCAAACAGCAGCTGATCGAGAGCTACCTGCCCTTCGCCAAACATCTCGCCATTACGCTCTGTCCGCCCGTGCTCTACCGCCGTCTGCTGCCTGAACTGATTGGGGCGGTCAATCTCGCAGTGGTCGAGGCGGTGATGCGCGCTGACCTGAACAGCACGTTGAGCCTGGACGCCTATGTAGCCGCTTACGTGCGCGCGGCCATCAAGCGGACGCTGAGTACCGACGAGCTACTGCCCATTCCATCTCAGGCACGGGAGCGCGCCCAGGCCGAGGGAATGCTTGACCAGATGCACATGCAGTATCGAGTTCTCAGTCTGGATGCCTACATGGCGTGGTTTGACTCCGATGCGTCCGAAGAACCTCTGCTCGCGCCTCTGCTGCCGATGGAGGCCGCGCCTGAACGCCATCCTGAGCAGTGCGCACAGGTGGACACGCTCCTCTCCTATCTCTCGCCTCGCGCTCAGGCCATCTTGCGCCTGCGCTATGGTCTGTCGGATGACAACGAGCGTTGCCATACTACCGACGAGATTGCGGCGATCACTGGCATCGAGCGCGGGGTGATCCGCAGCATTGAACGCGATGCTCTCACCCGACTGAGAGCCTTCGTAGCAGGCAAGGCCACGCTGGGCCAGAAGAACGGTAAGCCCTGCATTCGCTACCCTGACGCGCATAACACCGCTGCCAACACACCAGAGCAGGAAGCCACATTGATGGCGGCTTACGACGACTTACAAGCGCGGGACATCATCGTCACTGGACGCTCGCTTGCCGATGCCGCCGATACCAGCGTCGAGCGCGCATGGACGTTTTTGCGTCGGCATCGCAGCGAAACACCTACCGAGGCCAGGGCGCGCCAACGCCAGCAGAAGCTGGAGCGGGTCTGCGCCCGACTGGAAGCGCAGGGGGTACACGTCACGAGTCCATTGCTAGCAAAAGAGGCAGGAGTCGCCAAGCAGTCCGCCATCGACTTCCTTACTGCCAGAAGGAGCATGAACCATGCTACAGCTTAATCCAGGGAGTTGGCAACTCGGTCTCCAGCCGACGCGGTTGACGCTGCACGAGGCCGACCCCATCACGGGCAACGAGGACTTGCTTTCCAGCCTGTTCTACGAGTTCTACCGGGGCTATACCATCTACAGCACGGTGCGTGGGCGCTGTTGCATTCACGGGCAGCAGGGTTGTCTCAAGCTGTTGGGACGGTTTGTGTGCTTCTATACGATTGAGGATGCCAAGAGCTTCATTCAGTGGCTGCGCCGCGAGGGCTATACCTCGGCTGATCGTGTCGAGCGGTCTCTGCCGCCAGAAGCGTATGTCTGGTTGAACTGTTGGACGCGGCTCCGACAGCCCAAATCGGCGCGGCCTGTGCAATCGGTGTCGTAGCAAGAGCAGTGAGAGGAGACGCGAGGTGAAGCGAAGCACGACCCCAACCTTTCTGTTAGAGTTGCCCCTACAAGTTGACGCAGGGCAGGCCACACGTCTCCGCGCCCATTTTGAGGCGGCGCGTTGTCTCTACAATGCGCTCCTGGGCGAGGCCATGAAGCGACTGCGGGCCATGCGTGCTGACCCCGCATGGCAAGAGGCACGCGCCATTCCACAGGCACAGAAGCAAGAGCGCAGGGAGGCCTTTGCAAGCTTACGGCAAGCCTATGGCTTTTCCGAGTATGCCCTGCACGAGTTTGCGAAAGCAGCCAATTGCTCCTGGATTGCCGATCATATTGACTCGATGATGGCCCAAACCCTGGCAACCCGCGCGTATCAAGCCGCCAACCGGGTGTGTCTCGGCACAGCCAAAAACGTGCGCTTCAAGAGCAAGAGGCGCGGCCTGGATAGCGTGGAGAACAAGCGCAACGATACAGGGATGCGTTTCGTGCTTGATCCCAACGCCGGGGATGGCGGCTTTATCATCTGGAACGCAGAGGTCCTGCCTGCCCGCATCGAGTGGCGCGATGCCGTGGTGCAGCATGGACTCCGGCATCCCATCAAATACGCCCGGCTCGTGCGGCGCAAGGCGTCTAGCCCGAAGGCACAGGGAGCAGACAGCCAGGGCTACCGCTACTACGTGCAGTTGGCCTTAGAAGGCAAGCCACACCAGAAAAAGAAGCACACGGTGGGAACGGATGTGATAGGTCTGGATCTCGGCCCCTCGACCATCGCCATGGTACCACAGCAGGGCGAGGCACAGCTTCTCCCCTTCTGTCAGGAACTCCAACCCGATGCCCGCGCCAAACGGCGCTTACAACGCAAGCTGGACCGCCAGCGCCGCGCCAACAACCCAGAGAACTATGACGACAAGGGCCGCATCAAGAAACAGGGCAAGCGGCGACTTACCTGGAAGAATAGCAAAGGCTATCTCGCCACGCGCCGCCGCCTTGCCGCGAAAGAGCGCAAGTTAGCGGCTCATCGCAAGAGCCTGCACGGGCGGATGGTGCATCAGATCATTCGGCGCGGCAACACCATCCGGACCGAGAAACTGTCATACAAAGCCTGGCAGAAGCAGTACGGCAAGAGCGTGGGACGCAACGCCCCAGGGATGTTTTTAGAGCATCTGAGACGCACGGTTGCAAGCACCGGCGGCACCCTGAGCGAGTTTCCTACCAACACTACCAAACTGTCCCAATACTGTCACGGCTGTCAGAGCTACGTCAAAAAGCCGCTCTCCCAGCGCTGGCATCACTGCGCCTGTGGCATCGGCCCAGTGCAGCGCGACCTGTACTCGGCCTGGCTGGCGACTCACCTGAAGTATCCAAACAGCATCCCCTCTATCGCCCAGGACTGCTGGGAAGGTGCGGATCTGCGCCTGCGGGCAGCGATAGAGGTTCTGAAACAACGTGCGAATGAGGGGCAAGCTCTGCCCCGAAGCGTGGGTATTCCCTACGCCGGAGCGCGTCTGCCCGAAAGTCTTGCGCCGAATCAACAAGAGCTAGTCTACCGGAGAGGTAGACTAGCAGCGTTGAAGTAGGCTCAGGAACCTCCTGCCAGAGGCGGGAGAGGGTCAGAGCGGGTGCAAGAACACGTACAAAGGAGCCAGTACCAGGGTGATGGTGCTGAGCAGCTTGATGAGCACGTGCAGTGAGGGACCGGCGGTGTCCTTGAAAGGATCGCCTACAGTATCACCAACGACGCCCGCTTTGTGCGGCTCGCTTTTCTTGCCCAGGACGGTGCCAGTCGGGTCGTTGCGGTCAACCATCTCGCCTTCCGCATTGACCTTCAGGTAGCCAGCCTCGATGTACTTCTTGGCATTATCCCACGCTCCGCCGCTATTGTTGAGGAAGAGGGCCAGCACGATTCCGCCCATTGTACCAACCATCAACATGCCAGCCTCAGCTTGCGGGCCAAGAATGGTGCCAACCGCGATGGGGGTGAGCACGGCCACAACGCCAGGCAGAATCATGGCGCGCAACGCTCCTCGCGTGCTAATATCCACGCAGCGGGCGTAGTCGGGATCGACGCGATCTGCAGGGTCCTCAGCCATGATCTTGGGATTGGCGCGGAACTGGCGTCGCACCTCTTCAATCATACGCTTGGCGGCTGCGCCAACGGCGCGGATAGCCAGCGCACTGAAGAAGAAGACCAGTGTAATACCGATCAGGGCCGCGATAAAGACCGCGATGTTCGCAAGGTCAACCGTGTAGACGCCAGCGGACGCTGTTTTAGCGGCGGCGAGAGCCTGCGCTGAGCAATTCGCGCTTGCAGGACAGGTGCTATTGACTTTAGAAGTGAACAGCACATCCAGGTAGGCGCTGAACAACAGGAATGCAGCCAGGGCCGCCGAACCAATGCCATAGCCTTTGGTCAAGGCTTTGGTGGTGTTGCCTACGCCGTCCAGCGCATCGGTGATGTCACGCACAGACTCGGCCTGTCCGCTCATTTCGGTGATGCCGCCAGCATTGTCGGTGATGGGTCCGAATGTGTCCATCGCCAGAATATAGGCGCAGCTCATCAGCATACCCATGGTGGCAACGGCTGTGCCGAAAATGCCGCCCGAGTTGATGGTAATGGCGTTCGATGGAATCTGTACCTGGCTACCGAAGAAGTAGGAGAGACCCAGCGCGGCAGAGATCGCCAGAACAGGCAGCACCACGCACTCAAAACCTACCGCGATACCTGTGATGATAGTCGTGGCCGGGCCGGTCAGCGTCGCCGCCGCGATTTCACGCACTGGACGCCAGGTACCAGCCGTGTAATACTGTGTGATATACACGAAGGCAATGCTGAGCAAGATGCCCGTGGTTCCCGCGAAACCAAACCAGACCCAGCCGGGAATGCCACCATTGGAGGTGACGTTAATGGTTCCGGCACCGGTATCAGCGCCGCCCAGCAGCAGATAGCTGCCAAGGAATACGCCAATGATAGAGAAGGCACAGGTGATGAAATAGCCAATGTTGAGCTGGTTCATCGCGATTTCACCAGGGTCTTTACCGGCGGCCTTATCAGGCTCGGTGACGATAGAGGGGCGAATCCAGAGCAAGCCAATGGCCGAGGCGATCAAGCCAAAGGCGCGCACCACCAGTGGGAAGAGAATCCATCCCAGGTTGCGGGTGAAGGAGTAGAGCGCTACACCCAGGATCATGGCGCCGATGTTTTCGGCGGCGGTGGACTCGAAGAGGTCAGCGCCACGACCGGCGCAGTCACCAACGTTGTCGCCCACCAGGTCGGCGATAACGGCGGGGTTGCGCGGGTCATCTTCAGGAATGCCAGCTTCAATTTTACCAACGAGGTCAGCGCCTACGTCGGCAGCTTTGGTGTAAATACCGCCGCCGAGCTGGGCGAACAGCGCTACGAAGCTTGCGCCAAAACCGAAACCCACGATCAAGGACGGGGCTACCGCCGGGTTGGTCAAACCGCCATACGCGGTGAACACCAGGGAAACGCCCAACAGTGAAAGTGAGACGACCAGGAAGCCGGAGACCGCGCCTCCGCGCAGTGAGATCATCAACGCCTCGCCCAGGCTGCGGGTGGCGGCGCTGGCGGTGCGCGCATTAGAGCGCACCGCCACGTCCATGCCGATGTAGCCAGAAATACCAGAACAGACCGCGCCGATCAGAAACGCCAGGGAGGTGTGCCAGGCCAGGCTGAACTTGTCCGCCGAGCTGCCCTGTCCAAGCAGGGCAAGCACCACACCGACGATGACGGCAGCAAATATGGAGAGAATAGCGATGGTACGATATTGTCGATTGAGGAAAGCCCTCGCGCCTTGAAAAATAGCGTCGGCGACTTTCTGCATCTCAGGGGTGCCGCGGTCTTTGCGAAGTACGTAGCTGGCCAGGTACGCCGCAAAAAGCACCGCCAGTACCCCGACGACAAGAGGTACGATGATATAGTTGCTCACGTTAGGTTGCGCCCTCCTTAGGCATTTGATTAAAATAGCAAGGGGTCAACTTTGACCCTTAGCAGAGACTATGCTTACTCGTCCTTGTTAAGCCGAAAAGCGACCTGCCCGGGTGACCACAATGGTCGCCGTCTTTCTCATGAGTGAGACGTTTAGATTACGCCCTAGTGTAACATAGTGTTTGTTCTATGACAAGTATTTTCGTAACACTCGATGAGCGCGAAATAGCCGCGCATGTTCGTCATAAACCTGAGCCGTTAAACTGGTGTTACACCCCTTGCAAGTACCCCATCTTCGTACCTTTCCCAGACGTTTAGAGATAAGGCTTTCTCTGAGCGAACTTAAGAAGTGTCCCACCTGTCATCCTGAGCGCAGCGAAGGATCTGGCTCGCCTAACGCAGAGATCCTTCGCTGCGCTCAGGATGACAGCCACTATCTCCACATGTCTGTCCTTTCCCTTTCATACCTCGACGAACACAACGGGAAGCCTACCAGGAGAGTCGCTGCTTATAACTGCGCTTGAATACGCCCCAGTAGTGGCACGAGTTGTTTTTTGCGGGAGACGAGACCTTCTACCACCAACGAATGCCCACCGGCTTCGAGAGGACTTCCCAGTGTCTCCGCGACAGCGCGTTCACCTCCAGAGACGAGTAATGTACACTTCATATTGATTATATCAACTATCATGAAGAGAAAAGAAGTGTAGCCGCGTTCATGTGCGATGCGCTGCATGGTTTGCTGCAATTCCGCGCTGCGCTTCTCGATGGTGGCCGGGCTGGCAGTTTCAACCGTGCCGATGGCAAACTTTGTGTCGCGCACGGTAAATTCCTTGAAGTCGGCGGTCAATAGTGCTTCCGCGCTGCGCGAGTACAGATCAACCGCTGCCGCCGCGAAAATCTCCTGTCCGTAGTGTTCGATGTCTTCACCCGCGATTTGTGCCAGTTCGGCGGCGATGCGCTCGTCACGCGGTGTGCAGGTGGGTGAGCGCAAAATCAGCGTATCGTACAGCAGCCCGGCGAGCAGCGTGCCGGCGACTTCGCGTGGAATGGCGACTTCTGCTTCATGATAGAGGCCGGCGATAATGGTGCCGGTGCAGCCCACCGGGTCGGCGCGGAACATAATGGGTCGGTTGGTATGTATATCGGCGATGCGGTGATGGTCAATAATGCCCAGTAAGTCCGCTTCCTCGATACCATCCACCGCCTGCGATTGCTCGTTGTGATCGACGAGAATGATGCGTTTGGGATGCGCGTTGATCAGGTCGGTGCGCGAAAGATAGCCTACCAGCTTCCCCTCGTTATTCACCACCGGCAGCGAACGCCTGCGAACCAGCGTATGTTGCACTTCGCTCATCAGGTCTTCAGGATGGCAGAAATCAAATTCGCGGTTCATGTACTCCTGGATACTAATGCTCAGGTTTATCAGGCGCACCGCAGTGAAGGTATGATGAGCGGTGCTGATGACCAGCACGCCGCCTGTACGCGCCGCCGCCAGCGTGCGTTCAGACACCAGCAGGTCGCCAGTAATCACCAGCGCTGCCGCGCCGCTTTCAATAGCCTTGAGCTGCGCATCCTCGCGATCACCCAGCACAACCAGGCAGCCAGGCTCGATGTAATCCGCCATCGTTTCAGCCTGCATCGCCCCCACCAGTACGCGATTGCCCAGCTTGCGCCTGCCATCCACCAGCACGCGCCCCCGCAACACGCGCACCAGGTTTTCGCGGTTCAATAGCACGCGATTAACGGCGCGTGGATCAAGATCATTAAAAAAGAGTTTGGCGAAATCCTCGGTGGCGATAATGCCATGCACTTTATTTTCATGATCGACAACGGGCATCGAGCGCCGGTTATGCTCCTGCAATAACTGACCGGCCTCCAGGAGTGGCTGTTCAAGGTAGGCCGATATGACGCCGCGTCGCATGACATCGCGCACCTGGAGATATACATCGTCTATCGCTTCTGGTGGCTCAACCTGGTATCGCTCCAGCACAAAGCGCACTTCTGGTTTCAAATCGCCATGGCGAGCCGCGATTGCCTCTTCTTCCCCCTGCATCCGAAGCAGTAGCGCATACGCATACGCCGAGGCCACAGAATCCAGGTCAGAGTTCTTGTGCCCAATCACATAGATTGGCCGTGCCATTGTTCTTCCCCCTCCGGGTCATTTTCCCAATGTTGTCCGGTGTATATAGGCGAGTTTGTATACGTTCTCACATAGGTTATGCGATATGGGAAGCGTTTAATTCCTGTGCGATGACTCCCGTATCTATTATAGTGAGGTATCTTCAGCTTGTACAGGTGGTGTTTCGCTGGCGCAACTCGTGCAGGGGATATTCTGACACCTTTCTTTCTCAGCCCTCTGCGAGCGGCAGCGTAAATAAAAAGGTAGAGCCTTCACCCCTGACTCCGCTGCTCTCGACCCTGATAGTGCCTTGCATGGCCTCCACGAGTTGCCGGGATATAAACAGGCCCAGGCCGCTTCCCCGCACCTTGCTGTTTAAATCGCGTTCCAGGCGCACGAATTTATCGAAGATCTCAACTTGCCTGTCAGACGGGATGCCTGGCCCCTGGTCACTCACGCTTATGCAGGCCATATGCGTCTCTTGCTCTTCGATGGCGGCGACGCAGATGGAGGTACGCGGTGGCGAGTAGCGCACGGCATTGGCAAGCAGATTATGCAGAACCTGCTTCAAGCGTGTTTCGTCGGCCATGACTGCGATGCGTGCGTCGATGTCAATCTCGATGGATTGCTGTCCCTGAGCGATCCACGGTTCAAAGAGTTCGCTCACGGCTGTGGTAATCTCCTTCAAGACGATGCGCGTGCTACGCAGACTCGCGGCATCTACTTTTAGGCGGCTGGCGTCCATGATGTTGGCTTGCAGCAGTACTAACTCATCGCAGGCCCTGCAGGCTTTTTCGAGAAAAGAACGCCGCATCTCCGGGCTTACATCATCCATCTCACGCAGCACCTCAAGGTAGCCCTGCACAATAGTGAGTGGTGTGCGTAGCTCGTGGCTGGCGGTCGTGAGAAACGCATCTTTGAGTTGATCAAGCTCGCTCAACCTGGTATAGGCGATACGTAGCTCCTGGTAGAGTTCCGCGTTTTCTCGGGCGGCGGCAGTCTGTTCCTCGAGACTACTCAACAAGCGTGGATAGGCAGAACCAATCAGACCGATGAGCAGGGACACGAGCGTTGCCACGCCGACTATGATAGTCCACTGCCCATTGGGAATGAGCGTACTGTCCCACGACAGGCTCAGTGTAGTCCAGATAGCAAGCAGGCTTGCCAATCCTCCTACGCCACTGCACAGGTAAAGCAGCCAGGCAGGCGCATTGAGTTGCTCAGGTCTTTTGGCGAGCAGCTTGCGAAAGCGGCGTAAGAGGAGTGGTAAATCGAGGAAAAGAATGACCATGGAGATGCACCAGATGACGGTGATCGTAGCCTGGGAAACGTTATAGACTTTGGCCGAAAAGTTTGCGCCTTCCGATGTATAAAGCGCTGGTCCGAGAAAGTAGGTGAAGAGGGCAATGACCAGCACGATACCTGTCTGTACAAAGATGGCCTGGTATGGCGCCGCGTGACGGTTTACTCTGGCCAGAGCGGAGGGCAGCCGGTGATCCAGAGCTGAGACGAACAAGATGCGCGCGAATGTCACGTTATAGACAACAACAACGAATATGAAGAAGGTGACGAAGATGAAGCCGACCAGAACGGCCAGGGGAGCGCCAAAAACCATATTAACGGCAGTGAGGGTGGAATAGGGTAAACTCGATGCGTTCTGTAACTGTGGCACCACCACCATCACTCCAAAGGTACCCAGCAAATAAGCCAGCAGGACGATCCATGGCCCCCAACGCAGAAAGAGCGATGGCGCGTTGGGCTGTCGCGCTTCGGCTGCCATGTTGAGAGGAACTTCAATGCCGAGCAATGCCAGCACAATTACTCCGTACAAGACGATGTTTGGCCCACCAAAGCCAAGTCTGCTGCTCGTGAAAGGAACCTGGGGAGCGTGTCCCTTGAGAAGCCAGACGGCCCCTGCCAGACCAACAATCAGAATGGCTATGACATACAACAGGATAACCCCTTTGATAAACCGCATAAGCAGACGCAGTGGTAATGTCGAGAGCCAACCAGCTACAAGCAGAATGATGAGTACCACAACACCCTGTTGCCAGGGCATAATCCGGGTGGCTCCGGCTCCCCAGATTTGCGCAACAATGCCCTGCAGCAGGGTCAGGACGCCATCACTGGCAGACAACAGCACCAAAACCCCTGGAAACCAGGCACAGAACCCGGCAAAAAATCCCAAAAGGGGACCCATTGCCCGGTGCGTCCAGATATAGATGGAGCCATCAACCGGCATAAAGCGATTGAGCTGCCCTGTGACGATGGCGCCGGGCAGCAGAAACGTCACAGCGCCCAGAATCCAGTAAAAGTAGGTAGCAGATCCCGCCCCCACAGTAGCCTGGACGACAGAAGCGTTGGGAATGAAAAGGACAATGGCGATGAAAATGGCGAACAGATCAAGGCGGGAAAGGACACGCGGTAATAGTTCGTTGGTGCGTTGCTCCGAGCGCAACGGTTCGCCCAGAGCGCTTTGTAAGACTGTAGGAGTGTATTCTGCCTCAGGCTTCTTCACCATGCGCATTATCCCCACTCTAGTGCTAATTGCCTGAATCTTTAAGCTTTGCCCGTGGTATAGCCAGTGTATGCTGTAGTATAGCAGATTGATGTTCGTGAAGATAGTGTTTAATAGTCTGAAAATGGAATCTTCAAAACATGGGCACAGATAACCAGCGGTATCAAAACAAAAAGCTCTCTACTCCAGGACGCGGAAAAGAAAAAAGCTGCACCAGTCTATACTCTAGCTGGCTGGATCAAAATAGATGACGGTATTGCAGGACTCAAACTAGACCATATAGTTTATAATAAAGAAGAGTTGATAGAAAGAATACAGAGCAAAATGCCAGCATCTGACTATAAACAGCTTATTAGAGAGTGTGTCCTGCGCGATGAGGACTTTATAAAGGCTACTTTTAGCGGGCAACACCGGGATCGCACTGTTGCGTGGATAAAAGTGGTTGTGCGTCCAGTGCTTGTGCAGGGGAAGAAGCACATGCAGTTTTCGTACTTCGATACCAAAAAGGATATTACGAAGAATTACCGGGATGATGAAAGCGCGGCAATGCTTGAGCAGCTTATAGCGCTTGAGTTCAAAAACGTGCATGTGCAAAGCGCCCGCCGGGTTATAACCGTTACTGTAACTCATAAGGGGAAGGCCATTGTCCGCACTGGCACGTCTGAGAGCCAGCCGCGAGACCCGAATTTGTCTCATGATCGCCAGAAGGCACGGCTGTTGACGGCTACCGGTGCCGCGCCTTTTCTGAAGGCGGTCGGCATCATGTCTGAAGATGGCAAGATTCGGGCGGATATGCAGAGTAAGTTCCGGCAGATCAATGAGTTCTTAAAGCTTGTGCAGCAAACGGGAGAACTGGAAAAATTCAGTACATTGCCCCTGCAAGTCGTAGATTGTGGCTGCGGTAACGCCTATCTTACTTTCGCTTTCTATTATTATCTCAACTCCGTGCTTCACATACCGACCCATCTAACGGGAATCGATGTCAATGGAGAACTCTTAGCGCGCCATAGCGAAAAAAGCGCGAGTTTAGGCTGGAGCGGTCTCACATTTCAAACGACCAGCATCATAGATTTTAAGCCGGTGACGCGGCCAGATATCGTACTGGCTCTCCACGCCTGCGATACTGCTACAGATGAGGCGCTGGCTCAGGGCATACAGTGGGACAGTAAGCTTATCATTAGCGCGCCGTGTTGCCAGCATCACCTGCAAAAGCAACTCGATCATCAACCCGCGCCTCGTCCGTTTGAGGCGGTGGAACGCCACAGTATTTTGAAAGAACGCCTGGGAGATATCTTGACCGATACATTCCGTGCCTTGATACTGCGTATTATGGGATATCAGACAGATGTAGTTCAGTTTGTCTCAAGCGAGCATACCGCGAAAAACTTGATGATACGAGCCGCAAAAACCGTGAACGTGGGGGATGCGAAGTTCGTGCGGGAATACAGAGACCTCAAAGACTTCTGGAAAGTCACTCCTTACCTCGAGCAATTGACAGGCGAGGACTTCACACATCTTCTGGCGGCTCTCCCGCAGACCTTTCACTCGTAAATCTTTTAGAGAAAAGTGCGGAGGACATCTTAACCTGAGAATAGCCATTTCTCCCTATTTTTTTGAAAATCGATGAATGAAGATAAAACAACATGGTACACTTGAACCTGGAAGCCTAAAGTATCCGGGGAGAAAATGTGCGAACGTTAGAAATATTTATAGAACAGACAGTTCCCGGCGATGCGCGTCCCATGGAACTCGCAGCCCATGCGCCTGTTTCCGCGCTCGTGCCAGCCATTGTAGACGAACTGCAATTGCCGCGCACCGATCTCCTGGGGAATCCCCTGGTGTATGTGCTGCGCTACGCGCCAGCCGGCCCCATGTTGCCCGATGATAAAAGTCTGGTTGCCGCGGGAATTCACTCCGGCACAAAACTGTCGTTGGATTCATATGTGCTTGAAGGGTCGGTGGCTACTTTAATGCAGAACCGTCAAGGTCAAGGGCCGCGTCAACCTGCCTTCTATGCTTCGGATACCCTGGCCGACTCTGCTGCCTTTCCATCTCTAGATATGCATACTTCCGGGTCGATGCACGCTGTGCCGCGTCAGAAGAAAAAACGCTGGTCGCGGCGCGCATTTCTCCTGCTGGGAGGAACGGCCCTGGGCGCGGGAGCAGTTGGCGCAGCCTATGCCGCCAATCGCCCTCTCTTCTCTTTTTTGAACGCGGGCCAGAAGCAGGTTGTAAAAACGACACCCGCACCGCAAACAACGCCCGCGCGTGTCAACGCTACCAGCGGGCCATTCACGCCGCCTGCTTCAGCCAGGGCCGCGCTGGTATTCACGCAGCACCAGCAAACTGTGCGCTCGGTTGCCTGGTCGCCCGATGGCAAAACGATAGCCAGTGGCGCCAATGACAGGCTATTGATGACCTGGAATATGGACGGTGTTGCGCGGGGGCAGCAGAACTTGCCAGGATCAGTACGAGCCGTGGCCTGGTCGCCCGATGGTCAATGGCTTGCCGCCGGCTCCGTCAACCAACTGGCGTTGTTCAATGCCGCGAACGGCCTGGCGCAGCAACAGGTCGTGAACGCGCACAACAAAACCGTAACGACGCTTGCCTGGTCGCCTCAACAGCCATTTCGCCTGCTTTCTGGCTCGCTCGATATGCAGGCTATCGTCTGGAATATCCCCGGTTTTACACAGCAGACCGACTTCATGCGCCATACCGCCGCCATATTATCTGCCTCCTGGGCATCAGACGGTCAATCGGTAGCCACCTCTTCAGAAGGCGGCGTGGTGCGTGTATGGAATGCTAACAGCGGGCAGGAGCTTCATGGATACTACCTGGATGCGCAATCGCCCATGCGCGCGCTGGCGTTTGCTCCAACCAGCAATACGCTGGCGGTCGGGGGAGATGATGGTCTTGTGCGCCTCTGGTCAGGGCTAACCTGCCAGCAACAGCAGGGCGGCTTTGGCAACCAGTGTATGGACACCCCGCAGCGTTTGACCGCGCATACCGGCGTTGTGCGCGCACTGGCATGGTCGCTCGATGGACGTTTGCTGGCGACAGGCGGCGACGACGGCACGCTGGCAATCTGGTACCCCACGCAGCGTCAAACACCGCTTTTGCGCGTGCGCCTTGATGCACCAGTGCTTTCACTTGCCTGGTCCCCGAGTGGAAAGCAAGTCGCGACCGCTTCTGGTAACAATGTTACACTCTGGGGCCTGTCTTGACCATCCTGCCACGTGCTGGAATGGTACCATAGTCCTACTCTCTCAGGAAAAAAGTAATCGCCCTCATCTCCTGGTCTATAACCATTCGTATTATTTAAGTGAGCAAGCCAGATTTTTCATCTTAAATGCGATCGTTGTAAACGACTAGGAAGTGTAGGTCGTCATGCATAGCAAAAAAGAAGATACCTTGCCATTTGTTGCCCCCGATTTTATCAACGAGTCTTCGCTTTTACCTTCCATGCCACCTGGTGAACCGGGCGAAGAAGAACATGATGCCTGGGATAATAATTGTGACCCTTTTGAACAGCGATTTTTGCCGACCTCTCTTGAATCTGCTCCAATAGAGGAAGCTGATATTCAACGAGCCTTCGCTCAGGCAGATACCCATATTATCAGTAATGCGCCTGTACCGCCCTCGTCTCCCACGCGCCCCCCGCGCTGGTCGGTTTCTCGCTGGCGCGCGCTGTCATTCCGCCGCAAGTTTTTTGTTTTACTGGCGCTGCTTATCGTCTTACTCTTGATGGTTGACGGTACTTTATTTTTGCTCAATACTACCCGGCCTCATTTCTCCACTGTACTATCCGGCGCTCCTACCCGCCCCATACTTACTGTGACCCCTCCTGTGACACGTCCAGGTGAGACCGTTACCCTGCATATCGCCGGTTTCTCACCTTCCGCGCGCGTATTACTAACCCGCGATATGCAGCAAGCGGTGCGCACCGACGGTAGCGCTTCACTCATCAAGCTGGGAAGTGATGGTCACGCGGACCTGCATGTGCTGATTGAAGACAACTGGGGAGCGGGGACGCATCTCCTTCTGGCTGAAGATACTCACTCACGTTATATCGCCAGCGTCTCGCTTCAAGTGATGAGCGATTTTCCCGCACCGCTTCCGCATTTGTTAGCAAGTACTCCCGATCAACCTGACGGGTTGAAAGGTCCACTGGGTTTTGGGACGGATATTCCTGAAGAAAACACGCTTCAATCGTTACTGTTGCGCAATACTGGTGGAAGTTGGATTTCCTGGCAAGCCACGAGCGATCAACCCTGGTTGACTCTGTCTCCCCAACAGGGCGTTTTCCAGGAAAGCCAGGGTGTTTTTGTGGCAGCGGCGCGCGTGCGGCTTGCGCCCGGCTACCATCAAGGAACGATTACTATTACATCCAACGCGGGTAAGCCTATCATCATTCAGGCGCAGGTGACTGTGCTTCCGCCGCAAAAGGCTACCTCCGCCCTGCTGGTAGTTGAGCCTCCCCTGCTTTCATTTACCGCGACCGACGGGGCTAACAGCCCGGCTCCTCAGTATCTGACTATCAGCAATCCAGGCGCGCAGCCATTGAACTGGTCGCTCACGACGAGCGTACCGCGAGATGCTCTCGCGCAAAACCTGCCCGAGAATGGTCAAGACACCAATACATGGTTACGCACTGATACCACCTCGGGTAGTGTAATGCCAGGAGCCAGCGCGCGCATCCGGGTCATGGCTCAGAGTCAACAACTCCTTCCGGGTGTATACGGTGGAATTCTGCTTTTTACCGTCAACGGAAATCCGCTCGTTGCTATGCAACCGGTCGCGGTCGCGCTCACTGTGCAGCCGCGCTGCGGTGTGATTGCAAGCCCCGGCAGCGTTTTGCTTGCAAGTGTTGCCGGCCGGCAGACCCCATTCGATCAGCCACTCGCCATCAGCGCTACACCTGGTTGCGCGGACGTGACGAACTGGCAAGCCTTCTCACAGGCGAGCTGGTTGAAAATGACGCCAACCAGTGGTCAACTACAGCCTGGTGTCATCGTGAAGGGCAATCTCCTATTCGATTTAAGTAGGCTCGCTCCTGGAACATACACTACTTCAGTTGACTTGCTAACTGAAATGCGTTCGCAAACGCTAATGCTGCAACTAACGGTACTCTCTCCATCAGCAACCATACCCGCGACACCACCTGTTTTGGGAACTCCCACTAATAGCACGCCGGTGCCAACGACGCCAGTGGTGCCAGCGACTCCATCGCCTGCTCCTTCGAGTACGGTCGCTCCGGGAACGCCCACACCGGTTCCGCAGCCATGCACGCTGCAAGTGACCCCCACGCATCTTACATTTATTGCAACCCTGCTCCAATCGAATCCTCCCGCGCAAACGCTCGCGCTGAGCGTGTCGGGAAACTGTCCGCAGTCCGTATCATGGGCGGCCTCGTCAGATGCCGCTAGCCAGGGCTGGTTGCATCTAGCGGTAACATCGGGCGTCGTCAGCAAGAGCGGCGCTACGCTGGTTGTGCAGGTGAATACCAATGGTAAGCTGTTAGGCACCTACACGGGACAAATCACACTGACGGCCAACGATCGTAGCGGGGTGGCAACACTGGGGAGTCCGCAGGCCATTTCGGTGACGCTGACGGTGGTATTGTAAAAAGTCAGGGAGTGAAAGGCTGTGTGGAGCCTTCTACTCCCCACTCCTGAGTGCGGAACAAAGGAAATTGGTCTACGTCCTGATGCTGATTGACAACCGAATAAGGTAATGGCGTAGTTCCGTCCTGATGCTGATTGACAACCGAATGGAATAAGGCGCGTCCCGCGCCTTATTCCATTCGGTTGTCAATCAGCATCAGAAGCACAAAATTTAGTGCCTGGTCTCTTCTGTCCGGGGTATCCCACCGGCGAGTTCCAACATCGCTGAAGTGTCAAACACGCCCCAACTTTCGACAATCTTCCCGTTAACAATGCGCTCTATGCTCATGCCAGGGATACTATCTGCTCTGGCCGCAACCGTAGGATCTGTTGGCGCAGATGCGGCTCGTATTGGGCCGATATTGTCGCTATGCCCGGTCAGGCGTGTCACGACTTTATCGCCTTCGGCGATCTGGTCCTCAACGGTGAAATGTAAATTTGAGTAGCCGCTCAAGAACATTGTGACGAATTTTTTGAAGCCTTCCAGTCCCGCTGGCAAGTTTGGAGGAACATCAGCGAAGTGATAGGCATAGTTGGGATCAAAAAGTTCCTCCACCAGTGCAGGGTCCCTTTTGTTCAGCACTTCTTCATAGTAGCGGCGAACGAGTGCCTTGTTCGTGTCAACTGACATCAGAAGTTCTCCTTTTTCTCAGTCTTAGCCTCGGTTCATCATGTGAAAAGCGCAATCTCAGGGATTGTACTACTACTTTTTTTCAAATGGCAGCACCGCGCTCATCGATTCTGCCTTCATGAGTAACACGTAACAGATGGCATCTTCGGGTACTATTACCGTGCTCTTGAGGACATTTTCTCGAAACTGCTTACCATTCTTGCTGGTGGAAACCACCGTCACTTTTTAGAAGGATTAGGCGTGTGAATGATAGAACGTCTATCTTTCTAAGAAGGAAGCCACGCCATGCAGAAGCGAGTTGGAAATTTGCGCCGGGGTATAGCCATACTGCTCGGAATTGGTATTATTATCAACTACTTTGATCGCACCAATATCTCTGTCGCCACCAAACCTTTTGAGCAAGAATTTCATTTATCGGCATTCCAGATGGGAATTGTCCTGTCTTCTTATCTCTGGTCCTATACGCTGATGCAAATTCCCGTGGGGGCCTTTCGATTTACCTGTTCCTATCGTGGCTGCCCGGCTACCTGGAAACCCAGCTTCACATGTCCGTATTAAAAAGTGGTTTCTATACCATCATTCCCTGGATAGTCGCGACAATTACAGATATCTTCATCGGCGGCTTGCTGGTTGATATGCTGGTAAAACGCGGTCGAGCTTCAACCAACGTGCGCCGAACCCTGATTGTCCTCGGTATGATATTAGGATTAACTGTCGTTGGCGCAGCCTTCACGACGAACGCAAACAGTGCGATTATCTGGATTTCAATCGCGCTCGGCGGCCTTGCCTTCTCAGCTCCTATTGCCTGGAGCATTCCGTCAATTATCGCGCCAAATGGAACGGTAGGAACTGTCGGCAGCATCATGAATTTTCTGGGCAATGTATCCGGCATTGTCGCGCCTATTCTGGCTGGCTACATTTTCGACCGCACGGGTTCGTTCCTGCTCAATTTCCTGATAGCTGGCGCTATCCTCGTTGTAGGCATCTTCTGCTACATCTTCTTGCTTGGGAAGATTGAACAGATTGAGGCTCCATTCGCGACAAAAGCGCCGCTACCTGAGCCGAATGTGGGGTCGCCAACCGGGTCATCTTAGCCCTTGCACGCCTCTTCAACGAATTGCACCAGTGTCTCCATATCGTCGAGCGCGCGCGATGCCACCCTATGTCGAGAGCGCGGCACGCCCGCCAGCGCGGCATGAGCCAGGCGGCATTGTTCGGCCAGAAAATCGCGACAGTAGGTTCTTGTCCCTGTATGCGCGAAGATGTCCAGCGCCTCTTGAACTTGCGCGGGGGTAACAGGCTTCTCCTGACTGTAAATGTGCAGTAATATCTGCCGGTCCGATGGGCTGGCGTGTTCGAGCGCGTGGAGGATGGGCAGGCTTTTCTTGCGGCGGTAGATGTCGCCCGCTTCCGTTTTGCCGGACTCCACAGCGCTGGCCCAGATACCCAGCAGATCATCGCGCACCTGAAAGGCGACGCCCGTAGCCTGCCCGAAGCTGCGCAGGCTGGCAATGGTCTGTTGGTCGTGTGTGCCGAGTAGCGCGCCCATTTCGGCGGCGCAGGCCATCAACGCGGCGGTTTTGCGGCGAATCATATCGAGATACACGGCAACGGAGACCGCCTGGCGATCCTCAAAACTGATATCCTGGTATTGCCCTTCCGCGATTACCAGGCAGGCGTAGTCGAGCGCGGCACCCAGTTTCACAGCAATGCCCGGCTCGACCCCTCTCTCGAGGACGCCCCAGAGCGTCAAACGCGCCAGCGCGAACATGCCATCTCCCGCGTTGACAGCCTGGGGAATACCCCACAATTTCCACATCGTGGCGCGGTGCCGGCGTGCCACGTCGCCATCTTCGATATCGTCGTGTATGAGGGTGAAATTATGCGTGAGTTCAAGAGCGGCGGCGGCTGGCAAGGCGCGAGCCAGGTAAATAGTATCGGTGGGCGCGTCGCCGACCAGTCCGTTGGCCCCGGCAGCTTCATAGGCTAACAAAAGCAGTGTCGGGCGCATGAGTTTGCCAGGATTGCTCGCTACGGGCGCGAATGTTGCATCTACCCAGCCCAGGTGGTAGCGCATGTACTCGTAGAAATCGAAGCCTTCACCCGCAACGGTTGCCATATCGCTGGCCTTTAGCAGCGCGGCGCGCATCTCCGCCACTATCTCGGGCTGGTAGCGCGTGAGGGTAGATTGAATAGCTGGTATCACTGTCATATGGCATGAGCACAGCATGAGCGCGTGCTGTTTTCCTCCTCAACTTTATGATCTTCAGGGGCGCAGGTAGAATAACACACCTGCAACAATCGTTCCCACGCCAACTACCCAGCGAGTCAACCCTTTTATGCCGCCAATGCGATAGTAGGGAGAGCACAGGTCGCAATAACGGGTGGTTGATTGGTAGCGGTGACCGCGCAAGCCCTCGCGAATAATAGAAATGTTTTCCGCCTTACGTCGCGTATGCATCTCATCGCAGACGTGGCGACCGCACCCGTTGCAACGGAATTCATCTATGTAATGCGAGGTGCGCGAAAGCGACCACTGATCGGGGTAGACCTGCCTGCCACAAACATAACACACCTGCGTTTGCGCCAGGCGCATCTGATTTTCGGCGCACGGAGAATGCTGCTGCTTGGGAAAGTGATCCTGGCAGAAACCCTTGTGGCAATCGGGACAATGCCCCAATGCTTCCTCGTTACATTCATGACAGCGTCTAGCCGCAGTAATGGTATTGTTGCGGCGGCCCTGTTGCAGTGCCGCTTCTCTTTCTGTGTCTCTCATGAAATGCTCTTCCTCGATGAATTGATGGCTCTATATCAAGGTATATGAAACAAAACAAATGGATAAACAATAATCCTGTGGATAGTATAACAGCAGATTTGCCACGGTACAATATTAAGGGTAAAATGGATAGAGTTTATTATTTGCGCGAGTACGCGATGCGTGCAGGGTAGGGGCGGCGGCTCTGTCACGCCCTGGTCGCTTAACAAGGGAGTTTTATGCAATCGAGTACAAACGCCAATACCGCATCCCCTTCGAGACCGGTTAAGGTTCATGCATTACAACAACTCATTCCATGGTGGCAAGATATTGACCCGGCTGTCTATGCTGAACTTCAATTGCCTTCGTTGCGAGAAACGGCGCTGTCACCGGTTGATGTGGCGGTGATTGGCGGCGGAGTGGCGGGATTAAGCGCCGCGCTCGCTCTCAACGAGCGGGACGCGACTCTGCGCGTACTGGTGCTTGAGCAAGCGGAGATGCTGGGATGTGGCGCAACGGGGCGTAACGCGGGTATTTTCACGCCGGGCATCAATATGGCGATGTCCGAAATAGACCCCGCCAGTCCCGCCCTCGACTTCTATCCAGCGACGACGGCGCTATTCCACGACTTCATTGATGAGGGGCAAAAGGACGGCACGCTCCTATCTGTGCGCAAAACGGGCGCGCTCAACATGGCGACGAGCAAACGCGCCGCGTATAAGCTGGAACGCGAGACGCAATTGCGCGTAGAGTCGGGATTGCGCGCAGAGTTATGGACACCCGCGCAGGTGAACGAGGCCACGCGGGGACGGCTCGATACGAAACCAGTAGTCAGCGCCATGTGGCTGCCGGACGAAGGGCGTATCCAACCCTTGACGCTGCTGGCGTACCTTGCGCGGCGAGCGCGTAAAGATTACAACGTACAAATAGTGGGCCAGGCGCGTGTTACAGGATATGAAGCAGTGAAGGGACAGGGGCGGGCAGCTTACTGGCAGGTAACGCTGGCCGGTGGACTGGCAATGCAAGCACGCGCGCTCGTCAATTGTGTCGGGCCGACGGTAGCGGCAAATGCGCGTATTTACGCGCTCGCCTTCAAAGCCGATTTCCCCGCTGATTTTCCCCTGTTCTGGGACGCATCTCCCTATACCTATGCCGACTATCGACCGGGGAATGGTCGCCTGGGCGTGAGTGGCGGTCGTTACGGCAAGGCCGGGATGACGAAAAATGATAACGCATACTATCAACGACTGGCCGATGCGACGCGCCGCTGGGTGCCTGAACTGCGAGGCACAGGCCCCACTCATCGCTGGGCAGTAGACCTGTATGTGACAGCCGACCTGATTCCCGCGATGCGCGTAGTCGAAGAAGTCGTGCCGGGCGTTGCTATCGAGGGTCTGGGTGCCCACGGCGTCCTGCCGGGCATAGTTTTAGCGCGACAAGCCGCTGATTACCTGGTTGGACAGCTATCAAAGTAACGACACCCCCTGATGAATTTTACCAATCAACACCGGTAATGTCATCCTGAGCGCAGCGAAGGATCTCGGTACCCGGCCAGTCAGACCCTTCGCTGCGCTCAGGGTGACAAGACATAACCGACTGTAGTTGGTAAAATTTATCAGGTGTCCCGTCCTGTTCGTCTGCGCATATATAAAAGATATACAAAGACGGGAATTCCACATAGGTCAGGAGAAAATAATGCCAGCGCCGCTGCCTGCGACAACATGGGCCAACCACCGCCTGGAATGGGGCCAACAAACCTACGTGATGGGCATCATCAACGTGACGCCAGATTCTTTCGCCGGTGATGGGCTTGCCGGTACAAACCTGACGCCCGCGGAGATCACCGCCCGCGCCGTTGACCAGGCGCAGCGTTTTGTGGCGGAAGGCGCGACGATGATTGACGTGGGCGGCGAGTCGACGCGCCCAAACTTCGCGCCTTTGAGCTTAGAAGAGGAACTGGCGCGTGTTATTCCCGTAATACAGGCGTTACGCTCTTGCTTGCCTGCTGACATGATTATCTCGATTGACACCTACAAGGCCGAAGTGGCGCGACAGGCTCTGGATGCCGGAGCTGCTATCATCAACGATATCTGGGCCTTACGTCATGACGCGGGAATGGCCGCGCTGGCAAGTGAACGGGCTGTGCCGGTCATCTTGATGGCAAACATGCGCGGCGTTGAGAAGCGCGAGATTGTCAGCGATGTGATGCGCTTTCTGGCAGGCAGCATCGAAATGGCGTTGGCCGCAGGCGTCGAGTGGGAGCGCATCATCATTGATCCTGGCATCGGATTTGGCACCACGCCACAGGAAAATTTGACCCTTTTGCGGCGTCTGGGCGAGTTGCGCGCGCTTGGGCGTCCCATCCTGCTGGGCGTGTCGCGCAAATCCACTATTGGTCTGGTGTTGGGCGGCTTGCCGCCGGAGCAGCGCGTAGAAGGCACCTCGGCAGCCGTTGCGCTCGGCATCGCGCAGGGAGCCGATATTGTGCGCGTCCACGACGTGCGCGAAATGATGCGCGTAGTCAAAATGAGCGATGCCATCGTGCGTGGCTCTACTGACTGAAAAAGACATAAAGGGAACCAACGGTTTTGATGAACTATCAAGAAGCCTTAGCCTATCTCTACAGCTTGAGTGATTTTGAACGCGGCGGCCCGTTTAGTCACGCCCCGCAAGAGAATCTTCCCCGCGAGGCGCGCCTGCTGGCCGCGCTGGGCAATCCACAGCAGCGTTATAGCTGCACCCTCATCGCTGGCACCAAGGGCAAGGGGTCAACCGCCGCCTCTATCGAGCGTGTCTTGCGAGAAGCCGGTCTGCGCACCGGCCTCTACACGCAGCCTGACCTGCACACCTTTCGCGAGCGGATGCGCGTCAATGGGCGTCTCATCAGCGAAGCGGACGTTGCCGGAATGGTGCCTGAACTGCGCGCGGCGGTCGAGCAGATCGAGCGGCTGCATGAGTTTGGCTCCTACATCACCTATGAAGTAGCCACCGCCCTTGCTCTACTCTACTTCGCGCGCCAGCAGGTCGAACACGCCGTCTTAGAAGTGGGTCTGGGCGGGCGGCTGGATGCCACCAACGTAACGCAGCCGCTCGTCTCTGTGATTGCCTCGATCAGCTACGACCACATGCAGATACTGGGAAACACACTGACCGAAATTGCCACAGAAAAGGCGGGGATCATCAAAACAGGCGGCATAGTTGCCACCTCGGCCCAGTCTCCCGAAGCGTTACTTGCCATCGCCGCTGTATCCCAGGCGCGACAGGCAAAACTGGTGCGCGTGGGCGCGCTGGGAGATGATCCCGCGCAGGCCGAAGTGGATGCCGGACTAGTGCCACCTCTCAGCTACCGCTATACGCTGGAAGAACGCGCCGTTGAATTTCAGCGCTTCACCGTTTTCGCGCCTGAGCAAGTGTATAGCGGTCTCGAAATCCCTCTCGCCGGTCAACACCAACTGGAAAACGCTACCCTCGCGCTGGCGACGCTCGAAACGCTGCGCGAAAAAGGAGTAGCCTGGAATGAAGACGCGCTGCGCCGGGGGTTACGCAGTATAGTCTGGCCCGCGCGTATCGAAGTGGTGGCGCGTAACCCTACTATTATCGTTGATGGAGCGCATAACACCGACTCAATGCAAAAATTGTTGCTTGCCCTGCAATCTTCATTCCACTGGCATCGCCTGTTCGTCGTGCTGGGAGTGGCACGCGATAAAGACCTGCCAGGCATTGCGCAGGCATTATCAGCCATAGATGCTGTCATATTGACCCGCATGGCTAATCCGCGTGCTGCCTCCATCGAGCAGCTTCAGGCACTCTTCGCGCAATACGCGCCTCGCGTGCAGGTATACACCGCTGAAACAAGCGACGCTGCCATGAACCTTGCCGCGGACCTCGCCGAAAGCGCCGATCTGGTCTGCGCCACCGGCTCGCTCTACCTGGCGGCGGAAGTGCTGCGCTGGGCCGCCGCTTGCGGCGATCATGTAGCTATGGAGGGAATTGAAGGTGTCGATCATTGAAGCTCAGACGTTCTCACCGCGTCTCATAGCGTAGCGAGCGCTGCCTTTTTTACCGGCGGCGGATGCTTCCTCGGCTGTCCACTGGTGCGCGGTGCCTCGCGCCTGTGAGGTGCGCCCGCCTTTGCTGGCAATCTCGCGGCGGCGTTCGGGACTCATAGCGGCCAATCCGCGCGCGCGGCCAGTATATTTGCGTGACTCCATTGTTTCCTCCTCATAGAGAATGGCGATAAACTCATCCGTAGGTCAGTACGCACATGTAACACGGTAGATACTCGAAGATACATGCAAAAGTAGCTCCTAAACGATCAGACGGTTTGAAATAGCTACAGGTAATACACGGCTCAGCTACAAAAAAGTGACAATCGAACAGGCTTATCTATGCTTCTCATAGTAGAGTATACCAGAAGAAGAGCTTAACAAACCGTGTTTCTAATGAGGAATGTGAATCTTTAAGCAAATATTAATCTCATGAGTTACAATAGCAACAAAAGGAATTGTTGCATTTGAGTTCAGAGACGTGTGAGAATCCTGACTTTACCCGCTTTTATACCTATTCCAGCGTAAATGTGTGACGCACCACGCCGGCGCGTTGCGCGCGCACCGTCAGTTCGACGCTCGAACCGGGCGCGGCTTTGAAGACCCACTCGATCTTGCGGCGGTTGTCGGTGGGAGATGCGCCGCTCCACCAGTTCCAGATTTTGTTGGAACGTCCCTCGAGCTGCCCCAGTTCCTGTCGCCGGTCTCCTGTGATGAGGCTGACGCCTTCGGGCAGTTGCAGTGTGGCCTCGATGGGGCGCGTGTCCTTGCGCTCCAACGCCTTCTGGCTGGTGTAGGTTGGCAGGAAGCCGTTGTTTTCGATGATGGCCACCACGCGATAAATGTTCTCGCCCTGTCGATTGATATCGAGCGTGCGCAGGCTCAAATAGGGGTTGAGCGAGGCGTGTGACAGCGTGAAGCGGCTGTGTTTCTTGCACATGCCGGGCAGGTATTTGAGCGGCGCGTTCTGCTCGTAGAGCTTGCCCTTCCAGCCGCCGATTTCGACCAGGCCAAGCTGGGGATGATCGAATAGCCGCCAGTTCTCGAAGGCCTCGCCGCCCATGACCTCGTCGTTCCACTTCATAAGCTTCAGGTCGTCCTCTTCGGGGTGCCAGCGAAACCAGCCGATGAAATCGCGTGGCCCAATGCCTGCCTCGGTTTGCATATCCCACAGCTCGGTAGTGAAGCCGAACCAACCGTGATGGTCATAGCCGAAATCATCCATCGCGCCATGCATTACTTCTTTGGGGTGGTAGCGGAATCCATGATAAACCGAAACGCTGGGGTATCCTGTATACTTCGTGCCAAGTTCGCCGATCAGCTTATACACGTCCAGGTCATCGGTATGCATGTTCTCGTCCGACTGCGTGCCATACGGACGCAGGATCACGCCCGAAGTGGTGTGGTAGGTCAGCACCCCGTTGATATTGCGGTGCGTGCGCCAGAACTCCGCCTCCGCGCGCGTCTCCGGTTCCGAAAAGGGATAGGGGCCGGAGCCTGATTCGACGTTTTCCGGTGCCCATTCATACGGATAGTTGCGATTGATATCCATGCCCTCGCGGGGCGGCGCAATGGGAATGGTATAGCCATCGTAGTTGCGAATCAAGCCTTCGGTGAGCAACTGGTAATACTCGCCGCCTTCTTCGTCGATATCGCGGCGGCGCATGATGCGCGGGTCTTTTTCCGAACGTTTCCATGGCCCGTTGGGGTCTTTGATGCGCATGTCCAGGATGTGTCCATCGCCGTCGATATCCTCGGGATACAGCCCGTCGCATTCGTCCTCGTTGGGGTGCAGGCGCGTGCTGCTGCGCAGGTAGTAGGGTGACGTAAGATATTTTTCCGCGCCATCCACGCTGATGCGAGGCAACAGGTAGATCGTGGAGCGATCCAGCACTTTCGTTACCTTCTCATCGGAGCCATAGGAGGTGAGATACGACCAGATCGTATACAGTACCACCGTTGAGCCTGTCACTTCACCAGCGTGTGTATTGGCATCGATCCAGTAAGCGGGCTTATCGATAGCCGCCCCGGTAGCAGAGTTGGTGAGCGTCACCAGCCACAACTCGCGCCCCTCGTAGCTTTTTCCGATAGATTCGAGCTGCGCCAGGTGAGGATAAGCCGCGATAAGATCATGGAGAATCTGTGTGAGCGTATCATATGTATAATAGGAAAGGATATCGTTGGCGGGGTCAAATTCCTGGTGAATAATCGGTTTGATCATACTCTAACTTCCTTATTAGTTGAATTATCCCCGGCGTCTGCGGCTGCGCCGTTCGCGTTCTAACGCTATGTCTAGCGTTTCGTGGAGCCTTTCAAAGTCATCTACATCCAGTTGAAGTTCGACCGCCGGCAGGTCGTCGGTTTTGGAGCGGCCATCTTCAAAGAGGCGCAAGACGAGAGCCAGGTCAAGTAGAGGGCTGTCCTCTGCTTCATTTTCATCTTCGTTTAGTGCGTCCGCGACCTCGCTCTCTTCATGTTCAGATTGTGTAAAGAAAATATCAGTGCGCACGCAGCGCAGGCGGCTGGTGAGTTTCAGCGCGTCGGTGGAGAGTTCCTCGGCCAGTTCCCGCACTACCTCCATCATCTGCATCAGGGCATCCTGGAGTTGTTCGAGCGCGTCATCTTCATCGCCCAGCACGAGACCATTATCAATCAGTTCTTCACTGGTCGGATGTGGGTTCGGATTGCTGCCCACCTCCGGCAGTCGCTGCCGCGCCAGGTCATTCAAGCGTTCGAGCGCCTGCGCGAAGGCAGGCGAGAGCGCCGTGTTATCCTCGAGCTGGTTCGGGTTCTCGGCATCGCGCGCGTCATCTGTATCGCTATCATCATCGTCCTCATCTTCATCATCACTATCTATACCCAGACCGGCGGCTTCCTCCACCGCCAGGATTTGCGTATGCAATTGTTCAAGCGTCTCGCGTGAAAGATAGGCCAGTACTCGTGCCTGCCTGGAGGCTGCAAACAACAGGAATGGAGGCCAGTCACGGAAGCGCTCTCTCCCGCGTAAGTAGCGCACCTCCACCATCCCCAAAGTATCTAGCCGTAGTGAAAGCTCCATATATCCCTCCTCTAACAGAATTGCACACATCATACCACACGTTGAAAGTTGCCAGTATCTGAGCATGGCAAGCACGTGACACATGGCGACCGCGAGGGTCGCCACTACCATACTCAGTATAGACACCGCTTCATCGTGTATGGTAGTGGCGACCCTCGCGGTCGCCATGCTCCGCGCGCACGTATTATGCCTTACTCCCACTGCCTCCAGACAATCTGCAACCTGTGCCGCGTCAAGATCAACGCCGTTGCGATCACCAGCAGCGTAACGCCGGTGAGCATCAATGTGAGAGAAGGCGGTGTCGCCAGGAAGAGCGCCCGCAGCGTTCCCGCGATGACCAGGCCCGCGCTGCTCAGGATAAAGATGCGCACGCGGGCAATCATGCCCAGTATCAACAGGGCCAGGGACTCACCCAGCAGGATAGCGGTTGGTAAGAAGTTACCATCGTTGAAACTGAACCACAGCGCGGGTAAGAGCAACAGGCACGCGCCCAGCACCGCCACCATGTGGCCGAGAACGCCGCGTTCTCTCATAACGCTATCACGCAGGAGGAAGGGCGCGATAATCGTGAGGTAACTGGCGGGTGCCAGCAACAGCACGTCCAGTCTCATCTGGTGAAATGCCGCCAGTTCCCAGCTAACCACCAGCGAAAGCAGCAGCCCCGCGATATAATAGCACCGGCGTTGCGCCTCTTTAGCGGTCTGTATGCACTTCAATCTGCTGCTAACCTCTAAATGCAGTGGCAGCGATAACGCTACGGTAAGAGGACGCAGCCAGCCATAGACGAAAATCAAGGCTGTAAGTACCAGTAATGCTCCCGCGCCCACCTGCGCCAGCGTTTCCGCGTTGCCAGAGAAGCCACCCTGGAAGAGGATAACCAGTACTACCACTGCCTGGCCGCCGATACCCAGCGCTTCGTGTAAAGTGGTTGCTGCCAGCCAGCCTTTCGCAGGGGGTATGACCCGCCAGATGAACTGTGTCGCGAAAACCAGCACGCACAGTCCCGTGTAGGCGATAAGTAGCGACCTGATATCCGCTTGAGGATACCACAACCAGATGGTTGCTGCCGCGCATCCTGCCGGGAAAATCAGCAGTTCCGGTATGCGTTCTACGAGCAGTATCACCAGCGCAATTGCTGTGAAGCCGAGCATACTGTAGCCAATGCTGGTCGCCTGCGCTGCATTACTTTGCTGCCAGAAACCGGTGAATAACACCGCCAGCAAGGTAGTTGCGTACCACGGCCAGCTCCAGGCGAATTGCGCGAAAAGTGACGCCGGCGTTGTTCTGTTTACTCTCTCAGGCGAGATGCGTATGACCCGGCCAGCAATCAGGCCGATAGCAGCCGCGCCCGCGCCAATGCCAGCAACATAGACAGGGGTCAATTGCGATGCCAGGACCACTCCCCAGGCTGCGAATCCGCCTGTAAGCCAGAGCCAGGCGGGACGCTTTTCAACCAGTAAAACTGCAAAGGAGGCCAGCGCGAACAAAAGCATTACATCAGGCACTGCGCCATAAAATGGTACGTTGATATTTGAAATGGAGCCATAGACACCCGTGAGCAACGCGGACAAGAACGCAGTCGCGTACAGTGGTAAAGCAGAGAGGGTGAGGTGCGGACGACCTGTTGAAGCGTGTGCGCGCCGGTAGAGACAGACGGCTATACCCAGCGTGGCGGCTAGAAGCGCCACTACAGGCGGTCGGAAGAGGTCGTTTAGGAACCCTGCCGAGACAATCACCGACCATGTGGCGAAAAACGGCGTTATCCACATGGGCAGAGTCGTATCTTCGACGATGCCGATCACGTAAGAGAGAATGGCAAAGGCGAGTAAGGCTATGGCGGCTGCCTCAAGATGCTGCTGCGTAAAGCCGGTATACCCCGTCATGATGCCAGCCAGCAGCGCGAGGATGGCAAGCGGCGCTGACCAGGCATTGCCGGCAAAGCGGCGCGCAGCGACCGCCAGTATAGCCAGCGTTGGCGCTAATACGACGAGCGCCCAGAATGAATTGGTAGGGAGCAATAGTGCGCCGGTGGCGAAGACCAACGCCGGTATGAGCCAGCCTTTTACACGCGCCAGCTCGGCGGATGCGTACCATGACAACGCGAAAAGGGCCAGTTCTATCGCGGTCGGGCATGGTATGGCCAGGATACGTTGAATCGTGCAGGTGGAAGAACTTATATCGTGTATTCCGACTATTCCCGCGTAAACAAATCCAACAACCAGCAGAGGCCACTCCCACTGACTCACGAGCCATTGAACGGTTGCAAGGTGTATGCGCGAACGGACTGCTTCTTTCGGAAAAAGATGTCGAATGACTACTGCGGCCAGCGGAAATGTGATACCGGGGAGCGCTAGAACGATGAGATGGTCTAAGAGCGCCGGTATGGCGAGGAGGGCGAAGACGGTTGGCACAAAAAGCCAGCCTGCGCGGCGCTGGTACAGCAGCACGCTATAGGTTGCTACAAAGAAGAAAAGCAGCAGCCCGCCCATTATTTCCGAGCTTACATTCAGGCTTAAACCCAGCGTGATGAGGATGGTGTAAAGGGCGCTTACATCCAGCGGATCAGCCCATGCGCCATCGATGCGTTGTCGAACGAGAACTGCTCCCACCATGAACGCTACGGATGCTCCCAGGAACGACCACACCGGGCTGAGATGCAGAGCCAGAATGACGAGGCTATAGGCGCAGGTGAACAAGAAGGCGCCGGGTAACAGCAGCCACCGCCACGCGGATTGCCGGGGAACAGCATCGTATCTTGCGCGTTTGAAAACGATACTAAGTACGAGCAGGAGACCTGTTATTATAGCCCCCACTTCGGCGAACGTTTGCCAGCTTGCCGAAAATGCTGCGCCGGGTGTGGATACCTGCGCGAGTTGTAAGGGTAAGAGTGGCGATGCAATGAACGGCACCAGTAGAACCAGCGCCAGCGCCAACCAGTCAAGCTGCAGTTCCAGCGCGCCGAAGGGTCGCATGAGTTGCACAGCAAAGCGGCTGATACCCGCGTAGAGCAGGGCAACGATGGTGAGCGCCAGCGCATAGCCGGTGGCATCGAACTGCAAGGCGTAGCAAAACGCGAGTACGGAAACGAGAAACAGAAAAGCGAGGCTAATGACGCCGCGTGTGCGCCTGGAGAGCCAGAATCTGCCGGCGCTCCAAACGAAGCACAGCAGAGAAAGGCAGAGAATTGCATAGCCTACCTCGGCGAGGTGGTATTGCGAAAAACTGTCTTCGAAAACCGCATACAGGGTAACGAATACCAGACCCAGCATACCCATTACGACGAACACGTACATGAAAACACGCACCGGCGCGCGCAAAATGGCTCGATTGCCATCGAAAATGTGGCTTATGCGGGGCGAACGCGCTATGGATACCAGCCCGATCAACGCCAGTATCATCAACATACTCGGCCACCACCATAAACCGAGTTGGAGCGCACCGGCAAGCGCCAGATCAGCAACCGCCAGCGCTGCTATGCCGAGATACGCAAAGGGAGTATAACGCTGGAAAAGCGCCAGCATCGTATAGACTGTAGTGGCGTAAATGGCGGCAATGGTGATGAGTACGGGAACTGAGAGCGCCAGCTCGTTTCCCCCAACCAGCCGGTACGCCGAGAAACCGACCAGGGGTACCAGCAGCGCGAAGATGACGGTATAAATGCTGGCGACGATGCGAAACGACGCGAAACGATGTGTGATCATGCCCGTAATGCCGAAGACCGCGTGGACACCGAAGACAATCAGGAAAGCCAGTAGCAGATTTGAGGTAGTCGCCACGAAGCTAAGCGCGCCTACCAGAATCAGGAATGCTCCCAGCGAGGCGACGATGTTGATAGCCTGGTCGGCGAAGAACGAGCGCCATGAAAAAACCCTGCGCGGCTCCGGTGCCTGAACAGGCGGCGCGGCCACGTCCGCCTCACGAGGCATCTGATATCCTACCGGTGTCACCCTCACACTTGCTGGCGAGGCTCCTTCTGGCGCGTTTGCTGGCGCAGTAGAAGGCGAGACTGAAGCGGTCGCAAGCTCCTGTAACGCGCGCAGGCGATTCTGATAGCGTTGGTAAAGTTCAGCAACTTTCAACTGCGCCCCACCAAACGACATCGCCTGCTGCAGGCTGGCGAGTACCGATATCAGGTACGCTTCTTCCTTTCCAGAGCTAACGGGATAATTACACCTGGGACAGAAATCGTCTCTCTGCGGATCGACAAGCAACCCGCAATAAAAACAACGGGATATTGTAGTCTGGCTCATAGTTTTCTCCCTGCGTATACGTGATGCACTTATGACATGATAATAACGCTAGTATACGCGGAGGACTTCATCAGAGTCAGTGTCAAATGACCCATTATGCCTCGATCAATAGTGTGCCATTCTTCAAGAATAGCACATCGTCCACCCACACCTCGCCAGTCTGGCGCAGGTCGCACACCATGTCCCAGTGCAGCGCCGACGAATTGAGGCCGCCCGTTTCAGGATAGCTTGCGCCCAGTGCGAGATGCACCGTGACGCCCAGCTTCTCATCGAAAGGTGAAGAATTCGCCGCTGGGAAAGTTGCGTTTGCCATCGCTATTATGAAAACGCGGTCTTTGATGGAAAGAGTCAGGTCTGTGCCTTTGCCTTTAATATGCGCCGCGCGGTGTCCTTTTAGCCAATCGACCAGGCGCTGTTGCTGCGCGGAGATTTCTTGCCAGCGCGCAATAGGGTCGGGGTCGTTGAGAAAGCAGGCATCGAAGACAAATTCCTCGAACTCGCTCAGCGACATTTCCGCGTCCTGCGCATACGCCTCAGTGGGGTAGAGCGTCAGCGACCAGCGAAACGTGTTCGCTTGCTCGCGGTCGCGCCAGGTTTTACGCAAAGCAGCGCTGGCCTGTCGCCGTAGCGCCAGGCGCGCTGGATTAATGGCGCTCATGGATTTCGTGTTCCCTTTGGAGCCAAAAGTGACCGGTTGTTACCCGAAAACTAGACCACCCCACCTGGTGTTCTCTCAAAATGTGAAGCGAAAAGTAGACCACTCGATTCCCCCACAGTATTTTCAAAGCATGATATACTGATCCACGGAAGTCTTTTCACCGTTTGTTTGACAGGGGGAAGACACGCTTCCCCTGACCGACACGACAGAAAGGAGACCATCACATGCCCACCGAAGACAACGGCGACAAGAAGGCGACGAAGAAGCCCGCGAAGGCGATCAAGGGATTTACGAACGAGGAACGAGGCGCGATGAGGGAGCGCGTCCAGGAACTGAAAGCGGACAAGGCGGACGGGGAAAGCGCCGTGCTCGCGAAGCTCGGCGAGATGCCGGCACCAGATCGCGCCCTCGGCGAGCGGCTCCATGTGATTATCAAAGCCAGCGCGCCAGCCCTCTCGCCGAAGCTCTGGTACGGGATGCCCGCGTATGCCAGGGACGGCAAGGTCGTCTGCTTCTTCCAACCTGCGCACAAGTTCAAGACGAGGTACGCGACGTTCGGCTTCAACGACAGCGCGAACCTCGACGAAGGCGCCCTGTGGCCGGTCGCCTTCGCGCTGAAGGAGTTGACTGCCGCTGAAGAGGCAAGGATCGGCGAGCTCGTGAAGAAAGCGGTGAGCTGAGGGCGCGTCGTGGAGCACATTCCATCTGGCAAGCCAGGAACCTGGGAGCATGGCGCTGCCGAGTTCTTTTTGCTTCGGGTGTTTCTGATAATCGAAAAGTGACCGTTTGGTAACTCAAAAGTAGACCACTTGATGCCCCAAACAACCTGTCTTCTCAAATCTGCATCAAGTGAGTCGCGCCGCTATGCTTTACGTCAATACGTGACGTTGTAGTCGGTTAAAGCATGGCAAATTGTTTCTTGCGCCTCAGGCTTACATAGCTCTTCTTTGGGGTCACTTCAATGTCAGTGCCGAATGCGGTAATCATAGAAATCAGCGCATCGTACAGGGGCTTTAGACCGGCCTTCTTGCCGCTGTACATATCATCTATAGGATTGCTACCAGTAGCCTTCGCCGCTCTGCTAATACTTGCTGCATCTGCTTCCCGCGCTATGAGAGCGAGACGATTGGCGGAGCCATGTGTTATGCCGTATTGACTCTTCAACATGATTATAATTTCTGTGTGTTTCGTGATGCCGCTCTCTTTTATCAGAGCAATCCACTCGACCAGTGATTTGCCGTATTTCTCTTCGATATTGCGGATTTGGGTCTGCAAAGCCTCGTCAATTGTACTCATGTATCCCTCCGTTGGGTTTGTTATAGACATGCTTGCATTGATCTTTTTGTCACACTACTCGTCCAGCGTCGCCACCATCACCGCTTTGATGGTATGCAAGCGGTTCTCGGCCTGGTCGAAGACCACCGACGCGCTTGACTCGAACACCTCGTCGGTGACTTCCATTGCGTCCAGCCCGAATTGTTCGTATAGCCATGCGCCGAGCTTCGTTTCTTTCGTATGGTACGACGGCAGGCAGTGCATAAACTTCGTGTCGGGATGGCGCGACAGCGCCATTAACCTGCTGTTGACCTGGTAGGGCATCATCTGTTGAATGCGCTCCCCCCAAAGCTCCGGCGTTTCTCCCATCGACAGCCAGACATCGGTATAAATGAAATCGCATCCTCGCACCGCCGCTTCCGCGTCCTCGGTCAGCGTGATGCGCGCACCCGTTTGACCGGCAACGGCGTGTATGTGCTCCATGCGAGCTTCACGCGGCCAGAACGACCTGGGACCGGCCAGGCGCAAATCCATACCCATCTTAGCGGCTCCCATCATCAGAGAATCGCCCACGTTAAAGCCGGGATCGCCTAGAAAACAGAAGGAGACTTCCTCAAGCGGTTTGGAACAATGTTCCTGCATGGTCAGGAAATCGCCCAGCGCCTGCGTAGGATGAGCCTCGTTCGTCAGGCCGTTCCACACGGGCACCCCCGCGTAACGAGCCAGTTCTTCTACGATTGCCTGCGCGAAGCCCCGGTACTGGATGCCGTCATACATCCGTCCCAGCACGCGAGCCGTATCGCGAATAGTTTCCGATGAGCCGATGTGCGAGCCGCCGGGGCCTAAATACGTGGTGCGCGCCCCCTGGTCAGCCGCCGCGACTTCAAAGGCGATGCGGGTGCGCGTCGAGTCCTTCTGAAAGATAAGTACAATGTTTTTGCCGGAGAGTCGCGGCTGCTCCGTCCCGGCGTATTTAGCCGCCTTCAGTTCCGAGGAGAGGTGCAGTAGATAGCCAATCTCCTCCGGGGTGTAATCGTCCAACTTCAAGAAATGCCTGTTTTTCAAATTGATTGCCATTGTTCTAGTTTTAGAATCCTTTCGAGATGCTGGCCGCCAGTTCATGCACGGCTGCTACAAAGCACACCATCGGGGGGCGCACGAGACCCGCGCCGACCTGACCTATGCCTGGCAGACGATGGGCGATACCTGTATTGATGATAGGCAGGTGATTCTGGCGCACAACCTGCCGGATATCGATGCCTGTGGGTGAGCCGCGAAAACCGAGCGGGGGCAGTTGGAAATTACTCGACTCGGCGACCGTGATAGCATACATCTCAAGTGTGTAGCGCATGGCATCGGCTGGTGTGCCGCCGATGAATTGCGCAATGGCCGGAGCCGTCGCCATCGCGAATCCGCCGATGCCAGCCGTTTCCGTAATGGCGCTATCGCCAATATCGGGGTTGGCGTCCTGCTCCGAGAAGCCGCTGAAATACAGCCCTTGAATCTTCTGCGCCGGAGCAACGAACCAGCGATCTCCCAATCCGCTCACACGTATGCCAAAATCCGTGCCATTGCGAGCCATTGTCGTTACCACGCTGCTGAATGCAATATCGTGCGCGGCAAGCAGCGACGCCTTGCACATCGCCATCGCGAGGTTGAGGTAAACGAAATCATTGCCCTGCATATAGCGCAACACGCTCACCGTCTCTTCGTTGGAATTACCGGTCTCCACCATGTAAGGCGCGATTTCGCGCGCGAAAAGCGCTGTTGCCGCCTTGTTGCGGTTATGGCATTCGTCGCCCATTTGCAGCGCCTGCGCCGTGAGCGCTACTAACTCGATGCCCCCGGCAGCCCGCACTGCGCGAGACAGCGCCGGTCCCAGCACCTGCTCCATCCAGCGCAGCTTCGCGATAACATCGGGACTATTAGCCCCGTAGCGCAACACCTTGCCCAAACCTTCATTCAGCGTGCTAAACGTCTGGTGTCCATACACCGGCTCTTCAATGATCTGCACCGGCATAGTTGCAGAGACGACGCCTGCCATCGGCCCCACCGCGTTATACTGGTGGCAGGGCGCAAAAGTGATTTCTCCGCTTAACACCAGCTTTTCCGCTTCAGCAATGTTGGCAGCCATTCTCTCGTAGAGTAACGCGCCAAGTATCGCGCCGCGCAGCGGGCCAGACATGCGCTCCCAGGCAATCGGCGGTCCGGCGTGCAGCAGCAGGTTCTGCTGGAACCCCGGAATCGCCTCGCGTGCCGGGCGCACGTCTACCAAACGCGGGCGCGCCGCCATCATGCGTTTAACCGCCTCCGCGTTGGCTCGATCAACGCGCTCATCGCCCAACAAGACGCTGAGTGGCATATCGCTATCGCCCGGCGCGGGTTGCCATGAAACGCGCGTGACAGCCACGCCCTGCTCCACCAGCGCGTCGGCGAAGAGATCAGCGCCCACGTTGACAACGCGCAGAGAAGCGCTAAATAGTTCAGGAGTCTCAGTCATGCGAACCCCCCTTAGCTTGCGAAATATCACTCGTATCAATTACCAGTGACGCGGCGGCAAACGCGGCGGCCTCGTTGCTTTCAAATACCAGCGCGCCCGCCGCCTCAAGCGCGGCGCGTTGTGCTGAGAGGCCCTGCGGGTCTCCCTCCGTTCCACAAAGAGAAACAATTACTGGCAACGCCCTTCCGGCGGCTTGCGCTTCATTACGCACTCGTTTAATAACTGGCGCGTACACCGACGCTGGATTCGGGTGCGAACAAAATCCCAGCACGATATCCAGCAAAATAACCGCCGTCTCGCTGTCCTGCGCCGCTCGCTCCAGGTAATGCAGGCGCATCGTCGGGTCGATCATAGGGTGCGGCTTGCCTCTCGTAAACTCATCAGCGCCCAGGTCTAATGCGGTATGACCGCGAAACATTTCATGTGGTGCCAGCGCCCATTGCGGGTGCAAGGGGATATTGGAAGCCACCGCGCCCACCTGCTCGCTGAGCAGCAGCATGGCCTCGTAGCAGAGTGTGCCTCCTGAATACAGGGCGCGCGCGTGACGTTGCGATGGAGCCAGGCTTGCGCCTTGTTCAGCCAGTCTTGACTCAAGCTCGAGTAAAGCGCTATTGCCCGGCACACGCTTATGGTCGCCGCCAGCCAACGAGACCGCCAGTTCAGCGCCGCCAGTATGGGTCGAGGCGAGTTTGATGATACCACCTACCGGCCCAAATTCCTCCGGCGCTTTGCCCAGGAAGATGGCTACCAACGGTTTCGCGTATTGAGCAGCTTCTGCCAGCAGAGCCTGCGCGACGCGCTTCGATGGCAGCTTGGAGACCAGCACGATCACTTCAGTTTGAGGGTCACGCGCCAGCAGCGCCACCCCTGCGCGCATCATGATGCCATCTATCGCCTCGGACAGGTCGCGTCCGCCGGTGCCTATGGCCTGCGAAATGCCCAGACCAGCCGCCGCGATGAGACATGTCAATTGCTGCATTCCGGTGCCTGATGCTCCAACAATACCTATACTCCCACGCGGCACAACATTACTAAAACCCAGCCCCACGCCGTTGATGATGGCGGTGCCACAATCCGGTCCCATCAGCAGCAAGCCCTTGCTTGCCGCCAGGACTTTCAGACGTCGTTCCTGTTTAATCGACACATTGTTACTGAAGAGAAAGACGTGTAGCCCGTTGCGCAAAGCTTGCTCCGCTTCGAGCCAGGCATGTTCGCCTGCCACCGAAATCACCGCCAGGTTGGCGGAAGCATCGTGCCGCAGCGCCATCTCCAACGAACGCGCCGTTGGCGTTGATACGCTGCCCGCAACATCCCTTTTAGCGGGTGCGGCCAGTTTTTGTTCCGCGAACAACAGAGCAGCCTGCGCAACGGCCTCGTCGCTGGCTCGTATGGAGATCAGCAAGTCTTCCGGCCCCGGCGATTTCTCCAGTTCCGCCAGAAAAGCGATGGGGAGCAGCTCTGCCTGTTCCATCAATGCAAGGTTCGCCCCGGTCGCCATAACTGCCCCGGCATCGTCCACCTCCGTCTGTTCCTTCACGAACTGGATCACAGACATAAGCGTGATCGAATCATAATATGTATTCCGCTTGAGCAGCGCTTGTATTACCATAGTCTTCTCCAATGTAATTGGTGAGCTAATCTATCCTCGACATCTGCAACGGGGCAGGAGCGGGACTTGCCTTTCACCGGGAGGTTTTGTAAAACAGGCAGTCGCCAGAGGTGTCATCCTGAGCGCGGCGAAGGATCTGCGTGCGGCATGGCGAGAGATCCTTCGCTGCGCTCAGGATGACACCTCCCACCTGTCTGGGTCCTTTCCTCAAAACAACCTACCAGTGAGGGGCGGGGCTTGTCCCCGCCCTGACAAAGTGCCGATCTATGCCTGCTACCTGTAACCCCAGTAGCAAGCCTAATAACGTATCACCGCCCGAACACGCGCCGTATGCCAGCACGCGCTCCGCCGCTTGCAGGACCGTTGCAGATTCTTCTCCCGGCAGTGTCAGAGCCATGAGCAGTTCGCCCACATGTTCTGCCATCTCACCACGAGCAGCATGTGCCAGCAGTGTTGCGCTCAATAGCGTGGTGCGCGGTTGCGCAGCGTTGGCAATCACTTCTACCAGGTGTTTGTTCGCTTCTCTATCCATTCCCGATTGCGAACCTGCTAACGCCAACACCCCGGTGAAGCCTCCCAGCGTATCATCGCCCGAAGGCGTGAGACCCGGTCCCAGTCCGGCCAGCCCGCGCGCGGCCTTCTCCACATTCGCCAAATCCCGTTCCCGGCTGGCCTGTAGCAGCAGGCGCAGCAGTGGCAGCGCGATTTTAGCCAGCGGCGTCTCCCGCGTCTCTTGATGGAGAAGAAGCGGCTTCACCAGGGGAGCCAACCCGTCCTGTTGCGATCGCTGCGCAAGGTGCCGGGCGAGCAAATGCGCGTGCCTGGTTACTGTTGCGTGCCGCCAACCATGCGCTGCAATCACCGGCACAGGCTCCCAGCCAGCCTTATCTGGAAGATGCATGGAAAGGTCACGTATTGGTATTGAGAGCGTGCCATCACCAACGCGGACCACCGCGCCGGGACTCAGCTTCGCGTATAACTGTTCCATTATAGACGCTGGCAGGCGCGCGCTGTTTGGCATCCTTGCCAGCTCGGCGCTCAACAGTACAAAGAGCGAATCATCCACAACGATATTGAGCGCTTTGGGAAAGATGCTGTGAATGAAACCGGCGCGTGTCGCCTGCTCGAAGAGCGGCTGAATGGGCCTGCTATAATCGAGCGCCTCCAGTATTAGGGTCATGCCGAACCTCGAAGGTTATCTTCTTCTAAATGCCCGTCTATCCCATGATTTATCATACCCATCGTATCCGCCTTCTTACCCTGTACCCCTGGCCCGACGGCGTGATCTTCCCCGCGTCCACGCCCGCCGTTTGCGCGGCGCTTCTCAAACTGGTATCCACCACCTCCTCAAGCAGCGCGGCGTCGTCTGCCTGGAAGTCGTTCAGTGTGGCGGGGCGCAGGTACATGCCCACATCGCCGTGTATGAGCCAGGCCAGCAGGGATGCCACAATCAATACCAGGAAAAAGAGCAGCAGCGGATAGCTGAAATTAATAAGGATGGTAGAGATGGCCGCGCCCAACGAGAAGCTGCCGGTAAGAGCCGGGGGCGAACCGCTTTGCGCCAGGCCAATGATCGTCAAAATCAACAAAAGAGTAAGCACGGCGACTCGCACAAGGCTGAGTGGCGTCTGCGCGGTTGTTGCGCGCGCGATGTACAGGTCGCGTCCGGCGGGGGCGATGTAAACGAAGACGGTGGCGCTGCCGCGATGGGCGGTAAGATAATCTCTCTTTTCAACCATGAAGCTGCGCTCGGCCAGGCGCGGCATGTTCAAGCTCAGCCCTGGCAAACCCCGCTGCGTCAAATCATCTCTCGTAGCCGTATACAGAGCATTCGCCTGTGCTTGCTGGTCGGCTATCAGCCAGGATGCGCGCGAGACAGGCATTCCATACCCGGCGAATGCGCGTCTGCCGAGTTGCGTCGCGAGTGGGATAGAAGGCGGCGGGGGCGCTGTATTATACGGGGCATAGAAGCCTTGAGGCTGTATCTGTTCATATGGTGGGTGTACCGGGGGGACTGGCGGCGGCGCTGGAAAACCCTGTTGCACAATCGGTTCTGCGGGCGGAACATAGAATTGCCCTGGGCCTGGCCCGTTGGCGGCGGGTTCGGAAGCCTGCATCAGGGGAGTCCCGCAGCGCCGGCAAAATGCGGACTGTTCGAGATTTTCAAGAGAGCATTGGGGACAAATAATCGCCATAGCACGCACTGCCTTTCAAAACATATAAAATCGTGTTGATTACTGCAAAGAGGTGGTATGTCTTGTTTGCATTTACACACATGACATGTCCTGGTGGTTTCGCGTTCGCTTATTATAGAGGGTTCTTTCCCAAAACGCAAACACCTGTAGGTAGCGCGATTATCAGCCGCTTACTTCACATAGTACTCATACACTTCTTGCAACAAAGGGCATGGCACATCATGCTCCTTTGCGCGTTTGAGCAGGGGAGTGAAAAGCGCTTCGGCTTCGTGAGGGCGATTAGCCCAGACATCGCGCGCGAACGAGGAGTCGGCCTGGGGGTCAAAGCGGTCCGCTACCGCCAGGCTCGCGGCTGCCGCGTCTTCGGGCATCATCACATTGCAGGCTCTGGCAATAGCCGCGATCTCGTCAGCGATCTCCCCCCAGCGCTTACGGGCCTGCGGATCTTCGCGCACCTTGCCGACGGGCTGGCGCGAGCGAGCATTGAGGATGGCGAATGGCACCAGGAACAGCTGCTTCATCCACATGCGGCGCTCGATGTCATCGACCAGCGCTGCCTCCATGCCACCGTGTTCGAGGGCGTCAACCAATCGCGCAAGTTTGGCGTGGTGACTGCCGGGCAGAAATAATTGCGCCACTCCGCTTTTGATATCGATGGTGGCGGGAGAAACGATACTCGCGCTCACGTAAAGCACACCCATAGCCGACCGCTCAGCGCCGAAGGCCGAACTGATGGCATCGAATGCCGCGAAGCCATTCTGCACCGTGACGAGCAGCGTATTGGACACCACTCGTGCCGCTATCTCTTCTATCAGGGCGAGAATATCATATGATTTAGCTGTCACCAGCACGATTGGCGCAAATTGCCGCGCATCATCGAGCGCGGCGCAATCGATGGGAGTATAAAGCATTGGCTTATTGTCCGTCAGGATGGTCAATCCAACCTCGCGTAACTGTCGCAGGGCCGCTCCACGGGAAATAATGCGCGGTGGCAGGCTGCCCTCGATCAGCGAGGAGGCTAGCAAACCGCCTGCCCCACCGATACCGATGATGTCTACGTTGTCTTCCATAGCAACTCCTGTGATATTCACACTCTCAGCTTGCTACGTTGGATAATAATCAGATCGCTCAATACTCCATATGCCGTCTGCTGTACGGTTGGCGTGTGCTCGATCAAAGTGACGATACCCATCGCATCGGTTTCTAGCGAGATTACGCCCGTCATGCCTCTCGTGCCAGCGTACAGCGTATCTTCCGCGCCGATGCGTACTGGTCGCACGCTTGCCATGAGCATACCATGTT
>JADEYI010000652.1_pt1 | contig 41483 bp, 64 predicted proteins | sample 8542331 | NCBI WGS metagenome assembly JADEYI01 (sample SAMN16510988, study PRJNA670497) | mine drainage metagenome | isolation source: biofilm near Copperflume 1 | place: Germany: Marsberg coppermine Kilianstollen | collected 2018-02 | reverse complement strand
TAATAATAATAATAATAATAATAATGGCTCCCTGTATGCTGCTCTTTGGGTATGCTCTAAGGAACTGCTATGGGGATGTTGTGCCACAGGCGTCGTTGGTGACAAGGGTGGGGCAGTGGCTTGAAGAGGTGTACACTGGGGCAACAACAGTGGAGCCCCAGTATCGCTTCACCTCCCTTGCGCATCACCCTGAAGCTGCTGACATCAGCCGGGAGGACTTTGCCTACTATGCTGCCCTGGTGCGCCTTCAAAGGTCTTGATCGATGTCGAGCTAATTACCAGTCGGTTGCCGCATTCATCATCAGGCTGCACTGTCCCTTATATCATTGACAAGATGCAAATAGACATTTCCTGGCAATGTTTGGTATTTGCTGCATATGCATATTTATTGGGATGCAATGGGTGCAAGCCATGGCATCCCGTGGGCTTTGTGCACGCTTTTAACCAGGAACTTGCTGATATCTGCTCAACTGGCAGGCGAGCCGTGACCTTCTGGGGATCTTGCCGGAGCATATCATGAGTGTGGATGTCATCTCCAGGATGTGCTCCTCAGAAAGCCTGAACTTGTAAACGAACCCTTCCACCAAACCCCAGCATCCTTAACTCCCCAAGGTGACTGAGTGCTGTCTGCATGGCATGCAGCTGGACTCCTACAGCTTCAGCTTCCCAGCAGAGGACGGCCATGAGGCGAGCCGAGTTGTGCTGCCCCTCTTGGATCTGATCAACCACGGCGGCCAGCCCAATGTGGCCATCAAGCGGCACCCAGAGAGCAGCTCCTATGTTGCCACCGCCCTGCGGCCCATCAAGTAGGTGCCTGTGACAGCCCCCAGCTTCCCTTGGCCATTCTGCGCATGCATGCTGTGAATTCTCCATGAATCACTAAAGCTCAAAACTATCAAACCTAAATCCTTCCTTGACTGCCACTTTCACCTAGTGTTGTCAAGTACTATACTGTTGTCGAGTGCTGCCGTTTTGACAGCATGCCTGTGACAATGATTCTAGTGTCAGCAGCTTGACTGCTGGAATCGGTCAGGGCAAGATAGCGCTCTCTGGGCTCTCCTTGGCAGCGCCTTATGGGCTGGATGACAGGGTCAGCTGCTGCCCAGAGGAGCGTTTCAATGCCGTTTTTCAATTTCTGATTCTCCTGTTGTATATTTGAGCACAGGGCATGTGTGTATGTGTGTGTGCAGGCGTGGAGAGGAGGTGGTGCACCTGTACAGCTGGAGCTTAGAGCGGAATGACAAATCCCTGCTCGACTACTTCTTCGTGCAGGTCGGCCACTCAGTCACACTTCATCGCATGCAGCCAAACTGGAGTTGATTGATGTCTGCATCTGGATCTCATGTGATTCTTGGGGTGATCCTGAGAGTCAGACATTGGATCAGCGCCCGACATGACACCCAAATTTTCTGGAGATACGTTTGACCAACAAGATCGCCTTGCCTGGATCGCAAGCCTTGCAGAACAACATTACATTAACTTAATATCAGACGCTGCTTTCGCCAAAGGCAAGGTGTATGACTGAATGTAAAGGCGGTCGCCACCGGTTGCAGTCGCCAATTTCAAGCAGACCCAATATTTTTTGTGCATACAGGCCTTGTTGAATGGGGGGTGATCCTCCTGCTTTGCCAATCATGATTCTTGTGGGCCTTGGTAATTGGGGCCTTCTTTCCTGCTACCCCTTCCATGAAAGTCAAGAGCAAATGTTGTTCTCTTTGTGCAGGAGCCTGAGCCGCCGCGGCTGTGTGCGCTGGATCTGCCAGGCGTGAGCGTTTGGGACACCGTGCAATCGCCGCCTGCGGACCACGAGCTGTACGGCCCCGGCGCCCCCCTCTGCATCCAGGTAGCCTGCCCACAAGATACACTTTGGACACAGCTGGCGTCAGCTGGACCGAGGCTTTCAGTGATATCTTCAGCCTGTAGTGGAGCAGGGCAGGAGGCTGGTGAATACTGCAGCTCAGTGGGGTACTATAAAGGAGTTTGAGACTTCATTCTTGAAGGATCGATTCGAGGATGTGCAGCTCCTCATGGACATGTGCACGCAGCAACATGTGGATGAGTTGGAGATGCAGTGCCGGTTGCCTGTACTCACGCATTGCACGCCCGTCATGGCCCTCTCTGTAGACAGACATTCTTTCCAGATATTGTGCACCTTGAAGAACCCTATGCATGCTGACTGTGCATCCTTTCTGGCCTGACAGGAGGAGGTGGAGCGCTTGAGGAGCATTCTGGTGAGGTTCCCGACTGGGGAGGATCAGGACGCGGCCCTGCTGGCATCAGGGGATCTGACCGACTGGCGCGAGAGGGTCATCGTCAAATTCAGGATGCTGCGCAAGCGCGCCCTGAGACTGACCATGCAGGTGGGTCTGCTGGAAGACTTTGAATTTACCAATGCTACTCTGGCAGTGCACCCTTGAAAGCAACGTGTGGCCACCTTGCAGACACTTCTGTGACCGCAAAACCTGATATGATGCCCGTGGCATTGTTGCGTATTCTAGATCTAGAATCTCTACAGGTAGGCGATGTTTACGCGCCATGTCTACAGGGGGACGCCTCCTGGTTCCTCAGCCCTGCAGCGCTACTTAGCCAGTCGTCAAATGCATATCCTTGACCGGCCTGAGTGAAGCAAATCAGACACGTTTCCACCTTTGCCACAGAGACAGAGACCATATAACCGCAATAAGAAAAACAGACCAGACAATACCGGTATGTGTCTGCCACAGGGCTTGCAAGCAGCGCTGGAGGAGGCAGCGCAGCACGCAGGGCCGCGCGTGGTCGTCCCAATTCCCGGCGCGAGCGAGGAGCTGCAGCCGGCCGCGTTCATCGACGCAGAGACGGTTGCGCGGATCGCGGCGGCGTCGGCGGCGCAGCCGAAAGGCCCACGCTTGACGGCGCTCGGGGCCGTGCCGGGGAGCCGGGGGCCGGCGGGCGGCCAGGGGGCGGAAGTGAAGAAACTCGAGCCGGTCCGGCCGGTCAAGGGGGCCAGCGATGCGCTGCAGCCGCCCAAGATCGCCCAGGTCACCTTGCCTGGCGTCCAGGAGCTTTGAGGATATTTCGCATTGTATCTTTGCCTTTAATGTTGTGTGTGGAAGCTGACAAGACTCCTTTTGTGTTGCTGGTAGGTCAAGTCAGCCTGTTGTGACAGCATCGAACAGGAACAAGCTGAAGTAATTTGCTAGTTAATTTCAGGTGATCATCATGACGTAGTTTGCAGACTCAATCGCTTATGCCCACGATGCAATAATTGTAAAAAGGAATTACTTCAAAGAATTGATTAGCTGCTCCCACAAGGCAGTCAACGGCGAGGATTTTAACAGTCAAACAGGGTTCCGAAACGAATCATTATTTCCTGCCCTCTGCATGGAGGAACCGAAAGCTTTTGCGACGACCATCGATCTCTTTGCAATCCCATTATGCATCTGGGTCACCCTGATATTGTCTTCTGTTTTAGAGTCCGGTTGTCCTATGTGATCTGCGGCGTAAAGACAATCTGAAGCCAACCTGGCAGAATTGGGTTGTTCTTGATCCAACGGGTTTCTCTGTAAACTACTTGGAACTAGTCGTGGAAACTGATTTATAAGATAATCGATTGACATCGAAATCATTTCCATTGAGTGCATCGGAGTCATGAGCTAGTACAACTCAGTCGATGTGTTGAGTCCGAGAGCCCTCTTCCTTAGCAAATATTGCTTATGCACTGGCAGTCCTCCGTAGCAAGAGCTATCAAGGCGATGTGGACCAAATAAAGAGCGGGCAATTGGTGTTGCCGGAGCCGCATGAATGGAGCAGGCGAAGACAGATGTTGTAGTTCAGGGGCCGATGTAGCTTCAGAAAATGCCGGTACAAGCCCGATGAGAGCTCCCAGTATTTCTTTTGACAGCGCATCAGCCTTCACGGAGAGCTGCAGTGCTGGAGCAGCTGTCAGCATGCATGCTGGGAGACGCCCAAAGCTCAGAGGATCCCAGTGGCAATTGTGGAAGCAGCTTGGCCTCTGCTTGGTCCTCAGCTTGCACCTTGCGGCCAGCAAACCAGTATGTAAGTTTCCGTCTTACCATGCACTTCTCTGCACACACTTTTCATCTCAAAATTGAATTGCTGCACCCGGCACAGTCATGGCTCTCTGTTCTCAGGACTTCAAGCATTATTTCTGACATGACAAGCCTGTTCATTGTCACTTTGCAGCTGTTTAAGGCACGTCTGACTGCAAACACCTATGACTGATAGGTGAGCATGGGAGGTTTGTGAATCTTTTGTGACTCTGCAGTGAACGATCTGATGCGAAAGAGCCCATTGTTGAGGGGGGAGGGTGGCGGGGCAGGAGCCTTAAGGGGGCCCGGCAAGCTGTCAGCGGAGGATGCTATGGCCTGCCAGCATGACCCCGGCAGAGGGCCGCCCACTCCCTGCAAATTCTTCATCCTGGATGTGTCGGAGATGGCGAAGGAGCTCGGTCTGCCTACATGCAGTGAGGTGTGCAGGCCTGCACCCTGCTCCTGGCTTTTCCACACCCCACCAGACCACCAAGAAGCACACTTGACTTTGTTTTATGCCACAATTACCTGCACAGCGTCCGTTATCAGTGTCAACTGACCAGCAAGATCCAGAAGAGCTGTTCCCAAAACTGCACTGAGGACTCTGCCAGAAGTCAAGCATCGCATGCAGATGTCACAATGCAGCCGCCCACGTCCTGCAAGCCTCAACGACAAAATTCCGCAACCTGGAGAGCTCTCATCGACCCGTATTTATGCCACAAGAACCTGGAAGAGAAAATTAAGCCGATAATCTGTGCGAGATGTGATGGAGTTGAGGCCTACCGGTGTTGCCTGAACAGGAGCGGCTAGCGACGGACCCAGAGACGGGCATGGTGCTGCCCAACCCGGGCAAGGTCGCGCCCGAGGCCACCATCCCTGATCCACCCCCAGACCACGAGTGGATCTACCCCTACTCCGTCGGACCCCACTACTACAGCCAGAACGCCGGCCCCTGGTCAGTGCCCGCCGTGTGCATGACCTTGCTTCAATTGTTGTAAGCTCCGAGATCACGGCCATTTTCAGAGCATGGAGGATCGGAATGCATTCTTGTTGCCAGGTTGAGAACCAGGCAGAATGATGAGCTCTTTGTTCCCAGCAATGACAAAGCATGCACCCTGGTGGGTGACGGAGACGGCAATGATCAAGTTCGCAGCCGCGGGGGCTCGCACAAGTCTGCTAGAGAGGCCGATGTTGTGGCGCGACATACTGCATGCAAGCAGTCAGGACAGATTTATCTCTGGGCTCATGCATGGTAAACTGCATGTGTTGGTCCTTGGTAATCCCGGCAAGTGTCCATATGCCAATCTCCAATGACATGCAGGTATGTGTACCACGCGCTGCGCAACAGCAAGCACAGCGTGGCGACGATTGACGAGGCGGATGTGGTGTATGTGTACGACTACTGCTACATGATGTGGATTCTGTCGGACCACCACGCTCGCGAGCACTGGTGGCTGCGTGACAACTACTCCCCCCCACGCAAGACCGGCTCCCACCTGCTCTCCGTTTACCGGTGCGCACCCCTTCTTATCCACCCTATTTTTTCAAGAATTGCCCAGAAATTGGCGGCGTCCATAGAGGGGTACACGTGGCATTGTGTGGAAGGTTTGTCCTATCACCTCTGATCAACGCTGTGAGCAATGGGCTTTGTAGCCTGGTCACCTTATCCGAGCATCGAGGATTGCATGCAAACCAGTGTGGAATGAACCACCTGCAAATATATAAATGCAAAGCAGCAGGTGTCTGGTGAGGCAAATGAATGGGACATCACCCTTACTGGCAAGAGGCAAATTTCTTCAGTGCATTAAGGGGGGAAGGACTTTTCTTTTGCCACAGAGGGAGTCTGACTCAAACAAACTATGCTGACAGGGCGATAATGGCGCTGCCGCGGTGGCAGAAGAGCGGGGGGCGCGACTTTGTGTTCTACCACTCGCACTCAGGCTTTGAGTGGGACGATCTGGAGACCACAAACAAGTACCAGGAGATGCTCTGCCATGACTTCCAGGTTCGGCTGCCCCACACCCTCATATGACTGCCCCAATTTCAATACTCGCCCCTCTCGCCTTGTACCATGGAACAACTGGGTTCCTTCACACGGGCTTGGCCATGCATGAGTTGCCTTGACTGAGTTCTCCTGCATGCCATTTGCCGTTTCAGACCATGTTGCTTGCAATGCTTGTGGCATGATGTGCACCATTAGCTCGCCACATAAGCTGCGCAGGAGGCACTTCTGATGACTCTATCCAGCAGTGTCAGGGCTGGAGCTCAGAGCTTTTCAGGAGGTGCAAGAGCGTTTAATTGAGGCTTGTTGGGTCCGCAGTGGGCGACGTTTCTGGTGATAGAGCAGATGCAGCGTTGGCGGTGTCCGACGTACAACCCCCGCACAACGATCGTGGCCCCCTACAGCTCCACTGAAGTCATCAACGCCCTGCCGGACGCCGACAAGGAGCTGCTGCTCTTCTTCAGGTGGGCTATCCCGTCCCTCTCATAATTATCTGCTCAGCTGCTCAGCACCATTGAGATCGCCAGGAATACAGCCTGCTTTTTGCAGACTGGGATGCCAGGGGCCCTGTTGTCCACTGGGTTCATACATCATGCCCTGCCTGACGCTGATACTGCTCCCGCTGCCATCTTGTGTGGATGCTTGCCTGTGCAACGACTGCAGGAGCATGTCGTTGCACAGTCGCTGTTGCGTCCTGTTCTCCTCAAGCGCAGCAGTCACATTGAATGAGTGAATCGATTATGAGTGCCCCTATGCCTGAGCCTGTCTTCGCATCCCTGCCTTTCCTGTCACTAGCCAGCATGTTGCCAGGCCAAGCTGGCACTATTGGGTCCAGGGACTCTGAAGAAAAATGCCTGATGCACAAACGTTTGATAGCCTGCCTAGAGCACGTGCTGCAGGAAAAAGTTCAGCAGTAAAAACCTATGGGCAGTACCACTGAAATGCTGTCAAGCGTAATATGAAAATAAGGATGGAATGATGATCAAATGACCCCATGTGGCTGACGTGCCTGATTTGGGTGACAGGGGGGACTGCGAGCCCCCCGTGCCGGAGGTGGTGGGCAAGTACATGCGCGCCAAGGTGGTGGCCAGCCTGCGCTCGGTAGCGGCCGCAGAGAGAGACAACGCCGCAGGTGACGAGGACGACTTCGAGGAGGGGCTCGGCGACGACCTCAGCGTCTGCTGCCACGGCCGCGCCGCCGGCCCCGAGGTGCATTACTTTATTTCCCTCGTTTACCACTTAATCACATCATGTCCCCTGCACGCCTCTTGCATCGAGGCCATCCCTGCATGCCCCGAGGCGTCGCGTCTTGGATGTTCCTGTTCCTTTGCCACCCTTGTCACCTGGACAAGTGATGCAAGAATAGAGGCGCCGACGATTGCGGCTGCCACTACCGTACAGGGTGCCTTTCCAAATGATGTAAACTTCATTGAACTTGACTTTCGAATATCGGCGTCCCGGAATAACCAGCGAGTGGGTGCCAGCGACTGAAGCATTCAGGCCTGCAGGCAGGGTGAAGGCGAACCAGGTGCAGATTCAGGAGGGCTAGTTGCTGAGAGGTGAGTGTGTAGGTGGCGTGCACGGAGCGCGAGTTTGACTTGAACGAGCTGAAGGTGCAGCCGCACCGGCCGATGCTAGAGGCGATGGCCGGCAGCGTCTTCTGCCTCATCCTGCCGGGCAACAGCCAGTCCAGTCAGCGCCTGACCGAGGCCTTCCTGACCGGTTGCATCCCGGTCTTCCTGGGGCCGCCCTGGCACACGCTGCCCTTCGCGCACGAGGCACGGCCCCTTTTCTGGCTCCCTTGAACGCTGATTCAGCTGGCCTGCAGTGGCAAGCTTCCACTGCTCATGACCCGCCCATGTGACGCTCGCAAGGAGTACGTGCCTGAGCTCCTGATTGACAAGATCATCAAATTGGGATATTGACACATTACTTTAGGAGCCTTCTTCTGATTGGAGGTAGTGAAGCATCCCAAACACCATGGCGTTTGAGGCTGGGAAAACCCCACTCTCCCCCCCAACTACCAATCCCTCGGGAAGCTGTGAGCACAAGGCACTGTTGTAATCATAAAAGGAACTGCTGCCTGTGCAGAGTTTGCTCTCTGACAGGGTGCATGCATGGCGTTGCAGGTGGACTATGCAGCGGCGGGTATTTTCCTGAACATCACTGGAGGGGAAGAGGGGGGATCTGCACCCTGGTGGGAGCAGCCGGGCCTGCAGATGGCCCCAGGCCTTGAAGCCATGACCCAGGTTTGGCCATAGCCATCCCTACCTGGATGACAGCATTTTTCCTGCCTCGACAATTTCTGCTTGAATGGAAGATGCAGTGCACCTTAGCATGAACGTTCCCTGAATGAATAAAGCAGTCTGTTAATCAGCAGCCTCACATTGGCTCTCTTTATTCTACACAATGTGTTCAGGAACGAAAGCCTACAGCATTTACATGAGCTTTATTGATGCAAGCATCCTAGTTCACGGCATGTGACATGCCAGGCTGTCTATGTGATGTGACTACTGTTATTGCTGCGCAGATAGAGGAGCGGTTCAGCCCCGCGTGGTGGTTTGCCGATGTGCCCTCCGAGGCCATTGGCAGCATGCAGCACCTGGGGAACGTGTTGCCGCTGTTGAGACAGGTATGCTTCTTTACACCTTTACCCCCTGCATTTGTCAATACATTTCCATTAGAGTTTTGCAGTTGATGCAGCAGCAACATGCGCTGAGACCTTCGCACATAGGACAACACTCTTGTAACAACAGATAAGTGATCTGCAAGGCAAAGGTATTGGTATTGATCTGCTACTGCAAAAGGACACAGTAAGGCCGGCAGCATGTACTCAAAATTCACAGGTGCAGTCAGTGCAAAGAGCAGATGTCCTAGATGATGTCTGATGCGGCCGCATCCGGCACACGCAAACGACAAACCCTTCTTTCTTTTCTCTGTCACATGACTTCATGTGATCATGACTAATATTTGTCTGCTGCTGCAGATGGATGAGGAGGTGGTACTGGCAAAGCTGGAGGCGGTGAAGCGATACCGGTCGATGTTCATTTATGCGACGCAGCCGCAGCACCCGCCCTCGGCGTCAGACATAGCCATCGAGCTGATGTGCACCTACGCCAAGTTTGGCATGCGAGACTGACCTGGCCCCTCTTGATGCTGTTTCTATGGATGCCGTGCAGTGGCTAATTCTCTAAAGCAGACTGGTTTGCTGTCTGAGCACAATTGTGCACAGTTGGTAGCCGAAGCCCTCCAAGAGGAGATGCAGCTAAAGTGTGCCCAACTCTAAATTTGGGACAAGAACTCATGAGAGCCCAATCGGACAATAAGAGACTGGGGACCTTTTTGGCAACAGTATAACAGTGCCTAGTGCAACCTTTCCTGGATGCATGTGCTCTTGAGAAGAATGTGTAATGCTGCATATCACTGAAGAGAAGTTGAGCCCGGCGCTCAATCAAATTAAACTTGCTTTACAAGGGAAACGCTGAGGAGTACTTGTCATCCGTTCAAAAATTTGTTTTTAAAGTGCCTCTTTAATGTGCCTCTCTCTCAGTTCGGATCTCTTGGTATCCTTGTGGTTATAATATATGGAAACCTCCTCCCGTACTCGCTTTTTTCCCAGGTTCCCAAGCTTGCAACCCAACCAACTTAAATTCCACTCTGCCACTTTCTGAATGTATTCGCGAATGTTATCTCACAGAACTCCCTTCATGGTTTGGCATCAGCAGATCCAGCATCATTGACCCATGCCCCTAGCACCAAAACAGGCGCACGGCCATGAAAATAAACTCTGCCTTTAAAGTCAACTCATCTAGGCCAGATCAGGCGGCCAGGCCCAGGACTGCGCGGTGACGGTGGTCGGCCTCGCGCGTCTCGACATGGACAAAGCCGGCGTCGCGCATGGCAGCCTCCACATCCATCGCGTAGTACAGGTCGCTCCAGGGCTCCGTCGACTTCATCAGCGTGAACAGCGCCGGCGGCAGGTTCTGTATCGTCTTTGACCTGCGCGCATGCCAGAATCCAGTTGATCAATCACCATCTTCAAGCCTCATATTTTCCCGGCATCTTGCCTCAGGCGGGAAACGCATGTGATAAGAATACATAATATGTTTCATGCCCACCCACGAGGATAGGCCAGGATTTCCTGGCCCTTGCTTATTAGTGAATGATAGTGATGGCACTGTTATGGCAGTGATGCTTACATCGACGGCATGCAAGCTCGCATGCTACTGCTCATCTCACCAACATAACCTCAATCACATGTGGGCAACCTGGTGCCAGGCGTGCATGGCTGGGATCTTTCCGACAGGTAGCAGATGACACGGTACAAGTGGCTTAGCAAGGCAGGGACTGCTGACCGTGGATTATTGTCTGCCAACAGGAGCACGCCGCCGGGCCGCAACAGCCGCCGAGCCTCGGCGATGAGTGCGCAAATGGCCTGGGGAGGCAATTCGTGGATGGTGAACGATGACGAAACCAGGTCAAACGAGGCTGACGGCAGCCGTGTGTCTTCCAAGTTGGCATGCACGTAGCAAATCCGCCTATTTTCGCCCTCTGCCTTCCTCTTCCTGCATGCATGCCTTTTTGTCACCCTTCTGTCAGGTTGTGAACACAGCAAAATGCACACCTTAAACAGTAAGCCTTGTCGACCATGTTGGTGTCTTTTTGCACGCGTCTGGACTCTTGGCACATCTTGTCCTAGGCATGCAATGTTTGGCTCTCTAATCCTTACAAAGCTCTGCATGGGATTAGCTCTGGCTTCCAGCGCTGTGGGCAGCTCCAGCTTGAAAACAAACACAAGCTATGCAGGGAAGCAATGAGGGCCCCAGACCCAAATTGTGCGTGGGCTACGCTGAAGCCATCCTATTCACTGGGTGTCCCAGTGAGGCCCCCCAACCACCCAGTTTAGACACATCAAAAGCCTGCTGCCCTTAGAGAGCCGTTGCAAGGGGCGCACCGTTCGCGGTATTCTGCAACGGCCAGGAAGTGCGGCGAGAGGTCCAGGCCGGTGATCTGCGCTGCAGGGAACGCCTCTGCAAGCGCGCGCGTGCTCAGCCCGGCTGAGCATCCCAGGTCGAGTGCGTCATGCACCTGCCGCGCCCCCCTTTGCCGAGAGAAGTCCTGCCGAGAATCAAATACCTCTCATATTGTGCACTTTCACCTTGTGCTCCTGACTTCTTCACACATGCATATCTTGCATAGCAAAGGCTCAGATGTATCTTTGGAGAGGGGGGAGAAGGGCGCTGGACTACATGAGCACGGTCAATTGAGGCCCAAAGCATCGTTCTCTTCCAGACTACAATGAAGTATATGCCGCAGACTGTGACTTTGTAGATGTTTTACCCTCTTAAGGCTGTAGAGCACTACAATTGTCTGCACCTGGATGGCTTCGTGGATGTTGCCGCGCAGCTGTGCATGCGCCTGTTCAGGCGTCAGGGGCTGGTCAGGGAATGTCCGCAGCGCCATCGAGTAGGTGGCTGACTCCACCTCAAAAGCTGCCAGCCAATTTAGGTTGCCCTTGTCGTACGCATGAAACTTCTGCAGGTAGTAATCTGGGTACTCCAGGGCCTTGTCTTCGAGCTCCTCCCTTATACTGAATACCTGCAGATATCAGTTTTGTCGGCATTCAATCTTGTCCGGCACAAAATTTCTCCGGCTTGCAGCTTCATTTATGCCTATATATAATCACCATGCAGCATCTTCAAAGGCTCTGCACTTCAACGAACAGCAGCAGCGTGCATTGCCTATTTGGCAAGGTGGAATCCTGGCTTTGCGGACTCAGTAGCCGAAAGGCTTGTTGCCGAAGCAGGCTAATGACTTGGGTGCAGATGGGGACGAAGAAAGGCACCTCGGGCGTGTTCTGCAGCTGCTGCACGGTGCTGTCCCAGGGGATACCATTCTTCTCCGCTGTGCTCTTTAGCACCTGCTTTGCGGCGAGCTTCATGACTGCAAAGAGAGGCTTGATGCTGATTGCCGCATTCACTGCCCTGGACAGCAAGGCATCACCTGGACCAACAACCTGCTCAGGCTCTGAGGATCAAGCCACAAGCATCCAGCATTATAAGCACTCAAGGAGCTAGACTCTGCAACGGTTGTTTTGAAAAATTTTGATGCGGTGAGTTATCCTCGAATAGCAGGCAAGATACCTGTCCAGTCTGGTTTATCCTTGTCAGTGCGTCCACTAGTACTGGCTGTTTCTTCAGCAATTTGCGATGCTGCTGTCACCGAGAGACGCTTTCTTTCCACAATAAGACCTCTTGTTTTGTGCTTTGATGCGGAGACGCAATGCAAACTGCCACCAGCAAAGGGAGTGGATGTGTGGAGCGATGTCGCCATTCTTTCTAACATTTTGGCTCGCTTAGGGTATCCTTTTACTTGATACAGCGTGAAAAGTTTTTTTTAATTTTGAATGATACATTAATACTGCACAGCTTAGAGGTTTGATGGAGCGCATGAATGGAGGGAGCTTTAAAGATCAGATTGCTGATATGGTTGATGTCATCGCTGACGCACATGTCCACAGGTACTCCTGGCACGAGCACAAGTGATAATATTTGACCCTTCGACAGACTTAAAAGAAAGTGTGAAATCAATAGATTGAGGGCACATTGGCTGTGGCTGCATCTTCCCCCACTGGGCATGCCGGCGGTGCTACACTGTATGGTCCATGGTTTGGGAGTCCCAAATTGGGACTGCACCGTCAAACCAAAATGCCTGTCACAGTAGTCTTATTACAAAGATTGCGCAAGATGCATGCATGATTGGCAAGTGCACCAAACACTTATGGCAGCCAACAGGGCGTCTGCAGTTGCAACACATCAGCACACAGGGAAAAGCAAGTTGTGGAGGCAAAAGCATTCAATGTTCACACACCAGTGTTGACAGTGTCACTCTGGTATCATCATGATATTTGATACTGGCACACTGATCTGTCAATACCTGCTTCCCAATGCAGAAGCATTTAAAACCAATTCAGCAAGCCTGACATTGATCACTACAAAATGTTAGGGACTGTAACTGTAAAGCCTGCGTCCTCACACAGGGACTCCCAGGGCGGCCTGCAGCTCTGCCTTGTGGTCGGCAGACAGCACTTCTGCCAACACAGGGTGCAGCTGCGCGGGCTGCAGCGCAACAGCCTCAGAGAGGGGCACCCAGTTAACCTCCAGATGGTCCTTGTTGGTTGACGGCTGAAACGCATTCGATGCTCCGCTTGCAACCGTTGCAATGAACACCGTGTGCAGCTTGACCCCATGCTTCCCCTTCCTGCAAGCCCCAACAGCATCTTAGTCAACGCTGATGGTAGAATGTCTTCTTGACAGGTTTTTATGTTTCTAGCTTTCCCCACACCAGTGCGGCTGCAATGTTACCACATTTGTGACTCTGGGTGTGTTCACCTGCGGTCTGAAGAATCTTCCACAGCTCAAAACGCCACTCTCCCACCCACCAGTCTCTCAGTGCAAATTTGCACATACAGTATGACCATTGGGGGAGATCCTGGCCTGAAATGGGGAAGAGCCCTCATGCTGTGTGTGAACACGCCCTCACAGAGACAACACTTCAAAAGGGAAATGCAATCCAATATTGAAACACCCGCCTCGCCACTGCCAACTCAGAGGCGCTCATGCTGCCATGGAGAGCAACAGCCAAGGCACGCACCGCTTGATCACAATGTGCCCCTTGACCTCGTGAGCAGGAACGCCCCCAACCTCCTCCTTGGCCTCGCGCTCGGCTGTCGCCAGGTCATCAGCGTCCTTGCTGTCCGCGCTGCCACCCGGCAGGCCCCACTTGCCCGGCCCATGCTTGCCCACCTTCCGCATCAGCATCACCTTGTCCCCATCCCTGTTGCGCCACATCTCCGTGAACCTTAGCTTGATGATGTGACTGTCTCGCAGCAGGCTGCATGTGCTTCTGTGATCGGGGTCATTGTGTCGAACAGCACAGCTGCAGGCTCCTCTTGGGGTACATGGGACATTTGTGCTGATATAATCCTACAGAAACAGCAGTGTTGGTTGCCACCGACAAGACTCTCCAGGTCTCTTTTGGCTGGTCCTCTACAAGCAGTCATGCCGTCATATGACACGCAGCGATTTGGACCAGATGATGCAGGAGCTCTGCTCGTGAATCCGCCCAAATGAAGAAAAAGAGACGAAAGGGACGCACGCAAGCATGAGGCCGGCCCCTCGCTTGTCCACCCTTTCGTCACCCGCCACGTCCGCCCCGCCCACCTCTGCGCCGAGGGTTTTGAGGGTCCCAGGCCCCGCTGTGCTGTTGCTGGCCGGCACCATGCCGCCCGGCAGCGCCGCCACCAGCTGCCTCTGCGCTCCCGGGTCTTCCAACAGCGTTGCCTGCACCGCAGATCCATCTAGCTGTCGTGTACGAGCTACAACTTGTACCACTCTCTACTACAGAGTCTGTAAAGCTACAGTGCCGAGCGAGCAACGAACAAGGATATGCGCCAGAATGGCAATACCCAGATAGTGCGGTGCAATTCTGAATGCCGTGCAAGCACGGATGCTGGGAAAGCAGCCATGTTGTGGAAGAGTAGGTATCTTGCAACAAAGGCATGCCTATTTGCATCCCCTCCCAATACAGGGCCTCAGAGGCTGCTCCGCAAGTCGGCCTTACACTGCAGTGGTGGTATGTGCGCCCATTGAGGATGTAACAAGAGCAACGAGGGGCATTCCGCATGCAGAGGCAATAAAATGCCTTAAGGGACCGCACCACAACAGGGTGCAGCTGGCCCGTGGGCGGCAGAGCTGCCAGGGGCCACCAGCGAGCCTCCCGGTGCTCATCATTCAGCTTGGGCTTGAAGGCGGCCCTGACGGCCGGTGCCATTTCGCAGATGAACACTGTGTAGGCTTTCTGCTTCTTCTTGCCCCGGCTGCAGTGCACATCCCGATTAGAACTACTTCCCGTTTCAGTTAGTCAGACAGTGAGTGACCGATGCGTAAGCAGCCCTCTGATTCAGCTTCAAGCAGGAGGTCAAGGTGTGTATTGTGGCAATGTTGCTGGTGTACTATCAGATGTCTGTAGTCAGGCAGAGGGGAGGCTCACAACGTCAAGATCTGCCCAGTGACGTTGCATGCTGGTACAGTACCCATCTCCTCTGTCGCTTCGCGCATGGCAGTGGCTTGCAGGTGGGCATCTCCAGCCTCCACATTTCCTCCAGGCAACCCCCATGTGTTGTCATTGTGCTTGCTGTTCCTCCTCAGCAGCAGCACCTCACTCCCAGACCTGCAAGGATGAAAGTAAGTGCCTCCATGACCTGCGCTCGCTGTCGCCTCAATCATTCTTGACATAGCATTCTCGTTAAGGCAGAATATGAAAGCAAAGGGGTGGGGAGACGTACACAAGGAAAAGCCCTGCCCCTCTCTTCTCCACACCCTTGTCCATGTCCATCGACTTGTTGTGGAGCAGGAAGACCACCGCCCCGATGCAGGCGATGGACAGCAGAACCACAGCTACGGCGCAAGCAATCGATCTTTTCAGCCCTGTCCTTGGTTGTGCCTGCTCGTACCCTCCTTCTAGATCTGCTTCCTGCTTGCCAGGCAAACACAGTCTCGGGAAATGGCCAGTTGCAGCGGGTCTGGCGAAAAACTGCTTTATGTCTAGAAGAATCTAGAATTACTGGGAAGGTTCAGCTTATATCAAAAGTGTGAAAGAAAAAAAGCTGATAGGAGACTTTTGAGTATAGCTCCACTTACGGTGATGAGTTCGTCCTCCCCATCAGGGCCGAGGTCATTCTTCTCTGTTTCCAGACTTGCGTAGACGACACTATTTGACATTCTCTTTGCGCAACTACTGCTCATGAACCAGTCAGTCAAGGCGATGCATCGAACGGCTACCTAGACCTTGGATATATGATGGACTGGTAACATAGCCATGCATGTCCGATCACTAAAGATGACTTCAAGTTTCTTCTTAGTATGCAGAATGCATCACAGCCCAATTGAAACACTTGCCAGCCTGGCTTGGAATGGGGTCAGTCAGGGGTGTATCTCACCCCACAGAGTAGCTTGACCCCGTGGTGGCATGGAGAGAATTTGCTCCATGGCAATGTACTTCTGTGAGGAGAAGTCACAAACTACTGCTCCTCCAGAGCTGCAAAGGATTGAACAAAGGGCTGTCCCATGCATGTATGTGGTGCATGCATGGTGATGAGATCATGATATCACCATGACTTTCTGGCAGGTACCTGTGCGCACAAGTGATGGCATTGTGCTACCTCGATGACTCACTTTATGGAGTTACCAATAACGCAGCCGCCATTGCCGAATTTCATCAAGATGGCTGGGTCAACTGGGGCACTGCTCAGGTCTTAGGCTACTGAGTAATTTATTCTCCAGTACCTGGCACAGGGAGTCCAGTGAGCATGCATGTGACCGCACCGGCGCCAGGCATTTCTCCTCAATCATTTGACATCTAATCATGCATGCACCGTGGTCAGTGGTCGGAACAGCTGTTGACATCAGTCCCAGCAACAGTGCATGGGACAACCAGCGCATGCTAGCATCAGAGCACTGTAATTGCAATATTATAATAGCAACCTGCTGTACTGCACATCTACCAGTTCCCTACAGCTAAATTGAGATAAATGGCACCAGTTCCTAGTGGCAAATTTTGTTGCCCAAGACCGAAAACCTTCAGAGATACCAATGTGAAGGTCTCAGAAGTAATAGTTAAGCTCACCTTGATGAAGTAATGCAGTCTTCACAGTCTGAACCCATAAAAAAATCATGCACAAACAGGACCAGTCTGTAGCAGTGCTAAATAAAATGGGGGTTTGGATTGCACCGGCCTCTGCCAGTACATCAACAAGTTCAGGTGACTTTCACAACATTCGTTCTAGCTACAAGTCAATTGTTTAACAGTTACATGTGTTTCTTGAGGTCAAGAATGAAAAGAATGCTGCGATTTCTCTGTGCCTCCAAAACCACCTCCACAGTGGAATGGCTCAAAGTCAGAGTGGCAGAACGCGCTCATCGGGAGATTGGCGGCAGGCCGCAATGTCCAGACGAGCGCGGCAGTCGGTCAGTAGCTGGAACACCTGCTCAAGCACACACCCTTTACCTCACAAAAACATTATCGTCTCACACTTTCAGGGGGATTTTTATCTCTACCATTAGATATGGATCACCCTACTCAATGGCCAGGGATGCCTAGAGAACCTTAAGCACCAGTACGGCGCCAATTTTTTTGTAAGAATTTGAATCAGCTCGAGCTTCACTCATCACGGCCCAATATCGACCAGCTCAAGTACTATGCCTCATCTTGTGCCACTCTGCATGCTGGGGATATGCAGGAAAGAGGATGTACAAAGCGCTCATGAGACACAAGCTGCTTCACAATGGTAGATGGGAATTGCTTGGAATTAGGACCGCACCGCATCTGCGGTGGCATCGCTGAATTTGCGCGCAAAGAGGGGGCAGGACGGCGCCAGCAGCCGATTCGACCAGGGGCTCTCCTCTGTGCACAGCCCCGCAGACGCCGGCGCCCCCGCGCGCACAAACATCTCCTTGGTCAGCCTGCGGACGCTTGCACCTCGTCAACATTGCATGCTACTTCTCAGCACACAACTCCAGTCACTCTTGGATGCTGTTGAGAGCGCCTTTCCCCTATCAGAGCAGGAGAGCACAGCAGTACGGTATAGTGCAGCAATATCCGGTGGTCCATTTTCCAGCCTATGCCCAAAGCGTTATTTAACGCCTGCCATTTGCTAGAAGTGTCACACCTCGGCACACAGCAAGTCCTGCGAGCCCTGCAAAAATGCCTTTGACCACGAGAACTCCCAGAGCTGGTGCGCGCACCGCATGCACTGCCTTCTAGGCCACTGCTCACAAATTTGAAATTCAAAATATTTGAAATGCAAAATCGTGCACGCACCTGAGTGCGGCGGCAAAGTCGCACTGCTCCGGCTTGCGCAGCTGGCGCATGGTGGCCTCAGTGACGTTGTCCGGGTGGTAGGAGATGGGGTGGGGCCCCCCCTCCTCCCAGTCCACATTCATTATCAACCCCGTGCAGTCGGTCTCCTCCTGCTTGCCCGCGTACGCGAGCAGCACAGGCATGTAGTGCTCGTCGCTATAGCACTCAAACTTCCTGCGCAACGACAACAGCTATGTCAATATAGTGTTTTAATGGGTCCCAGCGGGGATCCAAACCTGCCGTGGCACCTTCAACGGGGCTCAAGGTCTTCACAGACACAGCTGGTGCTGCCACTTCCTTTTTTCAAATCAAGACCAGCTTCCTTGAAGTATTTCCCTTGGCCTTCAGGAGTCCCTTTGGCAGAGGGGTTGTCATGGTGCACATTTAAACGGTAATCACTCCTGTTCGATTCGACAGGCGGTCTCTGTCCCACACTCTGACTCACAATGCTTTCTTGTGCAAGTGCACAGACTCTCCTCTTCGGTGCCTGGTCTCCAGTAGAAAAATATTATCCTACACTGTGGATGCTGCTGTCAGGCAAAGCCTTCATGATAGCATGCAATGATAGCATGCACACCCTGGTCACGATTTACGCCTATCAGCTCTCATGCATGCTCAACATGCCATAGAAACTGCAAACTCGCACATCCAGAGACTCAATCGGTGGCTAAGATCAGGTGAGCGGCGAGTCACCTGTCCAGCTCCTCGTCCATTTCCACCTCCACGCATGTCTCACGGAAGAGATCGGCCACGGCGGTGTCGTCGGCGATGATCTGCGCGAGGCCGCGCTCGATGGCAAACCACTGGCTCGTCTTGCGCCACAGCCGCGGCGTTATGCGCACCTGCTCCCCGCGCGCCATCCGCGGGTGCCACCGCCACGGCATCATGTGCTGCATGCGTGAAACGTCAAGGAAATGTCAGAGGCTCGTGAAGGAGTGCGACAGCCACCCCATTCGTCATGTGCTGTCCACAGCATGAATCGAGGCAACGTCGGATGCCAGATTACAACAGCCATGATAGTTGGTTGGTGAATGCGTGTCCGACTCTCTGTCACGTTCTCGGCTGGCTATGTACTGGCATGTTGGAGCAGGGGCATGCAAAGGGCCCCCGAGTCAGCAGCGTCTAGGCTCAAGTCACTACGCTGAGCACGACTACTGCACTGACTCGGAATGCAAGAGCAGGGCTCAGCATCACGACTTGAGCAAAGAGGGCAAGCGCTGCATTGATGCACCCCAAAGGGAGCTGCAGCCCATTCCTGGATGCCCATTTGGCGCTGGCACCACTAGGACATGAAACTTTGCTTTCAGCCTTTTAGTAAGATTACACCATTAGTCAGGGTTGGGGCTGCGCACCCGGTGGGGGCAGGCGTTGATGCGGCTCTTGGGCTCGCTCATGAGCTGCTGGTAGATGAGCGTGGGCGGGTACAGGGGGATGCACGACTCGCTGACCAGCATCAGCTTCTTGTTGCGCTCGTCCGTTAGCGCTGCTCGCAGCAGCTCTTTTGTGGCGTCCACAAGATCAAAGCCTCCCCAGGTCGCCTTCACGTGTACCGGCAGCTCCGTGCCGAAGAACAGGCTGCCCACCGGGAAGCCTGCGCGCAACACCACAGTTTGATTGAGCGCCAGGCTTCCCTGTTGTGATGCTGAGATTTGTAGCCGCCATAAGGGTGACCACAAGCCCTGTAAACGAAAAAATCTGCCCATGCAAACTGTGTACTCTGTGCCAGCTCTCTATTTGCACCTTCTTTTCAATGCATGTGTGATACATCTAAAGGCCACCCTATAGATAAAAGTGCATGCATGCTTGACAGGTGACCCTGGTGCAACGAATTCAAACGGTGCACAGTAGCGCAGCTAAGTCACGATTATTCACTGGCAAGGAGCATTGTGTAAGCCCATGCATGTGCAAGTCACAGGAGCATGGCTGATGCAGTGCACACAATGCTGGTTGGCTGGCCCATGCACGGCAAAGAGAAATTTGCAGGAGTCACACCTATAAAACCGGGCTGCGTGTGCACGTAGACGCTGAAGAGGTGCTGCGCGCCGATGGCATTCCCTATCGGCTCCTTGACAGAGCACCAGGCGGCCATGGTCGAGAAAATCTGCGAGGAGCAGTTGCCGGCGCGGATGACGTCGGCCGGCACCAGTCCCGCGGCGTGCGCGAACCACTCCCGCCACATCGCCTCGTGCCACAGTGCGCCGCGCGTGAGGAAGAGCAACGCTACGCGCGGAATTGCGTCCACTGCGCTCGCGCACTTTTGCTGCGCACACACACATGCATGCCTGTGCGTGAGACGATGGCGATTGTCATTCTCCCAGGGCGCTGTTTGTCAATCACAACAAAGCACCTACAGTGCTGCTCTCACGGCACCAGGATTGATGCCAGCCACTGTGCAGACGTCTGTAGTCAGGAGGTGGCATCATGATAGACCCCGCATTAATGATTTCGGCATTGTGCGTGCATCAACGAACAGATGGGATTGGTAGTGGAAGCGGCGGCACCTGGACTGTCGAGAAGGAGGCCTCGCCCGAGACAGCGAGTGCCTGGGACACTCTCAGTGGTGCAGCGTTGTCCTCTGTGGGCCCAGGGCCAAATGCCTGCAGCGGGTGCCGGAAGCAGCCGCGCACGTCGCCGCCGCACTGCAGGCGGCCGATGCCGAAGCCGGCAAAGCACAGCGCGCCCAGCGCGCACCAGAAGAGCGCACCTGCCAGCAGCCGTGCCGCGGTGGCCGCATGCTTGCGCGCACGTGAAGGCGAGCGCGCCGACAAGGGCGAGCCACCTGCTCCCTGCGTGCCTGCGCATTAGAAGACATGCAATTTCGCACGTGATGGGAACTTCTCCCACCTTCGACTGCAAAGTGCGCTTTCAATGACAAAATGAGCGCAGGAGTAGGACAAGGTGGTGATGCCTCGTTGTGATCAGGAGTTGCAAAACCTGACCCATAGGAGAAGTACCTCTCATGCAGAAAGGTGGCCTGAGAATTCAACGAGGTCCCTCACAGTCCACATGAGAGGCCGTTGAAATATGAGTAGGTGTGCCTAGGCTCTAATCTTGCGATCAAGGTTCCGATATTCGTACTCCTACAAGGCCAATCAGCGCCAGTTATGGAAAGTCTTATGCCTCACGACTAGCAATCAACATCTCTGACCTTGATCTTTCTGCATCGAAGGAATAAGACACTGTACAACTCCCAAACGAGAGAACCGCAATATTCGGCTGGTACTTCTGCTACTCTATATATAGACGAGCTCGCAATCTCTCGGCACCGGAAATTTGGAGAAGCGAATAATGAAGGATTTGCTCGTAGTTGCTCAAAGGTGGAGCTCCAATGATTGGAGAAGTTCGATGCACCGAGCGGAAGCTAGGGACCCCCCGCTGTAATGGGAAGGCAGGCGAGGAACACCCGGAAGTGCTCTGAAACCCGCAGCCAGAAGTTTGCGTTTCAACAGCAAAATGAAAGGCCCATGTTTTCAAGACTGCTGTACGTTGTGAAGGATATGGTTATTGCAAGGCACACGGGCATAATTGGACTCACGACCAGCCAGAAGGCTATGGTCGGATGAACAACAGGCTGTCCTCAGGTATAGTACGCTGTTTCATCATGCGTTGGGGTTGCTGTGCTAGTTTGAGACAAGCAAAATGCTAGTGCTGCATCGAACTATCTGTCGGATCTTTCTGACATGTCATCCCCTGACTTATACCCCGGACTGCCGAAGGAATGACCCCATCGGTCCTACATCTGCTGACTGTCTGTCTTGTCTCCGCAGATATAATTGGAGCTAGCCAGATCCTTTCTTTCTATTTGGTCTTTTTCTTGCCAGCCTCAGCGTATCTGACGTCAGTAGCAACAGAACCACTGAATTTGGCCAGCGCATATCAGGCAGATCTCCTAGCCAGGACAGCCAAATTTCGTCCGGGTGGCCACTGGTATGCGGGTTACGCTGGACCATGGTTGGAGAACCAGTTCTACGACCATTGGGTGGCGCATAGTCCGCAGAGCCAGCGAATATATGTGCCCATCCATTGGACAGATGTTCTACACAAGGCACCTCACCTGATACCAGTTGTACAGAAGGTAATTGCTCCATCAATTATATACTATATGTATCTACAATTTTGCCGCCTGAAAAGACATGCCTGGGTGGCAGCATGTGAGCAGTATTATGACTGTGAACCAGCGCAACCTTGTCATGCATGGTGAATACTCACATTAATACTGGTCGCAGGTACTCGATACCCTGGACCCGAACTTCAAGTACTTCTCAGTCTCTCAGCTGGCGAGGGCGTTCAACCACCCTAGCCTGACGCTGAAGGTGCCCAAAGAGCTGGACTTTGTCCTCTTCTCATCAGGCGGCAGCAGCAAGCCTCTGCAAGCAGTCCCTGTGCCCCTCCTGAAGCAGGAGCTGACGCCCGAGGGGCTGAGCAAAACCATCAGCGTCACTTTCCAGGGCTCTGTCACCCACGACCTGCGAAACCAGCTGGCTGTGAAGCTGCGCAAGTCATTCCTGTTCCTAAATCAGAGCTCTGATTGGGCGGTGATTTTGGAGAGCAGCAATTTCTCCATCTGCCCAAGGGGCTTTGGGTCCACCTCGTTTCGAGTGGCTGAGACCATCCAGCTGGGAACTCTGCCCATCTATGTGTGGGAGCAGGAAGCATGGCTGCCCTACAGCAATCTGCTTGACTGGAATGACTTTGCAATAGTTGTCAACAGCCACAAACTCGCAGAGCTGCCTGAGAAGATAAGGCAGGCAGATGTGGGGAAGATGCAGGAAGCTCTGAAGAAGGTGCAGCATTTGTTCACCTACAATTACACAATAGAGTACATCTTGAAACAGGCGGCAGCCATGACTGTAGTGCCGGCACAATCCGCAGAGAGCACTGTGCAGGTGAACCATCACTGATCATGGGATGGGAGGGGGACTGAATTGCTCAAAGGCAGATGCCGTCAGGGGGAGTAACCTAGGAGAACCTTATTTTCCTAGGTTACTCCCCATGATGCCGTTAAACAGCATCTTGCCAGTACACTATGTTTTTGCGCTTTCTGTACTTCAGGATCCAGATAAGGAGAGAGCTCTGGCATTGCAGTACAAGAGCATTCTTGTGTACAGTGATTGCGCTGCGAGAGCACCTTCCCTCATGTCTGGAACATGAGGCATTTTATTGCAGACACAGTATTCTGGAACGTCTGATTGCATGCTCCTGTCATCTTTCTGAAAAGATGATTGAGACGAGGCAGCAGTCTGCGACCAGACTTTTTCAATGCAAGGGTGTCAATGTTGTTGTTGAAGCTCAAGGCCCTTGCTTTTATTATTCGAGGTTACCTAAGAGAAGCAAGCTGGACTCGTTGAAGTACGAAGTATGTACCTTGGGGTGGGACAATACAAATGTGCAAATGATTCTGGCATTCCAGACCTGTAGGCAATATTTCTATTCAGGAGCCTCTCTTAAGAGACCCAAGTCAGCAGCTGTTGTGGCCAATTGAGGTGAAAGTACTTGCAGTCAATAGCATGACGCTGGGAATGAATTCCATTGCTGTGCCCTGGATGGCACAAACCAAATTTTGCAAGTATTGCTATTCATGAAGATGACTGTCTCCATCATACGTGCACGCGGCGCAAGGCATATGCATTCGCCAGCAACGGATGTGCATGCAGAACCATAAATTGCTTTCTTGTCAGCCTGCAGAGTTCAAGTTCTTTGATGAGATGAGTATCACAACCACTGTGTTCAATCGCTGGTATTTCTCCTAGCCTATTAATTATACCACACTGCGGACTTCAGAATACTGCAAACACTCTGGTGTGCTAGATAATGCCACTCTGAAAAGTGCCTCTCAAGTACATGAATGCAGAACTCACCACTGCTCAGCGCAACACATGACCTATCCTTTTAGTCCTTGACAATAATCCATGTCCCCCACAAAAGTCCAAACATTTGCTCTGCCACACCGGTTTGTCCAATCCACAAACCACTCCTAGGCGCAGAGGACCCAGGAGTGATCCTAGCCTGGTCCAATCTGGCCTTATCGATTTGAGGAGGAAAGACCCCAAGGAGCCAAGCTTCCCAGGCCTCACGCTGCCGTCAGTGCAATACCTTGACAGCCCCATCCTACTGTCACAGCAACGACGCTGTCAGAGCAAAAAGCAGGTCACGACTTGGCCATGACAGACTTCTGCAGCATGGCGGCAAACTCCTGGTAGGACTGTGAGATCTGCGTCCTGTCCTCCACAAACCAGGGCAGCACGTGCGCCTCCGGCTGTGTGCCTGCACAACACAAACATGTCCTCTTAGCGCCGAGATATCATGTCAGCACCCCTGACAAAACATTCCAAGCATCTCTTCTTTCTGCTCCTTCCTTCTGGCCACCCTCTTATGATGATTCTGAATTTGTGTGCCAGTCCTACTACTTGAGCATCCCCCTAAATTTCTTTAACGAAGGACAGATAGAGGATAGAACAACAGGCCATCATAGAAAGAAAACGAAGGGGAGCTGAAGTGGGTCTAGCGCGGTACTGAACCTAGCTTGTTGGTTGAGACATTTTATTCACAGGCATCAGACCCTGTTTTTCCTGTCAATTTGGCGATTTCAGTGTCAGAAATTACTGACCAATAAAAAACACATGGCAGACACTCAAGGCTGCAGCCGCCACAAACCGAATTCCTTTTGAACACTCTCTCTGCAAGGATCCGTGTCCACCAACACATCCAACGAGGATTCGATGTTAAAAAAGGGTACATCAGATGGGCGGCTCACCCTGGCGGACGACGAAGCAGCCGGCGTAGTTGCTGCGGTGCGCGCGCAGGTCGTTGAGGAGCGCGCAGATGCGGCGGCTGAGGTCCGACTGCCGCGGCGGCTCCACCTGCAGCGAGAAGCCGTCCGGCTGGCCGCGTGACGCATCCACCTCAAACACCTGCAGGGTCAATAATTTAAGGGTCAAATCCTACGCCAAAGGTTACCTGCCATTTATGGATACCACCATGCACAAGCAGGAAGTCTCTTCCCGAACCTTGCCAGGTACAAGTTGGGAAATTCCAGTGAATTGGTCATCTGCCGTTGCTACTGCAGCAGCAGCATTCGATACACCATAGCTGAGAAGCTCAACACCCAGGAGGGCGAGCCCAGGAGAGAGAGGTGTTTGCCACAATGATCAAAATAGATAACAGTAACCCCAACAGAGGCTCTTTTGAGGGAGGTCGGGCCCTTGTGAGAGCAAGCATACGGGGAGCACGGTAGCAGATGCGCGCAGCCATTAGAGGTCGCGAAAGAATAGAGCAAAGATGATCGCCTGTGACATGAAGGCGGGCGAGACGTTGGCGCCGAGCCAGAGGACGAAGATGCGGCCGGAGTCGAGCAGGTACGCCCCCGAACTGTCCACCGCCTCCATCGTCATCGGCGACGGCAGCGGCCGGGTTATCCTGTGCAGCGCCCTCTTCTCAGCCCTCACTTAGTTAGGCCAAGAGAAAATGCAATACATGCAAGGCATAGCGTAGGGAGAATGCCCTGCCTCGCGCATGATACTTGAGCGCCACTGGCGGGCCAGAGCAGCAAAGCAATGCGCGTCACATCCCTGCATGTCGGCAGGCCCATGGACTGGAAGTGACCAAGTCCTAGCATTGTTAAGTCCGAAGAACCCGCAGGAATTGTCCCAACGGCTTCCCCAAAGACCCTCACATTCAGCGAGATATTGCAATGGGAACAGAGGAAATTAATTTTTGGAGGGGAATAAGGCGCGCACCTGCCCTGGGCGTCGGGCTTGCCCCAGTCGCCGGAGGGGTCATGGACTGGGTAGAGCGAGGGGTAGACCCACGTGAGCAGCTGGTCCACCCCGGCCGAGCTGATGTCGAAGCAGAAGGCCGCCCGCTCGTCCGTCGCCACGTCGCGCATGCTCCCGCGCAGCGCCGGCGTCTTCAGCAGCCCTGCAACATGTTGCGGATGTTGTCAGGAGAGCTTTGAGCACAGGGTGGGGACACAGTCTTAGTCCAAGGCCAAAGATTTTGTTTCATGTAACGTGCCAGCCACAGCCTGCATTAATTGCCACACTTTCCTCTGAGCAGAAATTGCTGCTCAATGCTGTGAACTTTTCCAGGACAGCGCAAGCTACATTCCCAGTCTGCATTCCCAGTACTGGACGCTGATGGCAGTACTCTTGGCACCAGCATAACCATGTACCCACAAGTAATACAGGCGGGGAAACTCCGCAGCTGTGTTCAGTTTTTGGACATTGTCAATGCATTGGGAGCACAGCTGAAGAGAAGCGTGCACGCACCCAGAATCCAGACGGGCAGGTAGCGCAGGGTGGGCGGGAAGATGAGCTTGTTGTGCGGCAGAGTCGTCCCGCGCGAGGCCGCCGCGTGCAGCAGCCGGTACTCGCGCAGCGCCAGCACCAGCTTTGTCTGCAACATTACATCAGCATGATGATCAGCGCCTTCCCCCTAGAGTGCAGATTTCTACCTAGTTAATTACGGATACCTCTGTCCTTTATAGAGAAGAGGATTTCGTCAAGCTCCGTGGCCAACACCCAGAAGCCTGGAAGCCCCTAGTGTGGCAGAGTGTCATGTCGCATGCTTGGGTAGCCACTTTACCAGCCAGCAGATGTCTTTGAAGTGCCTGAACGACAAATGCTCGCCCAGGAGAGCTGCTTGCGACGCGATGCAAAAGGCCCCAAGTCATACATGCAACCCGTTTTGGCACTTTGGGAAACGCATGCAATCCTGGGGAGCCCCAGCTTTGTTCCCTGAGCATGCCACAGGGATCCTGCATGCTCAAGGAACATGCGCGAGACTCAACAGGATTGTCAGCACGCCCCATTGTCAGGGCCCCTGTGCCCGCGCAGAGCCACGCTGTGTCTATCCTGCTGTGCCAAAGATTAGGACTGCATTTTCACGGCCGCTAAGAGGCTGACCTCGCTCCTGCCTGTCTGTAGGTGTGCCCTAACTCTCATCTAGCCGCACTTGTATGCATGTACGGAATGTGGTCACATAGTGCTCCTGAGCTGGGGGATCATTGGACATGCTGTTACTTGATGTGCACTTGCGAGGCAGCCCTTTTCTCCTATCTTCTGGCTCTCGCTCTGTCTTGATGTCCGCATACCCTTTTGTCTAAAAGGAAGTAGAGTGGTCCGCACATAGGCACTTGCTTGAGGAATTCCTAGTCCCTAACTTTCATCTATCTGTAGAATTTGGTGTTGTTTGGAGCTCCCCAGAGGCTGTTTTTGCACCTCGATTTGCATTTGGGCAGGCCATAACAAGTGTGGGACGGATTTCCTCTGGCACTCCTCTAAATTGGGCGGACTAAAGAGGGCAGCACCTGTATGGCGTTGCGCGTGTCGTCCAGCTTGGAGGTACAGGCCTTCTCCATTGCCAGCTTGGCGAGCAGTGTCAGCGTGGCGCCGCCGTCCACTGCCCGGAAGAGGTCCTGCACCTCTGTTACCACCGGCATCGCCATCGTGTGCACCCTGCCCAATCCCACGCACATGCTCATCAGCTGAATTTGTCCATGCATGCACAATTCTGTGATGGATGAGGCACTTTTCACGAGGATTGTCATTTGCAATGCTCCCCGAGTACCCCTCTCAGTGCAGCAGCTGCACCACCATAAGGCCAGCAAACAGACCTCCAACTGATTCAAGCCGCTCATGTGGGCGCTCAGATTTCTTAGCAGTCTTAGCTTGAGCTCATGCACATTGCAGGGTGCTGCGTCATTGCGCAGAGGACAACAGAACGCAGGAGAGCAAGGCGCGCCACTCAGACTGTCGACAAATTCATACACATTACGGGCTTCTATACTGTGTTTGATTGTATTACTAGGTCAGGTGACTGATGGCGCGCCTGATGCGGCGTTCCCCGTTGGAGGAGGTGTAGAGCAGCGCGCATTGGACGTAGGCGACGGGGCCGGTCACCACGGACTCGTCGTGCTGGATCTGCACCGCGAATGCCTTGTCTGGGTCCACCTGCGCAAGAGGAAGCACGCCGCTGTCATGACCACACCCCGACTCAGCGCCCTGCAGGCACCCAAAAATGAAGAGATGAAAAGTGAAGACAGAGGAAATGGAAAATGAAGAAGTAAAAATTGCAGCAACTGATGAATAGGATAAAGGGTTGAAAACTTGACCGGGAAAAGTAGTACAATTTTGACTTCCTGTTGCAGGGCCCTAGCAAGAGAGAAGGAAATGCATCAAAATATGAACACGTGAAGATGCTCGCCTGTTGCAGGGCAGGGCAGAACATGCCCTTCTCAGACACCATCTACTATGTTGCGGCACTCCTCACCAACCTCAATGAGGCCGTGGTGGCTTTTTGGGGGGTTTGACAAGGGGGTAATGTACAGCTCAGGGGTACGATACAAGGATGAGAAAGGGTCACCTGCGGCAGGGCGAGCAGGTCGGAGGAGCGGATGAAGAAGTGGCCGTGGAAGGAGGAGATGCGCAGGCCCTTGGAGCAGCGGATGCGCATGACGGCCTCCCAAGCCGTTGGCCGCGACAGGTTGTGCCGCACGTCATGCGCCAGCTTGGGGCCGTCGCGCTTGGCGCTGAAGGCTGGCAGAGAATACAGCTGGCCGCAGGTGTACTTGGGCAGCGTCGCCAGCGATGCCAGGTCCATGTACACCGCCGGCATCCCCTGCCCGCTCGCCGCCCTGCAGTCGCACAGTCACACTGGTTGGCTCTTTAAAAACTTGGTGACCAGCAGTGTGGCAAGCCGCGGCGCAGATCCAACCCAAATTGCAGCTTAACCTTGAAACGTGGGTGGAAACACCCCTTTCATGTCAGCAATCACCAATATTTTGGGCCTTGCATGCTTGTTTCCCACTCTGCTGGCTCCGATTTTAAGACTGGCACTGTGCAAATTAACGCTGAAGCAGCTATTTTAGACGGTCCCTTTTTGAGGGACCATTTGACCCATTTTGAGGAGCAAGGTGGTGTTGCAGGCATGCGCACCCAAGCACGAAAACGTCGACTGCGATCTGGACGCGGGAGCACTCGGCAGCAAACTTCTTGTAGAAGGGGTCGTCCGGGTTGCGCAGCTTGTGCTCCGAGTCCGTGCCCCACAGCGCAGCATTGTCCCGGTTCTTTATCTTGCCCAGGCCTGCACTTGCCAGCCTTGGCCCTGAGAATTGTGGAGGCGATAATGCGCAGTCGCAGTGTTGAGGCAGCTGAAGATACTTGGCTGGCTTGCAGGGAGATGTAGGCACTGCCTTTTGCGTGATATATACCGGTTGTGAGAAGAGCTGAGAATGGCGCATGCATGCATTTGTTTGATAAACGTTTGTGCCCATGTGTCATAGTGGCATGGAGGGGGCTGCAGGGCCATACCAAGGGAGGGCACGGCGCTCTGGAAGAGCAGCATCTTGCCGCCAAAGTCCTGCATGGCCAGGAACGCCGCCTGAAGCGCAGGGCCCATAGCACTCTCCACCTGCAACAGGTCAAGACTCCACTCAGCAAACGAGTCAGTCATAGTGAGAACTGTGGATCCACAGCGAGCCAGTTCCGGTCATCAGTGGCCCAAGCAGCATCCGAACTCCGTCTCATTCCCTCACACTGGCCTCAAATCTGGGGGTTCACTGGCGTCCAATTTCCTAGGCAGCCTCGAACAGCTGTGGCACCAGGGGGTATTTAAAGACTGACCCCCGTTGCCACTACCCAGCGGGTTTCGTGTGGTGATTCGTCCCCCGTAGTCTTTCGTACCCCCTGGTGGCAAGTCAGGAAGGGGTGGGAAAGCGCACCACCATGTTGCTGGCAAACATCTGGGGGAGAGAGTCGAGGAGAGCTTCCACTACAGCACGGCTCTCATGCAGGTTCACCACCAGATCGTCCGGCAGCGGCAGGAAGGGCTCCTCTATCTCCGCCACAACCTGCAAGCAATGAAATTTGCTACAGTGCTGGGTATAATCATAGCAAATGCAACTGAACAGGCGAGCAACCACCCTCCTCCTCGTCAAGTTGATTGGAAAGCTGCATGGTTAGCCTTGCCAACCAAATTGCTTGCACAGGCGGCCTGTCAAGAGTGAAAGTACAGCAAGCGAAGCAGGCAGCAACATTCCTCAAATTCCGCAACCCTTACACTTGAAGATGAAGTCCTCAACTCTCAAGTGCTGCCCATGCATGCATCCAGCCGCCCTTATGACAGCCGCCATCTGAAAATTTGGATCCACAAGGCTTCAAAATTTGTTCTGGTGGCCATTTGTGACAGCAGGCGAGGGCTGCGCACCAGCATCTGGGGCTGGGAGAGGCTGGACTTGAGGTTGTAGAAGTGGAGGGAGGAGTCGAAGGTGAGGAAGCCGATCTGGGTGCGGCTGCTGCCGGGCAGGCTGTCTAGGCTGTCCTTGATCGCCTGGCACACCACCGGCAGCGATCCTGACTGTACCGCCTGAGTCGACACGTCTATCACGAAGAAGAACCGCGGCGGCATCGGCGGCCGCACCTGCGCATTACCGCCACAGATTTGAGTCAGACCTGGGGTTCTAATGGGCAGCGGATGTCTCAGCGGGGCTGAGTCTTTGCGGATGCAGAGCCTTTCTACTCATGGGAGCTGCACCATGACGGTGAATTGGTATCCTCTGGTGATTCACATCACTCTATGAGGCCGCGCAGCACGTGGATGGAGAAGGGACGCCCGTCACAGTTTACTTGCATTGGTCGGGATAGCTACAATTGAGGCAGCAGGAATGGGCCCAAGCAGTCCCATCAGGCGCTTTAGACAGAAGAAAAAAAAATGGGGGAATGGACAAAGTCAATGCCTTCAGAAGAATGATTCAATGTCAATCCAGATTGCACCGTTCTTATCATTTGCAACCTGAACGTAAAACAGCAAATGGCGCACCATGTACTCCTGTGGCGCCAGGTACTCAACAGAGCCCTGCGTTAGCTCGGGGTGCTGGGCAATGTCGTGCCTCTGGCCATTCTGGTCGAGCGCGCAGAAATAGTCCATCGGAACATCCGTAAACATGCCGCACACGTTGCACTGGAAGCGCCTGCGCACATGCATGCATCGTTGAGACACATGCTCGCTGCCGCATAGCAGAGAGTCCGCCGAGAACCTCTGGCAAGTTTTACTTCCTCTTTAAATTCAATTGTCCGCTTCAGACATCCACTTAAGGATGGTAACCGATTGACACACCCACTTCCGTCCCTATCATGCAGGTCAGAATGTAGAAGTCCCCAAAATCAAGCTTCAATTGACACACGTTTACTTGGAGCCCTATCCATACACTACATAGCACTTCAAATCACACAAGTCTGGCACATACTTCTTGAGGGAGCCAAAGGAGCACCAACACAGATGCAACATCCCTTGCATTGTCATACACAAATCGATTTCACAAAGCCTTTTGTCAACAACCGCTTGACAGATGCGAATGCATCATGTTTGGCTTTCTGCAGCATGCCGTCAACTGACAGAAAGACAAAGCATGAGAAAGTCTATTAAACCAAACATGGTTAGCTGTCATGCGCATGCGCTTGAATGCCAATGGTCAGACGGAGCGCAAGGTGGGGAGCACAGCGGCATGTGCGCGCACCTGCCGCTGTCAGTCCAGGTAACGAAGGGGTTGATGTAGGTGCGGCAGCGGCGGCAGCGCACAATGCCGCCCGCGTCGAGTCCAATGACTGGCAGATCTTGCGGATCGGCCATCGGGTGCACGATTAGCCCAGTGGGCAGCTGGAATCGCGCTCGCATCGCCTGCGCGCACATGCAGCATGCCGTCAGACAGTGTCCTCCCTCACCACGACCCACAGGGATGATTAGGAAATTGTCCTGCCCAACGGCGACGAAGAAAGATGTTTCGTGGGTGATCGAGGCTGCAGTCCGGATCTGCGCCTGCCAATGTAGGCTTCTGAGATACTGCCACTCCTGGTTGCAGAACTTGTGCTTCACGTTTTGTTGTCTGCTTCACGTGGCGCCCTCAAGCGGCATAGCACAGTAAAGAATTTTGTGTCACCTGCTGGTTGGGTACGGCATTGACGGTGGGCCGCATGAAGCGCGCGTCGCAGTTGCCAGGGTGGGCCGGCGGCAGGGGTGCGCGTGCAGCCGCGGCCTCCTCACCGGTCGGCCGCGGGTAGTAGGCCGGGCTCTGCATGGGATCCTGCTGCTGCCCCGGCGCCCCCGGCCCCAGCGTCAGCGAATCAAACTGGTCCAGCACGCTCTGCAGCCACAGCAATGCCCTTGAGAAGTCGGTTGTGATCTATGTAATTTTGCAATCTTCTACGAGCATGAGGCACCAAGCTGGCCTTGATTCTCGCACGGCTGGGCGGCCATAGGCACAGATGCCACCGAAGCAGACATGCCAGAGCTGATGAGAGCGCTGTGCCTCCTGAACAATCACTGGGCACTGCGCATGTGAATACGCTGTGAGGTAGATCTTCTGAAGAGTTGAGGCTGCACACCGATTGGGTGGCAGGGCTGTAGCCAGGGGGCGCGATAGTGTTGTAGGCCGCAGCCGGCCCCGGAGTGCCAGGCCCATCCCCTGCAAGCATAAGCCTCAAACCATCATTTGAAGCTTGTATCACCGTCTCAGTTTGTGCGATCCAGTGAGCAGGAACGTTGAGGATCTGCCCTTCAGGTGCACTTGACGCAGGAAGATCGGTGAAGGCATTGCTATCGCACCCATGCCACCGCCGAAGGATGGCGGTGCACGCTGCAAGGGCGGGGGACCGCCTCCTGGCATGCCTGGGGCCCCCATACCGGGGGGTCCTTGACCACCGAACTGCGGGGGCCCGGCAGAGCCCTGCCGCATCGGCGGCGGCTGCCCGAACGGCGGCGCGCCACCGCGGCCTTGGCCGGGTCCGCCGGAAGGCGGGCCGCTGAAGCCGGGAGGGCCCCTCGGACCGGGGGGTCCACGCATGCCCCCCGGCGGCATTGATGGTCGTGGTCCTCCCGGCAGCTGGGGCTGACCGGGGGGTGCGCCTCCAGGAAACGGCGGCCGCATGCCGGGAGGCCTGGCGACGCCGTTGCTTGTGGGGCCTGGTCCGTTGCCCATGGACGGCCCAGGGGGTCGCATGCCTGCAGCACAAGCCCTGCTCTCAAGCTGTGCAATGAGCAGACAGCTTGACACCACTGTCAACCTGACACTCTGCACTTTGTATTGCCCGTGATGAATGCCCTTCCAGGCGTGCTTGCTGCGACAGAAGCTTGACAAGAATGGCCACGCACCTGGCATTGGGCCTGGTGGACGCATTCCCATAGCGCCGGGCTGCTGCATGGGAGCTGAGACTCCTGGGGGACCCGCGCTCCTGACTCCCCCTGGAATCGCGCCCCCCGGCCTCACAAAGCCAGGCTGCTGCTGCCCTGGCCCTGACGGATACGAACCTGCACAGCACAGAAGTTCTGCCTCAATCAAAGGTCTATAAGGACTCGCTATTGTGCAGCCAATTATGAAGACAAAAGCCCAGCCACATTCACTTGTTTTAGTGTACTGGCAGCCCCAGCAGGTGAAGAGACTCCGAGAATGCCTTCTTGTGAGCTGCTTTCAGGCGCACTCTCAAAGCGGACCTAGGTCGGAGGATATCTGGGACACATACCTGCGTTAGACGGTGGGTAATTGGGCTGCCCATAGCCACCAGGCGCTCCTGAGGGTGGCCCAGGCTGGCCACCAGGAGGGCCGTACCCAGGTGCACCCTGAAAGCCTGGTGGCCGGTACCCTGCGCCCCACAGCAAGGAATAGCGCTTAGTAATTTCCGTGATCTTGAGGGGCGACTTGTTCCTCCTCGTGGAGTTTGCTGGGCTGGCCTGATGGGTACTGTCTGCACATATTGAACGCGGCTAACAATGCACGCTCCTACTATTTGGCTACGGCCTAAGTATGCATTAAGATGCATGTTTCCATTCGATTTTCAGATGACACAAGCCCTGCCACACGAGGCATTTATAAAAAATAAAGGTAAAGCCGAATCCAGGGCGTCTTGTAGTTAACGAGAACTAAAGACCATATGATGTTGAGTGGTTCATCAATATTGAACACTGTTTGTCTTTTCCTTGCTTACAAATACAAGGTATGTCTCGCAAGAAGCATAGAAAATGTCGATGTATCCCACCTGGTGGTCCTGCAGGGTTGCCTGACATTCCTGGTGGTTGCTGATTTCGTTGTGGAATGCCAGCCATTCACTTCCGAGGTACCTCGATATTGTACGTATCGTCACAAAAGAATTGTCTACGGGACTGCAAGGAGCTCATCACCCAGTCTCCTTCACTCCCAATCTGGTTTCTTGCAGGAGAGAGGAAACGCTACGATCAGATCAGTCGGATCGCCTAATTGCCCCTCTCAGACTCTGTGCCATTGGACAGACGTATTGCATGGCAGTTTGTGTGCAAGCTCTTGCGCTGCAAATTTTGGGAGGCAAGCGTAGGGACGCGGTCTCCAGAGGCGAGCTTGGAGGAGAGTGGGCATCTGACCAGTGCACACCATTTATATATGCACGCTATCATAGTAACGTGACAAGCGACTCGTATTCACTTGCATTGAGAAGATTCGCTTGCAGGGGTGCGATTGCACTGGCGGGCTGAAGCTCCACCAACCTTTGTGTCATCAGAAAACAAGGACCCATCAAGTCTCTATCGAGGACAAGTTAATCCTCGACAGCCAGCTAGGGCATTTTTTTCCGAGTATGGACAATCAAGGTTGGAAGGTGAGCTTCCCTTTTACAACATCTGATATCTTGGAGTCAAAACATCGGTTCGGGGGAACACACGCACCTGAGTTCTTCTCTTTCTCCATGTGTTTATCAGTGTTATGAGCAATTGAAGCTCCTCATTGAGCCTCATCCAAGGAGTTGACTGCGTCTCTGAGTGTTGTCACCACCTTCACTGATTGATCGCAGGTATCGCATCGTAAAGAACGCTGTCTCAGACGCCAGGGATCGAGTTTTGACCGGATGTAAATTTGTTGCTTGTGCTGTGCAGGCGCTGCACAACAGCAGCCCCAACCGCTCTCCCACCAAGAGTAGTCAGGGGGATGGGGGTGGGGCTTACGATGTACAGTCCACCTACTTTCCTGCGCAGAGCACCAGCTACGTGCCACCGCACCCCAGCAGCAGCGACCCATTCCCACAAGACTCGCCGTTCTCTGGGACTAGCATGGATTTTGGTGGCAGCAGTGTCCCTTCAGCCTCGGGCCAGCAACCTGCCGAGGTTGTGTCTGCTGTCATGCCCAGCAACTCAGCTCCTCATGCAGGCCCAGCAAGCGGAGACACAGTCCTCCACTTCCAAGGTGCGCTGTTAACACCTGGAGAGGGTCACAACAATTGCTCTTCTGTCGGGAATGAATGGTATGCATGCACAGTACGCTAAGTGTCATGTTCATGTCATGCGCAGAGTCGAACATCCCCTCGTATGGGGTTTCTGGGAAGGTGGGCACGAGTGATGTGCCTCGAGGTGAGTCACTCCCCTCCGATTCTCTTCTCTTGCAACATCTCGAGTCCGGCCACGCGCCTCACAAGCCGACAAGCAGACTGCGATGCGCATGCTGAGCTGCTGTCGTCCCTTATATGCATGAGCTGGGCTTTCTGAAAGGGGAATGTCTTGTTGCGCAGTGCAATCCTATGCGCCCACCAGTTCCCTGCTGGGCTCTGGAGCAGTCCCTTCAGCCAATGCAGGGGACGCCAACTCCAAATACTCCATGTTCAACCTGAAGAACTACCGCAAGTACTTTAATGTGGACACTCAGGTGGGTCACCAGTGGTTCCCTCGCATCCTTTATTTCTTGTTGGGTCTGCTCGTATAGCACTTAACGGCATGTTGCGTACTTGCAAACTTGCATGTGCGAAACACCCGTCCTCATGCTTTAGATACTTGGGGGTATCTTTTGCAAACATGAAAGAAAACCATCATGTGCGAAAGCGACGTCTTTCAGGAGCTAGCAGGAGCAATTAGGCGGAATTTCTCACAAGACTGCTGATGATGTACGGGATATAAATGGCCACATCATGGCTACTTCGCGCTTGAAAGATAATTTGCTGGGGTGCAGGATGTGCTGATCAGAATGAAGGACTCTGTGGTGGGCGCCCTGAAGCCGGACTTCTTCGAGAAGACGACAGACAATGCAGACCTGTGAGCCACTCCCTCTTTTCAAATCTCTGCCTTCCAGTTGGCAAAGCATTCATTTCAAAGCCCGCATAACCATTTTTGTACTCTTAGAAGAGGGGTGTAAACTTCACAGACCTGTGACCAATTCGACCTGTTCTGGGCTTCATGTAAGCCCCTGCAATCCAGCACATGTTGAAACACAGGTTGAGATGCGTCAATTATTTGTTGCAGGTATGGGCCGTTCTGGATTGCTACCACGCTGGTGTTTGTGACGGCAGTGACTGGGAACTATGCATCCTATGTGTCGTACCACCACAAGCATGCAGCAGCCGCTGGCAGCGAGACACAGGCCTGGTACTATGACATCGACAAGGTGCTGCCACCCTCTTTGAACTTCAAACATTCAAGGCCTACACGGCCAGCAGTGAATATTAGTCACTATGGCATTGCCTTCTGCTCAGGAAGCTTGTGCAGACCATGCCTGCAAGGATGCCTGTAGGGCGTGTGATTCCATGAAGCGTGCTGATGCTTTGAATCGCAAAATCAATGGGTTTGGCCTGAATAATCTTGTTTCAACTCTCTCGCCTAGGCTTATGAGATGCTTCTTTTCCTGGCAGGTGGGCTACAGCGCCATTGTGTTCTATGGCTATGTGGGTGTCATCGGACTGACCCTGTGGGCCATGCTCAAGTGGTGGTTCAAGTCCGACGTGGCTCTCGCGCAAGTCTGGTGCATATATGGTGCGCCCATTTTGCGTTTCCTCACATCTGTGCATCTCAGCCTGTGAAAAGCGGCGCATCTGCCGCCCATGCAGTGGAATGCAGATGGCATGGGTGGTGGCTGGCTTGCATTGCCTTCTTAAAGCCCGAGGCAGGCCTGTTCTTTGTCAGGCATCTCTGCCTGTTATCTCAGGCACGCTCCCGAGCACGTCTACTAGCTCTTTGTTCAAGAAGAATGGATGCCTTGTCTCTAGAGTACGTCAAGCTACTGGGGTTGCCAGATCCTAAGCCAAGGCCTCCCCTACCTCTTGGAAACACAAGCAACAGCCAAAGACCCGCAAGAATGATTTGATGCGCTGATGATGAGCTGACCTCCCATGTATGTTGTGGCCAGGCTATGCGCTGAGCATCTACATCCCCATCTCCTTTGTGTGCGTGGTGCCCTACGAGGCAGTGCGGTGGGCCATGATTGCCGTTGCCACTGTGCTGTCGGGCCTTTTCCTGCTGCTCAACTTCAAGGGTCCCATCTTTGATGTGGCCGGCGCCAAGTGCGTTCTTCCGCCTGGCTTTTCTTATTGTTCTGTGAATCCACCGCCTCCGGCAATTGCAGCTCATGCAATCAAGAGATTTATCAATTCAGGGCGGGTACAGGTTTGCACTCGGTGTTTTGCAGTAGATCTGTCCTCCCTTTGCATTGATGCTGTGTGTGGGTGCCGGTGATGTCTGCAAGCCCGATCCTGTCAGCTTGATGGTACCATGCTGGGATGCATCTTGAATTTGGCATTTGTCAGTGGGTTGCAGCAGACTCACGCCTCTCTCTCAGCAGCGATGCTCTCTGCTTGTATGTTTGGTGGTAGCTGCTTGCAACTCTGGAGAAGAGAAGACTATCACCAAAGCAGCCCTGACAACTTTCGTGACTTTGCACTGCTGCTGTTCTTGCAGGGCGTTTCCTGTGTGGCTTGGGCTGGGCGCGCTGCATGTGGGCCTGGGCCTGGCGCTCAAGCTGTACTTCTTCCAGTACTGGAGCTCGTGAGGCAGCGCCTTGTCACAGCATGCATGCCTTGAACTTGTGTAGCAGGGCCGCCGTGGCTAGCCTACTACCAATAGCCGGCGCTGAATGGCAGCATGTAGCACTTCATCAAATGCTGTGGAGTGTGGTGTTGTGTTCATTTTTGTCGTGTGCCTTCCAGATGACTTGCTGGATTGTGGTCTTGCGGCCCAGCAGAATAGAGTCAGAAGTCACGGCGGCACTGGCAGTCTTGCATGGCCATGACTCGAGCTTGGAGCAGGGTCGTACAATCTCTAAAAGTTTCAATCTAGATATACGCAATCTCTCCGAGGAATGCTGGTTCGAACCTGGTTGATCAATGTTCATGAATTCAAAGCAGTTGTAGTCAGTCGGGCTTTGTCAGTTTCGTCTGAGTGGCAGGCACATGGCAAATTATCCCATCACAACCAATGTAATCAAGTCGTACTGTCTTGGGCCGGCAATTGCATTGGTCATTGGTGCTTGAAAAGCCTGTTAGAACGATGCCGTCACCGTGCATGCCGCATGCGTGCATGCAGAGATGCATCCATTGGACTCCGGAGCATGAAATATCTAGGCTCATGTGAGAACGTGGCCACATATGTCCGAGTGTCGGAAAGGACCCATGTTTTAGTTTGTGTGGCCCTCGATGTCGAAAGGAGGTGACATACTGGCGCGAGGAAAAGATTCTGTTGAAGCTTTTCGGCGGGAGCCAGCTGGCAGATGATCCGTTCCGTAGATACTCGCAAGTGCAAGATGGTCTCTTTCCTTGGACTCCCATGTGGGTGCACCCCGTCTGACTTGTATAGTGTATCCTCCTTTGTATCCAGAAGGAAATGCAGACTTGCTGAGCTAGTTTAGCAGCTTTACGCCTTGAAGGTGCAGAGACGAACAACTCACTCAGATGCTATTTGAGGGGCGTCGCTAAAGCTTAATACTTGCTTGTAGGAGTTTAAAGAATTCAACTGACTGCTTTCATACGACGATCGGCTCCCATCACTCCCCAGATTCCAGATCAAAAGTTCAGCCCGGGATCAACCTGCTGTGGTTGGCACGCTGATAGAACGCATTGCATCCGTTCCAAATACATCTCGTACTGTTGTTACAGCTATGTCCCGAGATCAAGGCAAGAAGTCAATGCATCCCGTGAAGTTTGTAGCTAATTGCAAAGCGCTTCACGTCATGGCGCCTTCGTCATTGAGCCCGTAAATCTTAATGCCGTAATGCGATGCAAGTGTATCTCAAGCAAGCGAACTCTGCTGTCAAAAGTTTCGGAAGCGAACAACCACTGAGGCTGTGCGTGTGATCAGAGGGCCAACAATGAGGACGATCATCGCGCTCACCCTTGTCCTCGCTGTTGCCAGCGCCCAGACAGGTGCGACCACCTAAGAGCCTTTCTGTCAGCGCTGATCCGCTCAAGGGAGGCGTGGCCTTGCAGCACCCTTTCGGGAGATGCGACGTCCTATTGCTGTAGCTTGTTAGACTTGTCAAGAGGAGTTGTCGCGATGTCTGCGCTCTGTTTGTCAGCCTTCCTTACGAGCACGACTCGGAAGGACATTGAAGCTTCGGCACACCTCTCGTGAGGGCAGCCCTGGTTGCAGGTCCTCGTTTCAGCAGAGGGGTGTTGTGATCAGATGATATACTGGTTTATAGTGAGATCTAGTAAGTGCAGCTCTCTTAAAGTGTTCCGGATGTTTTGGACACGGGCACGAGCCAGCTTTTGTGGGAAGACCGGAGCTTTAGTGCTAAGACGTTGACCCTGCTCATCGTTCATCTTAGGTGGGTTTCCTAGTCTAGTGCTCGCAGTGTTCTTTTGCTCAGACGCAAACTTGTCTGTGTCTTTATTGCTGGCGTCGTTGCTGGCGCGCGGGCTTGGTTAGGGCAGCTTTGTTTGCCGTGATTGAGCTTCAAGCACGTACTTACGATACAGATCTGCCCCACTTAGTGTCCCCTTCCATGCGAAGAGGCGGGCGGTCATTGAGCACCGGCATTTCGTGGGCCTCTAAAGGGCATTTGTTCGGTGATCCGGTGCTGGGGCTGCTTGAACGGGTCTGAGAAGCTGGGCCCTGCCCCTACTACGGATATGTTCTCTCCATAGAGTAAGTAATTGATTGAGGGGTTCGGATTCGCCGAAGTGGATCGTTACGAACTGGGCATATGCCCTGTTTCTGGCAGGATCCCAGAAGGGCGGGCACGTGCAGATGGCGTGCTATGAAGGGAGGGCAACCGCTTTTGGAAGGCCCGTCGGTGGACTCTTCTATTTGCATATGCACCAGAGTTGAACAGTGTTTATTGATTTGCAGACCGCCACCTGCTGGCAAGCGCGCCTGCTCCAGCAACAACAAAGGCTACCACTGTGGGCTATGGCCGCCACCTGCTAGCGTCCGCCCCGGCCCCAGCAAGTGCGCCTCTAGCTCTTTTGAGTGCAACAACCCCCAGGCCATTCTAGCAAGTGTCCTGCATGGCAAGCGCACATATTCTCTGCCGCCTGTGAGGCATGCATTGGTACCTGGCATAGACCTATGGTGGGAGAAGGATGCTCACATGCAGACTCTACTTGATTGTGTAGCACATGGCTGACATTGTGTTTCTTTCCGCACAGCCACCAAGGCGACCACTGTCGGCTACGGCCGCCATCTGCTAGCCTCTGCACCCGCCCCGTCAACCGAGAAGGCTCAAACCGTCGGCTACGGCCGTCACCTGTTGGCGTCCGCCCCCGCCCCAGCCAGTAAGCCTGCGCCTTCATCACATGCGATCCATGCTTGTTAATATTTTGCATCGTTCCCTCCCCTTTTCCACTATCACATGCATGCATGTCCAGATGGTCGTGTGTTGTTGACATGTGACACGGTGCAGAGGAACATTGCTGACGTGTTGCTGTGAAATGCGCAGCCACCAAGGCGACCACTGTGGGCTACGGCCGCCACTTGCTGGCATCCGCACCGGCCCCTGCCACCACCAAGGCGACCACCGTCGGCTACGGCAGGCATCTGCTCGCATCTGCCCCTGCCCCAGCCAGTAAGTGTCTTTTCTGTCTTCCTGTTCATCCTCTTCTGGTCGCGATTAATGTCCTGCAATCCAAGGAGCATGCATAGGCCTCCAATTTGATGTGGAAAGCGCACCCTGGAGATTACAGTTTTTCTGGCTGGGGCACCTGAGCACCGGTGCCCCACCTTCACTGTGACAGAATCAAGAAGCACGTTCACTTGTGGCTGTGCAACGGCTGACTCTCTTGTGTGTGGTGCTGCAGCCACCAAGACAACCACCGTCGGCTACGGCCGCCACCTGCTTGCCTCAGCCCCGGCCCCTGCTACTACCAAGGCAACCCTCGTCGGCTATGGCCGCCACCTGCTTGCCTCAGCCCCGGCCCCTGCTACCACCAAGGCAACCCTCGTCGGCTATGGCCGCCACCTGCTGGCATCTGCTCCCGCGCCGTCAACCGAGAAGGCTCAAACTGTCGGCTACGGCAGGCACCTGCTTGCATCTGCTCCCGCGCCGTCAACCGAGAAGGCTCAAACTGTCGGCTACGGCCGTCACCTAATGGCATCCGCCCCCGCCCCGTCAACCGAGAAGGCCCAGACCGTGGGCTATGGCAGGCATCTGCTTGCCTCCGCCCCGGCCCCTGCCACCACCAAGGCGACCACAGTTGGCTATGGCCGCCACCTGCTAGCCACGGCCCCGGCCCCGGGCCCGGCTACTGAGAAGCTCTACACCGCTTACTACGGCCGCCACTTGTTGGCGTCAGCCCCGGCCCCTGCCACCACCAAGGCCACCCTCG
>JADEYI010000651.1_pt1 | contig 41492 bp, 60 predicted proteins | sample 8542331 | NCBI WGS metagenome assembly JADEYI01 (sample SAMN16510988, study PRJNA670497) | mine drainage metagenome | isolation source: biofilm near Copperflume 1 | place: Germany: Marsberg coppermine Kilianstollen | collected 2018-02 | reverse complement strand
AAAACTCCTTATCACCCCAACCGCCCGAGCCACACAAAAAGAACAACAGACAACAAACACACAAACACCCTCGTTATGAGAGAAGAGTTTTTGGGTTGGAGGAAACGCGGGGGGGGGGGGGGGGGGGGTTGAGAAGGCACCTTTGATGTCGTCAGACTCTCCGCAGTAGAAGAAGCCGTCTTCGCGCCGCACCACATACACGCAGCTACAGCCAACCGTGCTGGGCGGCGGCACCTTCCCCGCTCCTAGCACCTGCACGCACAGAACTGGTCAGCCAGAATGGCACGCCAGGGGGTGTCAAGCCAAAAATGCCCTCATCAACATCCCAGACTCTCTTTCCTGGGCAGTTCAAGGAGAAATGTATGGGATTGCCAATGCAAATTCTCATTGCTTCCAAACGGAAGACCCACCGATGATGTTATAAGAACAATACAACTTTTTGGCTAGAAAGTTTGGTCGCTGAGAGCCATGCATGGTGTGCGAAAGCTCACCTGGACTGTCAGGTCATCCAAGGAAATCCCTTGCAGACTGTCGTTGCCATTTGTGGCCAAGCTATTCTCCTCCTCTATGGCACAATTATTGGCATCCTGTGAGCAACGTGAGGTTCATGTTCGAGGCATCGCTGAGCAAACACCTTGAGCATTGAGGAAATCATTAAAGAAAAAGATGCAAGAATCACAGTGCAAGTGCCCCACCTCCTCATGGCACACCGTGGCTGCATCGTGTGAAGACTTGTTTGATGACAAAAGCGACAAAGCAGATGCGCGGAGCACATCTGCAGCCTTCAAGATATCTGGGCCCTTCAGCCTGCAATACCAGGCACTCCTCACTTTTTACGATGGCCATCCAGAGTCTTCATTTAGGGATCTGCTGGGCAATTAATGAAACAATGCCGCACAACACATGCAGGGATGATCAATTCCCTGTCTCACCCGCTCTTGGTATATGAAGCTGGAGTTTCTACGGATTGTTGATCATCCGTCTCACATGTTGATGAGTCAGCCAGCGAATGCTGATGCTCAGGAACATGCCTAGATGCCTTCAACACAGCAGGCGCCTCCAGTGTCTGCGGAACGACAGTGCAGGTGTCACTATGAATTGATGTGCACATATTACACCACTGTACCACAATCTCCTTCCCTTGCAGTCAATATAGAGCAGCAGCACAGCGAAGCTGGCAGCCTGCGCCTGGATGCAAACTTCTGTGCAAAAGATGTTCATCATCAATGCAGCATAATAAGTTTGCTGTCAGGAAGTGGGTGCCGTAGGTCATTTGGTTTGTGCAGATGACTCCGGCGCAGCACGCAAACTGAACAGGGGTGAAAGGGCATCCAGGGTGGAGGGCAGGGCAGGGAGGGGGTACATTGTAGAGGTGGGACGCGCGCGCCACGATGTCTGGCGGCAGCTTGCACTGTGCGGCCACCTCCATGGCCAGGCTGTCGCGGCACTCACCCTCCTCCATGCGCCATGTGGGCACCTGCCGCCTCCCGCCTGCACAGCAATTGTTGCTGTTTGCACGTTTGCACTAGGAACTCTGTAGAGTGTTGACAGCAACGCCTGTAGCGCAACAATATGCGCAGGGCCAGGACCCCAAGCACAAAGCACCAGATGCAACAAGGCATGGTGAGTCACGGATGGCAGATGTGCCCAGCGAGTCCGGAGGATTGATCCACTCTCTCTCTCTCTCTCTGCCCACAACAGAGTTGAGCATATGAAGCAGAAGGGGGAGGACCGCAAATCAGACGTGGAGCGGTGGCGGTAGAGTGGGTCTGCGCCTCTATGAGGGCGTCCAGCTCGGAGCTCTGGGGCGAGTGCTTCTCACGCTCCTCCCACTGCGTCCCCATCTTCATGCGACGCAGCCCGGGCGCGTCCAGCTCCAAATCCAGCAGCGGGTGCAGGTGCCTGGGCGCACCATCCACAAAGATCAGTCAGGATCACTGCCAATGGTTGCCCTGCCCTTTCTGACCTCTTGACAAGCCTCTTGACCTCAATTCCACTCTGGTCTTGGTGCACCGATTGGATTAAATAGTAGGTGACAGTTTCGTTCAAACACGCATGCCGTCTTCGGCAGATCGCCAGTCTGCAAGGAGGGCAGTCCGCAGAAAGACAGCATGCCCCTGGCGAACCGCAGGGATTAAGGACATGCAGGCTTTTGGACAGTTTTGAGGAAAACGCGGCATAGGGCGGAGCGCACGTGGCGAAGATGCCCTTGCAGCGCAGCGCAGAGAGGCGCTCCAAGAAGGCGGCCGCAAGCGCAGCGCCCGCGCGCACCTCCGTGCCCTTCCCCAACTCATCCACCAGCACCAGCGCATCAGCACCCGCGTCCTCCAGCACATACCTGCCGCCAGTGATCTCGCACGCTCAGCGATGCCGTTTAGCTACAGCTTTCGATGTGTTGCAGGTGAGCAATCTTCACTTCATGGACAAGCACAGGGCTGTGTTGTGCGGCTGGGAACTGGACATGAGCATTGATGACAGCACAAGTGGCAGAGTACAAGTTGTGGCAGTGTGTGATTCATTCCTGGTGGAGTTTCTAGGTGATTTGCCTGCCCCCAACCTATTCGAAGATGAAAGACAGGTCTCAAAAGCCCGCCTTTGAAGGAGGAGCAAAGATGATGCCACATGCCCAAGTGGCACATTCAGCGTCGATAATCAGGGATTGGGGCAGCACGCACCGCATCTCGGTCATCTCAATGGCGAAAGAGGACAGACCCTCGACGGGGGCATCCGCGGAGAAGGTGCGGAGCATGAAGGCGTCAATGTATGGCACCGCGGCCGCGTCACACGGCGCGAAGAGGCCGCATGCGCCCAACAGCGCGACCGCCATCGTCCCGCGCATCACTGTGCTCTTGCCCGCCATGTTGGGCCCTGCGCCCACCACCTTTTCAGTGCTGACAATTACATGTTCTACGGCGTGTAGGAGCTGCGCTCTAGCTGGGCACATGCTAAGCTGGGCCGTGGTCATCATGGCTGCGCCAAAACAGGCAAAGTAAGTTCTCTGGCACAGTGGCTGACGGTGAATGCAAGCCTTGCGCCACAGAGTTGTCACATCTTTCATCGTGCCTCGGATCCATGATTGTGCAGCCAGAGCGGGTCATCACCGGTAAGCAGCAGCATGGAGTTCATTGCGAAGCTGTTGCGCACGGTGCTGGGCGCTGCGCCGTCCAGCCAGTAGGGCCACATGCCCTCAACCTGGCCAGCCACACAGCCCCCAGCTCAGTAGCTACCCAGTATTGCCCAGGCTTTCATTGTGATCCTGCCAAGGTTTTCACCGTACTGCTGGCCCCATCTCAGAAATTTCATTGCCTCATGATTGCCTTACACTCACAAAATACAAGGGCTACGATGCAAAATATGTAACCTCTGCACCTGGCTCGGCGCGCGAGGCGGCGCATGATCCCACCCCCATGGACCATGGCCTCTGCCAACAGAAAACATGAAGGCATGGATCAGTAGCCATTAACGAGAAGTGCGGATGGAATGCAGCGGTATTCAAGGTTTTGAGGGGGTCTGTGCACCTGCATGGCGGGCCGGGGGGCATCGTCGTGCACGCGCGGCAGCTGCTGCGGCTGCGCCCACTGCCGTTCGCGCGCCTGCCGCACGTGTGCATCCAGCGCCGCGCCGATTGTCGACACCACCGACGCACACACCAGCTCCGGCAGCATCGCCTGCCAAACACACGTGCAGGCTGCTAAGGTCGGGAACACAGTGATGCAGGTAACGTAAGGATGGCGTACAGTGGACTTAATGTAAGCTGGAGTCAAGCACGGTGACTTAAACAGCCCATGTCAGTGTGTGATGGTTCCTTCCCTAAGGACATTCCAATTCCTTTGATCGATGAAGCTGGCCACCCCAGAAACATGCCTACAACCTTGATGAAATCACGACAGGTCAAAATGAATAAAAAGGCAAGGTATATTGTCTCTGCACCCACCCTTATGAACGGCCTCCACACAACCTGTGTCATCAGAGCTGTAAAATTTCCTTCCAAGAGGCACCCCGTGAGGCTGTCAGCCATCCACACTGTTGTGCCCACCCTTGCTATCGGCCTCCACACAATCTGTGTCATCATTCCTTCCAAGAGGCATGCCCTGAGGCTGTCAGCCATCCACACAATCTGTATGATCAGAGTATAAGGTATACTTCAAAGATGCGCACCGTGAGGCTGGCGGCCAGGGTGCGCAGGCGGTCCCGCACGTGGTCGACGGCTGCCGTGCATGCCGAGCGGTACGCCTCCAGCGCAGCCTCCAGCTCCGGCGTGGAGAAGCGGTCGGTGACCAGGGAGCCGTTGCGGTCGCGTGGGTGGATCAACCCCAGCCGGCTTGCCTCCTTGTGCACCTGCGCACGCAGCAGCAGTGCTTGAAGAACGTGGCAGGGCATAGCACGGCTGCTGATGCCCTGAAAGGAATATGCAGCAGCAGGGCATTTGCTGATTGGCCAAATCAAGCATGACAGCTTAGATTGCCCGGGGTAGTGCCTGTGTTCTGCTCTAATTGATTAATGATAGCAGATGAGCACAAGTAATTGCAGCAGCCATACGACGACCATCACGCATCTGGCATTCGCCCAGATATTCAGATGCACCCAACATTGTCAATTTAAGCCCGCAAACGAGAAGGCTGCGCACCGGCGACTTGGCGATGGCCTTGAGCCAGACGGCAACGTTGACGGGGTCGTAGACGGTGACAGGCCGCAGCGCTGCAAGGCTGCTCGCTGCCTCCCAGGCGCCCATGCATGCACTCAGCACCCGCCCCAGCTCTGCTTCCAGCCGCGACCCAGCGGCCTCCACCTGCGCGCGCACCACCACACTGAAGATCTCAGTTTCAAACCCCTCGATGTAGCTTCACAAGGACTCCTGATCTTTCATGGCTCGACGAGCTGGGGATGTCTAGGCATCCGGTGCAGGGCCTTAATGGCCATAAGATGAAGATGATCAGAGGTTGTTCACATGCCACTAATTCGCCATTAGTGCTGCCTCGTGCACTGCTCATGACCTCAATTGTCGAAACCTCCAAGTCAGGCATTAAGTCATGATCAGCGTCGCCCCTGACTTGGTCTCCTTGCGTGTATAAGGACACAAGATAGGTTGATTTGCATCGGTTGGGATGCATACGTACCTCAGCAATGTACTGCTCCATCTGGTCGTCCCTGATCTGTCCGCGAAACCCCTCATTTGCTGTGAAGAGCCGCCCAATGACCTCCAAACCTCCATCCACCTGCAGCATATGACCAAAAGGTGAACTTGTCAGATGTGCTTGGAATGTTGACCAATGCCGCTGCTGCGGCTGCTAATTCTTCTGTTGTTGTTGTACACATGCGTAGATGGCCATGGGATGTCCAGTTCAATTGGGCCTTTTGCTGCTGAAGCAAACACAAATGCACTCAAGAAATACCAAACCGCAAATGTGCACAGGTAGTACTAGCTTACGATACGGGCTGCTAAAACCAAGGTATATTACACAAAGTTCTTGTGGGGAAGTTCTCACCTCTCCGCCGCCGCTGTCACTCCGATCAGAACGGCCACATGACGTTCGGTCGACAACCACATCGATCTCCTTCACAGCGAGCCTGCAGAAAGCGTGATCGCTAATTTGCTCATTAGCATGTTCAGCAGTTAAGCATGGGTAGCAGGACAGACATGCACCATTTCTGCAAATAAGCTTCACATGACGCCACTTCAACAAAGTCCAGTGTTGCAGACCTGCAGGCGCGTATGAGGCCGTCGAGATCAGAGCCGAACCGCGTCTCGGCCTGGGCCGCCACCAGCAGGCACTCCATCAGACGCCGCAGCTCTGCACAGCCCAATCAGCCATGACTCAGCGCTCATGGGACCTACTCATGGACCACCAACCCCTGTCTTAGGATGATCTCAGCATCAGTGCATGACACAGAGCCTGGTAAAAAGCTGATCACAACAAACGTGGCACGGCAATGCCAACGACGGCAATAGGCAGAGTTCCTTTGGCACACAAAGGGGCTTCTAGGGTGTTGCTAGGATGGGAAAAAACTACAAGTGGACTTTATTTTGCGCTCATACATGGATGGGTCATGGATGGGACATCAGATGAAGAGCAGACCTGGGTCTGCAGCGCCGTCCGCGACAGAGCTGAGCATGGCTGCCAGATCGCAAAAGAAGCTGCGCGTCGCCTGCTGGCTCTTGAGCTTCAGCGTGATATTTGAAGCATCCAGGATCGTCCAGTGTGGGAGCGGGACCACCGTTTCTGCGAGGACCACTGGCTCTGCCTTAGTGTGCCTTCACGCAAGAGAACGTGCACATGATATTTGTCAAAGGCAGGCAATGTCATGCCTCCTGCTGGCACAGATTCAGACGGTGCACCTGACAAGAAGTTGCACGCCTGCCACGAAGCGGCGGCCACTCCTGGTGTAGGTGGCAGTAGCAAGAGGCGCTGCAGCCATCGTCGCGCCCCCTGTGAAGGGAAGGGGAGATTGTGAGTTGTGTGTTGCCCAAGAGCAACACACTAGGAGACTGTAGTCTATGCAAGCACCCTTCAAATTCATGGGGAAGCCAGCCTGATGTGAGGATACTTGACAAGCAAACTGGAGCATTGATTGGGCGCTTGTGTGAAGAAATGGGTGTGCTTACCTGGGGTGCATTGCGCGGGAGGACATAGTCCAGCAGGTTGGGGATGCCTTTGGTTTTATGGAGCCCCATCTGGCTCGCTGTGCTGTGATACAAGGGCTTCGGCCTGCACCACCACATCTTTTCAACATGCATGCAATTTGCCATCCACTCCTGCAACATTGAGGTCAGGACCTGCTTGAGCCATGAAGAAAGCAGCCAATGTCCTAGCAGAACTAGTATGGGGCATAGCATGTCAAAAAGCAGGTGACTCAGCTCTTAAAGATGAGGCAGGGCCTGATGTGCAGCAAGCAAGCCTACATCCACACAAAACACATCGGCTCCCGCTGGTTCTTTAACTGCATTCTTACCTCTCGCCCGGTCTGGCAGCGATGCGAGTGAAGGGCGCGTCTGCATCTATACACAAATCGCGGCGCAGTAGCGTCAGCAGCCCCTCCTCTGCATCCCTCGCATTATATCGCTTCACAATCCCCACCTGAGCCCGCACAGAATAATAGCACTAAGCACGAGACACATAGAAAGCTTGCCAGATGTCTCACAGACATTCTGGCCGAGTTCAACACTTTAGAAGGCTCAGATGACATGGCGCTCACCTGGGAGCGGAAGATTTGGACGACGCGCTGCTCCCACTCGGACTCCACGCTGCCCTCAGACAAGCGCCCCTGCAGACTGCCCTCCACGCTTGAGTGGATGTACAACGGCGGCGACAGTCCCCCTGCAGCAGCGCCAGGCTCAATGTGAGGATGTGACAGCTAGTATTAGATGCTCGCCAAGGTCTGATGTGTACATCTGCTCCTTGTGCAGGGTCCTGCAAACTGATTCCAGAGGTGATGGGTCTTGGATAGAGGTGGGAACATGCCTTGGTGCAGGCGAGCAGAGACTGCGTCCTCGGTGAGGCCTTCTGTGATGGCGCATGTCATCATGTCCGACTGGACCTCCAGCACCTGTTGCAGGTCCAACCATGGCGCCTCACACAACAGAGCAACACCACTCTGCCTAAGCAGCGAGCTGCTGTCCTACAAGCAAAGAGTTTCACCTCCCCTGCTTCCAGGCAGCTCACCAATGGACCGCCAGTAGAGCTTCAAAGGAGCTTGTCCACAGGTGCCCAGCCCAAGACAGGCCTACAGTTGCTTACATGTTGCACAGAATGGAGGGGGAGGCCAGGATGCGCGCCTTGTAGCCCCCGGCGGAGGCGGCAATGGCGAGGATGGGAGGCGTGCCCCCCAGCGAGGGGTCCATATTGGCGTCCAGGAGCCCGTACAGGTAGTGCGGCTGCGCGGGCGTCACGATGCCCGCCACAAAGCGCTGCTTCTGCTTCGTCCTTGACCCGTACGAGCGCGGCTCCGGCGCCTCCTCGCACACCACCTTCCCCCAACCATTCTTCTCAACTACAGTATTGGAATTTCCAGCAAAGTTCTGCCATCGTCTTGAGCATGTCCTTCTGTGATGGGCCCTTCAACCTTCAAGCAGCGAGGCGCCGGAGTTCGCCTCTGTTTTGTTTTAAGGTGCGCCATTTTCCTATGAAGACATTGAGAGAATGATCACACCCAGCAAGAATACGCACCACGGAGAGGTTGGCCTCCTGCACGAGGCACTGCAGCGTGCGGCGGATGTTGGCGGCCGGGCAGCCGGCGCGAGGGGGGTTGCCGGCGCCCATGGGATTAAGGCCGGCCCACTGCATGAGCACCACCGCGTCCGTGCCCATGGTCTCATAAAATTCACCCACCTGCAGGCAGCACGAGGCATGTCTGATCTCAATTCAGATTGTGATATGGCATGAAGGTGGCAGCATTTTGTGGGTTGGCTCGGAAAAGAGAGGTGCATCAAGCAATAAAGACAAGCAGTACAATATCATGTTGATCCGCAAGAGCAGCGCCGCAATGTCTTTCTGTCATACCTCCATTGTCAGCTGGGTCAAGACAAACATTGTCAACAAGCCAAGGATTGTCAAGGCTAGGGCGCACTCGCACGAGGAGGACTTTGGTGGGGTGCTCGCGCTTGACAGAGGTGAAGAAGGGCAGCAGGGGGGCCTTGCGGCCGCGGCCGTAGGTGGTGCCCCCGACCAGGCCCAGCAGATGGCGCAGGTCGAGCTGAGCCATCATCTCGCGCGCCGCCGGCCGATCCACGCCCCCCAGCACACCCTCCCAGTGCGCCTGAGCCTCCTGGTCAGCCACACACCACGTGATGCCACTGACATGAGGTGCATGTTACTCAACCAAGGAAATGGTTGCCCCTCTGCACACATCAGGCCTCCATGCTACAGAAGAATAACCCGGCAAAAGCCTGCTCAGGACTCAGTACGACAGATTTCATGGGTCCTTGGCCTGCCAGCTTGGGAATGCAGACCCTGGGTGCCTAGTGCAAACGTCTATTCCAGACCATCAATGCAACCTCTTGCAAGGCAGGCATCTGACCCCATGTTGTCATCCTGCTCTGACCGCGGGGTCTGCAAACGTTGGATTAGTGCAGAGGCGAGACTGAGTGTGTGAAACTCACCATGGACGCCTGCTCCTGTGGCGGGATCTGCCCTGCAGGGGCTGCTCCAGCAGCTGCAGCAGTTGTGAAAGTGCGCTGGCGGGATGCGGGTGCCGCAGCACTGCGCAATCTGGAGCGCAGCAGGGCTTGCAGCACGTTTGTGGGCTTGTGCTGTCTACTGCCATGCAGAACGCTGGCAGGCAGGCAGGTGTGCGGCACATGCCTGCATGTGCGTTGAGCATGCCCTGGCACGTCCGGCCCACACACAACTCTGCAATCAAGCCATTCATATGTCAGATAATGGATGCAACAACGAGCGCCCGGAAAATGCATGCTGCAAGACGTCCAACTGGTACTAGGCCGCTGTGAGCATGGCAGAGTGAGGTGGCTGCAGGTGGTCACCTTGTATGGCCCGCTAGCCGGGCTCGTATCAAGGGCCTGGCAGAAGACAGCAGCCGCCGTAGCAGGTAGGCCGGTTGGCTTTCCAGCGTCCTACTTGTTCTGTCTTCAGTAGGAGGGCATTGATGCATGCGTATGCCCTGATTTTATTCAGAAAGATGTAGCGTACTCACTTGACTGCGTATCGATCGTCCATTGAGCAATAGTATTGCAATCTTAGGGAGCTCCTTCATCCGCTGGCTACTGATGGGTTGGTGGACCAGCACCAAATCACAAACAGATTGATCCCTCAAACTTCATGGATCAATTTAATGGTAATTTTTCGTCACAAAAACTCACACCAGCTCTACATTGGACCTTCCGGCCCATTCCAAGGCTGTTGAGCATTGATGTGATCTAGCCCAGATTTCAGGAACGATGACAGGTGTGGTTTGCGACGATGTAATCACCTTGAAAGCAAACAAATACGCAAGTGTGTGCAAATTTTGGAATTGGCCATCGAAGTCCAAGGCAATTGAGCGGCACTGATCTCGAAATGCTCCAGTCGACGGTGTTGCCTTGCTCTGATCCGGTCACCTTCCGAAATTCTTCCGAATTAAAGACGTTTCTTCCTCGTCCAAATGGCAGCTTCTTTAGTCACTGACATTATTTGATATTAGGATTAGGATCTGGTAGTCCTGTTTTTTTTTCGGATGTCTGCATCTAGGCAACTCTTGTCAAAAGTCCAAATCCAAGGTTGTGGCGTTGGAGAGTATTCTACTCAAGCTGGACAGCAATAAGGAACTAGATCAGCATTATACGTCGCAGTTACTGATATCACTGCAATATATTGTGTTCGAGTGATCGTTCTGCTCCTCTAAGTCTCCGTCGAAACGCTTGCACAAGCCCCAAAAACTCTCAAGCAGCCCGAAGCTATCTGCAAAACGATTCTGGCGACTTCCAATGATCTTGAATGATTTCGGCCATTATTCACGTGCCAAGACTACCTGAAGCCTTTGAGAATCGGGTAGGCCGCATGATCCCCGCATCGCCAGAACAGTGCACGTTGTCTGGGGAATTGCTCGGCGCCATGGACTGCTATTCAGTACAACGAATCCGTTGTGACTGTCATCTCACGTACCTGTATTCCTCCAAACATAACACTGTCATAGGAAGGTCAGCCCAGTCTGAAAGCAGTCTCGGCTAGAGAGACGGCCCACTGCTTCACAAGGCACCCTCTGGCAGAGATTCATGCACGTGTCCCTTTGAAACCATTTCACATGTCAAATCCCAGTGAACACAAGGCATATTATGCTTCCAGGAGATGGCGGAGTCAAAGCAGCGCCGGGACAGCGCCCTTTCTCTTCCAGGTATTGGTCACAACTGATGTCGCACAAGCACACCTACACACCAGCCTGACACTGAAAAGCTGAGTGTGCAGGATTTCTGGCTGCCTTGCTCATTGTTTCACCAGGACTTTGTCTTGACGCTGGTGATACCAGCAGAGGTATGCGCTCTTTTCCTTCAGCTGCCATCACAACAATGGCGCAGGTGTGTCTTCACTGTGAACATCACCACCATGGTAATCACAAACAGGCGACAATCATGCCTTGCTCTTCACAGCAACTATTCTTTGCATGCAGGCGCAGAGCGGCAGCCAGCATGTCTTGTATACAAGACCTCAAAATATGGATTTGGCAGCAATGTGTTGGGTTTGCTGATGACCAGAGCTGTCTATAGCAGCAGCAACATCAGCGTATACTTGGATGAGACAGACTGGGCATATAAGTGCAATGACAGTCCTTCATGGGCGCACTTCTTCACAGGCCTATCAGTCAGGCTGGTCTTACAAATTGAATTACGACTGAAATCGACAGAAATGGGCTTTCTGAAGCCTGGGTTGAGTCCGCGATGAGAACTGCCACTCTGTGGACCTCCTATGCAGTCTTACTTGATGTGTGGTACATGCAGGTCACTAGCTGGAGATCGAAATGAAGTGGTGCCAGAGTGCCCAAGAATATCCTACGAAGGCACTGAATGGTCTCCTCATGAAGTGATGCAGGTCTCGCTCGTGGCAATCTGCTTCCTTGCTTTGATAGTGATTTCTGTGAGTCCTACGAGAGATTGACGTAAGTAAGAAACTTGCTGTACCTTATCGTCTGCAGGCTTGGACAGTTGAGGAAGCCTTTGACGCCATGGGGCGGGCCTTGAGAGAGTTATGGCAGCCCAGCAAGGAGATGGAATGGCTGCTCAGGCGGCAGCAATCATACTTGCATTCTCTCAGGAGGCCTGTCTTGGCCGTGCACGTCAGGGCAGGTACGCGATCTTCATGATGCTTTGCTTTTCACAGATGCTGTTCACATGCATGGCACAGATGCTCATGTCCTGTCATGTACGTATTGTTTTCACTGTGTGCATGAGGATCTGGTGGCGCCAATGCTTAATGAAGGCCTGCGCACATCAGCTGTGTCTTGCTTCTGCAGGCGACAAAAATCTTGAAAAAATGCCCGGGAGACACATTGAATGGTTCGAGCACGACCAATGGCTACTTAATGTTCAACAATTGGCCTCTGATAATGACATGGCACCTCTCGGGACTTGCTTAGTGTACGGTGATGATCTAAGTGCAATAGAAGTGGCTACCGCCGGCCTTGTCAACATGACGGGCTGCTATCCCATTCGGATTGGTGGAGTGGTGGGGGGGCACTGGCAGGAGAAGTACAATCATGCAGGAACAAGCAGACCAGGAAGAGACCTGCACTGTGAGGAGACATCAGATTTGATTCTAGAGTTGCACGCCTTGGCCAATGCTGACCTGTTCGCTGGGAGATATTCTTCAAACATCCCAGTGCTTGTGCATGTGATGCGTGTTCATTTGTTTGAGAAATCTGCAGAAACTGCAAGGGATGTGCTCAATGAGATTGATTGGCACCATGACTGGACAATTAGAAGTGGCATTGCACAGCGATGACTGCAGATTGTTTCTGCATCGGCAATGTTAAGCGTACTCTTGGCCTGGATATCAACAAAAGGACAGTTACGACCTTTGTATACCGTAATCAATAGCTCCAGGCGTGCAAGAGATTGTCATAGAAGGAACAGGAGGCGACCATATGGTGGTCCCTAGCAGCTTCCCCACAGAACCAATCAGCCCCATATGCCAAGCTTCCATGTCCATCATGGTGAGCTACAGCCTCGAGCAACCCGGCCGCTGCATCTGCTCTGAACACCGAGCAGCCATTGTGCATGCATGCTGCCAGCAGCAGGTCGCTATCCAGAGGATGCCAATTCACTCGCCAGACCCCTCCCCCTGTGGCTGCCTGTAAAGGTTTGATATCACATCTTAGGCTACTGCAGGGCAGAGCCTAGATACAGTGAAAACAGCACAAACTCGTCAGGCAATGGTCTTAAGACTCCTGCAGCTACGGGGAGTGCTGGGCACACACCCTCGCCGGAAGATGCAATGCAGGCAAACAACGTGCTCCAAGTGAGTTACACACCTTGGCTGTGACCACAGGATGGCTGACCATGCGCGTGTCCCATATGCGGATTTGTTCATCATAGGATCCGGTACACAGGACATGCTCTTTCTCCCTGCTAGGCCGGATGCAACACACCCCTGCGCCATGTTCTCTCCTGCAACAATAAAAAGGGAAGGGCATGCTCCTCTGCTTAACGGCACATCCCCCAGACATGGCTTGGACTGTATTGCTTCTCAAAAGAGGTGTGCGCATGGGAACTGATGCAGAACCTGTTGACAATCACTGGTGCCGCTTTGGCTGCTCTGATGTCCCATGCCTTCAAGCAAGCATCATCTGCCCCCGAGAAAACCAGATCTCTCTGCGTACAAGAAAATGACGTCTTCCAAAGGTCTCTCGCAGTTCTATGCTTCATAGATGCTTTAACAGGACTGTACTCACCTGCCAGCAGTCAAATGCACAGGCCCATATCTCCAAGTCATGCGCTGACCACTTCTCCAGCATCATAGCTCGCGATCCTTCTACCTTGGCACAATCAAGTCAGCTGTCACAGCCTAACACCTCACTGGACGCGTGCACGCTCACTGCCGAAGAGGTGAATTATAGCTTAAGTAGATCACTAGAAGGCAGTCGTTGCCAGGAAACCCGCACCTTCAGTGTAGCCAAGAAACCAGCAGAAGTGCTGACACAGAGAAATCTATCTGGACAAGCTGAATCTGTCTGGAAGTCTACACAAGTAGTGAGTGCTGTTTCATCAACCTCTACTTGCCAAGTCACGCCTGCTTTCCCCTCTTCTCGAATCCTGACCAGAGCCATTGTGCCATTCGTGAGGGCAAGTGCTAGAGAAGGTGTCGCAGCACTAGGATCGGGATCCCATTTTATCTCAAAGATCCCTACAAAAGCGTCGAAGTATTAATGATAGCAATTAATGAAAAGCTTGACGTACCATAGATCGCTCTTCCAAGGAAAAAGCAGTACCTGGTAAGTCGATGGTGTCCAGGTCATGCAGGGCTTGTTCCCCGTCTTGATCGCACTGCAAACTGTAAGTGTACAGAAGCCCACTCCTGATTCCAGTAGATGTGTCCAACTGATAAGTTCCTGCTGCCAGCAGGTCCCCATGCCCCTCATTTGGACAGCATGCAACGCAGTCAGCATTCAAAGCCAACACTCTCTGGTCGTGCACAAACGGCATATGCGCCCGCTACTGCAATTTGCAGCATCGATTTAGGCTGATCGCAAGCCACTTGATACACCAGTTACTCCACGACTAGACTTTGCAAGGCGTGATGACTTGCAACAGTAGAAAGTGCTGCATCGCACGTCAAGGCAATCCAATCACACCGCGGACAGAGCGAAACATTCACAAAGCGACCACGATGGTTTACTGTTGCTCGTCAGTGCAAGCAATCCCCTTGTTCCGCAAAGGGTTCCCGGGAAATTAACAATAATTTTAATTTAGAGTGTCCGAAGGGTTTTTAAAAAGGGGTATGGTGCCAAAAACCTGCAAACCAAATTGTGTCGCATTATAACGCTTATGCGCAGTTTTGTGATCACTCCAGGCAATCTGGAATAAGGGTGGGCACGCAGATGATAATTCAAAGGTTGAAAACGGGCCTGATCAAGAAGGACGGATTTAGAGGAAGTGAACATCAGTGTTGTGTGGCTCTGCACCTGAGGTCTGGAATACATCAATCAACCAGCCTGCCTTCGGGCATATGCCTTTCTTGCGGAGGCGTTCTTTGAGATCAGGAAAGCAGTTTGTTCCCAGATCGGTCCGCGCAATCTTGTTGCTGACTTCTGTGAGCATCCTAGTTTTTTGGTCCCTCTCTCGCAACCCCCTGTGGGCGAAGACTTCATACTTCGAAAGTACACCATACCTCAGAGAGGTTAAACAGGGATCATTTTCTGCCGGCGTGAGCTGCATAGCCTGGAGAAAAACAGATCATTGCTCCCCTTCCGGGTAATCCCATTTCACTCCTGACTAGGACAGAACAAGTGTGGACACACAATCTGCTGGCCTCACATGCCTTGAAATGTTTGCGATGCCAGAGAATCGAGGCATGCATGCAAAGGTGGCGATTGTTTCCAAACAGGGCGAGGATTCCAGAGCAAGACTCGGACTGCCATACCTGGATCACTCAGGGATCTGGCTATTGTCAGTGCTCAGCCAGGAGAACTGCAAAAAGGTAAAATGCCTGTACTCTACCTTTATGCATCCTGCATTGCTCTGATACACATGGTAATCATGCGTTCCTGATTGAGCCAGGTTGCCTTGTGGGCGCCACCCGCGTTTCAGATGCGAAGATGAATGCCGGCGTCTCAAGACCAAGCCTGCGATCTCGCAAAGCCTGCCCTTCAATAGCACATGCAGCAGAGGTGAGGCCCACGATTGCATCCATGCACTTCATGAGTTACCGTATTGTCTAACCTCATATCAAATACCGCCATGACTTGGCATGTTCAGCATGAGAGGTTTCTAATGATCGCGCTGCAGGTGTCGCAACTCCAGCATTGCCGCATGGCTTGGAAGGGCCAAATCGTGAGCGCTGGAATGCTCTTGCTTCAAGTCTGTGGACCCATATTGTAGGCGCGGCTGAGGGCGCTGGCCGGAGCACAGTCAGTCTCCCGGAGATCAGGAGCGAGGTTCAGGACTGGGTCAGGGATGGGCTCAGGCTGCCCAAGTAAGTTGTGAGCTTTCTCTTATCATCACAGATGTACCAGTTGTCACTGTTTATGGAATATTTCCCTCAATGCTAAAAATATGGGCTGTGCAGGGAAGATGTCAAACGAGCCCGAGCGCAGTGGCAGCGCTTCAGACTGGAGGCGCCAGATTATCCCCAAAACTTTTTCCAGGGGAAGGGTATCGCCATCTTGGCAGGTGGCCTGCAGTACATGGTACCTGCATGGGTCAATGTGAAGATGCTGCGCAAAGCTGGTGAGAGAACGTGATCGCCCAGATGCTGTGTGTTGAGTTTAACGTAACACCTTTGAAATTGGGAGACTCAGATTGTGTAATGAGCTCTTGGGGTTGATGAACTGTGCAGGATGCCATTTGCCAGTGGAGATGCTTTTCCCTGCAGCAGAGTACCCCACAGTAGAGCTGGTTTCAGCCCTGGCTGAGTTGGGGGTCACTTGCCGTGTCCTCCCAAATGGGGTGGTGCAGTCTAGCAGGAAGACCAAGCCTTCAGAAAGCGGGGCAGAAGTGGCTGTCGACCCCATGTCTGGATTCACGTTGAAGATTGCTGCTGTGATCTTGTCGAACTTCCAAGAGGTCGGTTGAGCAAATCGCACAGTGATTTCTCTATGTCTTTGCCTGCCTGATCTTAATGAATGCATACACTCCTGTTTTAGCAAGTTGGCGCTTGTATGGTGCAGGTCATCTTCTTGGATTCTGACAATGTTGCTGTGGATGATGTGGGCACGCTCTTTAGAAGCCCGCACTACAGAGACACTGGTGCCATGCTGTGGCCCGACTACTGGGCTTCATCCGCTGCTCCAGACATGCATGACATCCTCGGCTTGAAGACATTGCCTGAAGGGACTTCTGAGAGTGGTCAAATGGTGTTTGACAAGATGCGGTAAGACTCCTCCATGTCATATTATGTGTTGCCAAAGCACGTGATGTAAATTGGAAGCTCTAGCTCTTAAACAAGGCGCATTTTGCAGGGTCTGGGATGCACTTGTGCTGGCGGCGTACTTCAACATGAACTCTGGTTTCTACTACGAGATGTTCTCCAATTTCATGGGAAAGGGCGACAAGGAGTCTTTCTCGTTTGCATTTGCAGCCACAAAGACCCCCTACTACATGGTCCCCCACCCTGTGGGAAGTCTGGGCCTCATGCGTCACTATTGCAGGTGGCCTCCAGCCACAATGTCCATGCCATTTGAGCTTCACAATTATCAGGGGTATACACGTCAGGCATGATATATAATTTGTCAAATTATTATGATGGTCATCTCCTGTCGTCTGATGTGAAGTGTGGGTGCAGCCCGGACCAGAGTTTCTGTTGGGAAGAGTTCACAGGTAACACAATGACGCAGTACTCTCCAACTGGTCAGCTGCTGTTCCTGCACACAAACCTGTCCCCAAAGTGGAACCTCATGGTGCCTGGAGACTTCAAGGCCTACACAAGAAGGTGCGCCAAATTCCTCGAGCATTTGGAGATTGCTACAGCAACGTGTACAGCTGCCAGGTCACGGATGTCTCATGATGCTTACTTACTTTGGAAGTGTGCAGGTGGCAGGTTTTAGTGCCTGGGAACGAGAGACTGTCAAAGTACGAGGCGGAGTGGGGCAGAGACGTGGAATTTGACATCTGGCAGAGCATCACTGATTTCCGCTGTGCAGGATTTTTCAGGCGGTACATGGAGGTATGTAGGGCTCACACTCCGTAGCACTAAGGATCCCACCCAGGATATGAGCTCATGAAGACACAGTCAAAGGCGTGCACTGCGGCCTGGAGTGGCTGATTGGGTACTGCCTGTATGAGCAGAACCTGATGATAGGCCATAAGTAGAATTTGTGGTGCCTGTTCCCAGGAATACACGCGCGCGGATGCAAGGCTTGGAAGGCAGCCAATGCTTGGCGTGCAGGGCTTCCACCCTCTGAATGAGGGTGTAAACTTTCGTCAGGCTTACAGATGGGGTTTGAGAGGGAGCTACCTGGATTTTACGCAGGTATGGCACAGGTTGCTAGCGCTGCACTGTTACTAATCATTTGGGGCCACCTAGTCTGACTTACATTGTTGTTTCCATGCTGCTCAACCAACATTTTGTATCTGTGGGATCGCCTTGATTATCATGCGCACACAGGTGAACTTTGGTGATTCCTTGCAACATTTCAAGAATACAAGGATCAAGCCGATTGGTGCGTGGCATCGACGGGTGCTGATGCGAATACTCAAGACAGACATTTACTTCCGCCTGTGGTGATTGGATGGCATAGATTTCGTGTTCATGCACAGTCTCACAGCATGATTCAAGCAATGCTCTTGGCCAACAAGAAGATCTTGGGCTTGCCATGCAAACGGTGTAGCGCTGTCAACGGATGTCTAGGCATACTGTTGCAGATCTATTGCTGCTAGCGCTGAGCCGGCTATGGCTCATAGCTTAACCTTGCCGTGCCATCCCTCAAGCTTATGAGAGGCCAACCGTTGAATGAGGATTTGAAAGTTTTTAGATGAGCTCTTGCAGCAGAACATTTCATTGATGCTGCAGTATTACCAATGCTAGCAAGCATAGAATTTCCTCGCCAACGAACGCCAAAGAAGGGTATATTTACCCTGAGCAGTTCCCTTGACCCTTTTTACGATCCAGGGCAAAATATCACGGACGGCCAAAATTGGCACCCTGTGCACTTGCGTGATTATACTCCTGCAAAAGTCTTCATTGCGTTTGCATCGTGATTCTTTCGAACACCTTCAACGCGATCCGAGAGTAACTTAGAAACCTCCATTTGGCAGCTGTTGATGTGGACCTGATGAAGCAGCACTTTGCTGCGCTTTGTCAGTGTGGATGTGACTTCCCGTAGGTTCATTTGGGGAGAGTTCGTGAAAGGGCCTTGCGTGTTTCACCCTATCGACCATGCAATATGACAGGGATTCGCCTGTGAGGCAGTTTCCTGTTCAAGCAGGGTTCGTAGCCGAGGCTAGCCCTGCCAACCCAGATAGGAGTGAAGGTCCCTCTGTCTCACCAGCGACCTCCGCGTTGGGGTTCTCTCTACGTGGTGCAAGCGCGCAGTCAGGCGATGCTAACAGCACTGACATCACCCCTGCCAAGGATATGATGGGTAATTGGGACGATCAACAGAAAACCAAGGTACTTCCAGAGCAATGGATAGGTCAGATCAATTTGGATGTTTCTGACAAGGAATGCTCAAGCCGATGGTCTTGAGCATGTTTGTGGCATTGTAGTCTTGCCTTACCGTGAAAAGTGCTGTCAGACGCAGGAGAAAGCTTCCGTTGAACCGAAAAGGGTTCCTGCAAGTGGGCTCGCCCACATCCCCGATGGAAAACCTGTAGCAGAGGACCATGTGGTGAGCAAGGGAAAGAACAAGACATACAGGGGAGTCCGACAAAGGCCATGGGGCAAATGGGCAGCAGAAATCCGCGATCCAACCATTGGTCAGCGAAGGTAATTTTGTCAGACCTGCTGTCTTACAGGCATACTCATCAGAGTACTAGAAAGTTATTGCATGGGACATGTGCAGTCACTGTATATACTGGCATATAACACGTTTTCTTTGCCTCTCCTGCATGAGCAGCTTTTTATATGGTGCTGATATTTTCTTCTTGTTATCAGAACACTGTGTGCTGAACAAGAATGCTGCACTGGGCATGCTTGGACTGAATACAGTCATTCCTGTTCGTTACAGGTGGCTGGGCACATTCGATACTGCAGAAGAAGCCGCCCGCGCATACGACACAGCAGCGCGCTCCATTCGCGGCCCTGCTGCCCGCTGCAACTTCCCTCTAGAAGAGGACGCTCCCAGTTTGGCCCCCAAGCTGAGTGCAGGTACGCGTCCCAAACTCTTCTACTTTTTGGATGTCTCCTTGTCAGAACATCTTGTAAGGAAGCAAGCCGGGTACATGTGCTGTTGTCAACCGCCATTGGAATTGTTGTCCTGCAGATACTAAGGGCAACTTGGTCAGTTTCATAAAGCGCATCTTCTGTAGCAAGAGGATGTGGGAAGATTTGCCAGGACCAAAGCCATTGACATGCTGCTTTCACTGCAATGTAGGCGGTCCTGCAGCTGCTACACAGCCAGAGCATATTGCTGATGCGCCGAAGAATGACATGGCGTCAGCACCCAGGGTTCCTGAGTCGGCAGAGCAGCATTTGATCTCCATGGAAAACATCAAGCTGGCCCGCGATGTGACGGTGCGGCGCTCCTTCAGATCAGCTGTAAGTATTCAGGGTGTCTAATGGAAACTCATCACCCTTTCTGGGGCTTCCACAGGGGTACTGAACACTACACCCCTGTAGGATTTTCCAATATCTCCTGCCTTAATCCTACAAGGGTTGGGAGCCCTGTGGGGCTGGGGTCACACCCTTGCACACCCCTGCAGAGTCTGCAAGATGGAATCGGTGATCGAGGGCGCACCCAGGTGTGCTGAGTGTGCTGAGTGTGCTGTGCAGGGCGCCATGTTTGTGAGCGATGCCATGATGATTCCAAGCAGCCTGGGCACATCTCTGAAGCAGAGCGAGAATGGCACCATGACACGCGTGCCGGGCAGCCCGTGGGTGCGCCCATCCTGGCCCCTGGCAGGGACATCCATCGGCCGCCAGACGCCCCACTTTGGTATGGGCACCTCTCCCTTCGGCAAGAGCGTGGACATGGTGGACGTCTGCAAGCAGCTCATGGACGGTGTGTGCTTCTAGTTTTTGGCTCGTTGAAAACATTTCCTTTGTTTCGATTTTGCTACAAAGGAGGATGGGCAAGCATCATCCTGCAGGCATGTACCATGTCTTGACACAGGCAACGTTGTGCTTGCAGGGCACGGCGCTGACACCTTCAACATGGGCAGCCTGAGGAACGAGCTGAACATGCATACGCACTTTCCCAGCACCGGCAGTATCGAGGAAGAGGAAGACGAGGATGAGGACATCATGTTGATGGGAACCACGCCCCAGGTTGGATGCCCTTACCACGCACATGTGCACACCTGTGATCTGCTTGCTTGCGAGTGGCATTTTGCTGGGCAGCTCCATTTTATTCGCATCTGATCCACACAGCACCAAATTATAGCATCGATTAATCCTGTGTGTTTGGCGCTGCAGCAAGCAACAATGCAGCCAAGGCCTTTGAATCCAGTTCCTCGCTTTGAGACAACCCCTGTGCCGGCCTTCCGCCAGCACACCTGGACGTCAGGACAGATGATAGCCCATAACTGATCAAGTTCAGTGCCGCTGCATGCAGGCAAGGTCCTTTGTTCGTCATCCATCGCAAGTATAGGTTTGGGACCTGATCAATTATGTTCATTGAGGCATGTTCTGGATGGGCCAGTATGTGATGCGACTGCACTGTGTGCTGCAGGGGGCCTTTAAAGTTACTCCAAGATCGCTAAGAAACTGATGATGTCCATTTGTAAATAATACGGAATGGATGAGGACTTCAATGGGGTTGCCGTCCGTTCTTTGCAGACAGAATAAAGTAGTTGACAGATTATGCTGCGTAGAAGTGTTAGTGTGCTTTTCATTTAGCTCTGTGCGCTTGAACTTGAATCTAGACACTGAGGACACCAGTAGGGATGCTTTGGGGGCGACAACTGGCTGGTGCATATTATGTACAGGGCGTTTCCATGGCAAGCGAGACGCATACTTAGGATTTGATTCGCACATGGAATATCCACTGGTAGGTTGCGTTGGGTGTGGAGAAGTTAACAGGATGGGGAGAGCCGGGATTTCAAGTTGTTCTATTTATTCTCTCATCGACGATGCCACTGGCATCCCTGTCCGCACAGTATTTCTGCAGCTGTTACGTGATTGTGATGCATGCGTAGTATGGATTGTGGCTTGATCATGGACAGCTCTAGTGTAACGCACAAGTTTCTGGTGCCCAGTGGGTTTTTCCTGACTGCCAGTCTTCAAAGGTTGATAGCCGGCAGCTGCCTGCAGCGCGCCCATTACCATTACAGTATAGCAACGAAGTTTATTCAGTAGGGTCATTGAGAAAGGATGAGGATCCCCATGCCAACTGATCTTGCACACACACGACAGCTGGACTTCATGCTTGCTAGATCAAATTTAGACCAGAAAGCCACACTGCAATTCTGGGCATTCCATGCTAGCATGCTGAGCAGCGCGCAACCAAGGACATGGTGCATATTCTCTGCTGGCAGAGACGGGTGTAATTTGCCACTTAGGCAGTGTCAGCAGGTTCCACCACATCGCTCTTCAGGGCCACATCCACAATGGCGTCCAGGCGTGCAGCACCAAAGTCATGCTCTCCAGCGGTACTCGCAGTCTTACGCAGGTTGGGCGATAACTTGAGGCAATGTATGCAGCCCCTGCATACACTCCGACTTGAGAATAATTACTCTCATGGCACAATCTAAAGCACATGTTTCCATTGAACATGATGAGTCTGAACTCTGTCAGCAAGTGAAAGTCATACTTGTCATCTCCCACCACAATGATGGGATGATGTGAATTAAACGCCAGCCTCGTGAGGGCGGCCTTGCCCACTATCTTCTGTGTGCTCACTGGCTCCGCCTTGTTATGGGCCAGATCAAACACCTGTGCAGTACGACATGCTGACGCTCTTAACACTTGGAAGTTTCTGATCTGGACTTTGCCCTGCAAGCAAAAGTGGCGCTCAACTTCACATGCAAAATGCATACTGTTCCAGGTGGTGAACTGAGCTCTTACCTGCAATCTCCCGTCCTCGCCAGCTGCAGCCAGGACAGTGGCGGAGTATGGGGCCCAGGCAGCATCCCCAACGGAGCAACCAAGGTCCAGCGTAATTACAGCCTACAGATACGAAAGGAACTGCTTACAACTGAATTGCCACCCCTGTGAACTACCTGAGAGCTCGAGCAGTGGGTGTCAGCACGCGCACCCTCGAGCGATTGTTGTGCCAGAGCTTGACAGTCCAGTCAGCCGAGGCAGACAGGAAGCTGTCTGGGTGGCACATGTTCCAATGCACGGCGTACACTGCGCCTGCATGGCCCTGATAGGTTGCCAGAAACTGAGAGTTGTACGTCTTGCTGCACTTGTGCAGCCATCCATCCTCACTCCCCACCAAAAGCAAGTGCACCTGGTCCTGCAAGCACATTGCGGGACATGATTAGCAGCCACACATGCAGTTACTGCACGCGCTACTATGATCTTAATAACAAATACGCGGACAATGCATATGATCTCGTCAGTACCTTGTGGAAATCCAGGCATGTACCACCAATGTAGTTGAGGCCTTGGTCCAGGTCCTCTGCAGCATCAGCTTCCTTCCTGTCGCTCTGTAGGCGCATGAAGTCCTGCAATGCGCATAGTTTCTGCGTCGGCCGGAAGCCTTTGGAAGAGATCCTCTTTTTAATTTGCTACCGCATCTGATGTACTTCAGCTCAACACTCTACCCCTATTAAAACATGCCATGCGGAGTAGCTATCAGGTGTGGGAAGGCTGATTCTGGTCAGCCTCGCATTGTGCATGGGGGTGGATCTTCAGGATGCAGAAGGCATGAAGGGAGAGCATCTGCAGTACAACCTCAGCTCAGCTTGGTCAGTTGCCATTGACCTACTCAGGAGTGGGAGGTGCCATGCAGAGAGAGGATGACCTGGCGGACGAGGCTGGACTTGGCTAGGGTCCAGTGCGCGATGTGGCCGTCAGTCGAGACGCTGTAGAATGCGAGGGAGCGCAGCCCGCTGCCCTCCCCGGGCGCCCATCGCACGGCCGCCACCGCGTCGGCGTGCTTGCCCCCGGCCGCGCTGGCTTCGTAGAGCGGCCGCGCGCTCGGCTGGCGGATGTCAATGACCAGCACGCAGCCGTCGTGCAGGCCCACCGCCAGCAGGTTGGGGTGCTGCGGGTGGAAGTGCAGGCACATCACCCCTGCGCAAGCACCACAAGCCATAATCACTCACAAAGCACTCCGGGGCTGGCTTGCCCACAAGAGCTATGACAAGGGCCTGATGACTATAGCAGTACTAACAGTCTTTGGGAGCACAAACATCTCTCGGCAGACCAGAACGCCATCCGAGACCCAGGAGGTGAGACTGATCACCAGGGAACACCTCTGATATGTCTAAACCTAGACTGCTAGGCACAGGGCGCTTCTCCTGTTGCATGAGGGTGCAGTGACATTGAGACGACAGCCTGTGAGGACAAGACCTCAGGCTTGACGTGGGAATAGAAGTGGCAGGCTGCGGTGCTGCACCTGAGCGGGTGGTCATGAGGAACTCGGGCGCGGAGGGGTTCTTGAGGGTGAAGCAGGCGACCGCGCCCGTCCCCTGCACCGCCGCGTCGTAGCTGCCGTAGCCGGCCGCCAGCAGGTCCGCGTACTTGGGGGACCATGCCAGCGCAGTCACGTGGCGCCCGCGGCCGGCCTTCGCCTCAAACCTCCACAGCGGCAGCAGCGTCCCCTCGTGCACCCGTATCGCATCCGCCGGATCGTCCCAGTACTGCCGCAGCCAAATCCACACTCCATGAGTCTCCATTTGCTGCATCTTATTGAGTCTCCAGTTGCGCATCTATCCGTGGGAAGTGGCCGTGTTGTGCCTGAGCCACTTCTCTCTTTAAAAAACCCTTTGATCGTCACTGAGTTACGAAAGCGCTCTGGGTTACACTACAACTCTGCACAATTGCGCTGCAAGGGGAAAGCAAGACATGGGATTGGAGGGCGATTGATCAAACCTTGAAGTCCATGATGACGTCCCTGTGCAGGTTCTGTTGAGTCATCCGCTCCACGATGTGCAGTGCTCGGTCGATGGCGGGCGACAGGTGCAGCCCATCATCCGGCTCCTGAGCAAGTCATGGCGTAAGACACTGTAAGGAGCCACGTCCAAGGTGCTGTGCATGCAATCACTGCATGAAAAACACTTGATGCACCCTTCCAAAAAAAGGCAAATAAATGCAACAAATCTACAGTTTGACTAGAAAGGCGCAATGATCAGGAACCTATCAACACTGCCTGGTCATTCCATCAAGCCACAGCTGTATGCAGAAATTTTTTCATCTCATCATACATTGTCAGGGCAAGAATTAGAGTGTTGATCCCTGAAGAGGGATTTACACCAAGTGGAAGCACCTGTGCAGGTTGGCCGGAAGCGGCATGGCCATCTTCATCTGCAGCGCTGCTGGCGGCGCCCTTCCTGGCAGCCGCGGTCTTGGCCTTGGCCTGCTCGCCCTCCAGTGCCTGCCTGGCCTGGTGCGCAGCGTACGCATCGCGCATGGCCCAATCCGAGCAGCTGCCGCCCGCGCACGCGCTCTGCGGCGGCTCCGTCATCGTGCCCCTCTCGCGCGAGGTAAACACCGGGGTCTGCGCAACAAACATGCTTTTATGCCCTAAACCCTTAAGCATACAACAACAACAAAAGTGCCCTCTTCTTCTCTGACCGGAAGGCACATGACATGCACATCAGGCACACAAAGACTGGCCTGCCTCAGTCTCTCAAGAGATCTGAGGTTTGAGTCATGTCTTCCTCTGGCACGCTGCGGACCAGATGGCACCTAGGTAAGGGAGACAACTACATGACATGCAAAGCTGGGATGCAAAGGCACGCCTGGCTTGGTCTAGTGGAATGTCATGCGAGCCCTGGACAGGGGTCTGGTTACATCTGTATGGTGAGGATGAGAAGGGAGACACTGCGCACCTGGGCAGCACGATCGCTGTAGTTGAATTGGTTGCGCAGATGGGCGGGGTCAGCACTGGGGGAGGCCGCCTCCGGCTCAGTCCCGGCATCTTTTGTATCCGCTTCTGCCTGCACCCACAGAACCAAGGATCAGTACTTCTGATCATAGATCTTGATGTCTGATGCAGCTTCTTGCAGCACGCAACCCACATTCCAGCATACACCATTCCTCACAAGGGATTGTTCAATGGTGTGTACTCCCAAGCCTTACATGATGGGCCACCAGCCGCTCCGCCTCCTCAGACTCCACATGCACCAGCCAGCCGTGGCTGCAGTGGTGCTGCAGTGTGTGGTCGACGGAGCTGTCCAGCTTGTATGCGCGCTCGCGCAGGCTGTAGTTCGCAACATTGCTGGGCGCTTCAGGGTTGGCAGCCGTGAGCAAGCACGCAATGTCCTCTGCTAGATCTGCCTGGGCCAGCCGCAGCTGATTCGCTGGCCGCACCAGCTCCTTGACTGGCTGCAGCACAGACAGAGGTGATTTGCAAAAGTGCTCCTTGTGTAAACTATCCATGGCATGGAGTCTAAGCGATTTCTGGCACATTACACATGCCCCTCTTTTGCAGTCAATAAGGTCAGCCGCTCCTTCCTTTGCTACTTCTGCAACCTTCATCATGCTGATTCCTTGATGCTGCCATACACCTGCAGCTTCTGACGATAGATGATACTGGGATATAAGTGTGTAACAAAACCTTAACTCCTGTCAATTAACTCCTATACATTGTTGTGACTTGTGAGCCTCCTCCTGTGCCTCCATTGCTCATATGAGGACTGAGTAATCCTAGAAGTAATCCTAGACTATTAATGAGGAAGGCATGAGGGTGTCAAAAACAGTCTGTATGAGTGAAGACCAAGTCCGTAAGATGTACATTTGCAGATGAAGGCGCGGACCGGCGACGCGAAGAGGGCGGAGGTGGCGGGAAGCCGAGTGCTGGAGGCGGCGCTTTCGGGGGTCATGCCCAATCCTGGAGGTGCTCTTGTGAGGTAATAATACTTTCCTACACGGGTGGGTATAGTATAGGGAAGAGTTCCTTACCAGTAAAAATTCCTCTGAGACCTCCTTCTTGGTCCTCAGCTCGAGTGTCTGGGGCCCTGTTGACGCTGTGTCCCCATTTGTAGCTGCTGCACCTCGCCTTGCAGGCGTGCCTCTCAGCTTCGACACAGGCCTTGTTGCGGGCTTAATACGCTTTGATGTCTCGGCATTTTCCGTTTCTCTGACTCTGCTAACTGTCTGCAAAGATTGAAAAGTAGCCTAGTAAGGAAAGCGCACCAGAAGAAAAGAATCACTATGCATACATGGTGTCTCACACTTGCAAACGGCATATAGAGGTAGAATGCAGCAATCTGCGAGTTATGTAAAGAACAACGCACCTTTGTAGGAGATGGCATCCTGTCTCACCGCATAGGATGCCGAAAGGGATGTTGTTTTGCCCGTTTGACGTCTGGCACGGATGTCACCCTCGGTATGCGATCTTCTACATTAAGGCATCCTGATGTAAATAAGGTACTGACAGATGCCTTTCGCTCCGACGATCTGGAGGTGTGCGAAGCTAGCGCAGTGGTTACAATTAGCCGTTACTGCACGTTCGGCATGAGCTCGGGAAACGGCGTGCCTTGGATATACATATCCTTGTGACGGCGTTCTCGCCTCTACTGGAGCCCCTTACCTCTGCTGGCTGCCATCGATCCCATTCTACTCTCCTATCCAACTAGAGTGGAAATAAATTTAGCAGATGGCAACCAACATTAACACAAGAGAAACACCAGCAGAATTTTCTGCAGGTGGCGCCCTAGCTGCTGCCAGCAGTGCAGGCTGCAATACTAAACCTCACTGAGTGGCACTAAGTGCATGCATCATCATGATGATGCGCATGCGGTGCCTTTCCCAAGATCCTGAGCAATGCAAGAGTGGAGCTGATTCCAAGCCGATCACCTAAGGCCGTAAGGCACAAACTTCACTGGCTACATTTTTGTTTCTGATCAGGCCCCGGGCCCCTCATGAGGCCCCGGGCCAAAAGTCTTGAAAGCCGGCCCCTTGCCTCCACCATATGGTGATTATTGTACCATACACGCAGGGCAGGCATGCAAAATGCATCACAGCTATTGAGTCTATTTGCACTGCAACAGATGGCATCGACTTCAGGTGCTCCGGAGGATGGATCCAGTAGCGAAAGCTTCGTGATTTCTCTTGACTCGAGAGAGTCGGACTCTGCAGCTCTCTTGGAACCATAGTCTATCGTTCCTCAAGTGCTGTTGACATCAAATGCTGAACAATTCTGCTGTGACCTACTAGGCAATAAATAGCACAGGACATGCCACTTCAGCTTAGCATCCTCTGCTTCAACCACACCAGTATCATACAATGATTGCCTGCTTGGTCGTGACTCAGCAGGTTCAGTCTCCGTGGAGTTCCTCATGGATAAACAGGCAACCAACACATCAGAATGCATCGAGCGATACCATTGATTGAATTTGCACACTGTCTGCAATGGGACACTGCGCAAAGGAGGCCTTGGCTGGCCAGCAGTGATCACTGGCCACCGCTCAACAGCGCTCCACCTTTGATGACTTCCACTGCCAGAGTTCCCAGGAACCCCAGCATCGCCACCCTGTTTACAGGCAGCACAGCTCTGCTCACAGATCTGTCAAAACACTCCCCTAGACGAGCGAGAAACAAGCAATGTCACTGCAAAGACTTCTCAAGGGCTTCCTTGCAGACAACTAGATTCAAGAAAGAGCCCGACTCCAACCCCTTCAGATAAACTAAATCCAGAGACACATCAGGCACAGCATTCTTCAGAAAATGCAGATGGAAAGGAGGCATACCTGCCCACCCAGACCTCATGTGTTTTGTTGAAGAACGCCAACTCCTTTGGCATGCCTTCCCTCCCTGGACAGGACGGCAGGCAAATGCACTTCAGCACACCCGCTGATATGTGAAGTGCACGCTGCAATCAGCGACATCTCAAGCATCAAAGAGTTGGCAGGGATCTTGATTGACCCACCTGTGGCATCTATCAGCTGGGACAGTGACACTCCTGCAGAATATTTGGGGAACAAGGAGGCCAAGCTGATGAGAAACATTGTGAGTCCAACCGAGATCGGCGCTATTGCCGCCTGCTCCAGTATAGACTTGCCGCTGACAGCCTCTGCCACTGCTGCTCCCGCAAATGCAATCATCGCTATTCTGCCGTTAATCCTCTGCGGCCACACCATGAGGAGAGTTGCTACCATGCAGTAGCCCTTACCAGCCTTCAGGATAGATTCCATTGAAAACAGTTATTTTCACATTTCCAAGCAAAAGGTGACCTTGTGATAAAGTAAAGCTGCACCTCTGGCGCAGGTCCGTCGAAAGCCATGACTTCCTGGAAAGTCTCAGTATCCCGAGTGAATGGTATTGAGCCGATCTTCCTTGTGTTCACCACTGGGGCCGACTCTGTAGGACCATCTTCAGCAGCTGCTCTGATCTGCCTTCTACAGACTCTGCATCTCTTCAGGCTAGGTGCATGCGGCTGCAGGGCAGGTCTTGTACTGGGCACATAGCGGTAGTGAGCGATTTCCTGCATGCGTATCAATGTCTTAAAACGTCATCTAGGAAAACAAAGCACCGATTTCTTTGAGCAATATGTCTTTTCTATGGGCCCTCTACCTGGATGTGCGATGCCAAAAGTCCCTGCATGATGCGGCGATCCGTAGGATTGGGGTTGCAATTTAAAAAAACTGACGACTGTAGGTCAGAGCGAGGACCAAATTTTGTCAAGCGATCTCGATGGTCGAACTGCCATTCCTGGGGCTCAGCTCACGGGATGGAGCCTGCAGGTGACGTGTCTTGTTTAGGCGATGGCCAATCGGTTTCGATAGAACAGCAACCCCTTAAATGGCCCGCAACAGATCTCCCTTCTTATCCTACACCGATTCAGAGAGCAGTGCTCGTGCGCAGCGATCAGACGGCAAGATGACTTCTCGCGCAGCTCTGTCGTCCCTGCCCACTCCCACTGCCCAGCTTAGGCGGGGCTCTGCTGTCCGCTGCGTCGCTCCATCTGGCAGGTGGATCGAGTTACTCGATCCTTTGTCTTTGCTACTCCAAGGCCAAATTTTCGCCTTTTTGAGAGCCATTCAACCATTCCCTATCTTGATAATACTTCTTTGGGTGCTCACCCATTCAAATGGTCCACTTCTACAGCAGTTTGGTGGGGACCAGAACAAGGCATTAAGTTTTCTTGTGACCTTTGCAGGACCGTGAGGAACACCGTCGTCTGTGGGCTGTCTGAGAATGTGCAGAGCGCTGTGGCAGCGGCAGCAGCAAATGTCGGCAAGATGGCTGTCGTCGTTGGTTCTTCCCTGATGCTTGCGGGGGTGCGCGCCTCGCTGTCCCGAGCCGTGCTGTTGCTGTGTGGGACACCACTCCGAACCAAGCACGGTACACCGTCATATCGTACTGACAGTCTCCTTGTCATCTTCGCAGGCGTCGCAGGCCCTGACATACGACGAGCTCCAGGGCCTGACTTATTTGCAAGTCAAGGGCAGTGGCATTGCCAACACCTGCCCAGTGTTGGAGGGCGGGTCCTCCAACCTGAAGGACCTAAAGGCCGGGGACTACAACATCTCAAAGTTCTGCCTGGAGCCCACCTCCTTCACTGTCAAGGAGGAGAGCCAGTTCAAGGGTGGCGACACCGACTTTGTGAAGACCAAGCTGATGACCCGCCTGACCTACACATTGGATGAGGTACGCATTTGCCAGGATGCAGCCTGTTCATGTATGGGAAACGTTGTCACACATCGCGCACGTGTCAACTCGATCATGCGCACTGCCGTCCTCTGGTGCTGCTATGAAATTTTGCAGGATCCTAGTATGCAGAATGATATCTTTTTTTTGCTGTGCTGATTTTCTATCGACCAAGGATGTGTTGTCCTTTCCTGCAGTCATCAATGTTAGCGTAGAGGGATGCAGACAGGGATATCAGAGTGTGTACACAGCTTCTCATGCATGCTGGCTGGCGCGCAGATCTCCGGCAAGTTCAGCGTGGACGGCAGCGGCAACGTGAACTTCAAGGAGGAGGACGGAATCGACTACGCGCCCGTCACTGTGCAGCTGCCCGGTGGTGAGCGCGTGCCGTTCCTGTTCACCATCAAGGAGCTCAACGCCAAGGGCTCCCTGGGCGGCTTCGGCGGCGACTTCGTAGTGCCCTCATACCGCGGCTCCTCCTTCCTCGACCCCAAGGTGCGTTTTCATTTTCTGTCCAGTGATTGTCCAGTCATCTACTGGTGGTTTGCGCAGGCATTGAGATGTTGAGGACCCAAACGCAGCCGCAAGTGTTGTGCCTGACATCCACTAATACTGGCTGACTTCTCTGCATACTTTTGGCCAGTGAATTCCCTTGGAAAGATGGTCTCACAGAGTAACATGACTACTCCGTGAATTGCCTTGGAAGATGGTCTGACACAGTAACATGACTGCTGTATGAGTTGGGACATGCTGATGAGCTGCTGGTGATGACAGAGGCATTTGTGTGTGGCTTCAGGGACGGGGTGGCTCCACCGGGTACGACAACGCTGTCGCTCTGCCCGGCCGATCTGACTCAGAGGAGCTGGCAAAGGAGAACAACAAGAGCACAGTCGCCCTCAAGGGACAGGCCGTCTTCAGCGTTGCCAAGGTGTGTCATTTTCTGTGTACAAACGAGTGAACCTGACTTATGCACAAAAGCAGGATTAGCAGAATACCTACCGTCAGCTCCAGAGCAACCTGGCAAGCAGACATGCACGCAACAAAGCAGATGACAAAAAAAAAACACCTGGCTCTGGTTCTGTGTGCCAAGCCCACATGCCTCGAGACTGCCTGCAAATGTAAGAATATCCAGTTTTAGTATTCCAGGATAGATGGGTGGGTGCGGCGCACCCTGCAGCTGCAGAGACTGTCTGGTTGCTTGATACATCTGCCTGTTCTCTGCAGGTTGACCCCGCCACCGGCGAGATTGCTGGCGTCTTCGAGTCGATCCAGCCCTCTGACACAGACCTGGGCTCCAAGGCGCCCAAGGATGTGAAGATCACTGGTCTTTGGTACGGCCAGCTCAGCTGAAGTGCCAGACCAGAATTGGGCAACAGCTTGTCTTCTGTTGTGTGATGCAATCCGCAACTATGGGTTCACTTGTATTTGGGGCTAGCAGAGTTGTTGCCGGTGAGAAGAATGCTGGCGAGAAGAATTGCCTTATTGAGACCTGATGGTACAGCTGCAGGGTTGCTGCACTGGCTAAGTTTTGTCATGTGGCAGCTTTGTCGTGCGCGAGCCGAAAATTTCCTCCTGATTGTGGGACACAACCGTTGTGTGACAGTGTAACAGTATCGGTGCAGAGTACATTGGCAGCAATACTGTGTGTTCAAATATAGATACTCAACCCTCATGAAGCTCACCTGATTGACCATCTGCCATTGACCAATTTATCCAAATTGGAGTCCCTTTCCACCTTCAAAGCACAAACTCACGCTTCTTCTGGCTCTGTTGGCACCATCCACTCTGCCAAGAATTGGAGCGCCCTTGGAAAGAATGCTAAGCTCTGATGAGCGTTTAGGCTTGCATGTTCTTCCCACAAACATGTATGACAAGCGGCAGTGTGAAGACGAGTGGGCGATGTACGCTGGTGCCACTGGTTGATCGCACGATTGCAGCACAGAATACACACAAAATTCCACCTGTTCTGCCGATATTCGGTGCTCATGGCTACTTTGTGGGATCTTAGGGAGGCCTCTGCTTTCCAGACTCGGCTTGTCTTAAGAGGAGAGGCAAGACTGCGTTTCGGAAACCTGACACCATAAAGCCCCGGGAAATGAAGCCTTCGAGGGTAGTGAATTAAATGCTGCAGTGGGAAAGCAGTTTGGGCAAACACTTTCAGGAATCCTCTCAAACAGAAAGCAGCCCTGACACCACTTCTCTGCCCAACCTAAAATTTTGACAGTGCTCTGACAGTCTGCAGCCATGTCGGGGAAAGGAGCAAAGGGCCTGTCCGGCAAGGGCGCCAAGGGCACCATGGGTGACAAGAAGGGAGACAAGAAGAAGCCTGTCTCTCGGTCAGCTCGCGCCGGGCTGCAGTTCCCAGTGGGTCGTATTCACAGGTTGCTCAAGGTAGGCGTGCATGAATCTTGAACCACCATAGCTTATTTGAAGTTAACATCTTTGCCCTTGGATGTTAACACTTGACACCTGGGCGAGGTGGTCTTCTCAGGCTCTTTTGTTGAAATCCGTCAACGTGAACCCCATCCTGTGCGCTGTAGGGACGTGTGACAGCCAACGGACGCGTTGGAGCCACTGCCGCTGTTTACACAGCTGCAATTCTCGGTGAGGGACCGTTGTTGACTCGAAAGCGGGCAGGTTGTGACAGTTGGTCCACTGAGCTTGATGTCTGCCCCTTGAAAGTGATGAGAGCGTTCTCTAATGCTGGCTTCTTCCCTGGTGCTGCAGAGTACCTCACAGCAGAGGTGCTGGAGCTTGCCGGGAACGCCTCAAAGGACTTGAAGGTAACAAAGCGGCTTCTTCTTGGGTTTCGTTTCCCTGCATGTCAATCTTTTGAAGGCGCACTGGTCAATATGTTAATTTTGGTCATGCAGGTGAAACGTATCACTCCCCGTCACTTGCAACTTGCCATCCGTGGTGACGAAGAGCTGGACACCCTCATCAAGGTGGGAGAGAGCTTCCTTTTTGTCAAGTTTCCTGATGTCTGGCTTCAAGCAAGCAGGTGCCCAATGAGTTGCAACGCTCTATAATGTTTTGGCTCTGCAGGCGACCATTGCTGGCGGTGGTGTCATCCCTCACATCCACAAGTCCCTGATCAACAAGGCTACCAAGAAGGAGTAAAGCAGCTAGCCAGACACGCATTTACGCTTGTTCATGCTCGACTTCGAACGGTCTGCCTGACAGCTTATTGCACCAGACAAGAGTGGCAGGTTATGCCCTGACAAGTTGGACAGCAACAACATTGTACCTGGCAGCCAGCGCAACAGTCAGGAGACCTTGCTTTGCCGTGCTGTATATTGACATGCCCAAACTCAATCACTGAAGGACTTCACTGGGCAACTATTTGCCTGGCCAGAACACCCAGTGACTGGAACAACCCTCACATGCTGGGATATCTTAAGGAAAAGGCGGCCTGCTGTGAGGCCCTAGCCTTCGCTGAGAACATTGGAGGTACCCATGACAGTCATGTTGGCGTCGGTTGAGCTACTGTGACAATTTAGTGTATGTCTTGACTTTGTCACCCAATCCCTGAAGCTTCACTGATGGGATAGCAAAAGAAGGGTTGCGAATCTACTGGTACTGGTAATTCTGATAGCGCAACACAAGTAGGCTCTCCTCAATTTCATTTACAAGTCCGTTCCCTTCATGCGAAGCTGATCTACTTTTGATCATCCAGAGCTCACAGGCATGCCTGAATTTTGCAGTAATGACAGTGCACATCTCAGTGCATTCCCCCCAGTGGCATGCTCATGACTTGATCAAGGAAAGCTTGCACACTGCGTACCCAAATTTGTCTGACATGGTCCGGCTGACACCTTATCCCTCGACTTCATACTGGCACCATTGTAGTTGCCCACGTGCATGCACAGCCACCCAGTACGTATCTAATACGGCCTCTGCATGATCACTGCCTATGTGACACCGTGTCTGTGACTGCAGTGCATGCAGAGCAGTGTCATTGCTGGGCAGACCTTCATGCATAGAGTCTCACTCTCAAGGTTTCTCTGCACTCAAGTTCATTCAGACTCGAGGCGTGCAGTGAATGTGCACCCCACCATGCACATGCAAAGTCAAAGCCATCTGTTCCGAGGCTTTGAGGCCCTCCATACCACCCATCTGACTGGCCGCCCGGAAATGGAAGCGCATGCAAAGAACAACCAGCGCCGTTCTAAGCTCCATCATTGCCATGGCCTGCGCGCACATGATCTCGACACTGTCAACTAGCATGTCACGTCGTACTCATCAGCATGCATGAGCGCATGTTCTATTGGAGCCACTCAAAACAGCTGCACTCAAGGGATCTGAAGCAGCAATAGAAAGCAGCGACTGGCAACTGTGAAACCTGAGCATTGCGTGCGTGTGAGAAGGAGCAGCACCTGAGCCACACAGCTGCGGGGGCCATCACTGAAAGGCAGGAAGCGCTTGGCAGAGCTCTGTCCAGAGCTGCTGCTGTCGGCACTCATGCTGCTGTCAGTCTTTGACTTACTGTGATTGCCCGGCTGTTCTGAACTCGATGCAGCAGTCTTCTCCATCCAGCGATCAGGTCTGAACTGTCCTGGATCCTTCCAGTACCTCGCGCTGTTGTGTAAGGCATGGAAGAGCACATACACGAATGTGCCCTTAGGCACAAGGAACTCCCCGATCTGGGTTGGCTTTTCGCACATCCTGCATGCGGCACTTCTCCAGTGACGGTGAAACACTGGGAAAATTTTCTGCACAACTAAGTCTTTACAATTCTCTTTGGAGTTGATGTGCGCATAAATTTGCGTACCTGGGAAATCCTGCAACAACAGGGAACATCCGCATTGACTCCTTTAGCACGCTGTCAAGGTATGTCAGGCCCTGTAAGTCTTCGTACTGAAGCTTTCTAGCTTCTGGCGGAGAGGCATTCCCACCCAGGAGGCCCGCACTGATCAGCTCGGCTGTGATCCTGTCTTGGATTTCTGGGGAATTAGCAATGCAGAAGAGGGTGAATGACAGCGTGTGCGCGGTCGTCTCAAAACCTCCCATCAGGAAAGTGCCTATCTCGGCAACCAGCTGCGCATTGGAAAGTGGCATTCCTGCACAGAAGATCAACAGATCATTCAATGCCTGCATCTTTGCTGAAGTGCACAAGGACCAACAGTGATTGCACGCAGCTAAGAGACATACTGACGCTCAGGGCACTCTTATAATGGCAATTCAGGCACTACATGGTGCCTTCAACCCACCTGTTCCGGGATTGAGCACCCTTAGCAACTGCGCGCCCACTGACATGTCTGTCTGATCTGGAGGGCCCCTTGCTCGCATGAACTGCAAGATGGTTCTGCACTCAGCCTTGAATTGCTTGGCGCATTCCATGGCCTCACGACTCTCCTGGTGCAGCAGAGGCATGCCCTCAGTCTCTCGCTTGCAATGTTGAATTACCATATAGTTATGAAAACAAATTGGCTGCTGATCACAGAGGATGACAATCCATGGATTGCGCGCAAGGCAATCTCTTGCGAAGGAAGCATGTTCCAATGCATGGGGACATGCCTTGCTCCAGGAGAGCGCACGGAATGGGTTTGTCATTCTCTTCTGCAGCTCAACCAGAGCACATGGAAGGGCTGCGATAATGGTGTTGTGAGTGAACTTGACAGCACACGTGTCGTAACCAAATGATGCCTGCATCATAGGGCAGCTCAATGTTGATGCACCACTTAGCGCGGTCCTCAGCAGTGCCAGCCTATTTCATTGCAATGAGAGACACCGAGTCAGCAGCTTGCATGCAGCTTATGGTCTCACCAGTGCAACAACATCCAGCGTGAGTCGCATCCCCGCATCATCCATGTCAATAGGGTGATCAGAGCCCCTTCTTGCAATGCCGTCACTAAGAGCCTGAGATGTCCTTAAAACGACGTCGAATTTCTGCCTGCATTTGCAAAAACATTGATCTGTGCCTCCTATTTTCTGGCTGCAGTCACAGCATGCATCTGGACAATGGTGTGGCTGCTTGGTCCTTCAAGAATACCTGACATTTGCAGAGCTGAAACAAGGGGAGACCGCTTTTCGTACAGCCCTCCACAGATCCGTGTTTGACCCCGTGAAGATAGAATGCTGTCCAAGAGAGCCCCATAGAAGATTGAGTTGTTGGTAGCTGGCCAAATGTTTTGGTACGGCTGTGCCCGTGTCACGACCTAGAACCTGAGCTATGGCTTGCGGATCGGACACCACAACTCCCGGGAGTCCCAAGATACTGATTCTGTATATACCTCCGTATACATCTGCCCAGTCAGAGAGGACTCGGTGGAAGTCTGGTCGCAGCAGTTCTCGCAGGTGTCCAAGGATTGGAAGCCCTCTTGGACCGTTTACTTGCGGCGCATTCCTAAATCCCAACAGAACAGCTACAACAATAAAAGCAATAAGAGCTGTCGCAATGGAAAGCCACATTTTCGCACTCAATGTGAAGCAGAACTTGCTGGGCTGAACCGGGGTCTCGGAATACTTATAAATAGACGACATTATGGCCTGCCTGCATGCCCTCCCCCATTCGAATTTAAAAGTTGATCCAGATAATGAGCTTCCGTGATCCTTCAAACGCAAGAGGATAATTAAAGTATAATTTATGCTCTTTGATGCAACATTGAATTGATCAACGGCCGAGAGCACATCGACACCATCAGCCTTCGTGGAGAGCGCGCTGCAAGTTGCCATTCAGGACAGTCACTGATATGGCAACAGTGCATCAGGTCCAATGGCTACATTGCCTAAGGCAATGCCAGTGAGACCACAAAGGCCTAACAATGTTCAACAAACCCCTGCATTGCTTGATACTGGGGAATGAAGTCTGCTAGCCATGTACACTTCCGGCCAGGGCAGTCCGCCGCCGCGGCCGCAATCGCATTAGTGATACAGCCTGTGCTGATCGCAAATTCCGAAGTCTGACATAGATTTAACATGTTGGTGCCCCATCCACTGTTCAGCTCTTCCATCGTTTTCTTGCCTTTGCCAACAAATAAGCAAAGCCTTTTGCGGCACCTGCTGTCACGCCTCCCAGTAAAGCCTGCCGCAAACTGCTCCTGCGCACAATGCGGCTGATGGCACTGTGCAGTACATCCCTCGCGCCCCTCTGCTGCATTACTCTTTGCAAGGCATCATGGTCTGTATGGCTGCAACCAGCAGACCTCGCCATCTGCACTTGCAGAGCCTGTGAGAGAGAGCACAAAATGTGAACAAGCTTGCAGAATGTCTGTCTCACAACAGGCAACGCATCAACTTGTTGACATAACTAGTGTGTAGGCCGTGTTCAGCAAAGCTCACCTTTGGCAGGCACGCTAGCAGCATTGTTTGTGAGGAAACGCTGGTGTCTTGTACCCACTGATCGCCCCCCTCATGCTTGAGTCCAGCCAGATTGGCAACATCACCCTGCGAGTCCCGTTACACAAGCGATTACTCAATTGCAATCCCAGGAGTTGATCAATCGATCTCCAGAATCTGCCATCACAACTTAATGACAGGTCAAATTTGAAGACTCACCTGTGTGTGCGGCCGATATAAGTCCTGCAATGCCTCAAAGCTCCCCTTTACAATGCGTTTCACTTTGTCTCTGTCTTCCGCAATCCCCACACGCACATCACCTCTGTAGGACAGTCCGCAGAGGCTTTCAAGCAATTCCTGCAGTCCTTCAACTTATCAGCACTCGGAACAGGACTCTCCAGACATTCACATCCCCATGTCAAACTGCATCACCTTGGTGGAGAACCCCTCTGGTAGTAGGAGTAGTGATGCAGCCATGGCTGCATTCAGGTTGGCAGTCACCGCCGTCATAACTGCAGGGTCCCTCACAATGTGGTGCACAGGCTTGTGGAGGCGGCCTGCTACTACAAGAGAATCCCACGTCCAGAGATCGCGCAGCAGGTCCTCCATACCTATTACTCCATACTTGATTGTCTGTGCAGCACCAGCACATGCACCGCATTTGCTCGTGTGTCTTTGCAAATTCATTTGAATTGAAAACCAGGTGCCAAGATCCACATGAAGGCCACAAGAGCTCAGGACATACCCCTTCCGGCAGGTGCACTCTGGGGTTGAAGTATACCCCTGCACCGAGGCCAGCAGCAATACTAGTCATCTGCAAAAGAGAACAGCTGGCTCAATGAGATAGACATTGTAATATAGACAGATATCAGCGTTTAAGATTGTCAGAGTTCAACACGAAGAGGAGATCCTACCATCGAGCTCCCTAGATTAGCTGCAAACGAGTAATGCATTCTATTCCGTCGTAGATTCTGCACTAACCAGTCAGCATGTCATCAGGAACTGATTTTGCGGAAGATTTAGATTCCGATCAGACCGGAAAGTGCCCTACACGACTCACCATGTGATGCCAAGATGCAGGGTCCTCCACCGCAAATATAAAGTCAATCATTGCCTCCTCTTTACCCTTTTCATACAAGCCTGGCTGTAAAAATACACCTGATCCATACGCAAAAGCGTGGCGCATTCTTGGAAACTCTCTGATGACATCCTCAAAATCAGGATCTTCGGGTGACGAATTGTCTTGTGCGTCGTCAGTGCAGGTTGAGCATGTTTGCATCGCGTCAAACTTCACTATTAGATCACTTCAGAAACCTTTTGTTCACAGGGAATGTCCAATTTGCAAATGGCAAGGTGACTTAGGTTTTAATCCCTTTTATAAGTATCCTAGGGTCGAAACAATGCTTCGGGTCAACGGAGATCCCCAAGGTGGCTCTCATCAAAATCTCACTACATCCCCCTGCTCTCTGGACTCTCTGAACTCTTTAGATCTGCATCGATGAAACAGAGAAACTTACAATCTTATGAGCGTGGGATCAGGATAGCCTCTGAGAGTCTAGAAGATCTTTATCTCTATGAAATCCATGTCTACTCATGCATGCCATACTTGCTAAGTGCACTGCATGCATGCGGCATGTGCCTGCAAGCCGCAATGCGGCTTGCCGACGGCCGTTTGACGCGCATGTATAGCTGTTAGCAACAACATTGCCAATCACCAGTGCCAGCTACTAGCAACACCAAGTTGGACTGCCACTGCCAGTGGCCGTTGCGGCGATGCCAAGGCAGTAGCATTTCTCTAGCTGAATGTTCACCTTTTACAAGCACCATTAAATGCAAGTTGCTCAACAGTGCAGTCTAGATATATGCATTCTGCTGAGCATCCTTGAAAGCAGGGTGCCACTGACTGACATGGGCCGCCCTCAGGGGGCGGCATGCAGCACCATGATGCCCTTCCGAAGGCTTCATTGACATTGACCAGACGAATATGCAGTCTTCAGGATTGGGCTCCGCCAAGAGGCTTCTAAAAACGAGTAGACCAGCTGCAGCAGAGGAGAACGGATGGTGTACCCCGTTGAGAAGGGCCTTAGCCTGACAGTTCTCAGACATACTTAGACAATTTGACCACAGAAACCTGAGCCCTGCACACATGGCACCTAACACACTGGGATATGGTCCAACGTTACTCCAGGTTCCGATGTCTCGTTCATTAATGTCACAGTCTGCACTGCTTTTGCTGCTGCTGCTCAGGATGGTCTACCATGACAGAATCTGAAAGTGCAGCATGACACCCAGATCTGGCAGGCGATTCTCAGTCTGAGGTCACCTGCTGTTCTCATGGTGAAAGCAGACTCTGGCGATTGATGGTCTCGCATCAGGTCCTAGCCAACATGCGCTTTGACTTGAACTCAAACTTGTAGGCTGCCTGCCGAAACTTCTTGATGCCCACTTCTATCTGAGTTTCTGAAGGCGCAAGCAGCATCAGCTTCTTGTGCGTCTTCACTTCATCCACAGCCTTCGCTACCTGCAATTGGATGCACAGATTAGCACATATCTTAGGGACGCATGAAATGTCATCATTTTCGGCAGTGTGCGCAGGTGCAGTGTGTTCTCCATTTTGCTGTCAAACTTGTTATTTCTTTTATGTGCCTGACATCACTGGACTAGAAGGGCTTGGCAGTTGCAGCTCTAGCTGCAGCAATCACAAGGAAAAGCATCCGTGAGGCCGTACCTGTGGATCTTGGCCGTCAACGCTCTCTATGCTCTGCAGCAGCTTGTCCATGGACTTGAGCTTGCGGTAGGGCCATCTTTTGAGCCCCAGCTCTCTGCACCTCTTTTTAAGCAGCGTCAGGCCCATGTCAAACTTCTTTGCTGCACTGCTGATTGGCAGATGATAAACTTCCTGCAAGTCCCTCAGTGTGATGGTGGTGGGCCGTTTCTTCTCTTTCCTGTAGGTGTCATCACATCACATTAACTGTCTTTTGCGAGTCAAAGCGGGATTATATTATGGAACTCCTGGGCTTGCATAGTTGTGTGTTTGCGCCACAGCTTGGTAGAGTGTCAAACTCGTGCACTACATCTTGCAGGTGCTATGATCAGGGGAAATCATCGGGTGGTCAGGGCGCACATGCACTGGCTTGGTTGGGGCTCCGTTGAGCAGGCACCGTCTATTGTTGTGACTGGTTCCTGGCAAGCACGGTACAGTACTTACAAGCGTTCTAAGAGTTAGAACAGGTTGTTTGAATAATTGCCGAATGGTGAGTCTGAGCAAGTGATCCAATTGCATGCACAAGGCTGCGGATAGGCCGAACCATCCTAAGATCTTCTTCCACAGAGGTGGAGCAGAGGCTTGATCCATCAGTATCTGTGTTCTGTACCCTCTGATGCTCTGGACCGATACAAATGCTCGTATCCGCTGGTTGATGTGGTCGATGCATATCTGAGGTTTGACACAATAGGCAGCACACGGCTTACAGACTGCTGCCTTGTCATGCAATACGAATTATACATACATTTCTTTCAATATATTCACATCCTGAATGGACAGGCCGATCATACCTCTTTCTCTGGATACGAGCTGGAGAAGTTTTTCAAGATTGATGGCGTTTGCCCTTGCCATCACCTCCGACATTGTGACTCGTGCCTGCGCCACATTAATGTATTAAGATCCCCGACATCTCATTTGCACTAAAGTCCCGGCGTTGCACGTCACATGTGACATGCAAGTTTACCTCTGGACGCATCTTTCAGCCAAGAGGAGTATGAATCAACCCTTCTATTGGCGCTCCTCCCGATCTACCTGATCCTCAATTAGCACAAAATAATATCGAGTGTTCTACTTCGCAAGATGGCTTTGTTGAGAAAAAAACAGTCATAAGAAGTCGATGAGGCTCAGTATCGAATGAAGTAGGCACAGGCTCCCGACTTTCGAGATGGCCAGACAAATATGAGATTTCGGCTATTCAATCTCTATACCTGTGCCTTCAAATAAAGATGGTCACGAGCTCGCCTATGAGTTACATGTGTAACGGTGCAGTTTGGGAAGGGGGGGGGGGGGGCGGGGGCCCGGGGGGGGACTTTTACAGCTTGGATCGCCCCCCTACTTTAATTTTTCAGGGAAAAATGCCATCGAGGCCTTCGAAAGGGGAAAAAAACCAGGCCCCAAATGGTTTTGTGGTTTCTTCCATTTTTTTGGGCCCGTTAGGTTTTCTCGCAAAG
>JADEYI010000650.1_pt1 | contig 41516 bp, 33 predicted proteins | sample 8542331 | NCBI WGS metagenome assembly JADEYI01 (sample SAMN16510988, study PRJNA670497) | mine drainage metagenome | isolation source: biofilm near Copperflume 1 | place: Germany: Marsberg coppermine Kilianstollen | collected 2018-02 | reverse complement strand
GCCCTGGAGTTGTTTCTCGAGCAGGGCTTCGCACAGACGACTGTTCCTCAGATTGCCGCTCGAGCTGGCCTGACCACCCGCACGTTTTTCCGTCATTTTGCAGACAAGCGCGAGGTGCTCTTTGCCTACGAAGAAGACCTTCCCGCGCTCGTTGAGAAGCTAATGGCCGACATCCCGGCAACACGTAGTCCGATGGCGGTAGTTGCTTCCGGGCTCAGCACGTTGGCTATGACCGTGTTTGAGGGTCAAATCGGATATTTACGAACGCGCCGGGCCGTCATCAACGCCGACGAGGGGCTTCGTGAGCGCGAACTTCGCAAACAGGCCACGCTCTCCGAAGCGATCCGCCAGGGGTTCATCCGTCGTGGCAGTGATGAGCTGACCTCAACGCTTGCGGCTCACATCGCCGTGACGGTCTTCAGTGTGTCAATAACCCGTTGGCTCGATCAAGACAGCGAGGGAGGGCTTTCCGAGATCATCGCCGAAACACTCAGGGGGCTTCGGTTGGTTGCCGCGGATATGCCCGTGCGGGTAGATTTGCCGTGCTAACCGAGATTTCTTCAACCTCGGCAGCTGCCCTGGCCTCTGCCACCACTCCTTTTTGGGCAGTTCAAACTTCTGATCGCAACGCTTGAATGAAACGGTGTCTGAATAAAGGTTTTGCCGCTCGGAATCACGGGGCGCGATATGTCTACTGAACCCAATCATTTCATACTCGTTCTCACCGACGACGGTTCCTTCACGTTGGTGCACCCAAGGTTTGGGGTGACCTACAGCTCGAGACACGGCGCACTGCTGCAAGCCACCGAGCTATACCTGAAGCTGACAGGAACGCATCAGCACACCAGTCCCAGGGTGCTCGAGGTCGGCTTCGGCCTGGGGGTGAACTTTCGGGTGACTCTCCAGGACGCAATAAACCGAGGGGTGAAACTGGCCTACCTAAGCTATGAATCGTTTTCGGTCAGCCGGAAGGTGCTGGAGTCCGTTCCTGTCGCACTTTCCCCCCGAGCCGAAGCGGTTTGGCAAGCACTGCTCGAGGCTTGGCCCGACCAACAGCCAGCAGAGCTTGACCAACAGCCAGCAGAGCGTCTCCAACAGCCAGTAGAGGCCACCAACCCCCGATCAGCTCCCATCACCGTAGAGGGTGAATGGGGCAGCCTGGAAATCCGTCTCGAGGACGTAACTCGGGCGAGGTTTCCTGGAGGCTGGGCCACCGCGATTTACCTCGACCCCTTCGATGCCGACGTGAACCCTGAACCCTGGAGCCCTCGGGTGTTGCAGAAACTTTATGCTGCGGCGCAACCCAATGCGTGTCTGGCGACATACTCGGTAGCCGGGCCACTCCGGCGCGGTTTGGAAGAGGCCGGTTTTTCCGTGCAGAAGGTGGATTTGCGCGAATATCTGCCCCAGGCTAAGAAGCGCTTCTGGTTGCGGGCTCTTGTCCTTTCTTGAGGGAGGCCAGGCTTTGCCTCCCTTACCCCATAGCCTCGTCGCTCGAGGCCGGAGCTGCGGCAACTCGACCATAGCGTTCTAGCAAAGCCTCCCTGGTCATGTAAGTCATCTCGGCTTTGATCCGTTCGCGCTTGGGCAACTCTCCTCGGTAAAGCCATAAAAACCAACTGCTGGCAAGAGTGGCGATTAGTTCGTCCCGGTCAGACAAGGGGGCGCTCTTGAATCCGATTACTTGGGCCCCGTGGGCCAGATAGCTGTAGCCGTAAATGAGCTGGATTTCGGGGTCGGCTTGGACGTGCTGGGCGACTTCCTTAAGGCTTTGGCGGAAAGCCCGTAGCACCTGCATAGGGCTCAGGGCGCTCAGGCGGGCCGACTCGAGGTGAAGCTCATAGCAGGCTGCTCCCACCCCTATGCCCTCTACCGAGGGGCCAGGGAAGGGCTTTTTCTCGAGGCGGAAGATGTCGAAGGGCCGGTATCCAGCGCGGAAATTGCCATGCTCCTGATCGAAGCGCTCGTCAGCACCTTGCAAGGCCCGCAAAATGCCCCCCCGTGCGCCTAAAGGCTGAATGCTCAGCTCATCCATCCGCACCGGCTGGTAGCCCAGCTCCTTCAAGCGGGGAAGGAGGTGCGCTAAAATTTTTAGAGTGCGCTCGGGGCCGTCGTGGAGCAGTAAAACCGAGCCAGGCTTGCAGTAAAACAGCAGCCGGGCAGCCAGGTCTGCCGGTGATTTATCTAACCAGTCCTGCGACTCGGTGTCCCACAAGGCGATTCGCTTACCCGCCAGGAAGGCCAAGGGTCGCGTGAAGGGTGAGTGGATGCCCCAAGGGGGGCGGTAGAGCCGTCCAGGACTGCGCCGGATATGCTCCCATTCTGTCCAGGGGGCCATCAACACGGCCGGGCGATGCCAGTAGCCGTGGGCCTCGAGCTGATGCCCAGCCCGGCTCAGTTTTTCCACCAACTCAGGGTGTTTTTGGGCTTGCTGCCCGGTTAAGAAGAAGGTGGCCTGGGTGTCGTGGCGTTGGAGCAGCTCGAGGATGGCCTCGGTCTGCTGGGATGGCCCATCGTCGAAGGTGAGAGCAATTTTGGCCTGACCCCGGCTGCCCCAGGCTAGTGCTCCGAGCCCCATCAGCCGAAAAAGCAGGTCGGATAGGGCGTACAGCAACAGGATAAAGGCGATTAGCGTGGCGAGTTCCAGAAAGGTCTCCACAGGGCTACGATATAGAACACGCTGAGGGCCAAAAAAATGGCCCCGGCCACGTAAAACGGCGTGCTAATGCCGGTGGTTTGGGCCAGAGTCTGGCCGACGGCTGGGCCCAGGGCAGTGCCCATCACTTCAACTAGCATCAAAGTGCCCCACACCGCCGCGCGGTTGGCCTCAGGCAGTAGCTTGACTACCAGAGCGTTCCAGGCTGGGCTGAAGCAGGCCATGCCCACCCCGGCGGCAACGGCGATAATGAGCAGCTCGAGCAGGCTAGGACTCGAGCCCAGCCAGAGCAGGGCCACCCCCAGCAGCCCCAATCCTCCAATCAGTAGCCCCCTGGGGCTATATTTGTCGGCGTAGCGGGCTGTCCAGGCGGTCAGGCCATAGGAGAATATCCCGCCCAGGCCCACCGCAGCTACAATCCAGCCTCCAGCGAGGCCCAGCACCTTGGTATAGGGAAAAATCAGTTGGCTGAAAAGCATGGGGGCAAAGGTCTGACCGAAGGCCGCCGGGATAAAGAGCAACAGGCGCGTCCAGGGGTAGTATTCCTGTTTGGTCGGGGGTGGAACCCGTTCGGGCCGGAAAATCAGGGTCAGGGCGGCTAAAAGGGCCAGAACTTGGCCCGCAATCATCAGCTCGAGGGCCAGCTTGGGGTCTATTTTGGTCAGGAAGCCCACTCCCAGCCCGCCCAACCCGGTGAAAGGAGCCACCAGCATGTTGGTTAGGGTTAGGGCGCGCCCCTCACGCCCCTTCACCGCCTGGCGTGAGCTAAGGGTCATCATCCCCGGCGGAACCGCCGAAAGCGACAGCCCCCAGACGATGCTGAGCGCGAAGAGCAGAATCGGCGACCTGGCCGAGGGCACCGCCAGGAGGGCCAGCAGTCCGATGGTCGAGCCGGTAGCAGCTACTAGCCCCAGGCCAAAGCGCTGCACCAGAAATCCCCCGATGCCGCGCCCGAAGCTGTCGGCCAATAGGTGTAGGGTAAAAGCCGTGCCGGTGACGGTAAGGGTCAGGCCCAGCCCCTGGACGTGTACCGGAAGATAGCCCCCATAAAACCCACTGCGCACGCCCTCGAGCAGACCCCAGGTGAGAATCAGGCGCAGCAAGGGCGAGAGGCCCCGCAAATGCCAGGGAGAAATACGTTGCATTCTGCGCAGGCGCACGACTTAGAGTATACCTGTGCGTATATCGGTGGTAATTCCAGCCCGCAACGAGGAGGCCTATATCCAGTCCTGCTTGCGAGCTATCCTCAACCAGACCCTCCAACCTTCCGAACTCATCGTGGTGGATAACGGCTCGACTGACCGCACGGCCACCATTGCCAGCGCCTTGGGAGCCAAGCTGGTCAGTTGCCCCACCCCTGGGGTGGCAGCGGCCCGACAAGCTGGCCTGGAAGTGGCTACCGGCGACTGGGTAGCCACTACCGATGCCGATTCGCGCCCCACCCCAGGCTGGCTCGAGGCTCTCCAGGCCCGCATGGAGGGCAGTGTCGCGCTCTACGGCCCCCTGCGGATGTTTGGCCTGCCCTGGTGGCAAGAGGAGCTGACCGAGGTCGGTTACGGAACCTTCCTCAAGCTGATGGGGCTCCTGCGGCGGCCCAACCTGGCCGCGGCCAACATGGCCTTCGGGCGTGAAGTGGCCCTCGAGGTGGGTGGATATCCTGCGCTGGAGGCAGGTGAGGATGTGGCGCTGGGGCTCAGACTGCGGCGAAAAGGCCGGGTGCGTTATGTGCGCGAAGCCCTTGTCCTGACCTCCTCACGCAGGGTCAAAGGGGGCTGGAGCAAGTTTTTTGGACAGCAGATCAGGAATATCAGCGGGAACTCTGGAGGGTATTTCGCGGGAGGCGGGGAAAGGGAATCTTGAGCCGTCGAGGCTCGACCTGGACGAGCCGGGTGGCTTGGTCGTAGACCTCCACGATGGTCTCCGCCACTCGCTTGGCGCTGCGGCGGTCAGCGAAGGCTCGAGCACCCTCACTGAAGCGCAAACGCAACTCTTCGTCGCGCAGTAGCTCGAGGGCTTTTCCCGCCATCCCCCTGTAATCCCCGATCCCTACCAGGTAGCCGCTCACTCCCACCTCTATCCCGTCTAGTACCCCGTCGGCCCCCACTGCCACCACCGGAACCCCCATAGCTTCAGCTTCCCAGACCACCAACCCCTGGGTTTCGGTAGTGCTGGCGAACAGGAGCAACTCGGCCATGCGGTAATACCCCCCGATTTGCTCGTAGGACACCCGGCCCACGAAAGTGACGTGCTCTAAGAGTCCTAAGTCGGCGGCGAACTGGGCCAACTCGTTTTGCTGCGGGCCAATCCCCACCAGGGCCAGGTGGGCATCGCTTTCCTGGCGAATTTCCGCCAGGGCACGAATCACCACGTCCACGCTTTTCTCCTCACCCAAGCGCCCCACGTGTAGCAGGCGGCGCTTGCCCGAGGGCCAGGGGGAAACTGGCTGTGGGGCTGCACTCAAGATATCGATATCAATACCCGTAGGAATGACTCGAGTCTCGCGCTCTACCTCGTAGAAGTTCTCGACCAAGTCGGCGAAGGACTGGGTGGGGGCGATAACCAAGTCAGCGCGGTTGTAGAAGGCTTGACAGACCTTGGTCATCAGGCCGGTGTATTTTTCCAGTGTAGCCACACCGGGGATGTAGTGGGCGTATTTCTCGAGGTGGGTGTGAAAGGTCGAGACGTGCGGCAGGTGGTTGCGGTAGGCCAGCCGGGCTCCCCAGATGCCGATGAATAGCGGGTCGTGGGTGTGAAAAATCTCGAAGTCGGTGGGGAGCTGGCGACTGCTGGGCATGGCCAGTCGCTGGCCCTCAAAAAAAGGATAGGGGACACTGGGAACCCGAACCACCCACTCTTCCTGGCGGTCGTAGTCGGGAATTACCGGAGCCAACACCCAAGCCTCATGCCCCATCCGGCGTAGCTCGCGCATCAGCAAGTAAACGCTGGTGGCGACCCCGTTGGGACTGGGCAGATAGGCATCGGTGAACAACCCGACCCGGTATAGACGCACGGGACTATGTTAGCACAGCCGGGTTTGGGCCTTTCTGGACGGAACTATTGCGTTCTTGCTAGAATCCCAAGCTCCAATTGCGTCTGCCACCCTTACGGCCCATGCGGTGTCAAGGGCCAGAGGCCCCCCGCGCTGCGGGTACTGAAGTCAAGGGCCACAGGCCCCCGGCCATGCCGGTACTGGAGTCAAGGGCCACCGGCCCCCCGCAACGCGGGTACTGGTGTGCCGCAAGGTATCCCGAACAACAAAACCGTTGTTTGGGATATTCGTGGGAATCGATCTTGGTTTTCCCTCGAGCGTTACTTCCGGGCTTTGAAAGCGTGATAAATAACCTGAAACCTTCTGAGGTTTGCAGTAGCTTCAACTTGTAGTTAGGAAGGCCAAGCCCTTCCCTCGGAGGCGATGAAGCCTACCCTGCATTTGGGCGCTTAGGGGTAGACCGAGCCAGTAGCGCAACCGGCCGAGAGAGACAACTTCTTCATTCCTTCGTCTTTGCGTGGCTCTCACCGCTTAAGCCCCAGCTTATGCCCTAGGCTAATAGGGCGTTCGGAGGCGATGAGCCGTGATTCCCAATCTGGGCACCAAGGGAACCGGGGAGCCAGTGGTGCAACCGGCCGAACGCACACCAAGCGTTTATGCCCACCGCTGTTTCCCCACATATTTCAGCAAGCAGGGGCTTGTTCTCATGCTCTTGGCAGTCCTGGCCCTGAGTGCTTGTTCTACATCTCCCTCCATCCCGCTGGCCTATAACGCCCTGCCCAGCACCCTTCCCGCCGAAGGGGGCACGGTCTCCTTTTTCTGGCGGGGTGAGGGAGGAGACCAGTACACCCTTACCAGCGACCCTCCCCTCGAGGGCTTGCCCCTGCACACCAGCGATACCGTAACCACCCTCAAAATCCGGGGCAATGTGGGCTCGAGCCCTACCACCTACCGCTTTACCCTCGAGGCCACTGGCCCCAAGGGCCACCTCCAGAGCACCCAGACCGTGGAGGTTGCCGCCCAGCAGGCCAACACCCAAACCCAGTGCCCCAAGCCTTTACAAGCCACCCTCAAAGCCAGCCGCCAGACCAGCCTGGATTTACGCGGGGTAGGCAGTTTCGATGCGCCTCACCAGGCCGGGCATCTGATTGTCTATAGTGGCTCGAGCCTCCACCTACAGCGCACCGGGGCCACTGCCAGCTTGGGCATTCAGCGCTTGCGCGACTTGAGTGGGGGTTGGACGCTGTATCAAACCAATACTTCCAGCGAGGCCCAGACCGCACAAAAGCTCGTCCAGGTAGGTTACGCCCAATACGTCCAGCCGGAATATCTCTACGAAGACACCGGGCTGGCGGTTCCTCCGAGCAACCAAGATTATTCCCAGCAAAGCCGCGTGTTCCAGGCCATGAACTGGGAGAAAGCCTGGCAGAGCCTGGCACCGGGCTGTAGCCCACCGGTAGTAGCGGTGGTGGACACTGGATTCTTTACCAAACGGGCCGACTTGTCCCCCAATCTGGTATCGCCCTCGAGTTGGCTGGATGTGGTGGGCCAGGATATGTCCTCCCCCACTGCGGTGCTGGGACAAGTAGCTCCGGCCAGAGCAGCCCCCAGGAGCCACGGAACCGGCATAGCAGGCATTATTGCCGCAACCACCAACGATGGCTCAGTCCTGGCCGGTGCCGCCTACAACCTGGTAAAAGTGCTGCCCATCAAAGTATTCGATGTCCAGCGCCACACTGGAACCCTGCAAATTGCCCAGGCCCTAGAGTATGCCGCCGGGCAAACCAGCATTGGCAATCAGACCTTTACCAACCCCGCCCCGGCCCAGGTGATCAACCTTTCGCTAGCCTCGAGGCAAACCGGTTTCAGCGACCCTTATTTAGAGAGCGTCCTCCAGCGCGTGACCCAGCAGGGCTTGGTGGTAGTCGCCTCGAGCGGCAACGCCGGGAATGACTCCCTGAGCTATCCGGCCTCTTCTGCCAATGTCATCGCCGTAGGAGCCAGCGACAACTCCGGCAACCGTGCCCAGTGGGGCAGTGCGTTCGGTTCCAACTACGGCCCTGGTCTGGCCTTTGTGGCTCCTGGAAGCGCTGTACCCACCTTGTATGGCGCATCGGAGGATGCCTACGCCAACTCCTATGGAACCTCCGCCGCGGCACCTTTTATCAGCACGGCGGTAGCGCTCTATATATACCAGCGCCAACGCCTCAGCGGCACTTTTCTGCCCGCGTCGGCAGATACCCTGGCCCAAGTGCGCCAATGCCTGCAAAGCGCTGCCCAGCACACCTGGCAACCCGAAACCGGTTACGGCCTGGTAGATGTCGCCAAGGTGGTAAACCCAGCCAACCCGGCTTGTTATAAGTAGGGGGGAACTTGTGATTTACGATCCCAGCAAACGCCACGATTTCGTTCTGCTGTTCGAGTTGAAGAACGCCGACCTGGGAGGGGTATATGACCTCACCCCAGAGGGCTCGAGCGGTGAGGTCAAGTATGGTCTGGTCACAGATGGAGCCTTCAAGGGGCTGATTAGTGCTTGTGCCGCCCGGCAGTACGACCTACCGGTGCTGATTGGCTCGAGGGGCAAGGTAAAAAGCCATCTGCTGCGGCCCATCGTCCGCTCCAGCGACCCCCACAACCCCCTGAAGCTCGAGCTGTGCCGGTATTTTTTCGATGTACGGCTATTTGGCCTGACTGGGGCAACGCATATACCTGCACCAATGCAGCTTTCCTCGGCCCGTTCGGTAGACCCGGTGCTTCCGCAACCCCCCCAAACAACCGCTTGGTATGGCTTGTACCGGCTTCAGGGCTCCTACGACCCTCACCGGGGCCAACACACCGGGGTCACCGCCTTCGACCTCGAGGTGTTCTGGAAAACCCTGACCGGCCTGTTCAAGTCCAACCCCAAGCTATTGCCGCTACAGATGGCGGCCCGAGGACTGTGGGTGTTTAGCCAGAATCCTCAGAATCGGGCTACTATGCCTCTGCTCGAGCAGGTGCAGCCCAGCAAAATCTCCGACCTGCCGCAAAGTTTCGGCGACTACACCCTGCGCTATCCCAAACCCGGCCCACTCGAGGCCAACCCCGAAGTAACCCTGACCCACTGGGCCTGAAAAAGGGGGGATGAAGATGTTTTTACCCGTAATTCGTTTGGTGGAGCCCAATCCCGTGCCCAGACCCAACCTCGAGCGCAAACACCCTCTAAGCGCTAGACTTGGCTCAGCAACTATGCGCATAGCCCTGATTCTGCTGGGTTGCCTGCTAGGTTTCGTGGGAGTCTATATTCTGCACATTGATCAGGAGTATGGCCTGCCCTGGCTGATGATTGCTGTGGCTACCCTGGCTGCAGCGTACGGTTTTCGCTGGGGTCTGGTCGCAGCAGCGGCAGCCGTGGCCCTGGATGGGCTGCTGCGCACGTCGGAGCAGCTCGCCTGGACAACCTTAGTTTTGCTGATATCGGTGGTTATCGCCGACATGATGGGCCGCGACCTGCGGCGCAACTATCGGCGGCAAAAGGAAGCCTCGGCCCAGCTTTCGCTTTTGGTAGCGGCCCTGGAAGGGCTTTCTGGCTGGGCTAGCTCTGCTGCGGTGTTAGAAGCCTTGCCGGGCTTGTTGGGCCAGCATGGCGAAGGGCACGTCTCGGTATGGCGGCCCGAACCTGAGGGAATGCGGCTGGTATCGGCGGTGGGGTTTGAAGCGGCTCACCTGAACCTACTGCCCCAAAGCGGGGTGGTGGGGCGCTGTGCTAGGGATAGCCAACCCATCCATATTGTCGATGTGCGTTTTGAAGAGAGCTATATTACTGCTCCCAACAGCGACATCCTGAGCGAGCTGGCCTTGCCCTTGTTCGAGCGGGGAGAGGTGGTTGCGGTGCTCAACCTCGAGCGCAGTGCTCCCTTCAGTACCCGTGAGCTGGACGGTCTCGAGCACTTCGCCAAGGCCGTGAGCATCCAGCTCACCCAGCTTTCCGAGCGCAGCGAAATCCAGTTCCTCAACCAGCTCTCGACCTCGCTGGACTCCGCCAGTACCCCCGCAGGCGTGGCCCAGCGAGGACTGGCTTTGCTGGTTCAGGCTATGGAGGTAGATTTCGGGGTGGTGTTGCTCCAGCAAGGCGACCGGATGGTAGCACTGAGCAGCTACGGCCAAGTGAGCGAGGCCATCGAAGAAGTTTTCCGGCAGGGAATCCCCTATGGTCAAGGGCTGTCCTGGGAGGTTTATGCCACCGGGCGACCCATATACTCTCAGGCCTATGCCCAGAGCTCTCACTCCCTGACCCCCTATCAGCACGAGGTGGGCGCAATGGTGGTGCATCCGGTTTCGCTTCCCCAGCAAGCCCGTCCCAGGGTCATTTTAGCCCTGGGCAAACAGACCCCTCGGCTATGGCGCGAGGCCGAGCAAGACACCCTGGCAGCAGCCTGCCGAACCCTGGGGCTGGCCCTGGATGGGGCCCTGGCCGCCGAGCAGCGCGACATCCTGATCGCCCTTTCCCGCGAAGCCGCCGAGGCTGGGGCAGAGCTGGTGTATCAAAAAATCTTGGAGGCCGCGGTGCGGCTGGTGCCAGGGGCCGAGGCGGGCAGCTTGCTGGTGCGCGAAGGGGCCAGCTTCCGTTTCAGGGCCACACTGGGCTACGACCCAAGCCTGATGGAACTCTCCTTCAGCGAGGCCGAGCAGTTTAAGTGGTATGCCGGTTCGCTCAAAGACTGGGGGCACGGTGAACCCCGGATTATCTCCAGCGCCAAAGCCAATCTGGGCGAACTCAGCGCGGCCTCCCGCGAGGTTTTGCAAGAAGCGGGGCGGGTCGAAGAAATCCAGGCCAATCTAGCCCTGCCGGTCATCTACCGGGGAGAGGTGCTGGCTCTCTTATATCTCGACAATCTTCACGATTCGATGGCTTTTGACGAAGATTCCCTCGAGGTGGCCCGCTTTTTCGCTGCCCCCATCGCGGCCCTGCTGCACGAGGTGCGCTATCGGGGGCTGCTCGAGCAAGTGGCCCTCACCGATGCCCTGACCAACCTGCCCAACCGCCGGGCTTTCGACCGTCGCCTGGGAGAAGAACTCGAGCGGGCGCAGCGCTACGGTCAGACCCTTTCCCTGCTGGTAATGGATTTGCGGGGCTTCAAACGCATCAACGACCAGCTCGGTCATGCCAAGGGCGACGAAGCCCTGGTGTGCGTGGCCGAGGCTCTACAACGTATCAAGCGTGATGGTGACACTCTATACCGCTGGGGAGGCGACGAGTTCGCTGCTATTTTGCCCCATACCGAGCTGCCCGGAGCTACCACCGCAGCTCAGCGCTACGCTGAGACTATCGGGAAAATTGTCATAGATGGCTTTGAAATTGGCGTGAATATCGGGGCTGCATCCTATCCTGGAGAGGCCAGCAAACACGATGGGCTGCTGCGGCTGGCCGATACCCGGATGTACGAGGCCAAAAGCCAGGGGGTTGTCGTGGTAAAGCACGAACCCCGGTAAGCATAAGGAAAACCCCAGACAAACGTCTGGGGTTTTGTGGTGCCGGAAACAGGACTTGAACCTGCACATCCTTGCGGACACATGACCCTGAATCATGCGCGTCTACCAATTCCGCCATTCCGGCCCAGCGCGGTTTAAGACGCAAACTAGATACTAGCGAGCACAGCGGCAAACGTCAAGGGGTTTTTACAGCTTCCCAGCTATGTGCTCTTACAACTCTAATAAATTTTGCGTCCAGCACAGAGATACCCGACAAGACAATTTTGCCATCTGGGACGAGGGTTTTCTTACGCTCAGCTCGAGCCCTAGCGGCGGTTGAACAGTCGCAGCAGGCTCAAGAACAAGTTGATAAAGTCCAAATATAGCGTGAGTGCGCCGTAAATCGCCAGCTTCTCGCCGGTCTCCCCGCCTACGCCTTGCACTGCAAGCTGGCGCAGTTTCTGGGTGTCGTAGGCGGTCAGGGCGCTGAAGATAAGCACTCCGGCCACACTCAGCAACCAGGAAAGCAGGTCGCTGCGCAGGAAAAAGTTGAGAATCGCGGTGACAATCAGGCCGATCAGGGCCATGATGGCGGCACGTCCGATGGGGCTCAGGTCGGCCTTGGTGGAGTAGCCATACAGGCTCAGGCCCACGAACATCGCGGCGCTCGTCACGAAAGCCAGAGCAACGGTCTGGCCGGTATAGGCCAGCAGTATCCCCGAGAGGGTAAGGCCGTTGAGGATGGCATATACCGCGAACATGGTTCCAGCAGTCACCGCGCTCAGGCGCTGCAAGGATGCCCCCAAAAACCAGACCAGGGCTAACTCGGCCAGAATCAGGATGAAAAAGCTGCTGGCGACAAAGCCCAGCAGGGCCGGACTATGCACCGTGAACCACGCCGTAGCCGCTGTGAGCAGCAGGCCCGCACCCATCCAATTGTAGACGCGGTTGAAGAAGGTCTGAACCTGGACGTGAGTTACGGTGACGGTTTGTGGATACATGGCTCATGCTAGCACGCGGCCCTCTCTTTACCCACAAATAGGCTGTGGTAGAATCCCTCACCGGAGGCTTATCACCCCCTGTAGGACCGTCTCTTCTAAAGTCTGGTGGAGGAATTATGGCGATACTCGATGATGTAAAAGAAGTAATCGTGGACAAGCTGGGCGTGGACGAGAGCAAAGTGGTGCCCGAAGCCCGCTTTATCGAAGACCTGGGAGCCGACTCCCTCGACACTGTGGAGCTAATCATGGGCTTAGAAGACAAGTTCGGCCTCGAGATTTCCGACGAGGATGCCGAGAAGATTCGCACCGTGCAAGACGCGATTAGCTTTATCCAGAGCAAGAAGGCTTAGAAACGCAGAGGGCCGAGAGCAGAGCGCTTTTGGCCCTCTGCGCTCTGCTCTCGGCCCTCAGCTATAATCAGCCTTATGCGTCGTGTCGTCATCACCGGGCTTGGCCCGGTTTCCCCCAATGCCATCGGAGCTGAGGAGTTTCACAAGGCCCAGCTCGAGGGCAAATCCGGAATTGGCCCCATCACCCGCTTCGACCCCGCGCCCTTGCGATGTCAAATCGCTGGTGAGGTCAAGGTCAACCCCGAAGACTATATAGACAAGCGTGAGTTGCGCCGTCTGGATCGCTTCGTCCAGCTCTCTCTAATCGCAGCCGCACTGGCCCTGAAGGACTCCGGGCTAGATTTAGATAAAGAAGACAAAACCCGCATCGGCACGCTGGTGGGCTCGGGCATCGGGGGGATGGAGACCTGGGAAGGCCAGTCCAAAATCTTTCACGAGCGCGGCCCTGACCGGCTTTCACCTTTCTTCATCCCTATGATTATCGCCAACATGGCCTCCGGCCAGCTCGCCATGCGCTACGGCTTTATGGGGCCATCCTCGACCTCGGTAACGGCCTGCACCACCGGAGCCGATGCCATCGGCAACGCCTTGCGGGTGATTCAACTGGGTGAGGCCGAGGTGATGGTCGCAGGCGGAACCGAGGCCGTGGTTACGGCTATGGCAATGGGCGGTTTTGACGTGATGCGTGCCCTCTCCACCCGCAACGACACCCCTACCACCGCCAGCCGCCCCTTTAGCGCCAGCCGCGACGGCTTCGTGCTCTCAGAGGGAGCGGCGGTAGTTGTGCTCGAGGACTACCAGCATGCCAAAGCCCGTGGAGCCCGGATTTACGCCGAACTGGTGGGCTTTGGTCGCAGCGCCGATGCCCACCACATCACCGACCCCCACCCCGAAGGCAAAGGGGCCGCGCTGGCCATGACCGCCGCCATGAAGGACGCAAAAATTAACCTCGAGCAGGTCGGTTATATCAACGCCCACGGGACTTCTACCCCGGTAGGTGACAAGGCTGAGACCCTCGCCATCAAGAAAGTCTTCGGCGACCACGCTTACAAGCTGGCCGTTTCCTCAACCAAAAGCATGATCGGGCATCTGCTGGGCGCAGCGGGCAGCATCGAGGCCATCGCCAGCGTTCAGGCCATCGTTTCAGGGGTTCTACCCCCCACCATCAACCTTACCGACCCCGACCCCGAACTCGACCTCGACTACGTGCCCAACGCACCCAGAGAACAGCGCGTGGACTACGTGCTCTCTAACTCCTTCGCCTTCGGCGGGATGAACGCCACGCTGGCCTTCAAACGGATATAGGGATTCGTGGGCTCAAGGCTGTCAACCTAACGGCCCGCTAATGCAACTCAAAAAGAGAGTGTCATTCTGAACCGAGCGGTAGAGCAGTGAAGAATCTGATGTGCCGTGATGGTGGGAATTCAGTTCACCGTAGCGCATCAGATCATTCGCCAAAGCTTGCCCTGAGGTATCGAAGGGACGGGCTCAGAATGACAAGGTTACAGGTTTGGTAGATTGGCGGCTCGAGAGTTCGTCTTCTAGAGCGGTCTTCATAAGGTTTGATCCAACGAAAACTTTAGGAATTGCGTCCCAGATTGACAGTTGGCTCCGGTAGGGGGTGGCCGCAGGCCATAGCCGCTCTGCCCGTAACCTGGAGGGGATGGCCGTAGGCCATACGGGCTCTGCCCGTAACCTGGAGCAGAGCTAACGTCAATGAAGGCCGCGATAGAGCAGATTCTGGAGTGCGTGGAGGCGATTCATGAATCGCCTCCACGTTGGTATAGAATCAGCCATGTTCATTCAGTCACATTTCCCAGCTCTGGCTTCCGGTTTTAGCTTCCTCGATAACGCGGCAGGGGCACAGGTTCCCAAGTCTTGCATCGAGGGCATCTCGAGCTTTCTTTCCTCGGCCAGTTGCAACGTGGGGATGCCCTATCCAGGCTCCCAGGCCGCGACCCATATCAAGGAACAAGCCCGCAAAGAAACCGCCGAGTTCTTGGGCTGCAAACCTTCTGAGGTGGCGATTGGGCCGAGCGCGACAGCATTAACTTTTCAGCTCTCGAGAGCCTTCTCGCATCTGTGGGGCAAGGGCGACGAGGTGATTATCTCCCAACTCGAGCACGAAGCCGATGCCTCGCCTTGGAGAAACCTCGAGCGAAACGGCCTTAGCGTCAAGGTCTGGAAAGCCCGCTGGAACGAAGGTGGAAGGCTCGAGCCCGCCGACCTCAAGGCCCTGGTCACGCCCAAAACCAAGCTGGTCGCGGTGACAAGCGCCGCCAATTCCCTGGGAACCACCCCCGATGTCGCCGCAGCCGCTGAAATTGCCCACGCTGCCGGAGCCTGGGCCATCACCGATATGGTGCATTACGCTCCCCACTACCTGCCCGACGTGCAGAAAACCGGGGTAGATTTTGCTTTCTTCTCAGCCTATAAAGTCTTCGGGCCACACATGGCTTTTTTATACCTGCGCGAAGAATTAATTCCGCAGCTCCCAGCGGACAAGCTGTGGTTCATTCCTGAAGATAGCCTGCTAAAGTTCGAGCCTGGCACTAACAATCACGAGTGCCTGGCGGGCTGGCTGGGGAGTTTGGACTATCTGAGAAATGTTCTCGGGGGCGGTGAAATTGGACGCAAAGGCTTGGTCAACGCCTATAAACAAATCGAAGCCATCGAGAAACCTCTGCTAGAACAGGCCCTCGAGCGCCTCAAAGCTATCCCTGGCTTGAACCTCTATGGGATGCCCACGCCCGAAGGCCGGGTTGGCACATTCTGTCTCAACCTGCCAGGCCAGACCCCCCTGACCGTCGCCGAGCGGCTGGCAAAGGTCGGGGTAGGAGTTGCGGCAGGGCACTACTACGCCACCATGCCCATGCAGGCCTTGGGCCTATGGCCGGACGGGGCCATCCGAGCCTCTATCGCCCACTACACTGCGCAGACCGACCTGGACAAGCTGATAGCGGGCCTCGAGGGCAGCGACTAGTAAGGTAAAAAGGGTAAAAGAAAAGTAAAGACCTAGCCCGTACTCTTGACCTTTTTACCTTTTCCACTTTTCACCCTGCCTTTCTCACTCTTGCGCTCCCCGGCTTTCCCCGAAATACTGTCCCCAACACCCGAGAGGAGTCATCCCATGAACGTCGTATTTCTCTCCCCCCACTTCCCGCCCAACTTCTGGCCGTTTTCGGCTCGGCTGCGCGAGGCGGGGCATACAGTTTTGGGGCTCGCCGATGCCGAGTACGATACCCTCTCACCGCAGCTAAAAGCTGCTCTGAGTGAGTATTACAAGGTCTCGGATATGCACAACTACGAAGAACTGGTGCGAGCCTTGGGCTATTTCACCCACAAGTACGGCAAAATAGAGCGCCTGGACTCCATGAGCGAATACTGGCTCGAGACCGAGGCCATGCTGCGCGAAGATTTCAACATCTTCGGGCTGCGCCCCGCCGACATGGACAAGGTCAAGCGCAAGTCGGTGATGAAGGAGCTGTTCCGCAAGGCCGGAATGCGCGTCGCCCCTGGCAAGGTCTGCCGCGACCCGGTGGAGTTGCAAGACTTCGTGGACGAGGTGGGATATCCGGTCGTTGCTAAGCCCGATATCGGCGTGGGGGCCGCCAAAACCTACAAGATTACTGGCGATGCCGAACTCAAGGACTACATCGCCCACAAACCGCCGGTGGAGTACATCGTGGAGGAGTTTATTCCGGGGCGCATCGTCACCTACGACGGCCTCACCGACATTAAGGGGAACATCGTTCTGGACAGCTCACTCGAGTATTCCAAGAGCGTCATGGACGTGGTAAACCAGGACACCGACATCTACTACTACATGGTGCGGGAAATCCCCGCCGACCTGCGCGAGGCCGGGCGGGCGATTGCTAAGATTTTCGGGGTGCGCGAGCGGTTCTTCCACTTCGAATTTTTCCGCTTGGCCGATGGCTCGCTGGTGGCCCTCGAGGTGAACATCCGCCCGCCCGGCGGCCTCAGCCTAGATATGTTCAACTACGCCAACAACATGGACATTTTCCGCGAATACGCCAATCTTCTCACCTACGGCGAGGTGGGCCAGAAAGCCAAACATCCCTTTTTCTCCACCTACGTCGGACGCAAGCGACATATCCACTACCAGCTCAACCATGGCGAGGTGCTGCACCGCTACGGAGCCTTCGTGGCCCACCACGAACCCATCAACAGCATCTTCAGTGCAGCCCTGGGCGACTACGGCTACATCCTGCGCCACCCGGACTTGAAGGCCTTGTTGGAAGTCGCTCAGGGCATCCAGGAGCGGGCGTGATGAAAGGCCAAAAGGTGAAAAGTTAACTGCTCCGACTTTATTTTTGACCTTCTCCACTTTTCACCTTCTTCCGAGGTTCCCATGCACGTTGAATACCACAAATGGCACAGCCCTGCTCTCGGTCACGAGATGGAACTCAAGCTGTACGGGCATTATGGACAGCCAGTGATGGTTTTCCCTGCCCAGAACGGGCGTTTCTACGACTTCGAGAACTTCGGGATGATTGAAGCCTGCGCTAACCTGATCGAGGCGGGCCGGGTCAAGTTTTTCTGCGTGGACAGCATAGACTGGCAAAGCTGGACGAACGGAAGCATTCCCCCAGCACACCGCGCCGCACGGCACAACGACTACGATGCCTACATCATGCAGGAGGCGGTTTCTTTTGTGCGGAAGAACACCGGTCTGGACAGGCTTTGGCTGACCGGATGCAGCATGGGGGCTTTGCATTCGGCCAACTTTTTCTTCCGCCATCCCGAGACTTTCGATGGCGTAATCGCGCTTTCGGGCTTGTATCAGGTGGGGAAGTTCGTGGGGGACGCGGGCGGGATGGATGCCTACTACAACTCACCGCTGTGGTATCTGCGCAACCTCAGTGACCCTGGTCTCCTCGAGCTGTACCGCCAGCGCAAAATCGCCTTTGCGGTGGGGCAGGGGCGTTGGGAAGAGGAATGTCTGCGCGACGCAAGAGAGATGGACTGGATTCTACACCAAAAAGGCATCCCGGCAATTGTGGATTATTGGGGCTACGACGTGGATCACGACTGGCCCTGGTGGCGCAAGATGCTGCCGTATTACCTCGAGCGGTTGGGGGTTTAGCTATTTCACCAGCTTCTCGGCCTTCTGGACAACCTCGAGAAACTGCGAGTATTCCCAGCACCGGGATAGGCTCTTGAAGTAAGGGACGAGCTCACCCGGACGCATGACCTGAAGCCTGCCAACGCGGTTGCCCTCGAGTTCCTCGCCTATGAACACCGGTATTGGTACAACCTCAATACCTAAAAGCTCACGCAGTTTATGCGACTGCCGCCATGCCTGTCGGACGACTACATCTTGTTTTTTTACCTTTGTTATAGAGCACTTTCGGAGTAGCAATCACCTTACCGCTGTAATTCTGAACCTCTATGCTGAAGGCCCCTGCTGGCCCAAGGACAAGGTGGTCTACGTTCTCGCCGTCCAAATTCAAGTCGTGCAGGACGCGCCAGCCTGAAGGAAGGCTCTCGAGCATTTTCCCCACCACGGCCCCACCCACGTACCCTTTTCCAATCGCTTTCAAGTCCTTGAGCATTTGCTTATTATCGAGAATCTTGACCACCACAAAAATCGCCAGCAAAGGCCCCGCGGGGGCCAGCCAGGGAACAAACAGCTTGACGATAAACCAGGTTAGCAGCCCCGCGCCAAGCAGAACCCCGCCAACGAGAAGTAGTTTGTTGTAAAGGGTTTTAGTTGTTCGGGATACCTTACGGCACACCAGTACCCGCGTTGCGGGGGGCCGGTGGCCCTTGACTCCAGTACCGGCATGGCCGGGGGCCGGTGGCCCTTGACTCCAGTACCCGCAGCGCGGGGGGCCGGTGGCCCTTGACTCCGCGTGTGCTGTAACGGTGGGAAGCGCGAAAGCTCCCATACCCAATTGCCACCCGGTTATTTTGAGGAGTGCTGTCGGCTCCCTTTTCGCCTGAACATAGCCTGAAGCCAGGCGCGGCGGCTGGAGAAATAAATCAAGTTCGGTTTTGTGGGTTGGCCGAGAGTACTATCGGCACTTTCAGGGTTTGGTTTCCCCGCCGGATGGTCAGCAAGATGCTGTCCCCGACTTCTTTACTGCGCACGTAGCGCTGGAGTTCTTCGACGCTGTTGAAGACCCGGCCATCGGCTTGCAAAATCACGTCGAAATCGTAGATTTCCTTGCCGTTTTCCTGCCGGGCCATGAAGGGCCGTAGGCCCGCTTTCTGGGCGGCTCCGCCATCTACCAGAGCCCGAATCAGCACCCCTTCTTTGGGAATCTTGAGCAGCGTAGCGGTGTCGTTGTCAATCTGGAATAGCTGCACCCCAATGTAGGGCACGCTGTGCCGTCGGCCCGCCTCGAGCTGCTTGAGCAGGCTGTCCTGCTCGAAGAGGGGCGATAAATAGCTTTCAAACACCCCTTCATTGACCCCAATGGCGATCACGATAGCAATGGCCTTGCCCTCGCGGTTGATGACCGGGCCACCAGAATCGCCGGGAGCCAGGGGGATATTCGAGGAGATGGCAACCGAGTTGAAAAAAGGGAAGATGTCGCGGTCAACCGAAGTGACCAGACCGTAGCGCGGTGCGATGAACTCTCCTCGGGAGTTTCCGATTGCCAGCATGGGGTCGCCGGGACGGGAGTTGTGGTGGGTGTCTAGCTCGAGGAAAGGCACTGCGGCGCTGGGGTTGGTTTTCAGAATGGCGATATCGTGGTATTCGTCGTAGCCCACCACGCTGGCAGCTAAGTTTTGTTGTCGGGTGGTAATTACCCGGAAGCTTTGGGCATCGCGTACCACGTGGTAGGCGGTCATCACCAGGCCATCGGCGGAGATGAAAAACCCCGAGCCAGTCCCCTCGGGGATGGTTTCGATGCGCACGGCGGCGGGGTGGGTCTGGGTGTAGATTTGCTCGAGGTTGGCCCGAACGGCGGGGGTGAGCACCGTGGCAACAGGCGGATTGACCGCCTGAGCATGAATTACTGCTGCCAGGGTTCCTAGATAGGCCACCACCGCCACAACCAGCCACGAACGCCGCATAAAAACTAGATTAGGACATCCAGACTGGGCCAAGTTGCTTTTATGCACACTTGACCCAGCGCTACCCCTCGAGCAGACGGCTTTGTTCGGGCAGTGGATACCCCAGGTGCTGATAAGCCCGCTCGGTGGCCTGGCGGCCCCTGGGGGTGCGCTTCAAGAGGCCGAGTTGAATCAAGAAAGGCTCGTGGACTTCCTCGAGGGTCTGGGGGTCTTCGGAGAGGGCCGTGCCCAGCGTTTCCAGGCCCACCGGCCCACCAGCAAAACGCTCGATCAGGGTTTGCAGGATGGCCCGGTCGCGGCGCTCGAGGCCCATGGGGTCGAGACCCAGCGCGTCCAAGGCCTCTCTAGCCCGTTGCGTGCTGATGCGGGACTCCTGGGCGACCTCGGCGAAGTCGCGCACCCGGCGAAACAACCGCTTGGCGATGCGCATGGTTCCCCTCGAGCGGTGTCCAATCTCCAGCGCGGCGGCTGGCTCGATATCAATTTCCACCAGTCGGGCATCGCGCTGTACACCCAGCGCCAACTCGTCTTCGGTGTAGAACTCCAGGTGCTCCAGAATCCCGAAGCGGCTGCGCAGAGGGCTGGAAATCAAGCCAGGCCGGGTGGTTGCGCCAATCAGGGTGAAGCGCGGCAAGTCCAGACGCAGGGTGCGGGCTGCCGGGCCTTGCCCGATCACGATGTCAATCTTGAAGTCTTCCATGGCCGGATAAAGATGCTCCTCGGCGGCAGTAGAAAGCCGGTGAATCTCGTCTATAAAGAGGATATCGCCCTCCTCGAGACTGTTGGTCACGATAGCCGCCAGGTCGCCGGGTTTCTCGATGGCCGGGCCACTGGTCACGCGAATATTTACCCCCAGCTCGTTGGCGATGACGTGGGCCAGGGTGGTTTTGCCCAGCCCCGGCGGGCCAAACAAGAGCATGTGGTCGAGGGGTTCTTCCCGGCCTTTGGCGGCCTGCAAGTACACCATCAGTTTTTCTTTGAGCCGCTTCTGTCCGACATAATCTTCCAGACGGCGGGGTCTGAGGGTAAGGTCGCCTTCCACAGTCTTTATCATACCTGTTATGGTATAAACATAACGTATTTGCGGGCCGCAGATTGTGAGGGGAACCGGTTGAGCAAAAGAGCACAGGGCTAAAGGTAAGACGCTAAACACTGAAGGCCGAAAGCCAAAAGCTGAAAGCAAAATGCAGAAGGGTCAAAAGCCACACCAGGACAGCGTAATTGTCCTATCAAGAAACACTGTCTGGGACGTGATTTGTGTTTTTAGGGTTTCGACTCTGAGTGGTTGGGGTTCAGCAATTTGCGTTTAGCCCGCCCCCCTCAGCGTAAACTCGTTATACCGTGGCCAAGTCCAAACGCAAGAGCATACCGTCTCCTGACAAAAGGAAAAAAAACTCTAAGGCGATGCCTGAAAAGTTGCCGAAGCAGGCTTATGTTGCCGTACATATCAGCCAGGAAGCCTCCTGGCTCTCTTTCAACCGGCGGGTGCTCGAGCAGACCCGTCGCCCGGATTTTCCCTTGCTCGAGCGGCTGCGTTTTCTGAGCATCTGGGCTTCCAACCTCGATGAGTTTTTTGCCGCCCGCGTGACCAGGGCCTTTCTCGAGACCAGGGGCAGCGAGGAATACCGCCGCCTGATGACCGAGGCCCGCGACCAAGCCGACCAGGCCAGTGAGCGCTACGGGGAGTTTTTGCGCGAACTCGAAGGCTTGGGGATTCATGTCCTCGAGCCCACTCAGCTCACCAAGGCCGAAAAGCAGTATTTTGGCGCATACCTGGCCGAAGAAGTAGCGCCCCGCACCGACTTAATCCCGCCCCAGGCTATCACCGAACTCAGCAGTGGGGCCTTATATTTCGCGGCGGGAGAAGGGCTTTTGCAACACCTGATTCGCCTGCCGGAAAGCGTGCCCAGGCTGCTGCCGATTCCGGGGCGCGGGGGTGACTACGTGCGCCTGGGAGCGCTGGTGCGTAGCCGCAGCGACCTTTTTTTGCCCACCCGCAGCACCCTCTTTGAGTTTCGTCTGGTGCGCATTGCCCAGCTCGAGCGTTCCCGCGCCGACTGGGACGAGCTTCCCGAGGCGCTCGAGAGCCGCATGGACGGCAAGGTCAGCCACCTCGAGCTGGAGGAAGATTTCCCCCCACATTGGGCCGAGACCCTGCGCGTAGCCCTGGCCCTGGAGAGTGAGGAGGTCTTTCACCTGTCCCCACCGCTGGATTTGCGTCTGGTGGAGACCATCGTGACTGACGGCCCGGCCAAGGAGCGCTTTACGCCCATCCTGATCGAGAAGCCCAAGGGTTTTACCAAAGACCCCTGGATATTTCTAAGCCGCCGCGACCTGCTGCTCTATCACCCCTTTGAAGACTACGGCATGGTGGAATCTTTCGTGCTGGCCGCCAGCCGCGACCCCAAGGTGGAGGCCATGCGGGCCACCCTCTACCGCATCGGGCAGGAAAACGGCATTGCTGAGTCTTTAATTGTCGCTGCTAAGGCCGGAAAGGACGTGGCCGTGCTGCTGGAAGGCCGGGCTCGCTTCGACGAGCTATCCAACCTCGAGTGGAGCCTGCGCTTTCAGGGGGCGGGGGTACGGGTTTTGCCCTTGCCCAACAAGAAGGTTCATGCCAAGGCCCTTTATGTGCGTCGGGGTGGTCAGGAATATGCCCACCTGGGCACTGGAAACTACAACCCGGTCAATGGACGGCTCTATACCGATTTTTCCCTCTTCACCGCCGAGCCCCAGTTGACCACCGACGTGCGGTCTTTTTTTACGGCCCTGGAAAACCGTCAGACCCCCGCCCTCAACTTGCTGCGCACCGCCTCCACCATCCGCGATACCCTGCTGGAAGGGATTCGTGGAGAGGCCCACAAAAAAGGCCAGATCATCCTCAAGCTCAACCACCTGACCGACCCGGTGATCATATCCGCCTTGGAAGAAGCCCTGAACCAGGGGGCCAAGCTCCACCTGATTCTGCGAAGCACCCTGACTGCTGTCTGGGACGGGGTGGATATCAAGAGCATGGTGGGGCGCTTTCTCGAGCACGCTCGAGTAGCCGCCTTTAAAAACCGGGGTCGTTGGCAGGTCTGGGCCGGGAGCGCCGATGCCATGCCCCGTAACCTCGATGGTCGCTACGAGCTATTTTTCCCCATTCTGGACTCGAGGGCACGGCGCAAGGTGCTGGACATTCTGGCCGCCCAAATTGCCGATGACCGTAACTCTTACCGCCTTAGCTCTAGGGGCCAAGAGGCTCGCTGGGGTGGAAGGCACAATGGGCAGAAGCTATAAAAATCAGAATTTAGGAGGGCGTTTCTCAAAAAAAGCCGCAATTCCCTCGGCCAGGTCGCCAGTTTCGCGCACCCAGGCGTTGGCTATTGTGGCCAAGCGAAACCCGTCCTCGAGGCCCATGCCGGGCAAGGCATTCAGCAGCTCTTTGCTCAGCGATAAGGAGGAAGGGGCATTAGCGATGACCTCTGTGGCTAAGCTTAGCGCTTCGTCCAGCACGCTCTCCTGCGGAACCAGCCTGTTCACCAAGCCCATCCGCAGGGCTTCCTGGGCCGAGACCAGTTTCCCGGTCAACAGCAGTTCTTTAGCGTGTTTTTCCCCCACGTTGCGCACCAGAATTACCCCCACCAGTGCTGCCACGAAGCCAATCTTGACCTCGGTATGGCCCACCACTGCCCGCTCGCTCATCACGGCCAAGTCGCAGGCCGTTGCCAGACCCGCCCCGCCCGCCACGGCGGGGCCATTAATTGCCGCAATGGTGGGCTTGGGGAAAGTGTAGACCCGGTGAAACAGCCGCATCAACTCCCTGGAATGGCTGTAGTTGGCTTCGGCCCCCGTTGTGGTGACGTTACGCAGGAACTCGAGGTCGGCTCCAGCACTAAACGCCGAGCCCGCCCCAGTCAGAACCACAACTCTCAGATTGGGGTCTTTTTCGGCAACATCCAGGGCCTCCAGCAGCTCTACAACCAGCTCGGGAGACAGGGGGTTGCGCCGCTGGGGGTCATTCAGGGTCAGAACGCAGATTTTGTTGTGGAGACCAGACTGAACTTTCATAGCCCTCACTATCTGCTCCCCCCGGCAAAAGCGCAATACTTCGCATGGAATATGACTAACTATACTTGACATAAATATACTCAAGTATTATGCTTTGCCTTGGAGGTTTACTATGGTTCGATATGACCCCTTCAAGGAAATCGAAGAGTTGCAAGAGCGGATGTTTCGTGGTCTTGGAGCTAACCGTCCCGATTCGCGCACGTTTGCGCCCCTGGTAGATGTGATGGAGGATGCCTCTGGTCTGCATTTTGCCATCTATTTGCCCGGCATTGAGCCAGAAAAAGTCGAGCTGACCGCCGAGAACAACACCCTCTCGGTCAAGGCCGAGCGGCCTTTTACCAAGCCCGAAAACGCCAACCAGTACCGTCTTGAGGGCACCTACGGCAACTTTGTCCGCAGCTTCACCATCCCCAACACCTTCGACCTTTCCAGGGTCGCGGCCAACTTCAAACACGGTGTGCTCTACATTGACCTGCCCAAGACCGAGGCCGCCCAGCCCCGCAAGATCGAAGTGCGCGTCAACGCCTGAGAGCAGTTTTCTGAAGGGCAGACCTCTGGGTCTGCCCTTCACCTTTTAATTCAGCTTCAGGGAAACCCTGTAGGGCACATTTTTCGTTCAATCCTCGAGCTGGGGTATACTTTTTACAGTATGAGCGTGAAGGACTTCACCCAAAGCCTGGACTCATTCCTGATAGCGTTCGAGGAGCGCTTGCGCCAGGTGGTGAAGTCGGACGTAGAGTTTGTGCAACTTATCGAAGAAGACTTGGTAACAGCCGGGGGCAAGCGGGTGCGGCCCCGGTTGGCGTTTCTGGCCTCGAGTGCTCTGGGTGAAGTCCCCCATACCGTCGAACTGGCCCTGGCCGTTGAACTCATCCATTCGGCGGCGCTCCTGCACGATGACCTGATTGACGATGCCGAAACCCGGCGGGGTAAGGAAGCGGCTTTTCGCAAGTACGGCAACGCGGTTTCGGTGCTTGCGGGTGACTATCTGCTCTCCAGACAGATGGCCCTCTTGGCGCAGATCGGCAACATGGAACTCGTAGCCATGTGTGCCCAGGCCGCCCGGATGCTCTCCGAAGGGGAAGTTTTGCAGTTTCAGATGGTGGCTCTGGCGGATTACTCACTAGAGAACTACGAGCGTATCATCCACGGCAAAACCGCTTCGCTGATGCAACTGGCCTGCGAAGGGGCGGCAGTGCTGGGGGGTGCGCCGAATGTCGTTCGGGAGGCGCTGGCCCAGTTTGGAGCCAGGTATGGGCAGGCCTTCCAGATGCGCGATGACTACCTCGACTTGATGGGCTCCTCCGAGGTGCTGGGCAAGCCTGCCGGGGGAGATGTGCGCGAGGGTAAGGTTACGCGCATCACCCTGCGGCTGCTCGAGACCTATCCTGGCGAAGTGGAGGACATCTTCAAGCGACACGGTGCTCAGAAGGGCGATATTGAACGCCTACGGGAGCTGGCAGTGCAGTCTGGAGCCGACCAAGACGTAATCCAGGCCATTGCCCAGCGGGTCGAACAAGCCATCGCCACCCTACGCGCACTCCCCTACTCGGCTTCTCGAGACGAACTCGAGGCTCTCGCCAAGCGTGAGCTGGTGCGGGTTAGTTAGAGCGGTTTTCTTTGACCCCAATTCGGAAAAGCTAGAGCGGTTTTCGAAAAGAACCTTGGGGTAGCCTGGGCCTATTTACTGTACTCATCTGAGCAGAGAACCGCGATAAGGTAGCCAAGAACTAAACCCCAAGTGGGGGAGTTGATCAGCAAGGGTAGAGCGGTAAGGGCGAAGGGATAAGCCTATCGCGATTTCCGCTATTTTTGCCGCTACTCCTAGCAACAAAAAGGCGCTGGGTACGGTCTTTATAAGCGGGTGGACTGTCCTATTCTTTCTGAAAACCGCTCTAGACGGTCGAGGGCGGAGAAGACCGATTCAACGCGGTGATAACCGGTGTACAAATGTTGTTCTCGTCTGCGCGGTGGGGGTTGGTTGGATTTTCTGGGAGTAACAAGGTCTACGGCTTGATTAGCCAGATGTTGCTTGAGGGCTTTAGAGATGTAGCCTTTATCGGTGGTGACGACAGTCTAAAAGAGTCGAGGGTTACTACCGCGAGGGCAAAAAATGGTTTTACCTGGATGTGGTTGGAGAGGGCAGTTTTCCTGTTCCTTGCCCGGAGATGAGCCTGAGCTTGGCCGAAGTATATGAAGGGTTAGACCTTCCCCTCGAGCGCACCGACCTCGAGTTTCAATAACCGCTTCAGGCTTGACAACCCTCTTCCAGACCGCTAACATAGCGGTTGCCTTCGGGGCTGTGGCGCAGTTGGGAGCGCGTCTGAATGGCATTCAGAAGGTCAGGGGTTCGAATCCCCTCAGCTCCACCAAGAGAAAGTCTCCTGGACAAAATACGCAAAGCAGAGCCCGGAGGAGAAATACCTCCGGGTTTAGCGTAATACCAAGCCCCCTCCGGGTTTTACCTCGATCATCCCCGCAGCCGCTTCCATAACTCCGGTGTGAGCAACAAAAACACCGGAACCAGCTCGATGCGACCGGCCCACATTTGGATCATCAGGATAATCTTGGATAGCGGATGGAAGCTGGCATAGGAGCCCGCACCGAGGGCCTGACCGCCGTTGCCGATAGCTTGGGCGGCGGCGGTAAACCCCAGCACGAAGTTGTTCTCCAGTAGCGAGATAACTAAGGTAGAGATGGCGAGCAGACCCACGTACAAGGTGATGAAGGCCGCTACCGAACGCATTACATCCTCGCTGATGGCTTTGCTGCCGATGCGCAGGGTGACGATCGCCTGGGGATGTATGGTGCGCAGCAGTTCCCGCCGCGCCAGGGCTCCGATAACCAGCCAGCGAATTATCTTGATGCCACCGGTGCTGCTGCCCGCGCACCCGCCTGCAAACATCATTGCCAGCAATATAGCCTGGGCCCCTGGAGCCCAGGTGCTGTAGTTGGCGCTGACGAAGCCGGTAGTAGTAGCCAAAGAGGTCACGCTGAAGAAAGCCTGGCGCAGGGCTTCTGCAAAGCTGTATTGGACAGCCGCGGTGGGGTGGGTATACAAGAACAGGGTCAGGCTAAAACCGGCCAGCAGGATGATTATGGTGTACACGCGAAACTCGAGTTCCCCCAGCAACTTGCGGTCGCCGTGAAAAAACAACCGATACAGCAAGAGAAAACTGGCCCCGCCTAAAAACATGAACAGCGTTCCAAACCACTGAGCTAGGGGCGAATAGGTTTGAAAGCTGTGAGGGTTGGGGCTAAAACCACCGGTGGATAAAGTAGAGAGGGCCGTGCTGACGGCCTCGAACCAGGGAACCCCGGCCAGGCCATAGCACACTGCGGCCAGTACGGTGAGGCTGCCATAAACCAGCATTATGTTGCGGGCCGCACTGCGCAGGCGAGGGGAGAGGGATTCGCGCCGGAGACCAGCATTTTCTGTCATGAACAACTGTCGTCCGGCTACTCCTAAAATGGTCAACACCGAAGCCAGCAGCACCAGAATCCCTACGCCGCCCAGCCACTGACTCAGGGAGCGATACAGCAGCAACACGTAGCCAAAGGAGGTAAAGTCGGAAAGGGCGCTAACCCCGCTGGTGGTGAAGCCTGCGGTGGCCTCGAGTAACCCGTCCAGAAAAGCCATCTTGCCCGAAAGCCAGTAGGGAAAAGCTCCCAGCAGCGGAGCCATCAGCCACAGCACCGCCACCGAGAGCAGAGCCTCGGCCCGGCTGGGCTCGCCCCGTCCGTCTCCGGCCCGGCGGAAAACCACGCCCAGGCCGATGCCCAAGATTGCTCCGACCCCAAAGCCCAGGGCTCTTTCGTGCAAAACCAAGGCCGCGATGCTGAGGGCCAGCATCACCAGCCCCAGGCCCAGATACACCGTGCCCAAAAAGAAGAGCGTAACTTGGGGGATGTAGCGCTCAGGCGATCTGCTCGAGAACTGCATCGGACACCCGCCGGTCAGTCAGGACTAGAAGTTTGTCGCCCGCAGTGACGGCCAGTTGAGGGCTGCGCAGATAGACCTTGGTGCCGCGCTCGAGGGCCACCGCCACAGCTCCTTTGGGCAGGGGCAGATTGTCGAAGGGTATCTCGCGGAAGTTGCCGGGCAACTCGAACTCCAGCAGCTCAACCTGGTCTTCGATCAGGGCCAGGTGGTCTACGTTTTCGGGCGAGAGCCAGTCCATCACCTCGCGCACGGCGGCGGCTCTGGGGGTGAGGGGGATGTCAATGCCGACATGCTCGAAAAGGCGGCGGTTCTCACCCCGGTTGACCCGTGTAACCACCTTTTGTACCCCTACCTGCTTGGCTAGGAGCGATACCAGCAGGTTTTTCTCGTCGTTCTCAGTAACGGCCACCACTGCATCCACCTGATCCAGACCCTCCGACTCTAGCAGCTCGAGGTCGGTTCCGTCGCCCTCCAATACCAAGGCTCCGGGCAACTGCTCGGCCAGCCAGGCACAGCGGGCGGGTTCGTGGTCAATGATAGTTACCTCGAGGCGTACCCGCAGGAGTTCTTGGGCCACCATGTAGCCCACGTTGCCCCCACCCACCACCATTACCCGCCGCACCCGGCTGCGGGGCGCGAAGCAAGCCTGGATGGCATCGAAGCCGCTGGGGGTGGTCATGAAAAAAATACGATCCTCGGGCTCGAGGGAAAAGTTGCTAAAGTCGGGGTCGGTAACGGCGATAAAGCGACCCTCGCGCAGGATTCCGGCCATAAAGCTGCCGTCGGGCCAGTCCAGCAGGGCCAATTCCTTGCCTGCATAGGGCCCTCCCTCGCGCACTTGATACTCCACGAAGCGCAAGCGGCCCCCCGCCAGGGTCTCGGTGTCTACCGCCCCAGGAACCCGGATCACCTCGACAATTTCTTTTGCCAGCGAGCGCTGCGGCCAGAATACCTGGTCTATGCGCATCCCCAACAGCTCGACAGTCTGGGGATCGGTAAGGATGTCCATGTAGGACTGTTTGCCCACGAAGCAAAGGGTTTCCTTGGCCCCCAGACCCTTGGCGAGCATACAGGCAATCAGGTTTACCTCGTCCCAGTTGGTAGTGGCGATAAAAGTGTCGCTGAGGTCTACTTTGGCCTCGCGCAATATGCTGGGTTCGGTGATGCTGCCAGTGACGATTTGCACGTCCAGACCGCTCAGCCGCTCCCTCACCTCGGGGTTGGTATCCACCACCACCACGTCGTGGTCTTTGTGGATGGCCTTAGCAAGTTGGGAACCGATTTCTCCGCCACCTGCGATAACTATGTACATAACTGCTCCGCTCTGCGTCCTGTCCGATGCCAAATGCCCAACGACCAACGACCAAGATGCTGGCTGGTGAGGGTTGATCGCAAATGCATTCTCGGTAATGCAAGCCAAAATAAAGCGCGGCTAGGGTTCTGTATGACCATAGCCCCACATTTACTCCAGGCCCAACACCTGCCTACGAATATTGTGCGGGATTTTGCAGTCGGATACGAGACCATAGCGCTTGAGGGTAGCTTACAACCGAATGGTTTCGCTTGCCATAGCGCCCATAACCGGTACACCCGGCTTCCAGGCTACCGTGCCCACCATCTCCCCGTGAAGGTCGTAGGTTTCGGCTGCGCTGATGCGCACGCGAATAATGTCTCCAATTTTGACTGTGCCGTCGGTATTGGCATAGACCAGCCCGTCAATACCGGGAGCATCGTATTGGCTGCGCCCGATTACGCTGCCGGGCAGCTCGCCGTAGTTATCCACGATAACCTCGAGCACTTTTCCCACTTTGGCGCGGTTTTTCTCGAGGCTTATGCGGCTTTGCAGCTCCATGAAGCGGGCCTTGCGCTCCTCCTTGAGCTCTTCCGGGATTCGGCCCCCCAGTGCGTTGGCCGCAGCCCCTTCGACCTCAGAGTAGGTAAAACAGCCCACCCGGTCTAAGCGGGCCTGGCTTATGAAGTCCAGCAGCAAGCTGAAATCCTCTTCGGTCTCGCCGGGAAAGCCCACGATAAAAGTGGAGCGAATCGCCAAATCTGGCGCAATCGAACGCCATTCCTGGATAGTCTGGAGGTGTGACTCGGCCCCCCCCGGACGGCGCATGGCCCGCAGAATCTTGGGTGAGGCGTGTTGCAGGGGCACGTCCAAGTAGGGCAGCAGCTTGCCCTCAGCCATCAAGGGAATGAGCTGACGAACGTGGGGGTAGGGGTAAACGTAGTGCAGGCGCAGCCAGGCTCCCAGCTCGGACAACTCGTTTACCAGGTCTACTAGATGTGCCCGAACTTTCTTCCCGGCATAGTCGGATTCGCGGTGGTGGATATCTATCCCGTAGGCCGAGGTGTCCTGCGATATGACCAGCAGCTCTTTGGTTCTTGTACCGACCAGACGGGTGGCCTCGTAGAGGATGTCAGCAGCATCCCTCGAGGTTTGCAGCCCACGCAGTTGCGGAATGATGCAAAAGCTGCACTTGTGGTTGCAGCCCTCGGCGATTTTGAGATAGGCGTAGTGGCGGGGAGTGAGCTTGACAGTACCCGCGTAGCGGGGGGGCGCGTCGCCCCTTGTAACCTGGGGTGGAATCAGGCGAGTAAAAGGGTTGGCATTGGGCGGGGCAATCTGATGAACGGCCTGGAGTACCTTGTCGATCTCGCCAGGGCCGGTGACTTCTAGCACCTGGGGGTGGGCCTGTTTGATGACCTCGGGCCTGGCTCCCAGGCAGCCGGTCACGATAACCTTGCCGTTCTCGGCCAGCGCCTCACCAATCGCCGAGAGCGATTCCTCCACCGCCGGGGTGATAAAACCGCAGGTATTGACCACCACTAAATCAGCCCCGGCATAGGTGGGAGAGGTCTCGTAGCCCTCGGCCCGCAGGCGTGAGAGAATCTGCTCCGAGTCCACCAGAGCTTTAGGACATCCCAGACTGACAAACCCAACTTTACCGGCCATAGCTCTCCAAGAGCGCCCTACAGGCGCAACAGTTTGCAAGTATAGCAGGAATAGACCCTTGGCTGGAATAAGAGCGGTTTCCACGGATACTCCCTGGGGCGGTATTCGCCGTAGGGAGCAATGCCAAACACAGGTAGATATCGCGGTTCTCTGATTTTGGCGAGGTCTTTTAGCCCCCCTTAGTAAGAGGGGTAGGGGGGATTGATACCTGCCTGTAGCCCTTGACCAGTACCGGCGTGGCCGGGGGCCTGTGGCCCTTGCGTGAGCCGTAAGGGTGACAAACGCGATAAAGTGAACCGCGATATTCTTTGCACGACATCGTTGGTGAGGCACTGCTGGATAGCAAAGCCACCTTATCGTTTGTAGACCCGCCGCTCGGCCTCGATGGCTTTTTGGGTCTCGGAAATCTCGCGCAGAAGCTCCACCGAGGGGCTGATTTTGAGCTGGTTTTTGAGCTTGTCCAGGCGAATTTCGTAGTAGACCTCGCGCACCAGAGCCATAGAGTGGGCAAGCTGCAACTCGAGCTCCTTGTGATCGGAGGGGGGTCTTTTCATGAGAGCATCAATCAGCCTTGAACCCTCGCCGCGCTGCTCGAAGTGTTTCATGACCCGGTTTTTGCCCTGCTCTTTGCGGGCCACTTCCATGAACTCCGCCAGCAAGGTCTCTTCCGAAGGCCAGGTGTGGTCTTCGACATAGTGACACCACAGTTCAAACTCGCCTTCGGGCACCGAGCAGAGCAAGGCGATGATGTCCAGCTCGCGCAGTACACGTTTTTCACCAAGGTCTTGGCGAATCATTCCGTAGGATGTTTTGGGCTCGAGCTTATTGAACCGTCGCTTGGCCTCGCTATTGCTGGCGAAAAAATCCTCGAAGGCCCTGGGGGTCAAATCCAGGCGGCTGAGAACTATTTCCTTCAACTTTTGTACTACCCGGTCGAAGGGTTCGCTGGATAAGAGGCGGGGTTTGAGGGCCTCGAGCACTTTTTGCTTGTGCTCGGGCCGGGTCAGGTCGAGGCCCGCACTGGCCGCCTCGAAGCGATATTCCACCTCTGGTAGGGCGGTCTCGAGGGCCGTCTGGTAGCGCTCTTGGCCGCCTTGGACAAGAAGCAGGTCGCCAGGGTCTTTGCCGCCTTCGAGCAGCACGGCATAGATTAAGAAACTCCGGGTGATTTCCAGGTTCACACTTTGCAAGGTGGCTTTGCGCCCAGCCTCGTCCGCGTCGAAGGACAGGTATAGCTCGCTGGCATCGGCACGTTTGAGCAGATGGGCCTGTTCGCTCGAGAGCGAGGAGCCCAGCACCGCCACCGCCTCGCTAAAGCCGAGTTGGTGCAGGGCAATCACGTCAAATAGCCCTTCGACTACCACTGCTCGCCGGGTTTCGCGGATGGCAGCCCTGGCCTGCGTATAGCCATAGAGCAGCAGGCTTTTCTTGAACAGTGCGGTTTCGGGTGAGTTGAGGTATTTGGGGCTATCCTCGGCCGACAAAGCCCGCGCGGTAAAAGCCACCGTGCGGCCCAGCGGGTCTTGGATGGGGAAGGTGACGCGGTGGCGGAAGCGGTCGAAGAAGCGTCCGTCTTTCTCCATCAACACCCCCGCCTCGAGGCCCTCCTGCGGACTCACCCCCTTGGTCTGCAAGAACTTGAGCAGCCCGTCCCAGCCCTGTGGGGCGTAGCCTAGACCAAACTTTTCGATGGATTCGGGCTGGAGGCCACGCTGATGCAGATAGGCCAGGGGCTCGCCGCTGAGGTGGCTTCGGAAGTATTCCTGGGCCAGCTCGAGGACTTGCAGGATTTCTTTTTTTGGTCCACCGCTGCCCTTGTACTGGGGCAACTCCACCCCGGTTTCCTGGGCCAGACGCTGGAGGGCTTCGCGGAACTCCAAGCCCTCGATTTTTTGTAGAAAGGCAAAGATATCCCCCCCACTCTTGCAGCCAAAGCAGTAGCACAGCCCCTTGGTCTCGTCTACCTGGAAGGAGGGGGTTTTCTCCTGATGAAATGGGCAAAGCCCTTTCCAGCGACCCTTGCCCGCAGGCTTCAGGGCGACATAGCGCCCCACCAAATCCTGGATGGGCATACGCGAGCGGATGAGCTCGAGGGCTTGGGCGCTTTGCGAGTCCACACTTGCTCCGTTCTGAGTATTCTATCGCGCTTTTTATAACTACGGCCTGCCGAGCCAGCTAAAAGCTGATAGCCTAATAAATGCGTCCAGGACACTTTTATTTGCTAAGGCAATTATGCTGTCCTGGTGTAGCTGCTGACCTCTTGACTTTGAGCCCTCTGCTCTGCCCTCAACCGATATCCCGCTGTGAACGCGGCGTTGCCGGGTTTACCCCCCAGGGAGAATTGCGCTTTAGCCATCTGGCCCAGACTCCTACGATACCGTAATCGCCCAGGGCTTTGGGTGAGACCGCCCCGCCACCTTGGCGGGTAGAGGTCAGCGCAGCTTGCCAGGCTCTGGCTAGGGGGGTGACTGGGGCAAACTCGAGCAGGCTCGAGGTCTCCCGGCCCTGGCCCAGCAGGGCTTGTGCCCGCAGCAGCCGGGCATAGCCGTGTCCCACCTCGAAACCCCGCCCGGCGGTCTGGCTCAGCAGATATTGCGATAGAACCAGGGATTTTTTGGGGTCGCGGGATTCTAGCTCTTGTCCCAGGGCGATCAGGGCATAGAAGTAGAGGGTGGGATGATGGGCCTGCCGGGCCAGCAAAGCCGCCCGGCGCAAAGATTCCCGTGCCGGCCTTCCTTCGTACTGGGCCCTGAACCCCGTTGCCAGGGCACACAGCGCCCGCACCTCGAGGTCTTGTACCCCCTCCAGGCCCCGTAACAAGCGTCCTAACATCTCGGCGGCGGCCTGGCCGGGGGTCAGGGCATAAATCAGCACCAGATGCGCTAGCAGCAGCGGGGTAGGGGTGCGGGCCAGGGCCACCTCGCCGAAGCTACGGGCCTCCCTTAGCTGCCCAGACTCCTCGAGGTAGCGCAGATACACGCTGCTGACACGCTCGAAGCAGGGGTCGGGGGCCTCCTCGGTGAGCACCAGTGCCCGCTCGAGCAGGCGCTCGGCCTGAGCCAGGTCGCCCAAGTCCAGGGCCAGAGCAGCTTTGGTGGCCTGATGCCAAGCGCTAAACCAGGCCGGAAGCACCTCCCCTGGTTCCTCGCTGAGGGCTTCCCAGGCATCTTGCGGCTTGAACTGTCGCCACAGGGTTTGCGCCAGCAGGATTCTGGCCTGAAAGCGTCCGGCAGGGGTGGCCGCGGATTGATCTAGGTACATCTCGCATTCGGCCTGGGCTCTGACCAGGTGGCCCTCGGCCAGCCAGCCTCGAGCCAGAATCAGGTGGGACTGAGACTCTAGATTGCTGGGCAAATATCCCAGCAGTCGCCGGGCTTCAGCAGGAGGCAAAGTGCGGGCCAAGGCCAGCCGCAGCCGGGGTTCTTGGGTGGCCGCAGGGCTGAGGGTGAGGGGCTCGGGCTGGCCCAGCTCGAGCGAGGCTTCCAGACGGATGGCCAGGGCACGCTCGCGCAGAACCTGCGGGGTTTCGGGAGCTTGCAAAGCCAGGTCGGCCAATTCGCTGGCCTCGAGATAACGTCCCAGAGCCAGGTGGGCCTCGGCGGCTTCCAGGGCGGCGTTCAGTCGCACGCTCCCCTCGGCCAGCCGCAGGGCCTCGAGGTAGCCCAGGATAGCCCCAGCGTAGTTTTCCTCACTCCAGGCAGTTTGAGCAACCACCCGCCATAGCCGGTAAGCGGTAGTCACTTCGCCCGCCGACTCGAGGTGGCCTGCCGACTCTGCCAGTCGGCCCTCACGCTGATACCAACGTGCGGCCTGCTGATGCCACTGCTGCACTTGCTGCCCACCGACCTGCCCCAGGGTGGCTTCGCGCAGCCAGGGAATAGCAAACTTGAGCTGCCCGTGCTCGTCGGCCTCGAGGAAGCCCTCGCCCACCAGCCGGGTCAGGTCGGCCTCCTCACCGACCAGATGCCGCACCAGTTCGGGCGGAACCGTGGGCCCCAGCACAGCACTGGCTTGTAGCGCTACCCGGGCCAACCGGGGCAGGCTATCCAGACGGGGCTGGTATAGCGGGATTGGTTCAGGCTCGCCACTGTTAGTCAGGCTGAGGGCCTGAATTGCCAGGGGAAAACCGCCGCTGGCCTCAGCCAAGTGCAGGCTGGTGGCGGTTCCTAACTCGGGGCGCGCTTGCAGTACCAGGATTTGGGTGTGTTCCAGCGAGAGCGGGGCCAGCTCGAGCGAAACCAAGTCAGAAGCGCTTCCCCAGCGATTCTGCCGGGCCACCAGAAGCAGCAAAACCCCAGGAGGGGGTTGGCGGCGACTAAACTCCAGAACCGTAGGGTCGGCGTTGTGTAAATCCTCGAGCACCATCACCAGCGGCCCTTTTTCGGCCACCTTGGCCAGCACCTGCCACCAGGTTTCGACTAGCAGCGCATCCAGTTCGGAGCTGGGCAGGCCGGGATGCTCGTCCAGGCCGATACTGAAGGTCAGTATCGAGCGCAGCCGCTCGGGCAGCTCGAGTTCCCTCAGCCCGCTCAGTCCTTCCTTGAGCAGGTCTTGCAAACCCTGGCGCAGGGCGTAGCGCAGGGCCACCCCGGCAGTCAGGCGGGGGGCTACCAGGCCCTGCACGCCCTCCGGCAGGGTCGCCACGAAATGTTGAGCCAGATAGGACTTGCCCACTCCCATGGGGCCAGACAGGATTACCCGTCGCCCGCTCGAGCCCACCTTCTGAAGCAACTCTTGAAGTTGCCTTAACTCGGTGCTTCGGCCCACTAAATTGCCGCTTCCGCTGCGCAAGCCCGCATAGCGAAACGGGGTGAGGGGTTCGGCATAGCCTTTGAGCGGTTGGGGCGGCAGGGCTTCGCCCAGAGCAGTGCTGACCAACCGCATGGTGGTGGTATCGGCCCAGACCTCGCCGGGCGGGGCCGCCTGGGAGAGCCGCTGGGAGAGGTTGACCGCTGGGCCAAGCACGGTCTGGTCGCCAGCCAGCCCCCCGCCTAGCGGGGTACGCAGCACCAGACCGCTGGCCACCCCGGCTCGACCTGGGAGTGGGCTCGAGGCCACCATGGCGCGGGCCGCCTCGAGGGCCGCCCGCGCATCGGACTCCTGGCTGCGGGGCACTCCAAACACCGATAGAAAGCCGTCGCCAAAAAACTTGTCAATGTGTCCGCCAAATAGCCGGGCATGGCCTGCGGCACTTTGCAAAGCGCTGTTGGCGGCTTGCCAGGTGTCTTCTAGCGGGTGGGCCAGAGCATACTCGGTGAAGCGCGAAAGGTCGAAGAACACCACGCTGACCCAGCGCCGTTCCTGCACAAAGCTACCGCCGGGTAAAAGGGTATTGCCACAGCGAGCGCAGGTCTCGCTGCCAGGGGCGTTGGTGAATCCACAACGGGGACAAATCATGTTTAGGGCGTAAGTCAGAAGACGGGTCTCGAGGGGGTAGCTTGAGGAAACACTTTAGAATATACACCCTCAGGAGAGGCTAATCGAGCGGTTGCCGCTGGGGGCTCGAGAGCCAGCCACTGTTCCTGAGGGCAAAGTTTGCTCCAAAATATCCCTGTTCTGGACACCATATTTTGCAATAGAGCGGTTTTCAAGAACGATCCGCCGTGGGCACGGCAATTATGAGAACTGCGATAAGGGTAGCCTTGATGCGCCCCTGATGCCCGATGACTCAATGGGCATCCACAGATGCTCCTGCGTAAACCAAATCATTGTGGAACCTGCTTCAGGTTGACCAAACCAGCTAGGGTCGGCCTGAACCCGCAGCTTTGGTAGAAGGTCTCGAGGTGTGGCTGGTAGTCCACGTGAACCCACTCGAGGCCCCTTTCTCTGGCAACCTCGAGCGCCCTTCTCACCAACTGCCGCCCGATTCCGCGTCGCTGATACTCGGTGTGAACCGTCGTATCGAGCAGAAAAGCGTGAATCCCGCCGTCCCAGCCGAGCTTGACGAAACCAATCAGCCGCTCGTCCTCGTAAGCACAGACGTAAGCCAGGCTCATGTTTAACTGATGGCTGAAATCACTCGGTTTATGACTTGCCCAGGCCATTAGTTCGTTCAGAGCCTCATTGCTGACGGGTGGGTTGGTCTCGAGGCGTATCATACTCAGCGCACGTAGGAAGCTCCGTTGATATCCAGGGTGGCCCCGGTCATGTGTGGGGCCAGCCCAGCGGCCAGAAACGCGATGGTATTGGCGATGTCCTGGGGTGGGGCCACCGTGCCGATGGGAATGTCACGAGCGATTTCAGCCGCGTGCTGGCGGATGTAATCCGCAGCCATTTCGGTCTCCACCCAACCCGGCGCGATGCCGTAGGCCAGAATGCCCTCCTGACCGAACCCCCTGGCAATGCTCTTGGTCAGAGCCACTACGCCCCCTTTGGACGCTGCGTAGTGCATCAGGTCGGGGCTATCCCCCCGGAAGGCCGCGCGGCTGGCGACGTTGATGAGGATGCCGCCCCCCTTGGCTCTAAAATGCCAAATAGCTTCACGGCAAAGGTCGGCGAGGGCGATCAGATTAACCTGTAAGGTCTCGTTCCAGACCCGGTTCCACTCGTAAAACTCGTCCTCGACGCGGGCGTAGGGCGCGACCCCGGCGTTGTTCACCAGCACGTCGAGCTGACCTTCCCAGGCCAGAGCTTTCTGCCACAACCCCAAAGCTGCGCCTGGCTTCGATAAATCGGCCTGTACTATATGGCAGTTTCCTGCTTCCTCAGCCACTTTCTCGGCCTCGAGTTGGCTGCGCCCGTAGTGCAGTACCACTTTGGCTCCGGCTTTCGCCAGCACCTTTGTGGTGGCCGCCCCGATCCCCCTCGAGCCCCCCGTCACCAAAATGGTTTTTCCGCTCAGGTCAATCATGCTTGGCCTCAGTGCGGGGTCAGGCCGCCGTCCACACACAGGGTCTGCCCATTTATGTAAGCAGCCTCGTCGGAGGCCAGGAAAGCTACGGCTTTGGCGATTTCTTCGGGCTTGCCGAAGCGCCCTACCGGGATTTGCTTGAGGTATTCGGCCTGGACACCCTCGGGCAGCTTGGAGGTCATGTCGGATTCGATAAAGCCGGGGGCCACAGCATTTACGGTGATGCCCCGCGTGGCGTATTCCTTCGCCACCGACTTGGTAAAGCCGATTAAGGCAGCCTTCGCCGCGACATAGTTGGCCTGCCCCGGATTGCCCAGGATGCCGACCACGCTGGTGATGTTGATGATGCGCCCCCAACGGGCTTTCATCATCAGCTTGAGGGCTTCGCGGGTGGTGTGGAACACGCTGGTCAGGTTGGTGTCAATTACCGCGTCCCAGTCCTCGTCCCTCATGCGGATGAGCAAGCCGTCACGGGTAATCCCGGCGTTGTTGACCAGAATATCCAGCCCGCCCAGCGCCGCGCTGGCCTCGGTGATGAGCTTGGCCGCCGCTTCAGGACTGGATAAATCCGCTCTTAACAGGGCCACCTTGGCCGCCCCCAGGGTTTGGGCTTCCTCCGCCACGGCCTGGGCAGCCTGTTGGTTGGCTCCATAATGGACAGCCACCGCGTAGCCTTTGCGGGCCAGCTCGAGCACAATCGCCTTGCCAATTCCCCGCGACGAACCAGTAACCAGCGCTTTTCGCATAGAACCTCCGGGTCAAAATTTGGTGAAAAGGGTAAAAGGTGAAAAGTAAGAACCTCATCCTTAACATTTGACCTTCTTACCTTTTTTACTTTTCACCTTCTCGAGCGGATGGGCTTATACATTATCCGCAATTTCTTGCGGACTGGTCAGATTTTTTGCGTCCACGCCCACCAGCGTCCGCCCTACCAGCCCAGTCAGGACACGACCTGAGCCAAACTCGAGGAACCGCCCCACACCCTGAGCCTTCAGGTGCTGCAAAATCTCTACCCAGCGCACCGCCTGGGTAATCTGCTCGAGCAGCAGTTCGCGGATGATCTCGGGCCGATTCTCCGGTTGGGCCAGGACGTTGGAGTACACCGGGAACTGCGGCTGGGAGAGGGTGATTTGAGCCAGGTCGTGGGCCAGGCGTTCCCGGGCGGGTTTCATCAAGGAGGAATGGAACGGTGCGGAGACCTGAAGCGGGATGACCCTGGCTTTGTGCTCTTTGAGCCGTTCACTGGCCTTTGCCACACCCTCGGCACTGCCGGAAATCACGGTCTGCTCGGGGGAGTTCAGGTTGGCGATTTCCACCCCATCTATCCCGGCGGTGAGTTCCTGGATGGTTTGAGGGGGCACTTTGAGCACTGCTGCCATCGCGCCTGCCCCCACCGGAACAGCCTCCTGCATGTATTCGCCGCGCTTGCGGACGAGCCGCAGGGCATCCTCGAGTGAGAGTGTTCCCGCCGCGACGTGTGCCGTCCACTCACCCAGGCTGTGCCCGGCGGCGGAATTGGGCTTAGTGCCGCCCGCTTCCAGATAGGCCTGAAAGGCTGCGTAGCCAACTGCCAAAAGTGCCGGTTGCTGGTTCGCGGTGAGCTTGAGTTCGTCCTCCGGCCCTTCCCACATTAGCGTTTGCAGGCCCGGCAGCGTACTTTCGGCTCTTTCCAAAACTTCTCTAGCCACCTCGGAACCTTCATATAAAGCCTTGCCCATGCCAACTTCCTGCGAACCCTGGCCGGGGAACAGCGCGGCAATCATGCCCGGTCTCCTTGCTCGAGCAGATTCGTCGCCGTGGGCGGGTTCCACCAGGTCAGCACGCTCGCAGCCCAGGTCAGCCCGGCCCCAAAAGTCACGAAGAGAATATGGTCGCCATCGTGAATCTGGCCCGCATCAAGGGCTTCTTGCAGGGCGATGGGCATGGAGGCGGTGGAGGTGTTGCCGTAGCGATCCACGTTCACCCAGACCTGCTCGGGGGGCAGGTTGAGCCGCTCCCGCGCCGCCTCGATGATGCGGGCGTTGGCCTGGTGGGGTACGAAAAACCTGATGTCGGTGGGCTTCAGACCGGCTTTTTCGATGGCCTCGAGGGCCGAGCTGTTCATCACCCGCACCGCGAATTTGAACACCTCCCGTCCGTTCATGTACACCGACTTGGGCATCGGGCTACCATCGGGAAACCTGGGATTGAGGCAGCCCATCGCCAGTTGGCCCGCCCCGCTCCCATCCGAGCCCAGCACGAAGGATTTGAAGCCGTAGCCTTCGGGAACTGGCCCAATCACTGCGGCCCCCGACCCATCACCGAAAAGCACCGCCGTGCTGCGGTCTTTCCAGTCCATGATTTTGGTCAGGGCCTCGGCTCCGATGGCCAGAACTTTTCTCGCCAGCCCCGCCTTCACACTGGCGTGAGCCTGGGCAATAGCGTAGCCCCAGCCGGGACAACCGGCCAGCAGGTCGAAAGCCCCCGCCTTGAGGCCGAACTTTTCCTGCACCAAACAGGCCGTAGCCGGGAAGAGGGCATCCGGAGTATTGGTCGCCACAATTACCAAATCTACGTCCTCGAGCACCTTTTCTCCGTGCCTGTGAATGAGGTTCTGAACAGCTTTGAAAGCCATCGTGGAGCTGTACTCATCGGCGGCGGATATTCGCCGTTCCTTGATGCCGGTGCGGCTTTGAATCCACTCGTCAGAGGTCTCGAGGAAGCTCTCGAACTCGGCGTTGGTCATCACCCGCTCGGGGGCGTAGGTGCCAAGGGCCAGGATGCCGGTATTCATGCAATCACCGCCAAAAGCAGTTGTCGCAAGTCGCAAGTCACAGGTCGCAGGTCAAACGCCTTTTTTTGACCCGAGACTTGCGACCCGAGATTTGTGACAGCTTCTTTGGTAAACGGTAGACGGTGAACGGTAAACGTCTTCATAACCCCAAAAGTATACCGGGCCGGTTCCTTTGAACCAGCCCGGCCGTGTGCGAAAACCGTTCTAGGCTTCGATTTCTAGAATCTTCTTGCCGCCGTAATAGCCGCAGGTGGGGCAGACGGTGTGGGGCGGGGTCTGAGAGCCACAGTTGGCGCACTTGATGAGGGTAGGGGCAGTGAGGGTGCTCACGGCAGCCCGGCGAATGTCGCGCCGCGACTTGGAAACTTTCTTTTTGGGTACGGGGTGCTTAGCCATCTTTGAATCCTCGCTTTTTAGGCCGAATTACCACTAGGGTCTTCCGGCAAACCGCCCTCTAATCTACACGCTGAAGCCGTAAAGGTCAACTTTGGGTCGAACGGTCTTACAACAAACGCTGAACGCCATAAAACCACTGTCCTGTCATTCTGAACGCAGCGGAGCGCAGTGAAGAATCTGACGCGCTACTGACCACTGAATGTAGACCAGGACAGGGCATCAGATTCTTCGCCACCGTCCGTCCACTGGACGAACGGGCAATGACAGGGGAATGGTTTTGTGGGTTGGCGAGCGTGTCTTACAGCTCACTGAGGAGTTTATCGAGTTCGTTGCCGAGCTTGGTCGGCTTTTGCTCGATATGGCCGCAGTCGGTCTCGTTGCGATTGGCCCCGCACACCGGGCACAAGCCCTTGCAATCTTCCTTGCAGAGCACTGTAATCGGCACTTCCAAGGCGAAGGCTTCGCTGAGGAATGGGGCCAGGTCGAGATTGGGATGACCGAAAAGAAAAATCTCCTCGTCGTCCTCCTCGAGCACTTCGATTCCCTCTAGGCCCGGCTGGTAGCGCAGCAGGTTCTGGAAATGGGCGCGTACCGGGGTGGTGGTGGGGGTGAGACAGCGGCGGCACTCCATGACGGCGTTCCCGGCAATCTCGCCGGACATCCAGAACTCCTGCCCGCCCTCGCTGCTCACGCTGGTTACGCTGACCCGCCAGGGTGCATGGCCCTGCAAGGGAATGGTCTCGCTGCCGAGGTCTATCTGACGCTCGATGATTCCGTCAGCTTCGGTGCTGCCGCCCTCGTGCAGGAGACGCGCGAGGTTGATGCTGGTAGGGCTGTTTGCATTCATTTTATTCAGTCTACTTTCTGCCGTATGCAGATACCACGAAGGTTATGCCCGAGGGGTTGGGTGCAAAGGAGTCCAGTACAAAAGGAGTTGGGGTTGACGGTTCACACCTTGCAGGTGCTTTAGACCCTTCAGTCTAGAACCTAGTGAGGCCCAGGTCAAGGCTACAAAGGTGAAAAGAAATACGTTTGTGGCGCATATCTATGGTGC